>Ga0055584_100006952_pt1 | contig 11095 bp, 12 predicted proteins | sample OSDHelmetaG_FD_58716 | JGI IMG/M metagenome (GOLD analysis project Ga0055584, IMG submission 58716) | Pelagic marine sediment microbial communities from the LTER site Helgoland, North Sea, for post-phytoplankton bloom and carbon turnover... | ecosystem: Environmental > Aquatic > Marine >...
CCTCGGCCTACCCCGCACGGACATCATGCTGCTGGCTGACCCAGACACGACAACGCAAGCCTTGCTGACCGCGCTTGATGTGAAAGACCTGGCAAGCAAAGTGAAGCCGAAGCCCGGTATCATAGACGCGCCGACATCGCGCACGATCTCGATGGCGCATTTGGCAGAGGCAACAACAAAGGCGCTTGAAGGCCGCAAGACGACGTATGCCTGCCTGCCCTTCGGCTGGCCAGCGACGGCATCACCGTTTGATCATCCCCTGGACTACCTTGGTGCGGATGCAGGTGGCGTGATTGGCGCCGGGCCGCCATTTGCGATCGGCGCTGCCTTGGCCATGCAGGACACCGATCCTGATCGCTTGGTTGTTCTCGCAACAGGTGACGGTGACTTACTCTCAGGTATGGCGAGCTTGTGGACAGCAGCCCAACGGGGACTGCCGATCCTCGCAGTGATCAACAACAACCGCTCGTTCTACAATGATGAACGGCACCAAGATCGCGTTGCTCAAGCCCGAGGCCGTCCTCGAGAAAACAAGTGGGTCGGGCAACGGCTGGATGATCCACCACCAGATCTGTGTGGGTTGGCTAAGGCACAAGGCTGGGCGACTGTTGGGCCCGTCGCTTTGCCAGAAGACTTACCGGCAGCGTTTGATCGGGCGATGGCGTCAATTGCGCGCGGGCGCCCTACGCTCATCGACGTTCTGGTTGATCCAGAAGTCTAGGCCACCAAAATCCAGACACAAAAAAAACCAACAGGCCTAATCGCTCTGCTGGTTAATCTGTACCTGCTAAAAGAACGCCGCGCCCACTCGAGGTGGACGCGGTGTACTCAACTGAGATCGTCGACTATTCGACGACCAAGTTTTCGGCAGAGGTCTTGCCGTTTTGGCCTTGCACGAGTTCGAATTGAACTTTTTGGCCTTCGTTTAGGCCGGACAATCCAGCGCGCTCGACAGCTGAGATATGGACAAAAGCGTCCTTCGAGCCGTCGTCGGGTTCAACAAACCCGTAGCCCTTGGTCGCATTGAACCACTTTACGGTTCCGCTCGGCATAGTCTTTTCTCCAGTAGTACACACGTAGGGCCTGTCCCACAGCGGGCATGAGGCCTTTAAAAACGACCACACTGTTTGGAGTGATTTAGGCGAGCAATAAGGCATTGAACGCAAAAATAACGCAAAGCAGCGCGAATCGTACCTTTCCTCGTACCCAAGAAGCCGGGTCAAGTCAACCGGCTGGACCCAATATTGAAAATGCGAGGAACGAGCCCATGCATCATTGGTCCCATGAAACGACCTCATGCACCTATGATTGCTGGAACGAGCCCATACACGACAAAAATACAAACGAGCCCATGCACGGCGAAAACTGGCGCGAAATATAAGTGATCGGCGATTTCAGCACGTGGTGACACGGAATAATATTGTTAATAACAATTTTATTTGTTACAATGCCTGTGATCACCACCACAGGACATGCCCTATGACAGACCCAGCCCGCACCCAAAGCCGCCTCCTGGAAACCAATAAGTATCCCGACCGCCGAGCACCGCCTTCAAGATTACGAGACCATCCCGTATCCGGATCAAAGGCGCCCTCTGCCGCTCAACGATTTTTGCTGGCTAAGCGCGTTAACGCCTTTTTGGATGAGAAACAGTCAGTGGCAGATATCGATCCTAAATCGGCAGCGTAAGGTGACAGCATTGGATTGCTTTTCTACCGGCTAAATCCCTTACCGCCCCTGCCGACGTTCGTGCTGCCTACGCTTTTTTGCCACCAGGGGAATGAGGTTCTCCATAAGGTGGAACGAATTATGGCAGGCCCGATGCAAGTTATCTTGGAAATCGCCAGACGCGGCATCGCCAGCCGTATCTGATAGCGACCTAATCACCACAAACGGCAATTCGTTGACGTGGCACGTGTGGCCAAACGCCGCACCCTCCATCTCAGTCGCAAGCGCTGAGAACTCACGCTGCAACCACCGCAGTTTATATTTGTCTTGAACAAACCGGTCGCCGGACGCGATCGTCCCCAGCATAAGGTTCGGCGCCTCTTTTTTTCCGTCAAAGGCTGCATCAAACGCATCGGTTGCTTTGGCGACGAGGCTCGGATCGCACTCTATTAATCGATCCCGTCCGGGTACTTCGCCAAGGCGTCGGCCAAACGCCGTGAGATCCATATCATATTGGACGACGTGACTCGCGACGATCATATCGCAGGCCCGCATGTTCGGAAGAAGTCCGCCAGCCACGCCTGAAAAGATCAGAGCCTTAGGCTTGTAGCGATCAATCATCACTTGAGTGCAAATAGTCGCATTCACTTTGCCGATACCAGATTGGGCTAAAGCGATATCAACGCCTTTGAACTTCCCGGTCACCATATTGATTTGAGCGTGAACCGATTCACGCTTCTTGGTCATTTTTCCCTTCATCAACTGGACTTCTTCGTCCATGGCACCAATGACTGCCAGCATGGTCACTATCCTTTGTCATTCTGCACCCGTTGAGGGCTGTTCCGAATCCTTTGGCCACCATAGTGAGACCGGATGCAGACCGCATGCGAGCGAAGGTATGAATGGCCAAGGCATTGGTATTAAAATGTGCCAGGGTTGAGTGTTATTCTGACGCCCAGCCACACAACGCTCTTGTTGTGTCATAAAAATATGCTGGGGAAATAAAACAATGGCACGTCCGTGGATCGAATTTCTCTATGCGCAAAACCTGCCGTGGACGGAAGGCCTCTATGGCGGTGCGCGCGATGACGTAACGGTCAAGACACTGAGCATCGACGATAGCGCCGGTGACGCCAGTGTCTTGATTCAGTATCCAGCAGGTTGGCAGCGCGAGAATGCTGAAGCGCTCACTGCCGAAGAAGAGTTCTATGTTCTCGACGGTGAGATCGAGATCAATGGACAGACCTACACGCGCGATTGCTATGGATGCTTCCCGGCTGGCTATGTGCGCTCAGACGCTCGTTCCCCATCAGGCTGCGTCGCCCTGACCTTTTTCGATACGGAGCCAAAAGTATCTGCTGATCTTTCAAACACCTTTGAACAGCAAGACCTCGTCGCATTCATCAACACGCTCGATATGAAATGGGATGCCTCAACCGCAGACCCATCTCTGGAATGGATGGGCAACCGTCGCAAGGTTTTGAAGTGGGATCATGACTACGATCAAAAAGGCACGTTTCTGTTTTCAACGTCACCACACATCTACCCGGAAAACTGGTCCTGCCCGACTCTAACCCATCCCTGCGTCGAGGAAACTTTCATGCTGGGTGGAGAATTCATCGGCCCCCATGGCCGCATGACCAAGGGCGGCTATTTTTGGCGGCCAGAAGAAATCCCGCATGGCCCCTTTGGCACACGCGAAGGCGCGTTTTGCTTGATCCGCTTTAAGTACGGCAAACACATCAACGTGTGGGGCGATACCGACGTGCCCTACTCTTTCGACTTCCCGCACAAGCCGCACTTACCGCCAGAGCTAGCGGCCTATGGAAATACGCCCGATGACGTAGCCGTGGTGTACTAAAAGCTGTCGACGTTCTCTTTAATGCGAGACAAAACCCCTTCGGGGTCATTCGTTTCCAACAACAGAACTTTGCCGTCGTTCACGGGGATGTAGATCGCCGGCGCCCCACCCCATAAATGAACATAGGCTTGGTCATCATTAGCGAGCCTGAACCAGCCCACCTCAATACTGGGAAAGCTATACCCGTCACTCAACCTTACGGCAGGCCGGTACACGTCGTCATTAGCGATATTGACGACACGCGCTGCATCGAGGTTTAACGATCGATATGGGAATTCTATGCGAAATACAGATAAACCGATGCGGACGGACTGTTCGCCAAAATGCAGTGGCTTTCGTGCAATCAGAAAAACATACCAACTACATGCCAAAATGACAGCAATACTCAGTGCAGCGGCAATGCCGGCAAGCACTATCTCGTTGACTGGCATACGCCACCTACAGTTTTAGGGTCTCAAATCTCCGGATCATCCAAGAACCCGGGATAATTGGTATCCACCCACTCTTTGATGCTGGCCGGCGCATCGGCGGACCCGCGCTCTAGCTTTTGGCCGACAGTCTGCCACGACAACATGCCGGTGCTGTTGTCCATCTCCATCCATGGCCGGAACCCGCCGAGGCTTTGATAGTTAAACGTCGCAGGCCGAAAATCAGCGTTGTCATCCGCTATGTCTGAAGCGGTGGCGATATACGTGGTCAATGATGAACGGGTACTGACGTCTCCCGGCGCGCAGCCTTTATTTTTAGTGACAAAATTCTCGCGCATGAAAATCTGATGACCGGTGATCATCGGCGCGGTGATTTCACTTTCGAAATGAAGCGTGCGTTCGGTGTGTTTCCGTTCCAAACCGTCAGGCGTTATGACGCCACGGTTGAGGGACTGGATGTGATCAGGCTTAGCCGTCACGCCGTTGAACGGATTGGTCCAAGATTCAAGTGGTGCGTTGGTATCAGGGTCCCGGAAGGTCCCTCGCCCGGCCTGGGCTTCGGTTAGGTTGCCCTCAGCGTTCAGGGTCAAGCGCTGAAAGGTCAGACCTTCGACCGTCATGATATGTACGGCCACATCATTATTGGGTTTGGCCCAGACATAGCCGTTCCACCACCACAGAGCTAACTCACCGTCATTGCGCCCCCGGATACGGCGATAGACTTCCAATTTGTTCTCCGGTGCAGTGAGATCAAGAGCCGCTGAGGCGCGGGATGAGACAAAACTCGGGGCAACGGTTACGACCGCCGCTGACTTCAATGCTGTTCGACGAGACAGAGTCATAGTGACATCCTTATTTTTCTGGCGCGGGTTCGAGCCCCAGCGCTTTGAGTTCCTCGGTATTGCCCCACATGGGCCCATCTTGTGCAAAGCCAACGACATTGCCGTCTGGATCACCCAGGTAATACAACGGCGTACCACCGGGGCTGTCATACCGTTCAACAAAGGTCGCCCCGGCCGCACGGGCGCGGCGGACAACCTCCTCCACATCATTGACCCCAAAGATGGCCATAGCCTGTGATTGATTTCGGGAAGTCCGCGGTGGGGTCTTCGGCGCATCAGGATCAAGGTGGCCGATTTCCAGCGCAGCACCACCGCCGGCGCGAAGGCCAACGATCTTGGATGAACTCGCCCATTCTTCGAAACCAAGCGCACGGTAGAAATCAGCCAAAGCATCCCGATCGTGCGAGCGGATGACGTACCAGCCAATGCCCTTCATTTTGATTTGATCTGCAGCCAAAGCTGGTGCCGCCAATAGTGCGAGCAGTATTGGCAGAGCAACAAGACGCGTCACGTTAATCATCTGCATGGCTTTCTTCGTAGTGGCGGCGAAGACTATCCGCCCCATAATCTAGACCCGGCTGACGTAGCACCGTGTGAATATGATTAATGTCGGGCTCGCGTATATCGTCTCGGATACCCGCGAGATTGAGCGTGTGATCAAATTCGATCAGCACGGACGGACCGTGAATACGGTAATAAAATGCATCACCCGGTACTGTGCCGCCCATCCATGCAAAATGAAGTTTATCCCGCCCGTCCGCTGCGATACGGGCCAGTAAAGGATCAGCCGCATCGGGCTCCATGTTGCGAACATACTCTGCAATCAGAGTATCCAGCTTGGCGTGTTGATCCGGTGTCATCTGAGATGCCGTAAGACCGACATACTCTTTCAAGGCATCTCCGCGTTCAGGGCCGGTGAAAATTTCGTCCGGAACCGTTGTACTGAGGATGGCCTGTTCGCGTTGTGCGTCGCTCAGGCTGTTCACCAGCTCAAGGGCTTTGTCTTCCTCTTCTCCAAGAACGCGCCATCCGGCATAGGGTCCGTCCGGCACTTCGTTGGGCTGAACACCGATAAAAGCAGGAGTCACCTCCATTACGCCATTTGCCATAGTAAAGTTGAGGCCGAGATGGTGGCCATCCAACTGCCAGCCCCAAGGCGCGTCGCCTGACGGATCGCCAAAAATGCCGAGCCAATAGTAGCCGGAGCCAAAATTGAAGCCCTCAGGAAGCTGCGACGGGTCTGCGATTTTTGAGACCAGGTAATCATCAATGCGCATGATGCCCGCCGCCTTTTGATACCCTTGGCTGCTCAGACCACATTGCACCAGACGATGCCCCAGCTTGCGTTGAGCGTCGGTCATGTCTTCGAACGTTAGACCTTCATCGCGAAATCTTGATCCTGGAAGGTTTGTCCATTTTTTACGGCCCGCATGCTCGAATGGTCGTACGGCCTCAGATTTCTGCTCATCGGTGAGCGCAGACATAAATGCTGTTGCAGCGACGCGACAGGTCTCAGCACTTGGTGCCGCCGAAACTGTAGTCACAGAGAATGAAACCAACCCTGCGTAAACCATCATCAAGACACGCATAGCACTTGCTCCCGTTAAATATGCACTACCGTCTCTACCGATCCTGTTGCGACAAGAACCTTAGGAACTCACGGCGGTTTTTGGGGCCGTAGGTGAGATAGCTGGGGTCTGTCCGCTCGGCATACTCTTGCTTGGCTTTTCCCACTGGATCTACCTTGGTGTGCTTGCGCACATCGTCCGGTGAAAGCTCATAGGCGTCGGCCCCATTCAGGCCAAAGACCTTGGCGCGAATTTCTGGTGTGATCTTTGGATAGCCATACTTCTCTTGGAATTCGTCCGAAATCTGGAAGGCCCGGAAGGCCATAATCTGATCTTGTGGTGAACCATACCAAATAGAGTCAGTGCCCCAAAGCACCCTGTCTTCGCCGACGTACTTAAGCAGTTTACCCATGACATGAGCCGCTTGATCAGGGTCACGCATCAGGTAGCGCCAGGTGCTGCCAATTTCGGCATAGACATTCTTTTGATCAGAGGCCGATATGCCGCTGTCTGTCAGCGAATTGATTAAGTCATCAACACCACTACCAGAATCGCGCGCGTATGGGCCTTCGGTGACGCGCATGTCGTAGCCTGCGTGATAAATCATAAACGTGATATCTGGGTTCGCTGTAGCCGCCGGGCCGACATCGCGCGAACTGGCGTACTTCAGATTCTCTGTGTACTGGAGAAATGGCAAACCTTTATGAACACAGACTCGCTTAACACCCGTCTTACGCACTTTGTCTATGAAGTGCTGACCGAGGTCGTCATCAAGGTAGAAGCCCGTGTCATTGGGTCCGTGCTGGGTATAGGTCTTCCACGCCGCCACTGGCCAATTGGCCGCCGTTTCATCCATGATATCGAGGTCTTCTTGATAGGTCGGCATGCACCTGCCGTGCACCATCAAACGTTGGGTGGTGTCGAGCGCTTCAACAATGCGTAGAGTTTCCGCACCTTCTGAATACTGCGGCAACATCTGATTGTTCGGCGCAGGGCCAAAAGACAACACAGCGATATCCGTATCGCTATCCATGAACACTTCTTTGACGTAAGCCTCGCCGGTTAAACAATGGATGTGGCCATTCTCAGGGTCGTTGCCTCCATAGTCACAGCCCACTTGAGGCGCGAAGAATTTGTAATTGTGGCGGGCGGGATAGAGCGGCGCACCTTCAACCCAACTTTCAATATTGCCAACGTGGTGGCCTTGGATATCAAAGATAAACTCATCACCATCGAGCGCGTCTTTAGCGGCAGCCTCGTCCTTACCGGCTTCCCAGGGGAGTTCGTAGGAACTGCCGCGCTTGCCCGTCGCCGCGTTGACCTCGTTAAACGCTAACAACGTTGTTGCCGCGCCTGCGGTGGATACTAAAAAGTCACGGCGGTGCTGCCCGGTATGGCGGGCGTTTGCATCCGCAGCGACAAGAGCCTGCTTATTGGCTTCAACGTTCGCATCGGACAAAGCCCGAGGCATGAATTCACCATTGGATGTCGTATCAACCTTGATTGGCAAACGAATACCATCAGGATCATTCTCAAACGTGCGTGACTTCTTGCTCATGGTGCCCTCCCCAGGAAAACTATGACGAGATCGTAAGACGCTGGCCGGGCCCGATGCTAGTGGCTCCGGCCTCTCAACCGCATTTTCTCAAACACTAACCCCCTCTCGGTCAGAACGATGTTCTCCACATAGGGGTGCGCAACCGTGCTGTTGGTGTGATTGACGAGAAACAGCGCCGGGGCAAGATCGTGCATCTTTGCCATGACGTTTTGCAGGGCACGGTCTCGTTTCTCCAAGTCGAAGATCGCGCCCGTTGCTCTAATCTCGGGCATCAAACTCTTGTCGCAAAACAACGGATTCGCTTTCGCGCAGGAATACGTCTCAATGGAGCGGACCGTGTCTCGATAGGCCCCTGAATCCCACACCAAAGATATGATGTCGGCGCGCATAAGGAAATCTAAGATGAAGTTCAGCACTCTACTTTTTTGTTTCTTCGCAATCATCGGTACTGGGTCTATCGCCCAAGCCCAACAAGACGAACCGCCAGGTTATATCTTCGTCACAGGTTGGTACAAAGATGCAGGCTTGCAGCGGGACTATGGCCGCGCGGTCGGCCCCATTTTACGTGAACATGGATTTGAGACAGCTGTCCTTGGTTTAACAGGGGTCAATCTTCGCATACTAGAAGGCGACTGGATTCCTGGCCGGATCATGTTGATCAAATTTCCATCTGAAGGGCATGCTGAGCGGTTCTGGTGGAGCGATGCCTACCAGGAAGCCAAGAAAATTCGCGCACCGGCGTCAGCTTTAGATATTGCTCAGGTGGACGGTGAGCCTGGAGTCAAACCGCTGATGAACGACACGTCGGCCTATTTGGTTTTTTATGCTGAGATAACCGACTTTAAGACCTTCATCGAACAATACGCCCCTATCGCACCGGGGGTCCTGAAAAAGTATGGCGGCCAGTTCCTGGTCCGCGCCAGTCGCGCCGATACGGAGCTGCTAGAGGGAACAGTGCCCAACGCCAGTCTGGTTGTGGTTGAGTTTCCCAACACCAAAGCCATGACCGACTTCTGGACGAGCGAAGAATACCAACGCCTGAGCGAAATTCGAAAAGCATCTGGAAAGTGGTCTGTCGCTGAGATCGTGCCACGTCCCCCACAATAATTAACGGAGGCACAACAGAAAGGGTTGGCGTAGCCCAGACTTAGCTGGTCACCGGCAACGTCACCCTTGCCCGCAAACCGCCCTCGGCACGATCCAACAACTCTATATCTCCGCCCATTGAGCGTATGGCATTGCGCGCGATGGTCATGCCAAGTCCGGTGCCGCCCGTGTCGCGAGACCGTGACCCTTCAAGCCGGAAGAACGGCGTGAACACTTGTTCTTTCTCAGCATCTGGAATGCCAGGCCCGTTGTCCTCAACAAGAATTTCAATGCCATCTTCGGTTTTAGACAACGAGACATCCGCGCATTCGCCGTATTTTATGGCGTTGCCGACGATGTTAGCGAGGGCCCGCTTGAGGCCAAGAGGGCGAATGGTACGCTCTAAGCTTTCAGGGCCCGTATACGAGACAGCGTGTCCTCCTTCTTCCTCGTCGCTGACGATGCGCGCCACCAGAGCAGCCACATCCGTCGGTGTCGCCGGTTCATTGGCAGCGTCTTCGCGAGCAAAAGCAAGCGTCGCCGAAATCATGGCTTCCATATCATCCAGGTCAGACAGCATTTTGTCTCTTTGTTCATCGTCTTCGACAAACTCAGCCCGCAGCCGCATGCGGGTAATCGGCGTACGGAGATCGTGCGAAATCGCCGCAAGCATTTGCGTGCGGTCCTTCACGAATCTTTGAAGGCGGCTTTGCATGGTGTTGAACGCCCGCGCAGCCCGGCGCACTTCACCGGTCCCGCTTTCAGGTAATGGTTCTGCATTGAGCCCAAGACCTAGGCGTTCAGCTGCCCTTGCGAATAAGGAAACGGGCATGGTCGCGCGACGTACGCCCATCACGGCGAGAACGGCAATGAGCAGTGTTATCAGAGTCGTCCACACAAAAGGCCGCGTGCGCTGGCTGGCTTCTGTGAGATTAAGGTCAACCCGGGCATTCAACCATGCCCGATCACCAAAACGGATCGAGGCCCGGACGAACGGTTGGAAGCCGCGAATGTCTCGAAGGGCACTATCCAAGTCTATAGTTCGGCGTTCTGCCTCAATACTAGCCGGGGGTCGATCAGGAGGGGGCGGCATGACTTCATCTGGCCGCTGTGCCCGCCGCGCCTCATGGCGCTGACGCCGGAGTTCCCGACGCACTTCTTCCTGTGTTGGGAACCGTTCCACGCCGACAGACTCAACAATGCGACTATCCGTATGAATTTCGGTGCCCTCAGGAAATTCAGCCTCAAGCCTGCGATAAATAATACGCGACGTAAAAACATCGTCAGACTCAACCACTAAGGGCCGCGTCGTAATCACCATTCGCAAGCCCGGGGAATTCAACCCCTGAATAAGAGCGAGACGTTCTCGCAAAGGGGTTTGCTCAATGACCCGCTTGAACACGATAAGCTGATCTGCGGCCTGACTCGCGGCTGCCGCTGCGGCGGCTTGATCCCGAAAGATAAAGTAGGTGATCAAAGACGAGCCATAGATTAGGACCACAGCCGCAACCACGACCGTAAAGAGCCAACCGCCAAGGCTATCGGGAACAACGCGTTTCATCGTTATTCCCTTACGTGCGTGTCACGTCGGCGGTGAGCATGTAGCCTCCGCCGCGTACGGTCTTGATGAGAGTGGGTTCCCGGAAATCTGGCTCTATTTTTTTACGCAGCCGACCGACTTGAACATCAATGGACCGGTCGAAGGCAATAGCCGACCGCCCTTTGGCCATATCGAGGAGTTGATCCCGATTCAATATACGCTGGGGGTGACTGACGAAGGCTAGGAGAAGATCATACTCGCCAGCCGTAACGTCGATCTCGTCTTCACCCTGATAGAGAGAGCGTGTCGCTGGATCTAATTCAAACTGATCGAACGCATAGCGGCCGGTTTTCTCGCCATCACTATTGCTCGGTGCCCCTCCCTGTTCGGCCCGCCGCAATACGGCTTTGATTCGGGCGGCCAATTCACGGGGGTTAAAGGGCTTTGCCATATAATCGTCGGCACCAACCTCCAGACCAATAATACGGTCGACGTCTTCTCCCATGGCCGTAAGCATAATGACCGGCATATTGGAGTCGGCCCT
>Ga0055584_100006953_pt1 | contig 11095 bp, 11 predicted proteins | sample OSDHelmetaG_FD_58716 | JGI IMG/M metagenome (GOLD analysis project Ga0055584, IMG submission 58716) | Pelagic marine sediment microbial communities from the LTER site Helgoland, North Sea, for post-phytoplankton bloom and carbon turnover... | ecosystem: Environmental > Aquatic > Marine >...
TTGGTAAGGTATGGTTGATCTGTGAAACGGGTTCTACTGTTAACTTTTCTGTCTTTAGTTTGGGTGGTCGGAGCTTCTGCTGGTTCACTGAAAGACAAACTGGATATTCTGGACGAGTCTAGAAACCTGTCTCAAGCCTTCTTTCTGGATGGCCAAGGCGAACAGCGTCAATTGCAAGACTTTGCTGGCGAAATTCTCTTGGTCAATTTTTGGGCAACCTGGTGTCCACCTTGTGTAAAAGAACTGCCTTCCTTCGCGCGACTACAAAGCAGGTTGGTCGGCAAACCGGTTCGGGTTATCGCTATTTCGGAAGATTTTGGCGGTTTTGACGTTCCCAGAAAATTTCTAGAGGACAAAGGCATAGAAGGACTGACATTACTTTTGGACGACAAAGGGATTGGTTTTCGCTCCCTCGGTGGTCGGGGTTTGCCAACAACGCTGATTGTAAATGCCTCTGGCCGGGAAATCGCTAGATTGGTGGGTGATCTGGAATGGGATTCGGATGAAGTTGTGACCTATGTCGAGTCGCTAGTGGAAAATAAATAGTATTAGTTACTTAGTGCCCCCATTTTGCCTCAATCGAGGCCTTTTCTTGCCGGAAATAATACCTATCTATTGAATTAAGGAGAACAAAACAAAAGAGAGATTTAGCGGTTACCCTCCGCTTACCCCCCTAAAACCCTAGGTCTCTGGTAGATTAAGCTCCCCTAACTTGATTACCGCGTTCTCCTTTTTATGAAGCCGCATCCGGGAATTTAACTCGGATGCGGTTTTTTTGTCTCTTTGTCCCGCTTTTTGATTGAGCTATGCTGTTGGCTTGGATGATCTTGAGAAGTTTGGATGCTCAAAGTTAGCGATTTAGCCTGTATGCGTGGGGAAGGATGTCTTTTCTCCGGCCTTTCTTTTGAGTTGAAGGAAGGCCAGGTGATGCATTTGGTGGGCAGTAATGGGATCGGGAAATCGTCGTTGCTTCGGCTTTTGGCTGGGTTTTCAAACCCACTGTCTGGTGACATTGAGTGGCAGGGCGAAAATATACACCAAGATCTCACGAGATATCGTCAAGATTTGGTTTTCCTACCGGATCAAGCACCCCTTAAGAAACAACTTTGTCCCGATGACCATCTGAATTTTTGGCAACGGTTGCTCGGGTTCAAAGACGGGGTCAGTGGCGATGTTGGCTTGGGCAAAGTATCAGATTTGCCGACGAAGATGTTGTCGTCTGGTCAACGACGGCGAAGTTCTTTTTTGTTGCTTACTGGCACGCGTAAGCTTTGGTTACTGGACGAGCCTTTTGTGGGTCTGGATAGTCAAGGGGTTGAAATGCTCCTTGAAAAGATAGAGCAGCATAGACAGGATGGCGGCATCATTATCCTGACCAGTCATATCGCCCTTGATATGCCTAACTGCACGGTGTTGAGTCTTACCGAATTTACTTTAACGCAGTTTGTTGTTTCATGACAATATTTTGGGCTATTATTCGACACGAGCTAAAATTGACTGCGCGTCAACCGGGCGACTTGTTGCTCATTGTCAGCTTTTTTCTTCTCACCACGAGTCTGTTCCCTCTAGCAGTAGGCGCGGAACCAAACCTGCTGGCCCGAATAGCGCCTGGCATTATCTGGGTGACGGCTTTGTTGTCTGTGCTTCTGTCTTTGCCAAGACTGTGGGAGCCAGATTACAACGATGGCAGCATCGAAATCCTAATGCTGAGCGCTTTACCTCTAGAGCTGATTGTGCTTGCGAAGGTTCTTGTGCATTGGCTGTTGACGGCGCTACCTTTAGCGCTGCTTACACCGCTCGTGGCAGTCATGTTCCAACTCGATATCCAGGCTCTGCCTTTGATGGTCGGATCACTTCTTCTTGGTGTCGCCGCTTTGTCTTTGCTTGGATCAATCGGAGCAGCACTTGCGTTGGGTGCTCGCAGTGGCACGGTTTTGGTCGCCCTGATCTCCTTGCCCCTCTTTATTCCAATTCTAATTTTCGGGGTTTCAATCGCGGATATGGCGCTCATGTCCTTGCCCAGTGAAGGAGCTTTTTTGATCCTTGCCGCTTTGACTTTGTTTGCTCTTCCGGTGGGTATTCTTGGAACAGCCTGGGCCCTAAGGCTGGCCGTATCCAACTAGTGCCGTTTTTCTAGGCGGGAGCCAAAGCATAAGCGGCAGTCGCTATACCAGCGGGTTTCTCGTCGCCTTCTGCGTAAATGGTCGTCTGAGCAAAGGCCATTGTCCGGCCCAAGCGTGTCACAGATGCCTTCGCAATCACATTCTTGTTTGAAATGGGTTTCATAAAGTGGGTTGTTTGATCAACGGTTCCCATCGGTCTATAAGCACCAGAAGCTGAACAAATGGCCAAAACCATAGCTGTGTCAGAGATCGCCATCATCGATTGACCACAAACGATACCACCCTCTCGACAGAGCTGCTCGTCGAATTTCATTCGGAGGTCGACTTCATTGCCGCTGACGTGATCAACAGATAAATCCAACGCCTGCACCCATGGTGCAAATACATCGGCGAGTAATTTTTGCAATTCGTCTTTGTTCACGGCCAGCTCCTTTTGGTCGACGTTCAATCTTTCTTTTTGTCACCGGCTTGTCAATGAACCACGACAAAATTCGGTTGCGAATAGGGAACCTTTGCTTTACCTCAACCGTCCTAATGACAGTTTAAAGGACAGTAATCCTATGAACGCCTTGATTATGGTTATCGACTTAGTCCTTAACCTCCTATTTATGGTGCTCTTTATCTACGTGGTCTTGTCGTGGCTTCTACAGTTCGGCATCGTCAATATGCACCATCCATTTGTTCGCACGATTTGGGAAGTTTGCCGATCTATTGTTGATCCTGTTCTGGCGCCCTTCAGGCGAATTCTGCCGCGTTTGGGCGGTGTTGACCTTTCACCGATTGCGCTCATTCTGGTCATTTATTTTATTCGTTCATTCATTCAGTACGATCTGCCGACGTTGCTGAACTAAAAGGTGTCATCACCACTACAAGTGACCGATGACGGATGCTTGTGCCTCCTTCGACTGACGCCAAATGCGGGGAAGAATACATTGGATGGCATAGTCGTTGATTATCTTGGAAACTCTCGGCTGAAAGCCAGAGTGGCGGCGGTCCCTGAAAAGGGGAAAGCTAATGCAGGGCTGATAAAACTGTTAGCGAAGGAATGGCGGGTTGCAAAAAGTCAGCTCACGATCATTTCGGGTGAAAAGGACCGAAACAAGACAGTCCATGTCGCCATAGACCCACCATTTTTTGTCGAATTTTTTGACAAGTGGTCGCAGCAATTGACACAAAATCCCCAGGAATAGTTGGACAATAAAATGACCGAAGTAATCGACGGTAAAGCCTTTTCCGCCAAACTGCGTGAAAACATCAAGCATCAAGTCAGCGATCTTAAAGCACAACACAATCTTGTACCCGGCTTAGCTGTCGTACTGGTTGGCGAAGACCCTGCAAGTCAGGTCTATGTTCGTTCTAAGGGAAAGCAGACAATAGAAGCGGGGATGAACTCAATTGAGCACAAGCTTGATGAGACAACGTCTGAAGAAGTTCTGCTGAAGCTGATCGATGAAATGAACAATGACGATAGCGTCAATGGAATTCTGGTTCAGCTTCCATTGCCTGACCATATCGATTCAGACAAAGTATTGGCGACGATCAAGCCTGAAAAAGATGTCGATGGCTTCCATGTTATCAACGTTGGCAGACTTTCGACTTGGACCGGCAAGCCGATGATCCCTTGCACACCACTCGGCTCGATTATGTTGCTGAAAGACAAGCTTGGTAGTTTGTCCGGCCTTGACGCGGTCGTTGTCGGACGGTCGAACATCGTTGGTAAACCAATGGCTGCATTGCTTCTCCAGGAGAGCTGTACCGTTACTGTCGCACACAGCCGCACCAAGAACCTGCAAGAAGTTTGCCGTCGTGCAGACATCGTCGTTGCAGCTGTTGGTCGTCCAGAAATGATCCCTGGCGATTGGATTAAACCAGGTGCTACCGTGATCGACGTTGGTATCAACAGAATTCAAACACCCGAGGGCAAAAACAAGCTTGTTGGTGATGTTGACTATGCATCGGCCTCTCAAGTGGCCGGTGCAATCACACCTGTTCCTGGTGGTGTCGGGCCAATGACAATCGCTTGCCTTTTAGCCAATGCTTTGACAGCCACTTGCCGCCAAAATGGACTTGCTGATCCTGATTTCGGATAAGCGTCCACAATGAATTGGATCAAAGGGCGGCTCAATTGTTGGGACCGCCCTTTTCATTTTGTGAGAATTGGGCCAATTTTTGAGGCCTCCAACCTGCAATGTCATCAAGTTTGAGACAACAAGCCTTAATCAGGCCCTTTTCTTTTGTCATTTACGATTCTCACGCTTTTCAGATTTTCGATAAATCTGTAGACACTAATTGATTGGCGGAATCGCCCTAATTTTACTTGTTCAGAATTGAAAGGTTTCGAACCTATGCGCCTCTTTCGTTATTTGGCTTTTGTTATTGTAGCATCACTGTCGGTTGCAACAGCCCAAGCTCAGTCTCTTGATGCCGGCGCTGTTGGTAAACACGTTGAAGACAATCTCTCTCGCGTGATGTCAGTGGCTGTCATTGGTCCCTGGGAGCATGGCGACGTAAATGTTGCTGATGAAGGCGGCTATTTCACTGTCACGGTTAATGACGCCTTTTTGGGCTCAAACCTCAGAGTTGGAAACTTCAGCTTCACGATGGAGCCAGTTGGCGAAGGTCAATATCGCGTTGAAAGCCAAGAATTCCCATCCAGTTTACAAATTGAAGGCGGACCGCAAATTCAGCTGGAAGGCTACACATGGCGCGGGCTTTGGTCGGTTGAAAGCCAATCTTACAAAGACCTTAGCTGGGGTTACACATCGCTGAAAGTCGCCGACGACGAAGGTATTTTGAGCACGGGTGCTATGGCGCTAACGCTGGCAGGGGCGGGTGATCAACAGCTCGATTGGAGTTTGGAGAATTTGAACTTCATTCATTTAGATGAAAAGATCACAATTTCGCTCGATAACATTGCTCTAGGTGGTTCGATCAATGGCGAGCAAAGCTATGATCTCTTTGCTCTCTATTCCAATGTTGTTGAAGGATTCCGTGACGAAGATGGTAACTTCAATCCGGATGACCTTTCGAAACTTCAATCTGTAACTTCAATGATTGATATAGAATTCGATTACAGCGACGCCTCGCTGCAACTTTCTAATTTCAAGATGGCCGTGCCTGAAGAAAAATTGAATCTGGCTTTCGGTGATCTCCAGCTTTCTGTGACAGCCAACGACATGCTCTCAGCCACTGACGGCAGCTACGCTTTGGTTTCAAGCATGAATGAGGTCGCCATCAATACAACGGAGGGAAATGTTTCTCTCGATTCCGCAAAGTATGAAGGTCTGATGTCGAACATTGATGGCCCACTCTATCAGGCAGCCTCGAAAAAACTCTTCACGACTGGAGAAGATGCCGTTGCCACTATGGGTGACTTGCTTAATGTTTATATGAATTTCAATAGCGCCAGTTTTCAAGCTTCTGGTACTGGTTTGACGGTCGTCCGCCCAGGCAGCAAAAAGTCAATGAGAGCAGAAACCGGAAACTTTGAACTAGCCTTAACCGATGTCCGCGAATCGGGTGCCGTACTTGCGATGAACATTCGTTCAAAGGATGTCACGCTCAATGAATTCCTGGACAAATTGACTTCTGGACTTATTCCACAAGATACCAACCTTTCAATTCGTTTTGAGGACTTGCCATTGGCAGGACTGAAAGAAGCCTTAGCGGAGCAACCGATTGAAGGCGGGCTTCTCGACAGCACAGGATTGGAAAATGCGTTAGAAGCCTCTGCTCCAGCCCTGATGGGTGTTTTCTTTGGGTCGCCTCCAAAGATTGTTGTTCCAGCCTCTCACATCTTGGGTGATTTGTTTAAAGTTGACGTTGACGGTGCTTTCAATGTTGACCCGAGTTCACCGCTCTTCGCACTGGGCGAGATGCAAATTTTCGTGAAGGGTTTCCAGTCTATTACGGCTGTGGCGCAAGAAGTGGCTGCTGGAAAAGATCGTAGCGCTGCAAAACGCGCTAGCGTGCTGATTTCCGGCTTACCAGTCGCTCAGATCTTCGGCGAAGCAGCGGGCGATGATACTTTCGTCTACAACATTAAAATTGATGAAGCCGGTACGTTGACAGTGAATGGCAAACCAATGCCATTCTAGGCTTTCCAATAATCGTCAAAAGCTCGAGCCCTCCCTATGCGGAGGGCTTTTGCTTGAATAAGGTACTTAGCTGTGCCAACTAACCGCCCTAGATTTGTTTTCTAAGATTTGTTGAGCAACCATGTCGGAACAGACAAGAGGAACTCTTGAACGCTATCACCAACAGGTGAGCGACGGCCTTTTCAAAGCCAATCCCAGTCAGGAAATGGCGGCGACGGTGCTTGACCGTTTGCAACAACGCCTGGAGGATAAGAGTAGCGGAAAGAAGGGGCTCTTTTCTCGCCTGGTTAACCTAGGCAAATCAAAAGAACCTGAGCTGAAAAATGTTTATCTCTACGGCCCTGTTGGCCGCGGTAAAACGACAATAATGGATTTGTTTCACGATTCGTTAGAAGGTGTGAGCAAGCGCAGAGTTCATTTTCATGCTTTTATGCTAGAGGTCCACAACCGTATTCATGCAAGGCGGAGTAAAGAACCTGACAGTGAAGATGCGATTGCGCCCTTGGCTGCTGAAATTGCCCAAGAATCTCAGGTGCTTTGTTTTGACGAGTTCGTCATAAACAACATTGCCGATGCGATGATCCTCGGTCGGCTTTACCAGGCGCTGCAAAGCCACGGCACAATCATGGTTATGACGTCGAACTTTCCGCCTGACCGGCTCTATGAAGGTGGCTTGCAAAGGGAACGGTTTTTACCTTTTATTGCTCTACTGAAAGAAACGACAGATCAGGTCTTGGTTGATCATAAGAGTGATTACCGTGTCCTGAACATGCGGTTGCCGGACACATATTTTGTGCCAAATGATCAAGTGACTGAAAACCGATTGTTGGATAGCTTCACGGCGCTTACTGGCGGCGAATTGGGTGAACCCAGGACCGTCATGGTTGGTCGACGCGAACTGGTTGTGCCACGTGCAAACGGAAGAGTGGCTCTTTTCAATTTCCACGATCTTTGTGGCCGTGCTCTGGGGACCGCTGACTATTTGAAGTTAACCCAGGAATTTGACACATTGATCATCGTTGGTGTGCCACGGATGGGGCCGGACCGTCGCAACGAGGCTCGCCGGTTCATGACCCTGATTGATGCTCTCTATGATCGACGGATCCAGGTGGTGATCGGTGCTGATGCAGCCCCTGAGCAACTTTATCCCAGCGGTGATGGCTCTTTTGAGTTTCAGCGCACAGTCAGCCGCATGATCGAAATGCAGAGCGAGCATTATGGCTCATAAGCGGACAGCGTGGTCCTTGGCGAAAGCCAGAAGTGGCTGCCTTAGACTCTGGTAACTGCGCGTCAAAGTATACTCGACGTATTCAGCAATCGCTTGACTATCTAGGCTTCTCACCATCGCTTTTACGGCTGATACAGAGGACCACGACATCGAAAAATTGTTGAACCCACATCCAATCAAAGCCATTGCTTCCAGCGGCGAGCCGGCAATTTCACCGCAAACCGTTGTGGTTACGCCGTGACGGTTTCCGCATTCCGCGACTGACTTCAACAGCGCGAGCGCCGCCGGTGAAAGGGTATCGAAACGGTTACTAAGTTGCGGGTTGTTACGATCCGCTGCGAAGGCGAACTGTAGGAGATCATTGGTGCCAACAGATATGAAATCCAGGTGAGGCGCCAATTGATCCAATTGCCAAATGAGGCCGGGAACCTCCAGCATGATACCAACGGACACAGAGTTGGGCTCGACGTCTCTGCTCGCTTTTTCATGTGCTAACTCGAGATCAAAGATTTCTTTCGCGCGGAAAAATTCCGACGCTTCAGAGATCATAGGAAACATGACCCTGAGTGCCTTGCCGTCACCGGCTCTAATCAGGCCCCTCAGCTGTTGGCGAAGCATGGCAGGGCGATCCAATCCTACCCGAATGGCCCGCCAACCCATGGCCGGGTTTTCTTCGTGCCCATTGCTCCAATAGGGGAGAACCTTGTCACCACCGACGTCGAGTGTGCGGAAATTGACGGCTTTTTGGCCTGCGCTGTTCATCACAGAAGTGTAAAATTCGGTTTGCTCTTCTACAGTGGGGAAACCCTGTCTCGCCATAAACGCTAACTCGGTTCGAAAGAGGCCGATGCCAGCCGCTCCTGTTTCCTCCAAATGAGCGACGTCCATCATCAACCCAGCATTCACGAAAAGGCCAACCTCTTTTTCGTCTTTTGTGATTGAAGGTAACGCACTTTGCGCCCCATCTTCGCTGCGGCGGCGGTGGAAGGCTTGAACTGATTCTTCAAACAAGTCAGCGACAGCGTTTCTGGGCCGTACAATGACGGAATTTTCATGAGCATTGACCAGAACCTCATCGCCATCATTGATAGTATTGAACAGGTTTTTGATCCGCGCAATAACGGGAATGTTCATCGACTTAGCGAGAATGACGGCATGTGCGTTGGCACTGCCTTCTTCGAGCAGGATAGCGGAGAGGTTTTCTGGGTTGTAGTCCAGCAGCTCCGCAGGGCCGAGTGTTTTGGCCGCTAGAATAGTCCTATTGCCAAGGTCCTTATCACGAATAACTCCTCCTTCACTTTGCTCAACGAGATGTTTCATCAGTCTCGTAGCGATATCGTTGATGTCTGCTACACGTTCCTTAAGATAGGGGTCGGTGATTTGGTTAAACCGAGCGCGGTAGTCTGTGATGGTTCTATGCAGCGCTGCTTCTGCCGTTAGGCCAGTTTTGATCGCCTCACGAATTTTGCGAAGCCAGCCACGATCAGCGGCAATGGTCTTATAGGCATTCATGATTTCGCGGCTTTGCTGGTCGCCAGCAACAGCACCCATCTTGCTAAGATTTTCGAGTGAAAGCTGGAGGGCTTTCATTGCCGCGCTCAAACGATCCTGTTCTTCTGTTTCATTCTCGGCCACAAACCGACGAATGAGGATCTCCTGATCATGGTAGGCAACAAACCCGCGCGCGAAGCCTTTGACCAAACCTTGCCCGACAAGCCGTGGTGTTCCGACGGTTTGATAATCAATGCCGCGTTTTTCGAGGTCGCTTAAGAACTCGCTACTGGCGATCAATTCGGCTAGCAGCATGGCGATAGTTTCTAGGCTTTCGCGTTCATCTTCCTCAAAACGTCGTGCTTCCAGGCTCTGGATAACCAAGACACCAAGCAAACGCTCTGAACGTAGAATAGGGATGCCAAGCAACGAATGAAATGGATCTTCACCTGTTTCCGGACGGTAGGCGAACTGTGGATGAGAAGGGGCGTCCTCAAAGGCTTCTGTTTGCTCCCGTGCAGCAACTATACCGACGAGGCCTTCGCCGATCCTCAATCTTGTTTGGTGGATTGCAGACCGATTGAGGCCCTGTGTAGCAACCAGCTCCAAAACTTCACCAGCACGCGTGATATAGCAGGAACAAACAGAAGCCTTCATCTCTGAAGCGATGACTTCAACAATAGTTTGGAGGCGAGATTCAGCGCTACCGCTGGACCGCATGGTGTCGCGCAGTTGCCTCAGCAGTTGCCTGCTTCCACTCCAATTTACTGTTGGGGCCATAACCCCTCACTTTCTAAGGATTGAGATCAATCCTGAGCTTTATGCCGCTTCTTCGTTGTCGAGCCCATAAGCAGTGTGAAGCGAGCGGACGGCCAATTCCAAATATTCTTCTGCGATCAAAACACTGACTTTGATCTCGGACGTGGAGATTAATTGGATATTGATGCCTTTATCCGCAAGGGTCGCAAACATTCTTTGTGCGACACCGGCGTGACTGCGCATGCCAACACCGACCACGGATACTTTCGCAACTGTCGCATCACTTTCAATGGCGTCACAATTGATTTTACTTCGAATGGCTTCCAGCGCGTTAACGGCGCGTTTTAGATCGGCTCGGCCAACCGTGAAAGACATGTCGGTTGATCGGTTTTCTTCGGAGAGTGTTTGAACAATCATGTCGACGTTGATCGCTGCATCACCCATGGCGCCAAAGATGGAGGAAGCGATCCCTGGATTGTCGGAAATCCCTCTGAGTGTGATTTTCGCTTCGTCGCGGCTATAGGCGATACCGGTTACAATATTTTCTTCCATAACTTCATCCTCTCCACACACTAATGTGCCGGGTTTGTCCTCAAAGCTAGATAAGACTTGTAGTCTTGTGTTGTAGCGCATGGCCATCGAAACGGAACGGGTTTGCAGCACTTTCGCACCGACGGAGGCCAACTCTAGCATCTCCTCGTAAGTGATGCGGTCAATCTTGCGTGCTTTGGGCGTGATGCGTGGGTCGGTCGTGTAAACACCATCGACGTCCGTGTAGATGTCACAGCGGTCAGCATTCATCGCAGCGGCGAGAGCCACAGCAGACGTGTCTGATCCACCTCGACCTAACGTCGCGATGCGATTGTTCGGAGACACGCCTTGGAAGCCCGCCATCACGGCAACTTGACCTTCCTTAAAGCGCTCCTCGATTTCGCTGGTGTTGATCTCTTTGATCTGGGCATTGCCGTGAGAATTATCCGTTCGGAAGGGCAACTGCCATCCAAGCCAGGATCGGGCATTCACGCCCATGCCTTGCAGAACGATTGATAACAAGCCAACTGTCACTTGCTCTCCAGTAGAAACGATAGTGTCGTATTCTCTGGTGTCGTAGAGTTCGCCTGCGTCTTGGCAGTAAGCTACCAGTTGATTGGTAACGCCCGACATAGCGGATACCACGACAGCGACTTCGTTGCCTTTGTCGTACTCTGCTTTGACGCGCTTGGCGACATTGCGAATTCGATCTAGATCAGCGACAGAAGTGCCGCCGAATTTCATTACTACTCTTGCCATTTTGTTTAGTCAGCCTCTGGAAATATCGGCTGCTACCTACTAGATGTAAAATAAGAGAAAATTTGCGCTACGTTTACTCTGAGCATACGAAAGACGCAAGGTTAGAG
>Ga0055584_100006954_pt1 | contig 11095 bp, 12 predicted proteins | sample OSDHelmetaG_FD_58716 | JGI IMG/M metagenome (GOLD analysis project Ga0055584, IMG submission 58716) | Pelagic marine sediment microbial communities from the LTER site Helgoland, North Sea, for post-phytoplankton bloom and carbon turnover... | ecosystem: Environmental > Aquatic > Marine >...
GACACGAGGGACCGTGCGCGGCCATCTTCGCGCGCTGCCAACCAAGTACTGCACAGGATATCGCTATGAGCACTACCGACCTGCAATCGGCCATCGAAACCGCCTGGGACAACCGGGACGACCTGACACCCGCGACCAAAGGCGCCGACCGGGATGCCGTTGAAACGGCACTTGCCGAACTCGACAGCGGCGCCCGGCGCGTGGCTGAAAAGCGCGACGGTGACTGGGTTGTCAACGAATGGCTCAAAAAAGCTGTTCTACTTTCGTTTCGCCTCAACGACATGTCGATGATTGCCGGTGGACCAGGTGACAACACGGCGTGGTGGGACAAGGTCCCGTCCAAATTCGAAGGCTGGAGCGCCGGTGACTTTGAAGCCGCTGGGTTCCGCGCCGTTCCCAACGCCATTGTCCGCCATTCGGCACATATCGCACCTGGAGTCGTGCTGATGCCGAGTTTCGTCAATCTGGGTGCCTATGTGGACAGCGGCACCATGGTCGACACTTGGGCAACCGTGGGAAGCTGCGCGCAGATCGGCAAGAACGTCCATCTGTCTGGTGGTGCCGGCATTGGCGGCGTGCTTGAACCTCTGCAGGCCAACCCGGTCATCATCGAAGACAATTGTTTCATCGGCGCGCGATCGGAAGTTGCCGAAGGTGTCATTGTCGAGGAAGGCGCAGTGCTTTCGATGGGCGTCTATCTCGGCGCCTCCACAAAGATCGTGGATCGGGCGACGGGCGAAATCTTCGTCGGCCGCGTTCCCTCCTACTCGGTCGTGGTACCCGGCACGCTCCCCGGCAAGGACCTGCCCGATGGCAGCCCGGGGCCGAGCCTGTATTGCGCCGTTATCGTCAAGCGGGTTGATGAACAGACCCGCGCCAAGACCTCCATCAACGAATTACTCCGGGACTGACCCACAGGCGATGACCAACATTGACGACCCGATTGCGCTGGCCCAGGCCCTGATCCGCTGTCCCAGCGTGACTCCGGACGACGCAGGCGCACTTGGGGTTCTTGGTGATGCGCTGGCGCAAACCGGATTCGACTGTCACCGGCTGCGTTTTGCCGATACCGACACGCCCGACGTTGAAAACCTCTACGCCAGGCTCGGCACCGAGGGACGAAACTTCTGTTTTGCCGGGCACACCGATGTAGTGCCGACGGGCGATGCGGCCGACTGGTCGCGGGATCCGTTTTCCGGCGATATCATCGACGGCGCGCTTCACGGACGCGGGGCGGCCGATATGAAAAGTTCTGTGGCTGCCTTCACAGCGGCGACCAGGCAACTCGTAGCGCGTCACGGCGTACCCGAAACCTGGTCCATTCCCGGATCGATCAGCCTCCTGATCACCGGCGACGAAGAAGGCCCTGCCATCAACGGTACGCGCAAGGTTCTGGACTGGTTGGACAAACGGGGCGAAACGCTCGATGCCTGCATTGTAGGAGAACCTACCAATCCCCAAGCCCTCGGCGACATGATCAAGATCGGCCGACGTGGCAGCACAACCGGCGATGTTACCGTTTATGGCGTTCAGGGGCACACAGCCTATCCTCATCTCGCGGATAACCCGACGCATCATCTGGTCCGCATGCTTAATGCCCTCACCGCGGAGCCCCTCGATCAGGGCAGCGAACATTTTCAAGCCACGACCCTGCAGATCACCACCATCGATGTGGGCAACCCTACCAACAATGTCATTCCTGGCCGGGCCCGCGCGACGTTCAACATCCGCTTCAACGATCTGCACACCTCCGACAGTCTCGACAACTGGGTACGCCAGACCTTCGATGACGCTCTCGGTACCTGCGAAGCCCACTACGAACTGAGCTTCCGCGTGACGGGCGAATCCTTCATCACGCCGCCCGGACCTCTGAGTGAGACGATCGCGACCGCCGTGCGGGACATCACCGGCCGGACACCAGATCTCAGCACGACCGGCGGCACATCGGATGCGCGGTTCATCAGGGATTTCTGCCCGGTCGTGGAATTCGGTCTGGTCGGCCAGACGATGCACAAGGTCGACGAACACGTGGCCACCGACGACATCGTGAAGCTGACAGCGATTTACCTGCAGGTCCTCGAGACATATTTTGATCTGAACCGGTAATCAGCACGGGAGCGCCATATGACCCTTCTGGAGGGTACCCATGGTCTGTTCGGCGCTTGGCGGTTGCTGCATTTCGACCGCACCGGTCTGCAGTATTTCAAAACCACCACAACGGCCTTCTGGAATTCCTTCTGGGCCGCTGCCGTTGTCCTGCCTGCCGATGCCATCGCCACCCTACTCCTCACCACTGCAGAGGCCGGGACATCCGTCTCCGCCGGTGAAGCCGTGCATGCAAGCCTGATCTATATCGAAATCTACGCGATCCAGTGGCTACTTTTTCCGCTGATGATGGCCGCATTCGCGGAATCCATTCTACGCAGCGAACGCTTTGTTCTGTTTGTCGTCGCCTGGAACTGGTCCAGCATCGTGCGCGCGTTAATCATTCTACCCGCAGTCGCCATCTTTTCCGGACAGGACATCGACGCAGCTGGTTGGGGCGCGATGGTCTATTTGGCCGCGACCGGTGTCGTGCTGGTATATTCCTGGTTCATCGCACGTGCCGCGCTGGACGCACCACCGGTGGCCGCGGTGATGGTGGTTCTGCTCGAAGTCGGACTGGCAGTGGTGCTCTGGCTAATGGCTCGCGCCCTGATCGGTTAACCGGATTCCGGCGCATCCGCCCATCTGGGCCGCAATGCCAGAAGCCCCACCACCAAAAGCAAAGCCGCTGCCCCGGACACGCAAATCGCCAACGGCCAAGCCGTGCCGTCCGGCGTCAGGCTGACAAACAGCGCGCCCAGTGCGCCGCCACCCATCTCGAAGGTGGAGAGCAATGCTGCACTCATGCCCCGCCCGTGATCGGTCACCCGCTCAAAGGCCAGCACCGGAGCGGTCGCAAAGAGGGGGCCCAGCGCAAAGGCAAACACGCTCATGGCAGCGGTCAGGGTCACGGGCGTTTCCCCGAAACTGACCGCGACTATCGCCAGCAAGCCCGACAGCGAGCCACTCCAGACACCAACGGCAAACAGGTTGCGCACGCCGATTCGGTCGACGATCCGACTTGAAATCAGACTGCCAACAAAGAACGCGAGCACAATGACGGCCTGATAGAGCCCGAAATATCGGGTCGCAACACCATGCTTGTCGATCAAAATGAACGGGGCTTCGGTGATGTAGGCAAAGATCGCACCGATCGCCAGACCCAAAGTCATCGCCACGGTCACGAAGCCCCCGCGCATGAGCAGTTGCCCATAACCCGAAACAATCGCGCGCAGTTTCAGCGCCGTTCTCTCGACCACCGGCAGGGTTTCGGGAAGTCGCACCAGTCCTACGGCAAATACGGCCGCCACGACGCCCGCGAGCACGAAGAAATTTGCCCGCCAGCCGAACCATTCGAAGATGAACCCGCCCAGGATTGGCCCCACCGCCGGCACCAGTGAGACCACCATCCCGTAGAGCGCAAAGACTTTGGCGGATTCCTCACCCTCATAGAGGTCCCCGATCACGACGAGGACAATCACCGCCTCCACACTGGCCGCAGCCCCCATCAGAATCCGTGCCACGATCAGCTGACCGATGGTCTGGGAAACGGCCGCCGCCAGAACGGTCAGCAGGAATGCGGCCATCCCGTAGACGAAGATCGCACGGCGTCCGTACCGATCCCCCAGCGGTCCCCAGAGCAATTGGGATATGGCATAGGCGCCCATATTGAGTGCCATGGTGAGCTGTACCGTCGTCGCATCTGTTCCGAAATAGGCCGGAAGATGAGGCAAGGTCGGAGCATAGAGATCGGTCGAGAGGATCGAAGCGCCACTGGCTGCGATCATGATCAGAAGAATCAGCCCACGCGATTTGATATCGATGCGTCCGGACATGTCCTCAGTAATCCACGCGCACGAGGTACAAACCTTCGGCCGGTGCCGTCGGCCCGCCCGAAGCGCGTTGGCGCGCAGCCAGCGCCGCCGCCATATCCGCACGGCTCCACTTGCCCTTACCCACAAGCGCGAGGGTGCCGGCGATGTTACGGACCTGATGATGCAGGAACGACCGTGCCGAAACCTCGATCACGACCTCCTCATCCTCCTGTCGAACGATCAGCCGGTCGATCGTCTTCACCGGGGACTTTGCCTGACAGAGCGTCGCGCGAAACGAGGTGAAATCATGTTCGCCAATAAGTTCCTGCGCAGCATCGTTCATGGCATCCACATCGAGCGGCACCGGCACCCACCAGACATGACCCCGGGTCGTGCCCGGGCGCGGACGGCGGTTGAGAATGCGATAACGATAATGGCGCCCAGTCGCGGAGAACCGTGCATGAAATGTCTCCTCCACCGCCTCTGCGGATAGCACCACAATCGGCTCATCGATCAGAAAGTGATTGAGTGCATCGAGAACCGTTGCGGCATCCCGATCCTGAGCAATATCGATATGGGCGACCTGTCCGAGGGCGTGGACCCCCGCATCGGTACGTCCGGCGCCATGAACGACCACTTCAACACCGCAGAATGCCTGCGCGGCCGTTTCCAGCGCGGCCTGCACCGACGGACCGTTCTTTTGCCGCTGCCAGCCCACATAAGGGCCTCCATCATATTCGAGCGTGAGCTTGAAGCGTGTCATGCCAACACGGTGCCCCGGGGAACCTCATGACCACGCAGATAATCATCAGCCTCCATCGCGCCACGACCGGCGCGCTGCACCCGCAACAAACGCAAGGCACCCGACCCGCAGGCCACCAGCAAGCGGTCATCGAGCACCACGCCAGGCGAGCCATCACCGGACGCAACCTCAGCCGCCTGCACCTTGATCCGCACCCCGTCCTGTTCGAACCAGGCCCCCGGCCAGGGAGCAAAGCCACGCACATGTCGGGCGAGTTCGGCCGCATCCCGCGTCCAGTCGATCCGTTCTTCCCCGCGTTCCAGTTTGGCAGCATAGGTCATCCCCGCATCCGTTTGAGGGATGGCAGAAAGCGACCCGGCGTCCAGACCCGCCAGCGAATCCACAATCAGACGACCACCCATCGCCGACAAGGCATCGTGCAGATCCCCGGCATTCATCGTCGGGTTGATCGGTATCGCCTCGCGCAGCAATTCAGGGCCCGTGTCCAGGCCCTCATCCATCTGCATGATCGTGACCCCGGTTTCCGTGTCGCCCGCCAGAAGCGCGCGTTGTATGGGCGCCGCCCCGCGCCAGCGCGGCAACAACGAAGCATGGATATTGATGCAGCCCCGTTCCGGTGCCTCCAGGATCACGGCGGGCAGAATCAACCCGTAGGCCACAACCACAGCGGCATCCAGATCGAGCGCGACAAACGCGGCCTGCGCCTCGGCATCCTTCAGGGAAACCGGATACCGCACCTCGATTCCGCTGGCCTCTGCACGCAGATGAACCGGAGATTTCCGTTCCTTCTGGCCTCGACCCGCCGGGCGCGGCGGCTGGGTATAGACGCATGCGATCTCGTGCCCGGCGGACCGCAGGGTATCAAAAGCCGGAACCGAAAAATCCGGTGTTCCCATGAACGCTATTCGCATGGCCGTCACGCAGTCCGTTGAGATCGTTGGCCCCTCCGCAACAGGAGTTGGGCTTGGTTAGGCCTGTTGCCGCTTCAGCTTCTTCATTTTCCGCAAAATCATGTTCCGCTTGAGCGGGGTCAGATAGTCGATGAACAGAACGCCATCGAGGTGATCGATTTCGTGCTGGATGCAGGCCGAAAACAATCCATCCGCCGCCACCTCCTGTGAGGCCCCATTCGGATCGAGATAGGAGACCCGAATCTCCCGAAACCGGGATACTTCCCCGTACTGATCGGGAATGCTCAGACAGCCTTCCTCGGCCACCACCTTTTCATCCAAACGCCAGACAATCTCGGGATTGATCATCTGATAGGGCTGGGGCGGTTCGCCTTCCCGGGCCACATCGCAGACAATCAGACGACGACCATCAGCGATCTGTGGTGCCGACAGGCCGATACCCGGTGCGGCATACATGGTCTCGAGCATATCCTCGAGACACTGGCGCACGTCGTCATCGATCGCTTCGACCGGCTGACATTTCTGTTTCAGCACCGGGTCCGGTGCAAGAACGATCGGCCGCTTCGCCATATCGCAGTAACCTCTAAACCGTGAAAAACAGGGCGGAAATCAGGGTATTTCGCGCTGATAGGTATGGCTTTGACGGGGCTGCGTCAAGACAGCGACGAATCCGGCTGCCCTGCTAGACTGTCGCCATGAATACAATCCTCCTCATCGCCATCCTGATCGGCATTCTTGGCGTGGGTGTGCTTCTGGCCACCCTCCTTCTGACCTCGCGCAAAAACAAGGACAGTGCCGAAGCCAGCGAGATGGCCACACGCCTATCCCAGATGACCGAAGCTCAGGCAGCCCAGCAGGCGCAGCTCGCCCAGACCTTACAGGCCCAGGAACGCGCGCTGGCCAAATCCGTCGATGAGCGCCTGCAACTCCTCACCGGAAAGATCGACGCCACTCTGGAGAAATCCACGAAGAACCAGAAAACCAGCCTGGATGAGCTGAAGGAACGGCTGGTCCGCATCGACGCCGCCCAGAAGAACCTGACCGACCTGTCCTCTCAGGTGGTGGGGTTGCAGGATATCCTGTCCAACAAGCAGGCCCGCGGAGCTTTCGGAGAGGTCCAGCTGCAGGACCTCGTCGAATCTGCCATGCCTCCGAACACCTACAGCTTTCAGGCACACATCGGGGATGGTAAGCGTGCCGATTGCCTGCTCGATCTGCCCAACCCGCCCGGCCCGATGGTTGTCGATGCCAAATTCCCGCTGGAAGCCTGGCGCGCCCTGCACGACGCCAAGTCCGAGACGGAGAAGAAAGAGGCCGAACGCGCCTTCCGGCGCGATGTCGCGGTGCATGTGAAGGCGATTTCAGAGAAATACATCGTGCCCGGCGAAACCGCCGATGCCGCGCTGATGTTCCTGCCCTCCGAAGCCGTCTATGCGGAGCTGCACGCCAATTTCGGCGACTCAGTCGATGCCGCCCATCGTGCCAAGGTCTTCATTGTCTCCCCCACAACCCTGTGGGCGCTGCTCAACACCATGCGCGCGGTGATGAAGGATGTGCGCATGAAGGAAGCCGCCAGCATCATCCAGACCGAAGTGCTGACCATGCTCGAAGATGTCGACCGCCTCGACAAGCGTGTCGACCATCTGGAAAAGCACTTCCATCTCGCCGAGAAGGACATCAAGGATATCCGCACATCGGCCAACAAGGTCAAAAGCCGCGGTGACAAGATCCACGACATTCAGCTTGATGATGGAACGGACACGCCCTCGGTTGAAGATACGCTGGGGGAACCTCCCCTATTGCGCAGCGTCGAATAGACCCTCGCGGGCGCGAGCAGCCGTCACCCCGGAAAAGAATGCGATCTGTGTGGGCACATCCCGAACGCCGATGGCGTTCCGATAACGGCTCACAAAGGAACGGTAGACCCCGTATTTCAGGTACACCTCCCGCGCGGTCATGGTAACACCGCGATACTCTGATCGCAGCACACCGGCCACATAGACCCGAAAAAATCCGTCCGGCATCCGGCTCCAGCGGGCATGTACCTCGACCTTGTGCCAAGCTCCCCGCAGGTCTTCCTCGGGTATAAGAAGGTCCTTGGCGCCGCGCGCCAAATGATTGGCGAGCACAAGACCATCTGCGGTGTGCAAAAACATGAACACCGGATTTGATGCTGTCTGGTGGAACTGTCCCAGAACCGTTTTGGTCGGGAAGACATTGGGAAAGTCATCGGGCAGATACAGGGACCAACCGTACCAGGATTCGGTGTTCGGCCGAATTCGATTGCTTCGATCCTGCGCCAGTTCCGATCGTTCGCGGTCTGTTGCGCAGTCGCTGAGACCTCTGGTTTCGCCACAGTCACCCGGGCGCACTTCGAAACGCTGGACGGTCGGCGCAGACGCCGATCCCGTGGGGTCCGGGACAATCCGGTAGCCATAAGGAGTTGTGCTCAGGGAGCGATAGAAACTGCCCAGCCCGTCTGCCTGCAGCGCTGTCGCGCCCGCCAGAAAACCAAGCGCGACGAAGAAACAGATTGTCGGCTGCAACCGGCGAATATCAGACTTCCCGGCGGCTCTTGATCGCAGCTGTCAGGGTCCCGTCATCCAGATAGTCGAGCTCCCCGCCCACCGGTACGCCGTGTGCCAGACGTGAAATCCTTACCCCCGCATCAGCCAGACGTTCGGTGATGTAGTGCGCCGTCGTTTGCCCCGCGACGGTCGCGTTGGTGGCAAGAATTACTTCCTTAGCTTCAGGAGACTTCGCCCGTTCGACCAGGTGGCCAATCCGCAAATCGTCCGGCCCCACCCCATCTAGTGCCGACAGGGTACCGCCGAGCACATGATAGATCCCGCCAAAGGATGCTGTGCGTTCCAGCGCCCAGAGATCGGCCACATCCTCGATCACGCAGATCACACTGCGATCACGTTCAAGGTCGGCGCAGATACGACACGGGTCGACCGTGTCCACATTACCGCAACTCGTGCAGGTTCGGATGGCCGCCGCGGCACCCGCAATGGCCTCCGCCAGCGGCTGCATCAGCTGGCCTGGCCGCTTGATCAGATGCAGGGTTGCCCGGCGTGCCGAGCGTGGCCCCAGTCCCGGCAGTTTTGCCAGCAGATCGACCAGACGTTCGATTTCAGGTGTGGACATCAGCGCGTGCGAATCGCTTTCAGCCGCCGAATGGCAGGTTCATGCCCGGCGGCAGATTCAGGCCACCGGTCAGTTCCTTCATTTCCTCTGCCATGCGCTGTTCGGCCTTGTTCTTGGCATCTGCATGGGCGGCCACGATCAGGTCTTCAAGAATTTCGACTTCGTCACCATTCAGAAGGCTCGGATCGATCCGAATGCCCTTCATCTCGCTCTTGCCGTTCAGGGTGACGACCACCATCCCGGCCCCCGCGGCACCTTCCACGGTGAGCTCGGCAAGACGCTCCTGCATCTCGCCCATCTTGGCCTGCATTTCCTGCGCCTGTTTCATCAGGTTGCCCAGGTTCTTCATTCGTCATCCTCGGTTTCAATCGGCACATCATCGGCCAATGGTTCCTCGGTCACGACCTCGCGGCTCGTAACCCGTTCAATCCTGGCACCCGGAAACGCCTCCAGCGCGGCGCGGACGATCGGATTATCTGCAGCCTCTTCATAAGCCGCGCTTTCGGCCGCCTGATCCTGTTCGGCAAGGGTATCCCCGCCCCGATCGCGGGAAACGCTGACCTGCCAGTGCGTGCCACACCATTCGCGCAGACGATTGAGAACCTGTCCCGGCAAATCGGAGGGGGCATGCTCAATCGGCTGAAACTCCAGCCTCCCCGGCTCATAGGAGACCAAACGAACATTCGCATAGAGATGGTTGCGCAGGGTCATTTCCCGGTTGGTAGCAAACAAGCCAACCAGAGCACGGTAGTCCTGTGGATCCGCCAGCGCCTGGGGCGCCTGATCGATCTCGGGGGCAGGTTGCGGAATCTCGGTCTGCGGCGCTGCGGCGGATTGTGCCCCGCCGCCCGCAACCGCTTGCGCGCTGCCACCGCTCTGTCCCGCACCAACGGGTGCCGGGTCACCTGCGCCAGTCGGCGCAACCGGTGCAGCCGGGGCTTCGCCTTCGAGTTTCTTGATGAGGTCTCCCGGTGGCGGCATATCGGCCGCATAGGCCAGCCGGATCAGTACCATCTCCGCGGCCGGCATGACGGACGGCGCACGCTGGACCTCGCCCACGCCTTTGAGCAGCATCTGCCAAGCGCGCGACAGAACGGCCACACCCAACTTTTCGGCCATCTCGCGACCGCGCACCCGTTCCAACTCCGATACGGACGGATCGTCGGCAGCCTTGGGCACCAGTTTGACCCGGGTGATCCAGTGACTCAGCTCCAGCAGATCCTGCAGAACAGACAAGGGATCAGCGCCAGAATCATAAAGCGTTCCCAGTCCCTCGAGCGCATCGGCAGTCCGGCCGTTCATCAGGGCCTCGAAAATATCGAACACGGCCGCGCTGTCCGCCGTGCCCAGCATCGTCCGGACATCATCTTCGCTCGCCACCCCGCCATTGGAACAATGGGCGGAAATGGTCTGGTCGAGCAAAGACAGTCCATCACGAACCGAGCCATCGGCGGCCCGTGCGATCAGACGCAGTGCGCCATCTTCGAGCTTGGCATCCTCGGCTTCGGCAATCTTGCTGAAATGCCCGATCAGATCATCCGCATTGACGCGGCGGAGATCGAAACGCTGACACCGCGAGAGAACCGTGACCGGTACTTTGCGTATTTCCGTGGTCGCAAAGATGAACTTCACATGCTCGGGCGGCTCTTCCAGGGTCTTGAGCAAGGCATTAAAGGCATGCCGCGACAGCATGTGCACTTCATCGATAATGTAGACCTTGTAGCGACCGAACACCGGTCGATACCTCACCCCATCCAGAATCTCGCGAATGTCATCAACGCCGGTCCGGCTGGCGGCATCGACCTCGATCACATCGGGATGACGATCCTCGGTGATGGCTATGCTCTGCGCATCATTCGGGTCCGGGTTGATGGTTAGCCCGCCTTCGGCGTTCAGGCATTTGGCGATAATGCGCGCAGTTGAGGTTTTCCCCACTCCGCGCACGCCGGTCAGAATGAACGCATGGGCCACACGATTCAGGTCGAAGGCATTTGTCAGAGTGCGCACGAGAGCTTCCTGACCAATCACCTCGGAAAAATTCTGTGGCCGATATTTGCGGGCGAGCACCTGATAGGCCTCGTCTGCTTCTTCGGTCACCGGCGACGCGGCAGCCGGCGCCGGCGCAACCACCTCCGCTTCCGGTGCGACAATTGGGGTTTCTGCAGGCGGTGGCGATGGCGGGGCATCCAGAAAGCTGCCCTGATTGGGGTCATCAATCGTCGGACTGCCTTCGGAAGACTCATCCGAATCTGCATCTGGCAGCAGGTCGGTTGGGTCTTCGTTGTCGACAGTCATGAAAGGTGGATGCTTCTTACGTTGGTGACAGGAACACGAATATCCGATTCGGTGTTCGAAGTGGGAGACCGGTTGAT
>Ga0055584_100006955_pt1 | contig 11094 bp, 21 predicted proteins | sample OSDHelmetaG_FD_58716 | JGI IMG/M metagenome (GOLD analysis project Ga0055584, IMG submission 58716) | Pelagic marine sediment microbial communities from the LTER site Helgoland, North Sea, for post-phytoplankton bloom and carbon turnover... | ecosystem: Environmental > Aquatic > Marine >...
TCACAAACTATAATACACAAAGTTAAAGTAAAAGTCTATAAAAGTTAAAAGTTAACTTATGAACATTGGAGTAAATCCAGAATATACTTTTTCAGCTTGCATGTTATTCATGTCATGAAATACTTTCACCATCCAACTTCCGAGCACTAATGCTGAATACGAGTCTTTTCTAGCTTTATCTGGGCCAGTTTGACGTCTAAGTTCGGCAGGTAATCCAAACGTTTGTGTTCCCTGTGGAGATGTTGTTATCTGAATTAAGGCACATTGATTTTTTGTCATATTAATCATATCATATTGATGCTCGATAAAGTCAATCATTTTTGCGGCGCCAGCTTGTTTTTGTTCTTCATCAGACAATCTCAAAAACTTCAATTGATCTATAGGTACTTTTTTAGCTCTTTGCTTATTGTAAGATTCATCAATAGCTCTCGATCCAAACCAAATTCTTTTGTGATCGAAGTTAGCTTGCAACAACTCATTTGCTCGCCTAATCCAGTCAGATGTTGGTTTGCGTAATATTAAGTATCGATAGTCTTTTTTATCGTATTGAGATTTTGCCGATCTAAGCTCATTTTTATATGTATCCATTTTATCGAATTCACCGTCAATTGATTTAATTTTAATGTTATTTGATTTAAACAATTCACTTTCATTCACGGCATTAATAAATTGAACACCTCCATTATAGTCGCCTACTATAGCTATGATATTAAAGTTTTTTATTAAATAGTGAAAGTAAAATATGTGATCCCTTAATGGAGTTCCTGACATCGCATAGGAATGAACTAGTGTTGATGTCCCTTTGCCTTTATGGTATTTTAAAACTTGCATAGCAAAGTCATCACTACTTTCACTTTCAGACCAAGACGGGTCAAATGCTAATATGTATTCATCCTCAGGCTGACCTTTTATTTCTACATGCGGATCTTCTCCGTCCGTAACTGTGCATGCAGCCATTCTAGAAGTTTTAAAATAACCAGAGCTATCATCAGTAAATAAAGCTCCAAACTCACGCTCAAATTGAGACTGGCTCATTGTAGCCTTAGCTTGAGTTATTAAATTTTGATCGTATAGTTGCTTGGGAGCGCAGTCGTATGAAAACTGCATGATTGCACGTGTAGCTTTATCTTGACCTTTTTCTGCTCCTAGTATTAGGTTCTCGAATTGACTATACAATTTGTACATATATTCAAATTTATAACTGGCCGAAGAAAGCATTATAAGTTTATTGTTTGGCCATTTATACCTCTCTTCTTCCTTCATTTTTCCTTGGTTTATTAATTTTGTCTCAAGGTTATACAAATCTTCTCTTTGTGTAGGGTTTTCTACCACAGAAAGAAACGGCACAATAACTTCGTTATAAATGCGTTCAGGCATCAATAGAAACTCATCAATAATAATTCGGTGAAAACGAAAACCACGCAGCTTTGATCCGTCGCCCAGAGGTAGAGCTCGTATCCTACTTCTTCCAATTTCCATCAACCATTCATCATTGCTTTTTGATTTTTTAGTTATACAATTAGCTAACATTCTAGCTTCTGGCTTGTTTGCTATATCTTCTATTTTTTTAAATATTTGTTTTGACTGCCTGAAGGATGCAGCGAGAATGCCGATTTCTACACCTTGATGCAATATAGCATCTAGAAATGCATACACTCCAGTAGTGTAAGACTTGCTCATACCACGACTCCATACCCCCATAAAATAATCCGTCTCAAACATAGCTTTGATAGCCATATGCTGAAAAGGGAATAAATCTACACCCCCGATTAAACTAGTGGTAAATGTAATGTTGTCTTTTAAGAATTTATACAGATTTTGCTTAGCTTCGTTTTCATCTAAAAATCCTTTTAAACTCAGAATTTCTTGGTTAACGTCTTCTCTTTGTCGACGATTTTGATTTCCTTCAATCCAGGCCATTTTTATCTATATAATATTGTAAGTCTACATTCCATAATTTTTTACCTAAAGTAAGAATTTTTGGAATAACAGACTGGGAGTTAGTACGTGTTCCTGTAAACACAAATTGACAATGACCAGCAAATTCATGAGTTAAGACTCTCATATTGTGGTATATAAATTTTAAATTAGATTTATGCGGTCCATACATATTATTTTTATATAATCTATTTAAATCGCTTTCAACTACTACAAACAAATAGGAATCAAAATCTTTAACTCTTTGTAGTTCTCTCTTGAATCTAGCTAATCCTCCAGATAGTGTACCTTTGAAATCTGAATCTGATTTTCGATCTACATATGTATAATTATAATCTTTACCACCCACTGTATAATCTCCAAAATCTAACTTTAAGTCCTCCGATATATTGAATGTTAAAGGTTTTTGTTCTCTTGTGTCGATTAATATTTTTAAATTTTCAAACTGTTCATCCGGATCGAAAAAGCTAGGATCTATCCTACTACCATATAAAGGTTTTAAATTTAATTTAGAACAAGCTTTACCATAAGATCCAAATGCATACTTGTATACATCTATATCTGGTAATTGAGATATCTTTAATTCTAGATGATTTGGTGCGTATTTTAATTTTTTATCGTCTATTCTTTGTTTTAATTTTTTAAGTGCATACTCTCCAGATTTCTCCTGATCTTGAGTCATGCACCATTTAATTAATTGTCTTCTTGTGGAAAAGTCCCTGCTGAAGTACTCTTCTTTGTTTTTGAATGGCAATAGCTCTCCAGTGAGTAAATTGGTTTTTGGATAATACGTTGTATAATATGTAGCTAAATCTATCTTATGTTTCTTTAGGTGTATATGCAAACCCTTCTCAGTGTCAAACTCTTCATGACACACTTGACATTTAAAGCTAGATGACATCGCTTTTTGATATACCTAATATTCTTGACTTCCAAGCATTCATGGATTCTAGATTATCAGCCTCCTCTTTAATTGCTTTCTTTTGCATTTCTGCCATTTTAACCATTAATTTTCGCTCTTCTTCGTTCTGGAAACTTTCAACTAATGATAGTATTGATGCGTTTTGATCTTGACGTTGAGATATTCTTTTAGATCTATCTCCAGCAAGTCTTTGTATTAAGGATTCCTGCCTCTTTTCGCATTGATTGTACTCTTCACTTTTTGTTTTAAGTAACTCTGACAACCTAACCGTTAACTCTTGCTGCTCGTCAGCTTCGTCAAACATTCGGTTTAATTTTTCCATGTGTGAAGATATATTTTTTAAGTTTATATAGTCGACACATACATTCACATATAAATTAACTTCATCTGTAGTTAAGTCTGGCTTATCCCATGTCGCTCTTATGAACTCTGCTTCAAATAAATCTTGATCTTCTTCCTTATGGTAATTGCTTATGATTTGAGTAAACCTAGGAGATTTTAAAAATTTAAATAAAGACTCAATAGACTTACGCTCCATGGCTTTCATTTCGCCCTCGGTTAGGCCGGCATCAGTATATAAATTTACTCGATCTATACATTCCCCTAAATTCTTTGGCCCGTCATATTTATTGCGTTCTACTCTATTTTCCTCTCTTTTTCTTTTTTTAACTGCCTCAAGGTAGTTGCCTACAGTTCTTTGTTCTCGGCCTAATTTCTTAACTTCATTGTTAGGGAATAATAACTGTGCAATTTGATAACTACTCATTCCGTCTTGAGAATATTGCTCTATAAAATTCTTTTGTTCCTCGGTAAGCACAATAGGCTTAACTGTTTCATGTTCAGATGTTTTATATTTAATGTCTTTAGATGCTAAATATGCTCGTACCGCTCTTCCTTGTTTTGATCTGCCGTCAATAGTTCCATCTTTAAATGTAGCTCGAGTCAATTCGATTAAATCAGGCATTTTCTGAAAATTGTCGTCTATGAATTTTTTTTGTTCTTCAGTCAAGTTCATAGGATAATATCTTTGTTTTTGATGATTTTGATTACCTTATCTTTAAAGAATTTACGCATGTTTTTGATTTGCTTGTACCCAGCAGTTCGACCTTTTTCGTTACTCTTGTATCCTAAGAATTTCGCCACTTCTTCTTCGCTTTTATTTTGTATAAATAACATATCATAAATTTGATAATGTCGATCAGAGAGATCTTGTTTGAGATGCTTTTGAACTTTTGAAATGGCTCCATCAACATTAAAAGAGTCTACCGAAAACGATGCAGACTCATATTCTTGAGCGTCTAGCCTCAGTGGGATTTTTACATCGTGTGCACTCTTCTTACTTTTTGCCCACTTAGCATACAATGGACAAGAGGTATCTTGAGAACCGCTTTTAGTAAATGAGCATAAGTTTTCTCCAGCTATTGATGTATCAAAAGGGCAATTACTGCAAGGTTTAGCGAAATTGAGATAATAATTGCGTAAAATGTTTTTAAATTGATTGCTTATTATTTTGTTGATCCAGGGTTTTAATGATCTTTTTTGATCCCATTTATCCCATTTTTGGTAAATATGCAATCGAATAATTTGCTCTACATCTTCAAAAGAAATCCATGGCATAGAATCTAAAAACCATTTATGTTTTCTTTTTCGAATTTCTTCGTTTATGATGTCAATTTTATCTTCATATTGAATCTTTTTTGGTCTACCCATTTTTTCTTGGTCTACCTCGTTTTTTCTTTTGGTTAGATTCTGAGCTTTGCACACTATCCTTGGGAATGATAGAACCAAGGGTGAAAGTGGAACTGCTAGATACTTCTATATCGTATTCTAATTTAGATATATTTGGTACTTCATATATATCAGTACCCTCTTCATCATAATTTTCGCTTCTCGCCACAGGAGCTTTTTTAGTAACCGTTTTAGTAACAGCTCTAGCTTCGTTAAAATCTCCAGCCAGCATTTGCCCACAACTAGAACAAAATTTTGGCTTGACACTACTATACTCGTTTTTACTACCGCAATGTTGACAATATGTTGATAACATATAGAATAATAAAAACTTATTTAAATTAATTCTATTTTAAATTAAATTAAATAACCGCTAATTATTTTTGACTGATTTAAGATTAGAGCTTTATTTTCTTTGGTTAATTTTGTTTTTTGCTTGGTAAAATCAATAGACAATATTCCAACCACTCCATGATTGAGTGTCTCTATAGGGAACGCATAGGATGAACGAATACCTCTTTCTTCTAGCCAATTACGTAATAATGGATTGTCAATTTGTTCAATATCTGCAATCTGAAAAGACTTTTCACCGTGTAAGCCTAATACATCTTTAATAAAAGAATTAAATGTACTCACTCTTAAATTTTGCAAACGCATACTTTCTGAACTTACTCCAGAATTTAAAGACTCGTATGTGCAGCTAAATTTTTGTTGGTGATTTCCGCTGTAGAAATGATCACCATTATGAAATTCATAAATGTATGCTCTATCGACATCAATCTCATTTAATACATAATCAAGTGCTTTTTGTACATTTTCGTTTTGCTTGGTATATTTTGCTACACAAGCATGCTGTTTATTTTTTTTAGCTTGAACTACCTCTTTAATAAATATACTAATGATAGTAGTTCCAGCGACAATACATGAAGATAATATTATTGACCAGTCCATTAACGTATGTTACACAGTTTTACTGCTTTCTGACCTTTTTTGTGTTCAAAATTTGAGGTAATATTATTAATATAACAACCATGCCTATTACCCCATAAAATCCCCACATGGGAGCCGAGTGTTCAATATTACTTTTATCTTGCACGTTATTAAATTCTTCTTTCGATATATCTCCACTTTCATCAATATCAGCTTGTTCGAATGATACAACTTCTACTGTAGACACTTTATTTTTTTTCTGTAATTCTTTTATTTTATTAACACAACCGAATAAAAAAACAGAACACAATAATAATATTATAAATTTTTTCATTTTTTAGATGGAATTGCATAAAAACCTATCACCATGAAACATAGATCCATGAATGATGCGAGCATCAGTCCTCCAGTTAACTTCACCTGAGTCCAGCTCTCTCCACCAAATATCCATGCAAATAAACCGTACTTAGCATTATCTCCTTTTGGCATCAATACGTCGTAAGCGATGTGTGGATTCATTGCATAATAGATCATTAAAAAACACATAGTGAATGTAATAGACATAAATAATATGCGTCGTGTAACTTTTACAAATGGATCATCAGCTCTTTTATTTTGATTTTCAATAAGAGCTTTTAACATTTCATTATCCCTGGCAGCAAGAAGCATTTGATCCTGTTTTTTTTGCTCTAGCCAGAAGTTGATTAAATTAGCACCGACTTTTATGCTAGCACCAATAACTGTATTCATTATACCACCAAACATATAATGTTATACACTTTTTATTTAATTGTTACAAAGTGATTCTGTATTTTGGATGGGATAATCAATAAATTATAATAATATGAGACCAATCTCTTAATACTTTATGGGCTCCCTGTCTATATTATTTTTTATTAATTCTCTTGATAATGTAAGACAGTATTGCACTACGCTTGATATCTTCAAGACCAAATGCGAAGCAATGTATACCCTTTGCCCTGCTTTGCTCATCATCAAACAGATCAAACATATCTTTAAAACCACTCTTTCCATTAATATCGCTTTGCATATAATCTCCACAGATAAATAATTGACTATCTTCGCCCAATCGAGTCATAAGAGTTGTCAGTTCTTTGTATGTGAAATTTTGAGCTTCATCAGCAATGACAATTTTATTTGTCCAACTGGCACCCCTCAAAAAGTTAACAGGCATAGCTTGCACTCTTTTACTTTTTATTAACTCTGTTCTAATTCCAGTTGTAGCTGGAAGAAGTTCTCTTAATTTATCATCAAGAGGAGCCATGTAAGGATTGAATTTTTCATCAATATCTCCAGGTAAAGCTCCCATTCCTTTTTCAGCGCTTTCAATAACAGTTCTAACATATAACAAATCCATCTCATCACCCTGTTTTAATCTCTTAAGGGCACAGTAAACAGCCATAAATGTTTTTGTTGAACCTGCTGGCCCAGTAATGAAGATAATTTTATTATTATTGTCGAGCCCTAATCGTACTAGCGATTTTTGCTTCTCAGTTAAACCTAGATTTTTAACCGTAATCTTTGATTGTAACTGCCCAATTTGTAGGTCAGATTTTTTCTTTGGCATGCAATTTTATATACACATAATATACTCAAGTAACTGAAAATTTCAACACGAAATTCTTAAAAATTTAAAATTTCGTATTTTTATTACATTTTATTTATTTAATTAAGCGGATTCAATGAAATTATAAAAAATCATATTTCTTTTGCTTGGATTAGCATGAAACCAAACCCAAGGATAAGAATTTTTAATTTTATTTGTTTTGTCTTTGATTTCGCTTATATTTGTTTCCAATAAATCTAATTCTTCGAGAGTAATTTCATTTATGTTTAATTTTACATTAATTTTTTTTCCAGCGTCTAGTAATTCTTGTAAATTTCCTTCTTTCTTGGCAATAGTAGCAGATTCGTATATGTCGCGCGCATTTTCTTTATTTTTGTTTTTATCTGGATGAGTATGCACCGCTATCTTTCTAAAAAGTGATTTAAAAGAAGAAGAAGATACATCGCCGCCAACATTTTGAGTCTCAGAAGACGATTCGGTAAATGGATTCGCCAAGTTATGATCCTGACAAAATTGAATTACATTAATTATAAATTGTTTTTGAATTGATTCGTATAATTTATTTATATTATTGTATTCTTGTTTATATTCTTTCCATTCTCTTCTTAATTGGTAATATCTATTCTTTATGTATTGAGACATATGTATATTATTATAATGCCCCGAAATTTAATTTAAATATATTCTATTCGATCTACTGTAAATACTTTTACTGATTCTGATAATTCAAATGCATCATTTATCATACGCACAATAACATAATGACCTTCTTGTTGTATCGTTTCCATTATTATCTGTGCTTGATGTCTGCCCCATTTTGTATGCACCCAACATGAATTGCTGTTTGACGCCGAACCTTCAGCGCGATTCTCCTCGCTCATTGAAAATTAAATTTAAATTAAATCAGATAATAATGCTGGTTTTTTTGATTTTACCAACTGAAGAATAGCATAATTCTCATCTTTCCTTCTGAATCCATCTAATGAATACCCAAAGGGAAGTACGGCTTTTAAAAAGTTAAATTTGTATTTCTTTTCAATCTCTATGGCTATTTTTGTAGGCATATTATTTTCGTCAAATTCAGAATACCAAGCATTATCACTGTATTCTTCACATAATGATATAATTGAGTTCATTGTACTATAATATACACTATATTTCGCCGCCAACCCTGTATTTTACTGAAATTTACATGAGTTCGGTTTTTTTTTGACCAAGCAATAATTTTGTTTTTATTGAATTTAATTTTATTCTAATTAATAGGGTGGGTTGTTTATATATAATTTGAATTGAATTGTTTTAGTAGGGGAGATTGATATATACCACCCCCCGACGATTCCCTGCCAAGCATATTCGTATTTTTTTTGAGAAATGGGGTGGGTAGATTGTGCAAAAACATAGTTGAATTATAATTGCAAATAAATTTGACGTCATCTGCTTTTTACCTTACTTTGTATATATGAACATAACAACAAACAACTTAGTAATCGATCACGTCGACCCAACATCAATAATGAATGAAGAGTACACTATGGTAATCATAGATGATGCGGGCAAGTATTGGGAATCTTGCATCGTTGTAGATGTACAAGTGAAGGATGTAAACACTTTTAACGTTGTCGAAATTTTAGATAATAATGACAATGAATTTACCCCATCAAATTTAGACGAGGTAAAAAATAAGATCCAAGAACTTGTGGACGCTGAGGTCTTTGCTATCCACGAAGGTAAGTATTCCTCACAGGGGGCATGGTAATGCCCCTTAAAATAATTTCTCGTTTACTGTTAAGTTACCTCTCTCACGCAAGTGGGGGAGGTTTTTCATTTTGTGCTTGACGGGTTATACGGGCATATGGTATAGCAAAAATGTCATAAGTCGTTGAATATCAGGCACTTATGGCGCGCCGGGCTGCCATAAGTCGTTGAATAACAACAACTTACGAAACTTCTGTACAGAAACCATGCCAACTGTATGCAAGTGTTACAACTAAAAAGTTGTCCTATCTTCCTAGTGGGATCAGGCAAAAACTTAGTTTAATTATAACTGCAAATAAATTTGACTTTTTTTAAAAACTATACGATAGTAAGGTATGAACGAATTAGATATAATACACACAGAAGCACGAATTAAACACATCAAAGCCGTGATCGCAAATACACGTGCGAACTCAACGAACGTTGAAGCTGATGAAATTGCCATTGAGGAACTTGCCTTGCCTGAGCTAGCAAGAGCAGAAAAGAGACTTGCCGATCTTAAGGCTAGCAGCGCAAGGTTTGACAAGTTCCTTGACAAGTTAGAGTCTCGACACGTTCACTTGCACAACTAAAATAAAGTTTGACTTTCAACCCATAATAGACGATAGTATTAGTATGACAGAACAACTAACAACATTCATGACAGAAGAACTCGGTATCATTGACAGCTTGGGCACAGACCCACTTGAGGGACTTGACCTCTTTGAGGACGTAGGCGGTAACATATGGACACTTGACCAAATCATCCACCAATTTAATAACCAATGAGTGAGCGCGAACCATACCCTGAACTTGACTGCTCCCTTGCTATGAGTAAGGCTCTCGGTAATCTTAAATTTCTTTTAAGCAGAACCAAGGAAGAATGGAGCGAAACTTTTACCACCGCGCAAGCTATACAGGACGCTCACACCGCACTAGTACAGGCTCAAAAAGAATACGATAAGGTCTTGACTTTACTGAGAGAATCTACTAAATTATAAATATGATAACAATAAAACAACATAAAAACCTTTCTAATTGGTTCCAAGTCTTCTCGTTCGGCAGAATGATTGACGAATTCACAAAACGCTCTGACGCTGTTGAGTTAGCTGTGTCCATAGCTAAGAACAACGACAAAAAACATATTAATGTTTTAGGTAGAGCTATGCAGGTAAAATAATTATGACAGATACAACATATAACGGATGGAAAAATTGGGCAACTTGGAACGTAGCGCTATGGCTAGGTAATGACGAAGCACTCTACAAGGTAGCTCGTAGATGTGTGAGGTATGCTGATCTTGTAGACCGATTGGAAGCGATGGAAACATTCAGAACTCCTGACGGAGCAAGTTACTCAGACCCTGAGCTTGATACCTACGCCTTGGATGAGTGGCTACTAGATGATTTTTAATGTCATAAGTCGTTGAATATCAGGCACTTATGGCAGCCCGGCTTCCATAAGTCGTTGAATACCAACACTTTACAACAAAAGTAAAAATAATCGAAAATAATTGAAATAAAGTTTGCAATTAGTTAAAAAATAGTCGATAGTAATAATATGACAGTTAAAGATATAAAATTCAAAATCGAGACATTAAAGCACCGTTTAGAAGTGGATCACTTTGACCACGAAAAACGTCGTTGGGTTGGCGCTGATGAGAAAACTCGTCAATGGATCTTCTCAAGCATTGAGCAATTAACAAAGATGTTGCCGCGAGCATCACATGATGATGACGTGCGTCGTTATGGTTGGAGAAGTGTAGAAAGAAATGCTTAAAATAATTCTCTTTTTTCTTGCTTAAACTTACGTCTTACTTTACCTTTACAATATGAAAACACTACAAGAACTCACAGAAAAAATTAATCAACTTCAGGAAATGATAAATGCAAATATAGACGCAGCCGAAAAAGGTAGCATCTCGGCACGACAAACAATCATCACTTGCGAAGAAATGAAAATGGAAATTTCAGATGCCATTGATCAAATGGGTATCAATGCTTGCTTAGTATAATATGAAATCTAAAAAACTACTTCTCACCACTAGCTCCGATAAATGCGTAATCATTGCAGAAGTGGAAAATAATCATACTTACAATGAGCGCGAATATGTAATTAGTCGAGATATGCTGAATGCCAATGTAGACAATGGCAATTTTGTAGAAATTACAGAAGCATCAGAATGGGAAAACGGCAGAGTTTGGGTGCTTGCCGATGATGTGAGAATTTAAAACTTTTTATTCATACTATAAGT
>Ga0055584_100006956_pt1 | contig 11092 bp, 11 predicted proteins | sample OSDHelmetaG_FD_58716 | JGI IMG/M metagenome (GOLD analysis project Ga0055584, IMG submission 58716) | Pelagic marine sediment microbial communities from the LTER site Helgoland, North Sea, for post-phytoplankton bloom and carbon turnover... | ecosystem: Environmental > Aquatic > Marine >...
TCCAGCCGATCCTCGTGTTCCTGGCTGTCCCGTTCTCGTTCTTCGGTGTCTTCACCTTGCTCGAGCGCAGCGACAATCCGTTGAGCTTCTTCGTGATGGTCGGCTTCATCGCCCTGGTCGGTGTGGCCGTGAACAACACGATTCTGCTGGTCGACGCGGCCAACCAGGCGCGACGGGCCGGCGCCACCCGCGCCGAAGCCATCTCCGACGCAGTCGAGAAGCGCTTCCGACCGCTCGTGGTCACCACCGCAACGACGGTGGCCGGCCTGCTGCCCCTCGCGCTGAGCGACCCCTTCTGGGAGGCGCTCTGCTTCGTGTTGATCGGCGGACTTGTGAGCTCGACGATCCTGGTGTTGGTGTCGTTCCCTGCTCTGTATCTCGCGCTCGAGGGCACGCGTGACGCCACCCGGAACGGGGCGCGGCGCATCCTCAAGCGGGATCGAGCAGCGACTGCCTGATCAGGTGGCGGAGGCGGCAGCAATGCTGCCGACGGCACCGTCGAGCAGCGAGTCGAACTCGTCGTCGCTCTGCTGCGCCGAAAGCCCTTCGGTGAGGGCTCGGGAGAAGCTGGCGATCATGCCGTGCTGGCGAGACAACCGAGCGTTGGACTCTTCACGCGGGTAGCCGCCGGACAGCGCCACGACCTTCAGCACCTTCGGGTGCGCGATCACGTCGGCGTAGAAGCCGTCTTGCTCGGGAAGCGTGAGCTTCAGCATCACCTGCTGGCCCTCGGCGATGCCATCGAGGTTACGAAGGAGGGCCGCCTTGAGCAGCGATTCGGCCTCGGCCTTGGTGGCGGAGTTGATGTTGACCTCAGGCTCGATGATCGGCATCAGACCGTTGGCCAGGATCTGCTTGCCGACCTCGAACTGCTGATCGACGACAGCGTCGACGCCAGCCTGGTTGGCCTCGTTGATCACCGAACGCATCTTCGTGCCGAACACGCCCTTGGCAACGGCTCGGGCGCAAAGCGCATCGAGATCGGGCATCGGCTTCATGACCTGGGCGCCGTTCTCTTCATCCGCGAGGCCCTTGTCGACCTTCAGGAACGGCACCACGTTCTTGACGTTCCAGAGGTATTCGGCTGAACCGGCACCCTCGATGTCACGGTCCATCGTCATCTCGAAGAGGATCGCTCCGAGCACCCGATCGCCGTTGAAGCTCGGGCTGGTGACGATGCGACTCCGCATCTCATGGATGAGATCGAACATCGCCTCTTCGCCGTCGTAGGCATCTTCCTCGATGCCGTAGAGCTTGAGCGCCTTAGGGGTGCTGCCACCGCTCTGGTCGAGGGCGGCGATGAAGCCGCTTTCGGTCTTGATCTTCTCGAGCATGTCCGCGTTCATCCCGCCGAGGATAGGCGCGATGCGCGCGCATCACCTGGGTCGGACGACCCGCTTCAGAAGAGCAGGATCAGGCCCTGGATCGCGCGCCACACGAGATACAGCCCTGCAGCGGAAACTCCGACCCAGAAGTGCCAGGGCGTCTTGAAGGGCGTGTGATCGACACCCGGGGTTCCGTCGACCGGTTCGCCGCAGTCAGGGCAGGTGCCATCGGTCGACAACGACGACGGCGTCCAATTCTTCTCACACGGCTCGCACCACGGCATCGCAAAGAGGCTACGGGTCGGACCAACGGTCGCGGCACCGCAGTGTCGCGAACTCGCAGCGAAGAGCAGTTCAGTCGCGACGAATGGCCATGATGGCGGTGTCGTCGTCGATGGTGCCGCCGGCGTGGTCCTTGGCGGCGTCGAGCAGGGCCTTGCAGAGCACGTCGGGAGCTGCGTTGAGCTCGCGTTCTGCCGTCTTGATGATGCGCTCTTCACCGAACAGCGATGCACCGGCGCGCGCCTCGGCGAGGCCGTCGGTGTACATGACGACGAGGTCGCCGCTCTCCATCGGGATCTCTCGCGAGAAGTACTCGGCCTTCGGGTCGAGCATCAGGAGTGGCCCGGTGGAACGCAGCGGGGCGGTTCCCTCTTCCTGGAAGAGGAACACCGCGGGGTGCCCAGCCGACGCGTAGCGCAGCGTGCCTGCTTCGGTGTCGAACACGATCACGGCGGCCGAGATGAACTCTTCGTGGCGGTCGCCCGCCGCAAGCTGGGCGTTGAGCTCTTCGAATGCCTGCGCCGGGTCACGGAACTGGCGAAGGAAGACACGCAGCAAGTACTTCGCCTGGAAGGCGGTGATCGACGATTCGATGCCGTGGCCGGCCACATCACCGATCACAGCGGCCACGCGAGTGGGGCCGACCCGGTGAACGTCGAAGAAGTCGCCGGCCATGAGGCCAGAACCAGCCTGATAGACGCGACCGATTTCGAAACCGCTGAAGTCCGGCACCTCTTCGGGAGCAAGCCGAGCGGCCCACGCCTTGGGTGCGAGTTGTTCTTGCTCGAGTGCTTCGCCGGCCCGACGCTCGATGTCGAATCGGTTGCGGGCCATGCGAGCTTCGCGACTCGCGCTACGAGACCACCAGAGCGCAGCGACCGCAGGAATCAGCAGCACGCCGAACGCGGCGGTGATCGTTTCGCCGCCACCAGCCACGGCCACGACTGCCGCCGCCAGGGCGAGCATCCCGTAGAACAGGGATGTATGGGCTTCCTTGCGGTACGACGCGAATGCAAGCGAGTGCGCTTCGATGTCGATCGAAGGGTCGCTGTCGACCAGGCCAACCAGTCGAAGCCGGAGCCGTGCAGAGTGTGCGTAAACGCCGGAAGCGGCAGCCGCGACGACGGCGAGCAGACCGAGAATGATCGAACTCATCGTGCCTCCTCGAAAATCGGGGGTGTCCTGGAGTTGAGACTCAGAGACATACAGGGGGTTCCAGAATGCTAGCGGTCAGTTACTGCGCTTTCGGACGCGCAGCTTGATCGGGGTCGAACCGAGCGAGAATGCCTCTCTCAGTGACCGTTCGAGGTATCGCAAGTAAGTCGTCGGCACTTCGCGGTTCGCAAACAAGGTGAATGTTGGCGGATCGGTGGCTCCCTGGGTGGCGTAGAGCACGCGAGCACCATGGGGAGCGGGTTGCGCAGCTTGTGCGGCGCGGATCGCCTTGTTGACCTCACGCGTGGGAATACGGGTGCGATACTCCCCCACGGCTGTTTTCAGCGCCGGCCAGAGACGATTCACTCCCTTTCCGGTGAGCGCGCTGATCCGCAACACCGGCGGATCGGCCAGGAACGCAAGCTTGCGTTCGAGATCTTCGGCGATCTTCTCGCGCTCCTCGGTGTTGAGGAGTTCCCACTTGTTGAGCAAGACAACAATTGGGCAACCAGCGCCGTCGACCCGCTCGGCGAGGCGCTGGTCCTGGTGCGTGATTCCCATGGTGGCGTCGATCACGAGCAGCGCAACGTCGGACTTGTCGACCGCCTTGAGGGCACGAACCATCGAGTAGTACTCGGTGTCTTCGTCGATCCGGATCTTGCGCCGCATGCCCGCGGTGTCGACGAACTTGATCGGCCCTTCGTCGGTTTCGACGATCGTGTCGATCGCGTCGCGAGTGGTGCCCGGTCGGTCATGGACCACCGAGCGCTCTTCGCCGATCAGTCGGTTGAACAGGGTCGACTTTCCGACATTGGGACGACCGACGAGGCTCACCGAATACATCTTCTCGGAGTCGGGGTCGAGATCTTCGAGATCGAGATCCTCGTCGTCGTCGGACTCCGGCAATACGGCGAGCAGCGCGTCGAGAAGGTCGCCGGTGCCGAGGCCGTGGAGCGCGCTGACCGGGTAAGGGTCGCCCATACCGAGGCCGAGGAGTTCCCAGATGGCCGCTTCGTGACTCGCGTCGTCGACCTTGTTGGCGACAACCAGCACGGGCACGGTGGCCCGACGCAGGAGATTCGCGACCTGCACATCGTCGGGAGTGACACCCACGGTCGAGTCGAGCACGAGGAGGACCACGTCGGCTTCCTCCATTGCCTGCTCGCTCTGGGCCGTCACCTTGCTGTCGAGGGCATCGCCATCGGTCATCCAGCCGCCGGTGTCGATCAGACGGAACTCGCGACCAAGCCACTCGGCCTCGACCTCTTTGCGGTCGCGGGTGACGCCGGGCCGCTCTTCAACGATCGCCTCGCGACGGCCGAGAATGCGGTTCACAAGCGTCGACTTGCCGACGTTGGGACGGCCGACAATCGCGACCATGGGTTTACTCATCGTCCTGCCTCCAGGGCACGACGCAACGCTGCGCCATCGGTGGGAATCACTTCAACTGGTCGGGGGAGATCCTCGGGCCGAGTGCCGTCGAGGAACACGCCCCGGCTCAGGCAGACATCGGGGAGGACATATCGGTGCCCCTCCGGTTCGCCGGCCAGCACCCGGGCGAGATCCTCGCCCACCATCAGTCCGCTGACGCCGATGTTGCCCCCGAAGTAGTCGTTGGGCACCGGAATCACGCGCACGTCGTCGCGGTCGATCTCTGCAACCAGCGGTGCGAGAATCGGCGCGCCGAGTGTGCCGGTGAGCACGCCGACCGGCGCGCTCTTGCGGGGCTTCAGCACGACCGGAGAGGCGGGCACCGGCTCACCGGCAGCCACGGCGAGCGCTGGCGAATCGATTCGAGGAGCGCGATACCCCTCGGCCGGGGCGCCATCGACCCAGGCGAAGAAGCCGGCCTGAGTGCCGACCGGTTCGGCCGTGGGGTCGTGGAATTCGGCTTCGAGGGTGCGGGCCATGCCGATGCCGTCTTCGTGCATCGGAAAGTCCTCGTAGACCTCTGCCGGCGGAAACGGTCGCTCGGCGAGGAGGTAGTACTCATCGGCAGCGAAGACGATCCGCCGACCGAGCGCAGCGAGGAACGTCTCTTGCCATTCTTCGACGATCTCGACCACCCGCACGGCCTCGTCCAGGGTGTGGGGCCGCATGCGCTCAGCAGTGTTGAACTGCGAGACGCCGAGCGGCACGATGCACACCGTCGAGAGCTCCGGAAAACGCTCGAGCACCCCCGCAAGCGTGTCGTCGAGCACGTCGGCGTCGTTGAGTCCCGGACACACGACGACCTGGCCGTGCACTTCGATGTCGGCGTCGAGCAGGGCCCGCAACCAGCGCAGCGACACCGCCCCTCGACGGTTGTGGAGGATGTCGGCGCGGATCTCGGGATCGGTGGCATGGATCGAAACGTGAAGCGGCGACAGCCGCTCGGTGATCACGCGTTCGAGATCGAGCTCGGTGAACCGGGTGAGCGTGGTGAAGTTTCCGTAGAGGAACGACAGTCGATAGTCGTCGTCCTTGAGGTAGAGCGAGCGCCGCATGCCCTTGGGCAGTTGGTGGATGAAGCAGAACTCACAGTGGTTGTCGCAGGTCTGCACCTTGTCGAACACCGCGGCGTGCACCTCGACGCCAAGCGGCTCCCCGTCGTTCTTGTGGACCACGGTCTCGATCCGCTCTTCGTCGCGGTCGATCGAGAGGCGGACCTCGGGCTCATCGGTGAGGAGCTGCCACCGGATCACGTCTCGGGGCACCTCGCCGTCGATGGCGCGTATCTCATCGCCCGCGCGAAGACCGGCGCGTGCTGCCGGCGAACCCGGCTCGACCGCAACGACTCGGGGCGAGGACATGTCCACAGGCTACCGGTCCGCTTCGGCAAGGCTCCGATGACCCCTGACACGGTGCACAATTGCTTCCTGTGTCGTTTCATGTTATTCCACTCACATGGTCATTCGTGAGACGAACCGATGAGCGGGATCACCGTGAGCCGACGGGGCGAACGCCTCGTCGCCGTGAAACATCCGCACGCCGACCAGGCCGACCGGTGCCGAGCCGAAGCCGCGCTTCTTGCGCGCCTCGAACACCCCGGCCTGGTGCCATTCGTGGACCTCGTCGACCATGGCGATACCTGCGAGCTTCACACGGGCTACATGGGTACCGACACGTGGGCTCGTACCCCACCGGCAACCGATCACGCACTCATCGATGGACTGGCGGCGGTTGCCTCCACCGTCGCCGATCTCCACGACCTCGGGGTCACCCACGGCGCCCTGCTCGTCGAGCACGTGATCGTCGGCCATGACCAGCGACCGTTCCTGTGCAGCCTCGGCGACGCTCGCCCGGTCGACCCATCCACCGAGGCCGACGACATGGCCGGGCTGGCCGGCCTGATCCGCCAGCTCTCACACTTGGCGGAGGGTGACCTGAGGTCGCCGTTCAACGAGATTGCCGACCGGGCCGCGACCGGCGAGCTCACCGCACGCGGCCTGACCGACGAAATCAACCGCCTCAGACTTCGAACACAGGAGTCGACGACTCATCGGCGCCGGCTGGTCGTAGTCGCTGCTGTTGTGGGCGTGGTCATCGTCGGGGCGCTGGCCGTCGTGATGGATCGATCCGGCACCAGCGAAGCGGCGTTGCCCACGGTCTCTCCCTCGACGAGCGCTCCGTCCTCGACCACCACCTCGACTCGCCCGACGACCACCCAGGCGCCGGCATTCGACCTCGACAGCGCAAGTCCTGCCATCGAGTTCATTCACGAAGGGCGCCGGTACGGACTCGGCCAACCCGGCGACCTGGCAGTCCTCGGTGACTGGGATTGTGACGGCACGCAAACCCCTGCGCTGTTCCAATCTGCCACCGAGACGGTCGCAGTCTTCAATCGCTGGCCCGCCCCTGGCGAGAGCGCCGATGCCGACTATGTCGGACCAGCTCCCGGTGCCACCGCGATCGATGCCGACCACAACGGGGACTGCCATCGCCTCCGCATCATCGACCCCAGCGGGTCCAGCCTTTTCGTCCCGGAGATCCCATGACTCACAGTGATGCATTCACCCCATCTACCACCCGAGCGGTGTCGCTCGCCGCGGTCGCCGCCGCCATCGGTGCCCTCTTGGCTGTGTTGCCTCTTTCGACACCCCCGTTGGCCACAACAACCCTGCTGACCTGGTGGAACGAGGTCGGTACACCCGCTGCGGTGGTGTCCTTCCTTCGTCTCTCTGGGATCCTCCTGGCTGCGACAGTGCTCGTGCTGGCGCTCGTCGGCACCCTCGCCTCGTGGCGCCCATCGACGGCACTCGGTCGCCTGTGGCATCGCCTGGCGCCGGTTTCGGTGCGTCGGCTGCTCGCTGCCTCGGTCGTCGCCGCCGGCATCGCCACGCCGAACCTCGCAGCCGCGACCGAAGCACGCGGAGCTGCGCCGGTTCTCATCGACCTCGGACCCGTCGACCCGGCCGAAGACATCCCGGTCGCTCCGCCAGCCCTCGACGATCTCGGCGTCGACGCGACCACCATCCCGCAGGCGGACATCTCAGCCCCGGTGCCTGTGCCAGCGCCTGTGCCTGCGACCGAATCACCGGACGGCTTCGAAGAGTGGACCGTCCAGCACGGCGACCACCTCTGGCACATCGCCGAAACGACGCTGGACGAACGCGACAGCGCAATGACCGACGCTGAAGTCGAGCGGTATTGGCGAAAGTTGATCGACGCCAACCGCGACGCGATCGGCACCGACGTCGACCTCATTCACCCGGGGCTGGTCCTCCAGCTCCCGAAGTGAGGATCTACTGCTGGTAGCTCAGGCCGAGATCGTTGAGACGGGGGCCGGCGCCATCGACGCCGGTGCCCAGAATTGCAGCGAGCGCCTGAAGGTCGTTGGCTCGGATGGTGAGCACACGGCCGTTGAAGTCCTGGCGTTGCACCTGGATCATCGTGAGGTATCGGTTGAGCATCTCGGCCTCAGGGCCGGACAGCTTCTCGAGGCGGGTGAGATCGATCGTGATCGACTCGCCCTCGCGCCGCACCGGGCGTTCGGTGAGGTCGATGACGGCATCAGGTGCCGGAGCGAGACCGAAGCTCGGCCCGATATCGGCCGGGAGCAGCTGGTCGACGGGGACGTTGTAGAGCCGCGCCAGTCGTTGGAGCCGAGGGACGGAGATCGCCCGCTCGCCACGCTCATAGGCGCCGAGCACCGAAGCCTTGAATTCTTGCGTCGAGGAGGCCTCGACCTCCTGCAGCGACAGTCGCTTCTGTCGCCGGATGGCGCGCAAACGATCACCGACACGCTTGCTGTACTCCTGCGCCAAATTCGAATCAGACATCTCGCCCTAGACCTTCCCCGCAAGGCGCATACCCACGTCGAGAGACGCGACGGTTACGCACCGTGAACGGCGAGAATAGGTCATTCGGCCCATGCTGGCAACGTCAGTCAAAGAAGCCCGGGATATCAACCGAAACCGGCGCGCCGGGCGCTCAAGAGCACCCCCGCAGCAATCGCTGCCGTTTCCGCTCGAAGTACCGGCTCAGCCAGACGAACGCGGGGCAAGTCAGTGGCGAGTTCATCCTCGGTCCAGCCGCCCTCAGGACCGACCATGACCAAGGGTGCAGAGAGGTCGACAGCCCCGCCCGTGCGGTCGGCCATCGACACTCCGTCGCCCGCGGCGACCATCTCGAAGCTCGTCACTTCGTCGATGGTCGGGAGCCATGCTCGGCGACACTGCATGACTGCCTCGCGGGCAACACGGCGAAGTCGGTCGGCGTTCTTCGTGGCCTTCTCGGTGTCCCATCGCACGACCGATCGGCCCGCAGTGAACGGCACGATCCGATCGACACCGAGTTCGGTCAGCTTCTGGACGACGAGTTCGGGCCGACCGCCCTTGATCAGGGCGAAGGCCACACCGATCGCCGGCGAGGGTTCGGGCACCTCATACACCCGCTCGACGGGCTCTGGCTCGGCGCCGAGCCGGCACGGTCGCCACCGGCCAGCACCGTCGCCCACCGTCAGCGGATCGCCGTCGCGCACCCGAAGCACCCGGGTGAGGTGGTGTCGGTCGTCGGCGGAGAGTGTGGGCGCGTCGACCGAGTCGACGAGCATGTGTGGTCCGTGTGATCCGTCGGGGGCCGGATCGACCCCGGTCATGTGAACGCGGACTTGATCCGGGAGAACAAGCTCTGGTCGGGCTCGGCCACGGACTCGCCGCGAATCTCTGCCATCTGACGCAAGAGCGCCTCTTGCTCCTCGTCGAGATCGTCGGGAACCTCGACCACCACATTCACTCGCAGGTCGCCACGCCCGCGACCGCGCACATGTGGGATGCCGCGACCGCGGAGCCGAAATGTCGTGCCCGACTCGGTAGCCCGCGGGACAACAAGATCCTCGGGTCCGTCGAGCGTCTCGTATTCGATGTGGGCGCCGAGCGTTGCCTGAGTGAACGGCACGTGGAGTTCGTGGACCAGATCGTCGCCATCGCGCCGGAAGGTGGGATGCGGACGCACCCGGACGTGGACATAGAGGTCACCGTTGGGGCCGCCGCGGGGCCCTGCCGCGCCGCGACCGGTGAGACGAAGAGTGGACCCGTCGTCGACGCCGGCTGGAACTTCGACGCTGTAGGTGCGTTGCTCGATCGTGCGGCCCTGGCCTTCACACATGCCGCAGGGAGTCGCAATGGTCTTTCCGAGTCCGCCGCAGCTGGGGCAGGCCGTGGCCGTCACCATCTGGCCGAGCACGGATTGGCGCACGCGCCGGACCTGACCGGCGCCGCCACATTCATCACAGGTGTCGGGCGCGGTGCCGACGGCAGCACCAGAGCCGTCGCACGGCTCGCAACGAACTGCAGTGCGCACCGTGACTTCGCGCTCGCCACCGAAGACGACGTCTTCGAGATCGAGATCGACCTGCGCTTCGAGGTCTTCGCCGCGCGGCGGACCGCTGCGTCCGCCTCCCCCACCAAAGCCGGCGTTGCCACCGAAGAATGCTTCGAAGATGTCGCCGAACCCAGCACCGAAGTCGGCACCTTGGGGCTGATCCGTACCGAAGCGATCGAAGCGACTCCGTCGTTCAGGATCGGACAAGACCTCGTAGGCGTTGCCGATCTCCTTGAACGTGGCCTCGGCCTGGGCATCGCCAGGATTGAGATCGGGGTGGTACTTGCGCGCGAGCTTCTTGTACGCCCGCTTGATCTCTTCTTCGGTCGCGTTTGAATCGACGCCGAGCGTCTCGTAGTAATCAGCCATCAGCCCTCAGTGAGCACGTTACCGAGACGACGACTCACCACGGCTACCGCGGCGAGAGCTTGCGTGTAATCCATCCGGGTGGGTCCGAGCACGCCGATGGTTCCGGCCAACTCCCCCTCGACCTCATAGGGCGCGACGACCAGCGAGCATTCGGCAAGCGGCTCGACGCCGGTCTCTTCGCCGATCGCCACTCGCATTCCTCGATCGAGCACATCGCTGATCAGAGACACCACCACGATCTGTTGTTCGAGGATCGTGAGGATGTCGCGAACCTGGTCGACGGCCTCGAAGGCTGATGCCACCCGAGACGCGCCGCCCACGTACACCTCGGCTTCGCGGCCAGCTGCGCTCAACGCCGCGAGTGCGGCTGCGAGCAGTGGATCTTGGTCGCCGAGCAGCTCGGCCTCGAGCTCACGGAGAGTCTTGCCCTCGACAAGTGCGGCGAGGCGTCGGCCTGCGTCGTCGACGATCTCGCCCGTGAGTTCGGTACCGACCTCAACGGTTCGTTTCTCGATGACACCGTTGGACATCACGGCGACGACCATCGCGATGTGGGTCGACAGGTCGACGATCTGCGTGGTTCGAATCGTGGCCGCCGTGCCGCTGGGGCCGACGACAACCGCCGTGCAGTCGGTGAGCGCCGTGAGTAGATCGGATGTGCGGGCCAGGGTCGATTCGAGTTCACCGCTCGCCCCCTGGAAGAAGTCCTTCACCCGACCGCGATCGGACGCCACCAGAGCTGGCTCCAGCGCGCGAAGTTGATCGACGAAGAACCGATAGCCCTTGTCAGTTGGGATGCGGCCGGCGCTGGTGTGGGGCTGAGCGAGGAAGCCCTGCTCTTCGAGCGCAGCCATCTCGTTGCGCACGGTGGCCGATGAAACGGCGACGCCCGGCGCGTCAGCAATCCGACCACTCCCGACCGGCTGCGCAGTTTCGATGTACTCCTGGACAACCGCAGAGAGAATTGCGGCTTTCCGATCGTCGAGCATCAGCTCAATGTATCGGGATGCGGGGAGTCAGTCGTCGAGTTGGAGGGCGGAGATGAATGCCTCCTGCGGGATGTCGACGCGGCCGATCGACTTCATCCGCTTCTTGCCCTCTTTCTGCTTCTTGAGCAACTTGTTCTTACGGGTGACATCGCCGCCGTAGAGCTTCTC
>Ga0055584_100006959_pt1 | contig 11088 bp, 11 predicted proteins | sample OSDHelmetaG_FD_58716 | JGI IMG/M metagenome (GOLD analysis project Ga0055584, IMG submission 58716) | Pelagic marine sediment microbial communities from the LTER site Helgoland, North Sea, for post-phytoplankton bloom and carbon turnover... | ecosystem: Environmental > Aquatic > Marine >...
ATTCCTCGCCACAGGGGGATTTCCTGACGTGCGTGCTTCCGAAGATTGGCTTTTCAATTGGGCGCTCTGGTCGGCAGGAGAAGCCATGCGCTTCGATCCTCGGCTGCATGTCAATCACGCGACGGCTGACGGTTGGCGTGACTTCGCTCGGTACGCTCGGGTACTGGGTCATGCCTCGGGCGCCGCGCGGAGGGCGGGGGGGCTGCCCGGGCAGTGGTTGGTGCGGCATCCTTCACTGGCCTGGTTGCTGCCACCCGGCCGGACTGCTCGGGCGGTCGTATGGTGCGCGCGCTACTCGCGCCAGGACCTCCGACTTCTGCTCTGGTCCTGGCCGGCTTATTTCATCCTGGCCGGTATCTGGGCGCGGGAATTTCGCCGTGGGGTCCTTGGTTTGCCTCCGCCGCGCCCGGAGAGGTAGCTTAAGGCATCATGTCGAGGCGTGTCGAAAAACCGTGGGGTCACGAACTGATCTGGGCACATACAGATCGCTACGTTGGCAAAATCCTTCATATCAAGGCGGGCCAAGCCCTCTCCTTGCAGTTTCACGAGGAAAAAGACGAGACCATTTTCGTCCTGAGCGGCAAGCTGCGTTTTGAGCATGGCCCCTCGGAGGACGTAGCGTTGACCGAGACGGTCTTGTCCGAGGGCGAGGCTTTTCATATCGTGCCGCGCTATATTCACCGGATGATCGGGGAAACCGATTGTGATATCCTTGAGGTATCTACCCCGGAATTGGACGATGTCGTACGGTTGGAAGATCGATACGGTCGCGTGAAGTAGCTCGAAGGGAATCATGAAGACAGCCATCATCTCCGGGATCACCGGCCAGGACGGGTCCTATCTGGCGGAATTTCTGCTCGAGAAGGACTATCGCGTCGTTGGTCTCGTGCGGCGCTCCAGCACCGAGAATTTCAGTCGCATCGAGCATTTGCGGGATCGACTCGAATTGGAGCAGGCCGATCTGCTGGACCAATATTCGCTCATCGATATCGTGGCGCGCGTCAAGCCTGATGAAGTCTACAACCTCGCGGCTATGTCCTTTGTCCCGACATCGTGGACCCAGCCGGTTCTGACCGCCGAGTTCGATGCCGTTGGTGTCGTGCGGATGCTGGAAGCGATTCGTCTTGCCGACAAGCGGATCCGTTTCTATCAGGCATCGTCGAGCGAGATGTTCGGGAAGGTACAGGAGGTGCCGCAAAAGGAATCGACGCCTTTTTACCCGCGAAGCCCCTATGGCGTGGCCAAGGTCTATGGCCACTACATCACCCTGAATTACCGGGAGAGCTACGACCTTTTTGCTTGCTCGGGAATTCTTTTCAATCACGAATCGCCGCGTCGTGGCAAAGAATTCGTCACCCGCAAGGTGACCGACCATGTTGCACGGATCAAGCTCGGATTGATCGATGAATTGCGTCTCGGGAACCTCGACGCACGCCGCGATTGGGGATTTGCCGGCGACTATGTGCGTGCGATGTGGATGATGCTCCAGCAGGATGAGCCGGACGATTACGTGATTGCCACCGGCACTCAGCATACGGTCGGGGATCTGGTCGAGATCGCCTTTTCGCATGCTGGCCTCGACTGGCGGGAACACGTTCATCAGGACCCGACCCTGATTCGCCCGGCAGAGGTCGAAACCTTGCTGGGGGATGCCACGCATGCTCGCGAGACGCTGGGCTGGGTGCCCGAAGTCTCCTTCGAGGAACTCGTTCGAAAAATGGTGGATTCCGATCTGGCGATTCACGAGAGCAAGCTGCGCTCACAGGGCCCATGAGAGTTCTGGTCTTTGGCGCAACGGGCTTCGCGGGAAGGCATCTCGTGGAGGCGTTGAGGCTTGCGGACCATTCGGTCTGTTCCGTGGCGCATCGCAATCCATCCGCGAGCCCGGACGCATCTGTGGAACACGCTCGATGCGATATCCGAGATGCCGATGGTGTGGAGGCATTGCTCACATCTTTCGAGCCGGATGCGATTGTGAATCTGGCTGGTCTGGCCTCGCCTCCGGCAGCGCATCGTCATCCCGCGGAAGCCTTCGAGATCAATGTTCTGGGTCCGGCTCATTTGCTTGAAGCCGCAGCCCGTCGGGAACGCTCGCCGCGTGTGCTGATCGTGAGCTCCAGCGAGGTTTATGGCCACGTCGCGCCCGAGGAATTCCCGTTGACCGAGGAGGCCCGCCTGGCGCCAGACAGCATATATGGTGCCAGCAAGGCCTCGGTGGACGGGATGACACGCGCCTTTGTCGCTGCCAAGGGGCTTGATGCGATCTGCGTCCGGCCATTCAATCATACCGGGCCGGGGCAGAGCGCTGATTTCGTTTGCGCCGATTTTGCCACTCAATTGGCGGAGATCTCGTTGCAGCGTCGCGCTCCGCTTCTCGAAGTCGGGAATCTGGATGTCACTCGAGATTTCACGGATGTCCGTGATATTGCTCGCGGCTACGTGGCCCTGCTGGAAAAGGGTCGCCCGGGTGAGGTCTACAACCTCTGTTCTGGTCGAGCGGTTCTGCTGCGCGGTATGGTGGAAGAGCTCTGCGCGATCTCCGGCGTGTCGCCGGAGATCCGCACCGCTGCCGAGCGTTGGCGTCCCGCAGATGCCCCAGCCTATTGGGGGAGCGCAGCCAAGGCGGAGGCCGAACTTGGTTGGACGGCCAGCATCCCGTGGCGACGCACTCTGGAGGATCTTTACCGGGATTGTCTGGAGAGAATTCGTTGACCGGCGTCGCTCCGGCCGGAATCGAGGCCGTCGCTGTTACCAAGGCCTTTCCCCTCAGGGCGGGCCTGCGAAGTCTGTGGCGCGGCGCCACCGAGGATAACCGTCGCCTCGCCTTGCACGATGTGTCCTTCGATCTGGGGCCAGGCCAGGCTCTCGGCGTGGTTGGCGAGAACGGTGCCGGAAAGAGCACGCTCTTGCGGCTTGCGGCCGGCCTCAGCCAGCCCACCTCGGGTAGCATGCAGCGGCGCGGCATGGTCGCCTGCCTGCTGGATCTGTCGGCCGGTCTGGTGGACCAATGGACCGGCGAGGAAAATGCGCGGGCCGCCTTGCTTCTGCAGGGGATCTCCGGCGATTTGTTGGAGGATCGTATTGCGGAAGTCCGTCGTTTTGCGGAGCTTCCACGGCATTGGACCGAGCCCTTGCGGACCTATTCGGCGGGCATGCGCTTGCGGCTCGGCTACGGTCTGGCGATCTCGGGTCATCCGGAGGTCTTTGTCGCGGACGAGATTCTCGCCGTCGGGGACGAAGCCTTCGCCCGAAAATGCTCGCTGCATGTCACGGAGTTTCTGGCGGGCGGAGGAACGATGTTGCTGGCTTCGCATAATCTCTACCAAGTCGAGAAACTTTGCCAAAAAGCGATCTGGCTCAATCAGGGGCGAGTCGAGGCTGCGGGTCGGGCCGCCGACGTGACGCGTGCCTACCGGGAATTTGTCGAGGCAAGGGAGACGGATTCCGCAGCAGGCGGGACGTCTCCCGTCATGCCCAATGGTCGATTGTGTCTGGTCTCCGCGGCTGAAGGGGGCGAGATTTCTTTTGCCGATCCAGTTGCCGTGCAGGTCGATTTGTCCGGGCTGGCCGGGGCATCGTTCGGGATTGAGGTTCGGCGCCATACGGGGCAATTGATTGCGCGATTGTCGATCCCGGCAAGCGGTGCTCTGGAGATCGCCCCCGAGACCTTGTTGCCAGGAAGCTACAGCCTCCATTTGCGGGACGCAGATGGTGCCTTGCACAGCACCTCCGACGTTCGGATTCTCGGAGAACGACGAGAGCTGGGAACCGTGCTACTCAACCATTCCTGGGGACCGAGCTGAACGGCTCGGAGCAGGGGCATCGATGAGATTCTTTCGCGAGCTGGTTGAAAATCGCACCTTGTTGCTGGAACTGGTTCGACGGGATGTCCGCGGTCGTTTCGCTGGCGCGCGCTTTGGTCTTCTCTGGTCTCTGTTGAACCCGGCGATCCAGTTGCTGTCCTATGGCCTGATTTTCGGATTTCTCTACGGAGCCTCGGATCCGACGCGGCGCAGCGTTCTGGTGGCGTCCCTGTTTTGCGGGTTGTTCCCGTGGTGGGCCTTTCAGGAGGGCGCGACCCGCGGGATGACCGCACTGGTGGACCAGTCGGCCTTGTTGCGACGAATTCCGATGCCGCCTTTTCTGTGCGTTTGTGCCGCCACCATCTCGTCCTTTCTGTTGCAGATGATCGGTTTCCTGCTTTTTCTCGGTGCCTTCAGCCTGGCGGGACTGGTCACGCCGGCACTGGCCTGGCTCTGGTTACCTGTCGTGATGGGGCTTTCGCTTGCGTTGTCGTTGAGTCTCGGTCTGGTTCTGGCACCCATCTATCTGGCCCTTCGCGATACGATGTGGGTGGTCACCGCGCTGATGACAGTGGGTTTTTTCGCGTCGCCCGTTCTCTATGAGCTCGATTTCCTGCCCTCGAGTATCCGCTTTCTGGCGGCCTGGAACCCGATGGCCGCCTTGATCGGGTCCTACCGAAGCTTGGTTCTCGGGGTGGACGGGCCGGAAATTCTGACAATTGTCGTGCTGCTGGCCACGATTATCGGATTGGGGCTGGCCGCAATGTCTCTGATGAAGCGTGTGGAAGGTCGATTGGACGAATATTGGTAGCTTTCGCGCGTCAGAATTGGCGAAAACCGCGGCCGATTCGTCAAATGGACCGATTCTGCAGGCCGTGGTACGACGAGGATAGAGGACTCATTATTGGAACCATCGATCAAATCTCTTGAGGACGTGCTCGTTGAGCATGGCCGAGTCAGCATCGACGATTTGCGCAAGGTGCGCCGATTGCAGGAAGAGCGGGGCGAGAGAGTCGAGAAGCTTCTGCTTGATCTCGGGTTTATCTCGGAAGAGGACCTGCTCCCCGTTTTCAGCGAGCATCTCGGCGTTCCGCTGATGGCGGGGGCTGATTTCCCCGAGAAGGCTCCCGAAATCCCGGAGCTGAACGTCAAGTTTCTCCGACATGCGAAGCTCTTTCCGGTGGCCTCGGAGAATGGAGTCCTCCAAATTGCGATGACCGATCCGGGAGATCGGGATGTGGTGCAGGGGCTCGAAGTCGCCACCGGGTGCGAGATCACCCCGGTTCTGGCTCGAGAGAAAGACATTCTGGAAGCTCTCGATGCCCGCTACGGCGACTCCGCCGCAGACGGGGGAACCGCCGAAGACGACGGCACCGTCGAATTCCTTTCCGAAGATGAGGAAGATGTCGACCACCTGCGGGATCTCGCCAGTGAGGCACCGGTCATTCGTTTCGTGAATGTCCTGATCAATCGCGCGGTCGAGCAGCGAGCCTCGGATATTCATATCGAGCCTTTCGAGAACTCCCTGCAGGTCCGTTACCGGATCGACGGGGTGTTGCACGAGATGGAACCGCCCCAGCGTCGGCTTCAGGCGGCGATCGTCTCCCGCATCAAAATCATGGCAAAGCTGAATATCGCCGAGCGACGCCTGCCACAGGATGGGCGCATCAAGCTTCGTATGTCGGGCAAGGAGATCGACCTTCGCGTCTCCACGCTGCCCACTCTTTACGGTGAAAGCGTGGTTCTTCGTATTCTGGACCGCGATTCCATCGTGCTCGACCTCGCGCAGCTCGGTTTCCCCGGGGATACGCTGGATCGTTGGGATGAAATGATCGTCAAGCCGTATGGCATGATCCTGGTCACCGGCCCGACAGGTAGCGGTAAGACAACGACCCTCTACGGCTCGCTTGCCAAAGTGAACTCTCCGGACAAGAAGATCGTCACCGTCGAGGACCCCGTCGAGTATCAGCTTGATGGCGTCAACCAGATTCACGTCAAGCCACAAATCGGACTAACCTTTGCCAACGGTCTTCGGTCGATTGTTCGTCAGGACCCCGATGTCATCATGGTGGGCGAAATTCGTGACGCGGAGACAGCTCAGATCGCCGTCCAGGCAGCGTTGACTGGTCATTTGGTTTTCTCGACACTGCACACGAATGATGCCGCAGGTGCCGTGGCGCGACTGCTCGAGATGGGTGTCGAAGATTATTTGTTGGCTTCTTCTCTCCTCGGTGTGCTGGCTCAGCGTCTGGTTCGTAAAATTTGTTCCGAATGCCGCCACCAGACCGAAACTCTGCTTCCGCCCGAGATCGCCGGGCTGACGGGAGGGGCGGCGAGCGATGCTCGCGGATGGGAAGGCGAAGGTTGCGAGAATTGCGGTCATTCCGGCTACCGAGGCCGATCCGGGATCTACGAGTTGCTCGTAGTGGATGATCCGATTCGAGACCTGATTCTGAAACATGCTTCGGCGGATGCGGTCCGCGAGGAAGCCATCAAGCAAGGGATGCGCACGCTTCGCGAAGATGGTGCACTCAAGGCTCGCGATGGTGCGACGACGGTAGCGGAGCTGATCCGCGTAACGCGAGACTGATGCCGTCGTCAGCGCAACGCACGGAGGGCGTGCCTTCCCCAACTGTAGTCGGAGGCGTGCAGCCCGAGCCGAGGACGCCGGATATCTCGATCATTGCGCCGCTTCATAACGAGAGGGCGAGCCTAGCGCTGCTGTTGGAAGAATGCCGCACGGTTCTGGACAACCCCGAGCTTGATTGGGCGCCGCTCGGTCTTCCCGACGGGCAGCGGACCCCACGCTGGGAGATGGTTTTCGTCGACGACGGGTCCAATGACGGCTCCTGGTCGCTGGTCCAATCGCTTGCCGCGGACCATGCCGAAGTCCGCGGGTTTCGGCTGCGTCGCAATTTGGGTAAATCAGCAGCGCTTTCCGTCGGGTTCAGTCACGCGCGGGCACCGATCGTATTTTCGCTCGATGCCGATCTGCAAGACGACCCGAAAGAGATTCCCCGGATGGTGGCTTTGTTGGCGTCCGGCTTTGATCTGGTCAGCGGGTGGAAGCGCAAGCGCCACGATTCCCGGGCACGCGTTGTGGCTTCGCGCGTTTTCAATATGGTCGTGCGCCGACTCTATGGCCTGGAATTGCATGACTTCAATTGCGGGTTCAAGGCTTACCGACAAGAGGTGGTTCGCGATGTCCGCATCTACGGGGAGTTGCATCGCTTCATCCCGGTCGTCGCCGCCTTCAAGGGGTTTCATGTCGGCGAAATCGAGGTTTCTCATCGGGCCCGTCGTTTTGGTCAGTCGCGATATGGCTGGGGGCGTGCTTTCCGCGGCATGATGGACCTTCTCACGGTTCTCTTTCTGACTCGCTTCGACTCGCGCCCGGCCCATTTCTTTGGTTTGCCGGGCGCATTTCTTTTCTCGATCGGAATTGGCTGCGTCGGTTACGTGAGCTATCTCCGGCTCGCTTACGGTCAAATTTTCAGTCGGCACCCCTTGCTGATTTTCGGAGTGCTCTGTTCGCTGGCCGGCTTGCAATTGGTGACGAGCGGATTCCTCGGCGAAATGCTGGCGGCGCACCTGCCTCGCGACCAGGATTCAACCGTGCTGCGCGACCGGGTTGATTAGCTCAGACCGGTGATCTCGAGAATCGTTTCGACCCGCCTGGCCCAGGAAGATTCTGCGCGGAGGCGAGCGAGAGTTTCGGCAGAAGGCGAACTTCGACTGACGCGCGTGACGGTGGCCGCGAATGCCTCCGGCTTTGCCGTGACGACCTCGGGTATGGCGAGCATCTCCGGGATGGGTGTGCTGACCAGAGGGCAGCCCATGACCAATGCCTCGAAGGCCTTGAGTGGGCTGACGGCCATGGCCACCGCGGACTCGCGAAATGGAACCAGCGCAGCATCGGCATATTGCAGGTAGGCCGGAATGCTTTCGCGGGGTTTTTCCCCGAGGTAATGAAGATTGGCTCGTCTGGGCAGGGTTCGTTCGCCAGCGCGGCCGATCAGGTGGATCTGCGCCCCGGGGAGCTGGTCGGCGAGCGTCTCGATCAACTCGAGATCGACCCAGTCGCCCCAGAGTGCACCGACGTAGAGCAGCGTGGGTTCTCCTTGATGCAGATCGCTCGGTCGGGCGCGATTTTGATCGATCTCGAACAAATCGGTGTCGGCGGCATTGGGAACGTAGGCGCAGGGTCGCGTCAGGTCTTTTTTGATCCCCTCGGCAAGGCGACGCGACGTGGCGCTCAGGAAATCGGCTCTTGTCATCAGGGCGCGTTCGATATCCGCGTCGAACCAGCCCAGCGCAAGATCGTCCTGCCAAAGATCGATTTGCTCATAGAGCACAACCGGACTCCCGGGCATGGCGTCGAGCAGCGGCATGAATTCCGCGTGAGGCGCTTCGATGAGTACCAGATCACTCGGGAGCAACGGCACCCGCTCGGAAGTATGATGAATTGTGGCGTGAGGCGTCTTCGGGCGACGGAGCGAGGGCCAGGGGAAGATGGGCAGGGCCCAGCGCCAGTCGATCGACCATCCGTCTCGCAGAAATTCTTCTGCGAGACGAGCCGGTCGGGAACCACCCCCTGTGTCTTCGGGTGGTACCAGGGAAAGAATTGTGAGGCGTCGTGTCGGTGCGATGCCTTGCCTCTGCAGGACCGGCGCGCGCCCTGCGCGTTCGGGAAACAAGCGCAGATACATTGAGCGGCGCCGATCATTGGCCGCATCCGCCAGCAGTCGCTCGTCCAGCCACGCATCCAGCCGCGGCGTTTGGTGTACCCGGGCTTTGAGCCAATGGCTCAGATCCTTTCGCCAATTTGTCAACGGGAGCCGCCTTTGCGGAACAGCCGCGCGGCGCTCGGGCCCATGTCCAGCTCCTGCCAGCTCTCTTCGAAGTTCGCTAGAAATTTGGGGTCATCGACCTGATCGGGAAAAGGAAAGTAGACGAACCGTGCGGTTCGGACGGCCCGATCGATATCGCTGCGGCCGGCGGCCGGGGGTGCGCCCGGTCTGGCCTGTGCTTTCGCTGTCCCGAGAGTAAATGTGGTTCCCCGGCGTTCGCAGTAATACAGGATGGTTCCCGATCGATCCGCAAAGACCAGAAAGGGGTCTGATTTGTTGGTGAGGCCTCGCACCCGCGCGCAGTCTTCGAGCACCGTTTTATAATGCGTCGGCGGTGTCCGGGCCTCCCGAGCGAGAAGCGGTGCACTGGTCCCGAGCGCGAGCAGCGCCAGGCCTACGACCAGCGAGCCGAATCGTCCGGCCCGATCACGTAATTGAAGGATCCCGTCGCTGATCAACAGGCCTGCGACCGGGATCAGCGCGAGTTGGTAGTATTCGGTGCCATGTGAGAGGTCGTCGATAAATCTCGTGGCAAAGACCAGGTCCTGAACCAGCACTCCTGCCCCCCAGGCAATCAGGCTCCACTCGGTAAGGTGGCGGCGGTTGGACCGCAAAAGCCCGACGAGTGCGAGACCGACTCCGATGGGAGTGAACACCATCACGGCGATCTGTCGGCCCAATTCGACCCAGAAATAGGAAGTAAATAGAAGCGCTGGCTCGACCCATCCTTGGGCAACCGTAGCTCCGGGCGTGGGAAAAGCCCGGTGGATCGAGGCGGCATGAAAATACCAGGTCGAGGCGAGCAACCCGCCTGCGATCCCCGCGATCGCCAGGGGAACCCAGCGCCGCCATGGTGGGCGGTTGGCACCCCCGAAAACAAGAACCGCGGCCGCCGGGGCCAGCCAGAAGACGATATGGGGCTTGAGCAACAGGCTGAGGGAGGTGAAAAGCCCCGCGATCAGGGCGGTGGAGAACCGTGGCTTCTTTCGCCAGGCCAGCAGGATAACCCAGGTGATCAGGGAGAACGCAATCGCGGTGGTGTCGTTTTGGAAAGCGGGCGCGTAGGCGAAGGCTAGTGGGGCGAAAATGGCCCAAAACAGGCACAGAAGGGCTTTTTCAATCGCGACGGTCCGGGCCAGGCCGATAAAAAACACGAGACTGGCGACGAGCCATGCCACCAGGCCGAGCAAGCGCCCGGCGGTATCGATCGGGAGGTCTGTGGCTTCGCTCACCCAGGCCGCGATCTGAGGAACCAGCGGGATTTCCTTGATGAAATAACCAGGGTTTCCCATATCATCCACGATCGGGCGACTGAAAACCGCAAGCCCGCTCGAAAGGTTTCGAGCAATCATGGCGGTATGCGCCTGCTTCCCGGCCGCCCCCTCCAGCAGTGGCGCCCCTAATTGCGGTAATTGCACCAGGAGGCCGACCAGCAGCAATCCGGCGGCCAGTGCCCCCGTCCAGGGGGTTGGGGTTGAGCCTGTCATCACTCTTTCTGGTAGCGTCCCTTCGGGCGACAAGCGAAACACCGGCAGCGAATCGAGCCGAAACCCCACTGAATAAAAGGTTTTTTCCGGTCTTGCATTGGCTCTCCCGGCCGGGTATCAACCCGGAGGTCCGGCGGTCGGCAACTGCAGGACTGAATTCACGATGAGCGAAGAACAACCGAAAAAGGCCGGATCCTCGGCTGTATGGCTGGTCGTGGGTGCCCTGGTTCTTGGAGGGGCTATTGTTTCCTGGGAGCGTGGCTGGATCGGCCCGGATCAAATGACGGAAGAAGCCCTTGTGCAGAGAGCGCAGCTATTCTGGGACCGGAAAACCTCAGGCGATACAATGGGCGCCTATGAAATGATGGCCGAATCCTACCGGAAACGGGTCGGGCCGCAGGGCTTTGCTTCCTTCGGCCAGGGGCTGATCATTCATACCGGTGCCACCGTGCAATCAGCGACTCTGGACGAGGCCGGGGGCGTAGTGACTTTGGAATTAAGACATATTTTTAACAAACCGGCCTTTCGGGATCTCGAAAATCAGTCGATGATCACGGAAAGGTGGGTGTTTGAGGACGGTGCCTGGTACCGCTGGCCGCCGGGCCGTTCGGGAACTTGATCCGGGCGGAATCGTTTGATGACGCAAAGGGCCAGCTTTTTTGTTGTGAGGGGTTGAATTAATACCCAGTTTCGTTGTAACAGATCTTGCGGGGAAGGGAGCATGACCTTCAAGAGGAGGATCTGCGTGGGATTTCACATCCACGCAGATAGTTTCTCGAGAGGCGGTTCCGCTTTACCTGGAGGGATTAGGGAACAGCGGTTCCGCCGTAAAAACGATCGAAAAGGAAACGGTCGGGTGGACCCAAGAACCGAGAAGACCTTTCCAATTGAGGAGGAAGGTTATGAAAGAGGAGGCAGGAATGAAGCTTTGGAGCCCGACGAGGGCGT
>Ga0055584_100006960_pt1 | contig 11086 bp, 13 predicted proteins | sample OSDHelmetaG_FD_58716 | JGI IMG/M metagenome (GOLD analysis project Ga0055584, IMG submission 58716) | Pelagic marine sediment microbial communities from the LTER site Helgoland, North Sea, for post-phytoplankton bloom and carbon turnover... | ecosystem: Environmental > Aquatic > Marine >...
CAATACCGCCGAGACCCCGGCATGATCCACGAGGCAAAGGACATGGACTGGGAGAACCTATGGGTTCGGCGATTATCGCAGTACGAATCAAATTACAATCCAGATACATGGGTCTCCATACACATCGATGGAGAAGTTGCTTACACGACTGAAGAAGACAAGATGGAGGTCATCGACGAAATCGAGAACCTTTCTGGCAGTGGTGAGTATGGCGATTCCGTCATCATGGAAGCAGCAAGCAACGTCACCGGTGAACTGGATGATCTCGTCGTTGAACACGACAGCCAAACGGCATACGTGTTCACTTTCTTCCCAACTTACAATCGTGCCGCCGTGTTGGAACGAAAGGGTGGAAAAACTGGCTCTTTCGCCGTGTCCGTTTATCACCCGAACCCTAAGAAACCGACGCGGCTTAGTCATTTCCTAGGCCTGTCCGCTGATATACTCGAGGCCCTAACGATGTCAGAGTTCTTGCAGCGTATTCAGAGCATGGTCGATGACGATACGATAAGCTCTACGCCTATCACGCCTGCTCAAGTAGGTGCAGCAAGAAACCGTAAACGCGATTTGATGCAGCAAATCACTGCGTTTGAGAGTTCACTGAAAGTGACATACCGCCCAGAGCGTCCGTCCTTTGGCTAGCCATAGGTCGTTGTATTGCTCGATCTAATACTCTCAGAATATCCGTTAATTCTCAGCCTACTGGCAACGGGAATAATCGCTGGGTTTTTGGCAGGACTGCTAGGCGTCGGCGGCGGAATTATTATCGTCCCTGTCCTCTTTACAGTCCTAGGTATAGCTGACGTCGATATCGCTATTCGCCTTCAATTGGCGATTGGCACCTCATTGGCCACAATTATCCCCACGTCTATCGCCTCACTCCGTGCCCACAATAAAAAGGATGCCGTTGATTGGGCCCTACTTCGTTCTTGGGCACCCTTCTTAGTCATTGGTGTGGCAATTGGAACATGGATAGCGACCACGCAACTTGATGGCGCAGGCCTTGCTCTCGTCTTTGCCGTTATCGCCATTGCCGTCGCAATTGATTTGGTCGTTAGAGACAGAACTGCTTCAGATGCCCCAGCACCTGAACTCGACGTTAAGCCGTGGCTTTATAGCGTACAAGGAGCATGGGCCCCTGCCGTTATTGGCGCATGTTCTGCAATGATGGGCATCGGCGGTGGAACATTGTCTGTTCCGTTTCTCAACGCCCTCAAGTATCCAATTCACAAAGCTGTCGCGACATCAGCGGGGTTCGGTCTAATCATTGCTGTGCCAGCAACACTTGGATTTGTGGTGGGTGGCTGGACCGTGCCCGATCGACCGGTCGCCTCACTAGGCTACGTCAACATCTTCGGATTTTTGGCCATATCTCTGATGACCGTATGCGCTGCCCCCATTGGCAGTCGCATTGCCCATGCCGTAAAGCCTCGAACTCTTCGGCTTCTTTTCTCTGGGTTTCTCGGCATAACAGCAGTGAGAATGTTTATGGCCTTCTCTTAGGCGACGGCCGATAAAGAAAGTCCCTAGTCTCCGGCAGCTCGTACAAGAACCAGTAACAACACAATACCAATGGCCAGGGCTTGAGCTTTAACACGCCATTGCATGAGCTTGTTTCCATGTTTTTTATGAAAATCGCCCCCCCTCACAAAAGCAAAAAGGCCCGTAAACAAAACGCCCAATACCGCTAAGAGCGACAGAGCCAACAGAATGATGAGCAGTGTTTCCATATATTATAATACGTGGCCTCTCATCTGCCAGATTACAACGATAATCTTTGACCCAGGTGACTAGCGGATTACTCCATGGTTCTGGCCTACCACTTACTAAACTTGAGAAGCCACGAAAAACCATAATAACTGCGGCATATCGTTAAATGATGTAGGTTGATCGAGAATACTGATCGTTGGTCCGTCTTAAGCTCGTGAAACGGAAAGTAACATGCTCGGCACTGTTCTCGTCGCTGATGATAATGCAATGGTTCGCGAGTCGCTGTGCCATGTTTTGAGAGAACGTGGATACACAGTGGTAGAGGCCGAAGATGGTGAAGCCGCATTAGACGTCATTAATCAGCAAGATATACAGGTCGCCGTTATTGATATAATGATGCCATCCGTCGGCGGGCTTGAACTACGTCAGGTGCTCATTGAGCAAAATGCCCGACTCCCAGTCATATTTGTTACGGGACAGCCGGAAATCGTGGGTAGCCTTGTTGAAGACGACGCCGATTTCCAAACAGGCCAAGTAAGCCTTCTTCAGAAACCCGTCCATCCCGTAAAATTACTGGCAGAAGTAGAGAAGCGAATGTCGCTCTAATCCGTCTCTCTAGAGAGCGAAATAGTTACTGTGCGCTGGTATCAGACGGCTGATTAGGGACAGCAGAAAAACTCTCTCCGCAACCACACCGTCCGGTTTCATTTGGATTAGTAAATACGAAAGCGCTTTCCATCTTCGTCTCTTGATAGTCCAACTCTGATCCAAGTAAGTACATAACGGCCATTGGGTCGACAAAAAACTTAACGCCGCCAGCCTCTACGACATCTTCGAATTTTCCAGCCTCTTCCGCATACTCTACTTTGTAAGCGAAGCCCGAACAGCCGCTAGACTCAATACCAATTCTTATGCCGGCTACGGGTGAATCGGCTACGCTGATCAGATGGGCCGCGCGAGACACTGCAGCATCTGTCACTGTAATAGGCGGTGGTCGGTTCATTGCAGTCATTCCAAATCTCCCGGAGGTTACGGGTACAGGGGCTAAAACATATCCAAGGCGACACGAGCAACTTCAGACATATTTTCCGGTGTCCAAGGCGGATCCCAAGTGATTGTCACAGCAACTTCTCCAGCCCCTTTAGTCGCCGCAACCGCATCAGCCACTTCCCCTGGTAGAGTTCCAGCGACAGGGCAGGCTGGCGCTGTAAGCGTCATCACGACGTCCACCTGACCCCGCTCAGATATAGTCAGATCATAAATCAGCCCAAGGTCATATATGTTGACCGGGATTTCGGGATCAAACACGCTGCGAAGCGCTTCTACAGCTGCCGTTTCTGTAACGACGTAATCAGCGTCCTCAGGTAAAGCTGTACCACGCGTCACAACATCCCCCTCTTCAGGAGGCTCACCATCCATAGCTGGCATCGAAAATGGCGGCATCATCGCAAGACAATCCTTAACATGTTAACACTCCTTACTACCGCTCCGTTGAAGCAGTACTATTTCCGTCTATGCAGGCCATCAGAGTCTGCCAAGGCAATAGGGCGCACTTCGCTCTTGTCGGAAACTGACGAACACCGCTTAACGCCCTTAAGCTTTCCAACCGGGCACTTAGTGTCTCACCAAGAGATTCATTGATATCCTCAACAGCAGAGTCTTCTTTGCATAAAACTCTAACCGCATCTGATATGCGGTGCACCTCATCCGTGGTCAAGCCCTTAGCAGCCTCTGTCATCATCGATGCCGAAGCTATAGAGATTGCGCAACCTTTCGCATCAAACTTCAAATCAGTCACAATATCTGACTCATCAACTGCAGCAGTAACAGTAACTCGATCACCACAAAGTGGATTTTTGCCATCACTGCTACAATCGTGACGTTCAACTCGGCCGGTGTTACGCGGCGACTTGCCATGATCAAGAATAATATTCTGATACAACGACAATAGATCTTGGTCTTGTGCGTCAGCCTGCATCAACACAGTATCCCTCGTGCTCGATCCAGCGCCTCAATAAGGACATCGACTTCATCTTGAGTATTGTAAAGTCCGAAGGATGCACGAACGGTTGCAGACACGCCAAACCTATCCATTAACGGCTGCGCACAATGATGCCCTGCCCGCACGCAAACGCCCGATCTATCCAAGATCGTCGCCAAATCGTGTGGGTGCGCGCCTTCAAGCACAAATGCAAGAACTGCGGTTTTACGTTCTGCGGTGCCTATAAGGGTCACCCCCTCAACAGCTTCCAATTGGCCCGTCCCATAGGCCAACAGGGCATTCTCATGGGCAGCAACAGACGTAGCGTCAAAGGCGCTTACATATTTAATCGCCTCACCAAGTCCAACAGCCGGAACAATAGGTGGTGTACCGGCCTCAAACTTCGCTGGCAACTCAGCCCACTCACTGTGCTCAAATGTAACCGTGCTGATCATCTCTCCACCACCCTGATAAGGGGGCATCTCTTCAAGAATATCTTCTTTTCCGTACAACACGCCAATGCCATTAGGGCCGTAAAGTTTGTGTCCTGAAAAAGCATAAAAGTCGCAATCTATGTCCTGGACATCGACATCTTCATGAACAATGCCTTGGCATCCATCGATGAGGATGCGTGCACCAGCATCATGTGCCAATTTAGAAATCTCTTTTATGGGTAAAATTGTCCCCAAGGCGTTGGACACATGCGCCACTGCGACAAGTTTAGTTTTCGACGACAGCAATTTAGCAATCGATTCAAGAGTTACATCGCCTTCGTCAGTGACTGGAGCCACTTTCAGTTCAACACCGCACTGATCGCGTAGAATTTGCCACGGAACAATATTCGAATGGTGTTCTAGGCCCGTGATTAAAATCTCGTCGCCAGCTTTTAGTGATCGGCCAAACGACGACGCGACCAAGTTGATCGACTCAGTTGCCCCTTTGGTGAAGATAATCTCTTTATCCGACTTAGCATTTACGAAAGAGCGCACAGATTCACGCGCATCCTCATATTTGGATGTTAGCGTCTCACTCAACCAATAGGCCCCACGGTGAACGTTGGCATATTCGTTTTCGTACTGATACTTGATCACCTCAATTACGGATTTCGGCTTTTGAGCTGATGCGGCACTATCAAGATACGTAAGCGGTTTCTCGTGCACCAAACGATGCAAAATAGGGAAATCCGCCCGCACAGATGCGACATCAAAGTTTCGAGTATTGGACTCTTGGTTTGCGTGCGCTAGCGCGGTCATGACGAGCTTACCGCTACAATTTTTTGTCGCGCCAACCAGCTAGAAACTAACCCAAGAACCATTTCACGCACCGTTTCTTCGCCAATATTAAGAACGACCTCGTCGAGGAATCCTTCCACAAGCAAAGCACGCGCTGTTTCTTCATCAATGCCGCGACTTAGAAAATAGAAAATGTGGTTTTGGTCCATCTCGCCGGTCGTTGCACCGTGTGCGCATTGCACATCATCCGCATAGATTTCGAGTTCCGGTTTACAGTCGACTTCCGGTCCACGATTCAGGAGCAGAGCTTTGTGTAATTGCCGCCCGTCAGTTTTCTGAGCTTCCCTTGCGACGTGAACTCGACCTTGGAATACGCCGCGAGACTCCCCGCCAAGCACGCCTTTGACAACCTGGTTCGACGTTGTATGCGGCGCTAAGTGTAAAATTTCAGATGTGATGTCACTATGCTGTTTATCTGACAGGCCATAAACTCCATCAACAATAGCTGAAGCACTCACACCCTCTAGACTAACCTGAATTTCCCTTCTGACGAGTTGGCCACCGAGGGATAAAACAAAAGACTCATACTTGGCATTCTCTCCGACCGTCACAGACGTCCGCCCTAGATGAAATGCATCACTGTCCTCGCCGACATTTGTATAATGACGAAGCACAGCCTCTTCTTTCAAAAGTATCTCGGTTACGGGATTACTCAGGTAGGACTGCCCCGGCAAGCCAACATGGCTTTCGATCACGGTCGCGCTAGAGCTTTGCTCCAGAGACAAATTAAACCTTGGGTGAAAAGCACCAGGTTCTGCACCGGATGCACCGATGGATATAACGTGAAACGGGCGTTCAAGAACAATATTTTTTTCAACGTGAAGAACGACACCCTGCTCCATGAAGCCGGTGTTCAGAGCCGTCGTAAATGACTGACCTACTTCCGCACTAGACCCTAGGACACCCTTCAGTGCACTCGGATCAGTTTTCAGCACATCCGCAAATGGTTTAAGCGAAACACCGCCATCCAGATCATCGAAAGAGTCTGATAGATCACCTCGATAGATTCCGTTTACGAACACCACTTTGAACGCATTGCCAATGACCGGGACACCAAGGGGTAACGAAGACACGTCAACGTCATCAGCTCTGGTTGCGGGTATAAACGGAACCTTCGCAACTTGGTTTAACGACGTGTACTTCCAAGCCTCAACTTTGGGGCCAGGAAATCCCTGAGCGCCAACCAACGCGCGCGATGTCTGCCGCATGCTATCGATCCACGGCTCATTAGCACCTGGAAGCGCACCAACGGCATTCGCGTAAGTGTCTCCAAAAACCTGATCAGACGTTGTTTGTAATTTCGTCATTACCAAAACTCGTTCTAAGCCGCTTCGTTCTCTTCGAATCGCGCATAACCCTCTGCTTCCAAGAGCTCTGCCAGCGACTTATCTCCACTTTCAACGATACGGCCACCAACAAGAACGTGCACGAAATCGGGAACGATATACGTCAACAACCGCTGATAGTGCGTGATGATGAGGAACGCACGGTCTTCACTACGGAGTGAATTCACACCACTAGAAACAACTTTCAAGGCATCAATATCGAGGCCGGAGTCCGTTTCATCGAGTATGGCGACACGTGGCTCCAGAAGACTCATCTGCAGCACCTCGGCCCGCTTCTTTTCGCCGCCAGAAAAACCGACGTTAAGAGGCCGCTTGATCATTTCATAGGGAATCTCAAGCTCGGCCGTCTTGGCCTTTATCAAGTTAAGGAACTCCATCGCATCGATTTCATCCTGCCCCTGCTCCCGCCGTTTGGCATTAAGAGCAGTTTTTAAGAACGTAGCCGTCGCGACGCCGGGGATTTCCATAGGATACTGAAACGCTAGGAACACACCTGCCCGTGCACGTGCATCCGGTTCCATTTCTAGAAGGTCGACGCCGTCGAATAGAACGCTTCCCTCTGTTATTTCATATCCCTCACGGCCAGCGAGCACGTATGACAACGTGCTCTTACCTGTTCCGTTCGGCCCCATAATGGCATGCACCTCACCACCGTTCATGGTCAGATCAATCCCTTTCAGAATTTCTTTTCCCTCAACGGATACGTGCAGGTTCTTAATTTCAATCAACGACATTTAGGCAACTCTTTTCTGAGCGTTGGGACTAGCCCACGCTTCCTTCTAAACTGATTCCAACGAGCTTCTGGGCTTCGACTGCAAACTCCATGGGCAACGTCTGCAAGACTTCTTTGCAAAACCCATTAACGATTAAAGACACAGCCTCTTCCGAATTCATGCCACGCTGCTGACAGTAAAACATTTGCTCGTCACTGATCTTAGATGTAGTGGCTTCATGTTCTGTCTGCGCGGTTGGGTTCCGGCTCTCGATATAGGGCACCGTATGCGCGCCACATTGATCACCAATCAATAAACTGTCGCACTGCGTAAAGTTACGAGCACCGTCAGCTTTCGGTTGAATGCGAACCAAGCCACGGTAAGTGCTATTTGATTTACCGGCTGATATCCCTTTAGCAATAATCTTAGAGCGCGTGTTCTTGCCAAGGTGAATCATTTTGGTTCCGGTGTCGGCTTGCTGCCGGTTATTCGTAATCGCCACCGAATAAAATTCTCCTGATGAATTATCACCTTGAAGAATGCAACTGGGGTACTTCCAGGTCACCGCAGACCCAGTCTCGACCTGTGTCCACATCACCTTTGAATTTTTACCGCGGCAAGCGGCACGTTTAGTCACGAAGTTGTATATACCGCCCTTGCCGTCTTCGTCTCCGGGATACCAGTTCTGAACCGTGGAATACTTGATCTCTGCATCATCAAGAATGATGAGCTCAACCACGGCCGCGTGTAATTGGTTCTCGTCACGCTGCGGTGCAGTGCAACCTTCTAGATAACTGACGTACGATCCTTCTTCAGCAATGATCAGCGTCCGTTCAAACTGTCCCGTATTCTTTTCGTTGATGCGGAAGTAAGTCGATAGTTCCATCGGGCATCTCAGCCCTTTGGGAATGTAGACAAATGAACCATCCGTAAACACGGCACAGTTCAGTGTCGCGAAGAAGTTGTCGCTGTAAGGCACAACGGATCCCAAATACTTCTGAACAAGCTCTGGGTGTTCCTTAATCGCTTCTGACATTGGACAGAAGATAACGCCAAGTTCATTCAGCTTCTTCTTATACGTCGTAGCAACGGAGACACTGTCGAATACAGCATCAACGGCCACGCCGGCCAGCATCTCTTGCTCAAGAAGAGGAATGCCTAGCTTGTCATATGTTTCTCTGAGTTTGGGGTCTACTTCATCAAGGCTCTTCGGTCCGTCGCCCAACTTAGGCGCCGCATAGTAATAGGAATCTTGATAGTCAATCTTCGGGTAGTTCAGTTTCGCCCAATCCGGTTCCTGGTCTGCCAGCGTCAGCCAGTATCGATAGGCCTTAAGACGCCACTCCAGCATCCACTCCGGCTCTTCTTTCTTTGCCGATATAAAACGTACGATATCTTCACTTAGCCCTTTTGGGGCCATGTCAGACTCGATATCCGTTTCCCAGCCATGCTTATAGGTCTCGACTTCACGGACAGCATCAACGGTTTGTTGTGTAGCAGCCATCTCTAGTTCACCTGCTCATGCTTCAACAATGGATCAGTAATAGACGCCGGTGGTTCAACAACCATAAACGGACTCTCGTCCTGCAAATCGGCAATCATGTCAGCAAGAGTTACATCTCTAAGCGCATCCGTGACCGCCCGATTGACGCGATTCCATTTACCACTGGCTGGGCATCGGCTCTCATAACAACACTGCTCATCAGACGTATCGACACAGGCTGTCAAAGCGATTGGCCCTTCTACGGCTTCAATAACATCAGCGATCGTCGTTTGGTCAGCTGGCTTATTCAAGCTGTATCCGCCACGGACACCGCGATAGGAAGCAACCAGATCAGACTTAACGAGGTGCTTCATGAGCTTTGCCACGGTCGGCAAGGGTATGCCGGTGTTATCAGAAATGGCCTGAGTGGGTCTAACGAGGTCACTTCTCGCCATATCTATCAACACTGCCGTGGCGTAATCTGTTAACTTATTGACTTTAAACATTAAATCGCCGCCTCAAAAGCCGGACCAAAATAGTCTAGTTTCACTAGTGTCTTTAGTTAAGGATGAGCAAGAATTCAAGGGTGGAAGCCTTCTTTAGTACTATTAAAGTGAACATATGGAACGCTCTACCCTCATTATTCTAACCGATCCTGTTTTTCAGCCGCAGCTCATTACAGAAGTCAGGGCAAAATGCGACGAGTCAGAGCTCACCGTTAGTGCCGTTGAGTCTCTCGGCTCATTAAACGCTGCCCTTGATCAAGCTGACGGAAGGACACGGCTGATTACGTTTTGCACCGGCACCATCGTGCCAGCAGCAACATTAAAGAGGCTCGATAGAGGGGCTTATAATTTTCACCCTGGCCCACCTGATTACCCAGGTATCTTTCCATCCTGTTTCGCCATTTATGAGGGTGCAAAAACCTTCGGTGCGACAGCGCACCGAATGAACGATCAGATCGATGAAGGCGAGATTATCGGAACTCAGAGTTTTCCATTGAGCGTAACTATGGGTCGGCTTTCGCTCGATAAGCTAGCACTCGATACCGTGCTGCTCCTTTTTAGGCACCTTGTCCCCAGCATAGTCGACTTTGCCAATGAAATTCCTTTTTCTGGAGACTCATGGCGTGGACAGGCGAGAACAAAAAAAGATTTCAACGCGCTATGCGAATTACCCCGTGATGCTTCACAAGACGAATTTGACCTTAGGTATCGGGCAGTTGGTGAAGGACCCGACCATGCACTATCGATTAAACTTTTTGGACAACGCTTTCGTCTGGCTAATGATCACTCTGGTGACACCGTCGTTCGAGGTGGGCTCTCCTCTGATTAGCCCATCAGCCTTGGCCTAGGCACTCTGCAAGATCTCGCGCCAAACCTTCCATTAAGTCAAAATACAATGCGTGCCCTGGTTCAAAGTTAATCCCCAATGGGTCCACGACGCCTGGGCGCGTATTCCCTGAATCTGCAATAACGCTCATAACTTTCGGTGCAAAACCTGGCTCGGTGAATAGGCATAGGGATTCTAGCGCATTGGCCTTTTGTCTTAGTTCAGACAAGCGACGCGCACTCGGCGGCTGATCGGGCGTAACCGCAATCGCTCCGATCGCATTCAGGCCAAAAAACGTGTCGAAGTACTGAAGCGCATCGTGAGCCACCAGAAACGGTTGGTTTTGAACCGAGGCAAGGATCGCCCGTATGCCCACTTCCATGGCGTCTAGCCGCTGGAGAGTCTGTGCTGCATTCTCTTGATACAGTTCCGCATTGTTAGGGTCAGACATCGACAACGCGTTAGCAGTAATCTCTACGATCGCCCTAGAATTCCTCGGATCAAGCCAAATGTGGCCATCCATTTTTCCATGGTCTTCATGATGGTCATGAGCTCCCTCATCATGTGACTCATGAGAGTGTCCAGACTCACCTGTCTCCCATACTCCCCCGTCACGATTTTCCCGAAGTCGGATACTGCCTTCTGACGCAAGTTCAATAACACGAGAACCAGTAGAGAGAGTCTCGAGCGGCCCCTCCAAGAAGGTTTCGAGCGGTTCACCAACCCATATAACAAGATCAGCAGCACTAAGGGATTTCGCATCGGACGGAACCAATGTGTAGGAATGCGGCGTCTGACTTCCGGTCAATAGAAGGCCAGGTTGGGCAATGTCCCCCATAACAGCGGCCACCAACGAGTGTATTGGCCTGACTGTCACGAGAACTTTGGGTGGAGTTGCAGATGCAGCAGACCCCACCAGCGCCGAAAGCCATAAACTGACGCCCGTGATCGCTGCGTACTTTGAGAAAGACATCTTTACCCTCGGCTAATACCCTGTAATATGTTTTGTTATATCATAACGTTTAGCATCCCTGTCCACTGATTTATGGCCAATTCATATGGGTTTTCAAGCTCCCACCCACGATCATCGGCACTGTGTCTCAAGCGCATTGGAAAATGCCGAAGAGAAGAGCCGTGCTCTTGGCCTCCGCTTTACAAAGACCCGGAGAAAGGTTCTGGAGATTTTGTGGCAAAGCCACAATCCATTGGGCGCCTATGAGATATTGGAC
>Ga0055584_100006961_pt1 | contig 11086 bp, 8 predicted proteins | sample OSDHelmetaG_FD_58716 | JGI IMG/M metagenome (GOLD analysis project Ga0055584, IMG submission 58716) | Pelagic marine sediment microbial communities from the LTER site Helgoland, North Sea, for post-phytoplankton bloom and carbon turnover... | ecosystem: Environmental > Aquatic > Marine >...
ATACTCGCGCTGCGACTTGCCCAACTTCTCCTGCACCTGCGTCTGAATGCGGTTGCCCACCTCGAGGATCTCGACCTCGCGCGCCAATAACTCCGTCAAGCACTGCAGCCTCTCCTCTATATTGAGCGCCTGTAAAAGATTCTGGTGCTCAGCCAACTGCAGGTCGAGGTTGGAGGCGACAAAATCGCAGAGACGCCCCGGATGGTCTATATTGACGACCATGATCTGCAGTTCGTCCGGCAGGTGGGGCAACATCTTTACAATGGCCTGAAACTGGTGCAAAATCGTGCGGCTCATCGCCTGCACGACCATCGACTCAGAATCGCCTTCGTCTTTTAGACTTTGCAGCCGCGCCCGCATATAGGGTTCTTTCTGCACGACTTCTTCGAGTATCGCACGGTCCATCCCCTGCACGATGAGCCGCACCGACCCGTCGGGCATGCGCCATACTTTGTGAATTTTGGCAATGGCGCCAACGGCATAGAGGTCTTCGAGAACGGGAAACTCCACGTCGGGATCGCGCTGGGCGCAAATGCCAATGAGATTATCGTCGGCCGCCGCCGCCTCTACCGCCTGTATCGAATGCGGTCGCGAAGCCGTCAATTGTTGGGGCATATATGGGTATACTACGCTGTTGCGCAGGTGCAACACCCCCAACTCCGTGGGCACCACTGGGTCATCAAGAAGCTCGGTAAGTTCGATATCGCTCAAGGTAGCCCTCCTGAAGGCGGCCAGAAGCGGCGATTTATGTGGTCGGAAAAACTAAGAAATGAAGGACCGCTGCAGGCCCAACTAGAGTAGAGTTTGCCCCCGAAAGTGTCAAGGTGCATACCCGCTCAACGCCTAGAGCACATCTCAGGGTCAAGGGATCGATTTGCCCTGAGGTGCGGTACACGTAAAAGCTGGGGCTATAGTAGCCCCAGCTTTTACGTGTACCGCATAGTAGATCGCTAAATCTGCAGCAGGCAATTCTCCGACCCCAAGCTATTGGGTGTTTTCTCATCACAGCGTGGATCGTCCCGCCATTCGCCATCGACGACAAAGCGATATTCATACCTACCCGACGGCAGTGTCAATGTCGTTTTCCAAATGCCATTGACCCCTTCTTTTAGCGGGCGCGCATCGGGTTTCCAGTCGTTAAAATTCCCAGCCAAATACACCGTATTTGCCCCTGGCGCAGCAAGCTGGAAAACTTTGCGTTTTTTTATTTTTTCTGCCATCCCAACCTCCAAAACGTAGTGATATATTAGTTGAGTACATGCATCGCAAAAAAAGTGCCACCAATTTACAAAGCATATAAATTACATTTTAACAGAAACTTACACACTACACCGTTTGAGTACATACAAATCACAGACGCCAAATATGTTATCTTTTTAATATTAAAATAACAATTGTGTAATTTTTATAGTCTGCCTTGATATATCCTGCCATTGCTTAAACTATTCCCGCGCGAGAATCTACGCCCACACCTTCCCTCTAAACACACTATCGCATACATTCTGCATCTCTACTTCCAACGGATAGCATACGCACCCCACCTCTTATGGAGCCCTTTTCGCTTTGACGAATCGCGCCGAAAAAAATCGCCTACAAGAAGAACTCACCCACCACGATAGCTCCAATTGGAAACGCTGGGGCCCCTACCTAGCCGACCGCCAGTGGGGCACAGTGCGCGAAGACTATTCGACCGACGGCAGACCCTGGGAACACTTTCCACACGACCAGGCGCGCTATCGCGCCTACCGCTGGGGCGAAGACGGCCTACTCGGCTTCTGCGACCGCCAGTGCCGGCTTTGCTTTGCCCCCGTGCTATGGAACGGCAACGACTCCATACTCAAAGAACGGCTCTTCGGCCTGAGTGGTCCCGAGGGCAACCACGGCGAGGACGTCAAAGAATGCTATTTCTACTTGGACGCTACGCCGACCTATTCCTACGCCAAAGCCCTCTACAAATATCCTCAGGCGGCATTCCCCTATGGCGACCTAGTCGCCGAAAACGAGCGCCGCAGCGCCAAAGACCCCGAATACGAATTGGTCGATACGGGCGTATTCAGCGAAAATCGCTATTTCGATATTTGCGTCGAATACGCCAAGAACGGCCCCGAGGACATCCTCGTGCTGATCAGCGCACACAATTGCGGACCGGAATCGGCCCCCTTGCACCTATTGCCCTCGCTCTGGTTGCGCAATACCTGGCAGGGGGGATCGTCGCACGAACGCGCCTGGCCCACCCCCAAACTCTTCAAGAATGGCGGCGATATCTGCGTCGAACACGCCTCGCTCGGGCGCTTTCATTTCTGGGCTGAAACGGACGCAGGTCAAGCGCCGACCTGGCTCTTTACCAACAACGAAACGCGCGACTTCAACGCGACGGAGCCGACCTATAGCAAAGACGCCTTCCACCAGTACCTAATAGAGAATCGCCCAGACGCCCTGCGGCCCGATGACGAAGGCAGCAAGGCGGCTGCCCATTTTGAATTTGAGATTCCCGCGGGAGAGACACGCACCATACGCCTGCGTCTGGCACGGCGCGAAGAACGGCCCGACCAACCCTTCTCGCCCGCATTCGATGAGATTCTTTGCCAGCGCCGCAGCGAAGCCGACGCATACTACGCGGGGCTGATACCCGCCAACCTAGACCGCGACGAAAAGAATATCGCCCGACAGGCCTATGCCGGCCTGCTGTGGAGCAAGCAGTTCTATCACTACGTCGTAGCCGACTGGCAAGAGGACGAGCAGCGCCCCACGCCGAGCGGCCAGGAACGCAACCGAGACTGGGGACACCTCTTCAACCGCGATCTCATCTCCATGCCCGACAAGTGGGAGTACCCGTGGTACGCCGCTTGGGACAGCGCCTTTCACATGCTGCCCTTTGCCCGTCTCGACCCTCATTTTGCCAAAGACCAGCTACTGCTCTTCTTACGCGATTGGTATATGCATCCCAACGGGCAGATCCCGGCCTACGAATGGGAGTTCGGCGACGTCAATCCGCCCGTGCACGCCTGGGCCTGCTGGCGCGTCTACCAAATGACGGGCCCCCCCGGCAAACGCGATCGCGCCTTTCTCGCCCGCGCTTTTCACCGCCTGCTGCTCAACTTTACCTGGTGGGTCAACCGCAAAGACCTGAACGATGACAACCTGTTCTCCGGCGGCTTTCTCGGTCTCGACAATATCGGCGTCTTCGACCGCTCCAAACCCCTGCCCACCGGCGGCCATCTAGAACAGGCCGATGGCACGGCCTGGATGGCATACTACTGTTCTAGCATGCTCTCGATCGCCATGGAACTAGCCGTCGACGATCCGTCCTACGACGGCATGGCCTCCAAGTTCTTCGAACACTATGTCGCTATCGCCCAAGCCATGAATACCATTGACGGCAACGGCCTCTGGGACGAAGAAGACGGTTTCTACTACGATCACCTGCATCTCGACGGCCGCAGCATTCCCATGCGCATCCGCTCGATGGTCGGTATCATACCGCTCTTTACCGTCGATGTCTTATACGAATCCGTAATCGACCGCCTGCCGGGATTCCGCAAACGCATGCAGTGGTTTTTAGAACGCAAAACGCGCGGTGACTTGCCGTCTTTTATGACCTATATGGAGCAGCGCAAGGCCGACGGCAACTCCTCAACAATGCGTCTCTTAGCCCTGCCGACGCAGGACCGACTGCGGCGCATGCTCAGCTATATCCTCGACGAGGAGGAATTTCTGTCCCCCTTTGGCGTGCGCTCGCTGTCCAAGGTCCACGCCAATGAGCCTTTCACCTTCGAGTCCGGCGGGCAAAAGCACGTCGTCGAATACGAGGCGGGCGAATCCAACAGCTATATGTTTGGCGGGAATTCCAACTGGCGCGGCCCGGTCTGGATGCCGCTCAATTTTCTGCTCATCGAAGCCTTAGAGCGCTATTACCAATTTTACCGCGATCGCCTAAAAGTCGAATGCCCAACGGGCTCGGGCCAGTGGATGAACCTGCGCGAAGTGGCGAGAGAAATCGAACGTCGCCTGCTCAAACTCTTTGCCGCACAGGGCGCAGAAGGTCGCCCTTGCCACGGCGGCGATGACTACTTAAAAAAAGATCCGCGCTGGCGCGACCTACTCTCGTTCCACGAGTATTTCCACGCCGAGAGCGGCCGCGGCCTCGGCGCCAGCCACCAGACGGGCTGGACGGCACTAATCACTTTAATCATGGAAGACCTAGCCGCTGAGCGACGCCGCTGAGGTCGCGTGCCGACTACAGATTCGCCCAAGTCCCGTCGGACCAAATGAGAGCCGCAGTCGACGCAACAACGCACCATTTCATTCACCTTTTTCTATTTCACGTTCTCCGATTGACAACATTACACCCTTTAGTTTCGTTCTTAGACTAAGCCTCAACGCCCTTATTCTAAGTATAGAGAAAGGCCTTTTTTTGGGAGACCATTCCACTGCCGTACGCCCGGAGCGCGCCCTATTAGTAGGGGTTTCGCTGCCGCATATCCCCATCTGGGACGCCGAGGATTCGCTCGATGAATTGAGCCGCTTAGCCGACACGGCTACACTGGTCGAAGCGGGCCGCATCATGCAGGCGCGCGATCGCGTCGACCCCACCTACTATATTGGCAAGGGCAAGGCCGACGAAATCAAAGGGATGGCCAAGGATCTAGAGGCCGATATGCTCGTCTTCGACAACGACTTATCGCCGGCGCAAATGCGCAACCTCGAAACGCGCACCGACATGCGCGTGCTCGACCGCAGTGCCGTCATTCTAGACATTTTCTCCCGCCATGCCCAGACCCGCACGGCCCAAGTGCAAGTCGAACTCGCGCAGCTCAACTACCTGCTGCCGCGCCTGACCCGCATGTGGACCCACCTTTCGCGCCAGGCTGGAGGCGGTTCCATTCGCGGTATGGGTTCGGCCGGCGTGCGCGGTCCCGGCGAAACGCAATTGGAGACCGACCGACGCATAATCCGCCGCCAAATCAACGTCCTGCAAGCTAGGCTCGATCGCATCGGCAAGCAGATGGAGACCAGCCGCAAGGGGCGCTCAGACACCTTCAAAGTAGCGCTCGTCGGCTATACCAACGCCGGCAAGTCGACGCTAATGCGCGCGCTGTCCGGCGCCGATGTGCTCGTGCAGGACCAGCTCTTTGCCACGCTCGATTCAACGACGCGCGCCGTCCAGATCGACCCGCGCCACAAGATCCTGCTCACCGACACCGTCGGTTTTATCAAGCGTCTGCCGCACCACCTCTTTGCATCGTTCCGCGCCACACTAGAAGAAGCCATCGAAGCCGACTTGCTCTTGCACGTAGTCGACCTGAGCTTTCCTCACTACGAGTCACAGATGGATACCGTACAGCAAGTCTTGCGCGAACTCAAGCTCGAGGATCATCCGATCTTGACCGTTTTTAATAAGATCGACCAGATCGCGCCCGGCGAAGAAGATGACATTATTCGCGCCCACGCCGAGCGCGAGGATGCCATAGCCATTTCGGCCGCTCAAGGCCTGGGCATCGACGAGCTACGCGAGCGCATCGTAGCCTCGAGCCAAGCCAATTCTATCGAGCTAAACCTGCAGATCCCCCAGGCCGAAGGCCGCCTCTTAGCGCAGTTACACCAGCAGGGCGATGTCTTAGAGGAGCGCTACGAGGCCAACGACGTGCTGCTAAAAGTGCGCTTGGAAAAGTCGCGCGCCGAGCGCTGGCAGCTCGAGCGCTTCGCTTCGGTCTGACCCAGCCTATTCTGCCAAATAACCGCACTCCACAGCCCGGTCAATCAAACGCCGTGCGTATTGCCACAGCGCCGGCGCCCCTTCTTGGATATGCTCGTTGCGCGCGATGACCTGCGCCTTTTTCACCCCGTGCTGCCGCCAAGCCGCTCCATTCGTATGAAAATTCAACAGCAAGGGCTGCAAACGGTCCAACGCCGCGGCGTACTGCGCTTCGGGGGTCATTCGCTGCTCGAACTCGTCCCATAGCGCGCGTATCGCCACGGCCTGTTCGGCGGGCAACAGGTTAAACAGGCGATCGGCCGCCGCCTGCTCGCGCTCTTCCTTGTCTTGGTTGCCCACTTCGTCGTAGGCAAAGGTATCACCGGCATCGATCTCGACGATATCGTGGATCAGCACCATCTTGAGTACAGTTAACAAGTCCAAATCGGGCACGCGCGCGTGTTCCATCAGCAAAATCGCCATCAGGGCCAAGTGCCACGAGTGTTCGGCGTCGTTTTCAGGGCGCTTGTCCCCGGGCAAGAGCGTCTGGCGAAAAATCTGTTTTAACCCTTCGACTTCTAAAATAAACGCCATCTGTTCTTCGAGGCGATCAGTTCCCATTGGAACTCCTTTATCATGTGTAGTTGCATAATGAGACAATCGATACATATCTCACTCTATACTCTCTATACATCTCGATTTTTGTCAATCCACATACCCCCTTTACGGGAGTGACGTGCCAACTTGTCATCTGGGCGATACGGTCTCGCCCCGGCGGATAATTAACTCGAATAGAACCCCAGCTTAACGTATATTCCAATGCCCAATCAATACCATACATAGACACCGCCAACGAAATACTTCAATAGATAGCTCTCTCTATCGCCGTTACTCATAAACGAGTTGAGACACCTTGGATGAAAACCGTGAAGAACCGGTAGGTAACGGCATTGTCGAACTCTTGCAGAGTCCGTTCAAATGGTTACTACTCAGCAATTTGACCAATGCGATCGGTGTTGAGCTACGACTCATGGCACAGGCGTGGCTGATCCTTGAATTAGGCGGTTCTCAGCTGTCGGTTGGAGCGGCCAATGGCCTTCGGGTCATTCCATTTTTCTTTGGCTCATTGATAGCCGGTATCCTGATTGACCGAGTCGGCGGCAGAACAATTCTCCTGTGGGATCGCCTGGGCCTTTTGTGTATCGCTATCCTCACAGCCGCTATCGTCTATGCCGATGTTGCGGAAGTTGCCCATATCGTAGGACTTTCCGTAGCAGCAGGTGGAGTGATCGCCTTGGGGATGCCCGCAGCAAATACCCTCGTCGTAGAGTTGGTGCCGCGCGGCCAACTCCAAGCGGCAAACTCGCTCAACACCTTCACGTTCAGCATTGCTCGCGCTCTCGGCCCAATGAGCGGTGGGCTGTTGATTGCTGCAGTGGGGCTCGTTGCGCCGTGGTTGGCGTTGGCCCTGCTCTATGCTCTGGCAGTTCTATTCACACTTCGCTTGCCTCATATCAAAGTAGCCGAGACCAAATCATCGGCTTGGTCCAACCTCGTCGAAGGAGTCAAACACGTCAGAGCCCACCCAATCATTAGCCGCGTCATGCTACTGGGGTTCTCAATCTTGATGGCATCTGCCGTAATGCCGATCTGGCCCATCTATGCTCGTGACCGCTTCGATGTCGGAGGCACCGGGTTTGGCACCATGATGGCGGTCTTCGCTATCGGGCAAGGCATCTCCGCTCTTTATATAGCCAATCGCAGCGACTGGAGTCGCATGTCCGTGCCGATCCTCTACGGGGCAACAGTGTGGTCGGCAACCATGATTATCTTTGGATTCTCCACATCGTACCCTCTGTCATTACTCGCTTTATTCATTATGGGAACGGCCATCCCCCCCTGGGTGACTAGCCTGGCAACTATCTTGCAGACCCAATCGGAGCGAAGCATGTTGGGCCGCGTGATGGCGGTTTATTCGATGGCCGCGCAGGTTGGTTTTATCGGTTGGTTACTTGGAGGTTGGCTGGGCGAGCTCATTGGCAACGACTGGATGTTATTGATTACCGGCAGCTCATTTGCAGGTCTACACTACGCGATCTTCCTTTCGAGCAGTGATATGAGGAAGCTATGAGTACGCGCATAGATTACACGCCATAACCTTTTCATTTTACTAAAACGCCTTTGTATTGTCACCGCCTCCTCCTTGTCAGATATTTATACCTATACAAGGAGACTACCATGAAAATTGGACTCTGTGCCTGGAGCTTCACCGGCTCACACAAAGAAGCCGGACGCACCATTGACCCCCACACTCCGGAGGGACTCACCCAACTAGCCCTCGACAACGGTCTGTCAAGCGTCGAGTTTGCCTCTGCTTCTCTACAGAATCGAAGCGATGAGGAAGTCGCCGCCTTTAGGGAAAGCCTCGGCGGAATCGATCTCTTTTTGGACACCGGCGGCGCCAACTATGCCGAAGATATTTCTCCGCTGCAAGAAGCGATCGAAACGGCACACAGAGCGGGCGCGCTCGTCGTGCGCACTACCATCAGCGGCCTGCTCGAAGGCGACCGCCGCGCCCACGGCGCCGAAGGCATGCGCGACTATCTCAGGGCCTTAGTTGCCCCCTTCAAACAGGTCATGCCACTGGCCGAAGAATACGGTATCCCCGTCGGCATCGAAAACCACCAGGACGTCTGTTCGTGGGAACTCATCGAGTTGTGTGAGCGCGTCGGCAGCCCACAGCTAGGGGTCACTATGGACGTTGCCAATGCCCTAGCCGTCGGCGAAACACCTAGCGCTTTTGCCCAGCGCGTGCTGCCCATACTCAAACACGTGCATTTCAAAGACTATACAATACACCCAACTTCTTCGGGCTACCGCTTCAAGCGCTGTGCCCTAGGCGAAGGCGTCGTCGACTGGCCCCATATGGTCGCCCTCTTCGAAAAAGGCGCACCCGACATCCAGGGCTGCATAGAGCTAGGGGCGGCGCAGGCGCGCCACGTGCGCATTCTAGAAAACGACTACTGGTCCACCTTTGCCGCGCGCCCCCAAGACGAAGTGCTCAATGCCATTCGCACCTTACACCAGGCCGCACGCCCAGCGGACGAGGACTGGCGCACCCCGCACGAACGCGAAGAGAGCGCCGATGCACGCGCCGACTACGAACTCGACCAATTTGCCCGCACCATACACTATATCAAAGAAAACCTATGAGCGAGCGGTTCTTTATTTTAGGCAGTTTCTTTGCCCTGTTGGCCGTGGCGGCCGGCGCCTTTGGCGGGCACGTACTCAAACCGCGTCTGGCGCCCGACCTCTTCGATATTTTCGAGGTTGCCGTGCGCTATCACATGTACCATGCCCTGGCGCTCTTAGCTTCCTCCTGGGCCGTCACACAGTGGCCTGGCACGCTGACACAGATAGCCGGTTGGGCCTTTGTCGCCGGCATTGTACTCTTTGCCGGCAGCCTCTATCTGCTCAGCCTCAGCGGCGTGCGCTGGCTCGGGGCCGTCACACCGCTGGGTGGGCTGAGCTTTATGGTGGGCTGGTTCTGTCTGGCCTATGCTGCGTGGCGCCAGTAGATGCCGCGCAGCTCATTCTACCAAGGTCTATTGGCCGCTGCAATTGGCCTCGGCTGTTTCTTCTTTTTTTTAGAGGCCCTGCTGCGCGTAGTCGGTTATACCCCCGAAGATATTCCCTTTGGTTATCGCGCCGAGTTGCTCGGGGACCTGCTTGCCAACAAACGCTACACGGCCGGGCTTCCCACCCCAGCCAACAGGGGACCGACTTTCTCCCCCTACCGCGTCGACACCAATGCCCAAGGCCTGCGTTCCGATATAGAAATAACAAAGAAAAAACCAGCTGGCGTGCACCGCCTGCTCTGTTTGGGCGACTCCTTTACCTTCGGTCCCTTTGTCGACAACCACGAAACCTACGCGGCGCAAATGCAGGCTCTGCTCAATGCGGCGCGCGGCGATTCTATCCAAGTCATCAACGCCGGCTTTTCCGGTTGGACTCTGCCCGACCAACTCGCTTATCTACGCGAGAAAGGCTTGGCGCTAAAACCCGACCTCGTGCTCTTACAGATCTATGTAAACGACGTGCGCGAGCTGGCGCCCTTCTTCCGCTCCGTGCTCTCGCGCCAGACCTATATCCAACAGTCGCAGCACCCGCTCTTTGCCCTGCAATTATTTCTGCGCCGCTATTCGTCGACCTACTATTTGCTGCGCAACCTAAAAGACAGCATCGACATGAACCGCCATATCGAAGCCCTGCCGGCGGCAGATGAGGGCGACCATAGACCCTACTTCGAAGAGTATCTATCCCACGTCGACACGCTCAATACGCTGCTCAAAGCGCGCGAGATCCCCCTATTGGTCGTCCTCGTACCCGAGCCGACACCAGCGACGGAATGGCCAGCCCTCGCCGCAGCCAACAGCGATTCACTGCAGCGCGCGTTGGTCGCCGCATCGGATATCGAGACCCAGGCCTTACTCAGTTCTAATGCCCTGCTCCCCCTGCTTTCGGCAGCCCTCACCCAACGGCGCATCGCCCACCTCAGCCTGCCCGATGTCTTGGCCCGCTTGGCCGCGAGTGCCACCGACCCTCAGGATATCTACCTCTTGCCCAACGACCACCACTTCAGCCGCTATGGCCACCACATCCTAGCCCAGGCCTGTGTCGATTATATCGCGCGCCAACAGCTGCTTCCCTAGTCGCTATCGCCGCGAAACAGCGCGACAAAGAGCAGCGCAATAAAGAAAGAGACCACGGCGGGGATAAGAAAAATCCACGTCCACGCGTGTGAGCCATCCGCTAGCGCAAAAAAATCGTAGACGCGACCGGCGAGCATATGCCCACACAGCGGTCCTAATCCCCGCAACCCCAGTACCAATAGGCCCTGCGCCTGCGCACGCATGTGGCTCGGGCTCAAGCGCTCTACTACAACCATCGCCGCCACGATAAAACAGACGATAAAGAGCGAGTTGAGCCCCTGTGCTGCCACCAACAACCACAGCGGCTGCCCCAACGCCAGCACGGCCGTGCGCAAAGCCTGCGCCAACACACCCAGCACGATAACCCGCTTCATGCCTAAGCGCGAAATCCACACACCCAAGAAGGGCATGATGGGAATTTCCAAGAGCTGCCCCAAACTCAGGACCCAACTCGTCGCACTCGGCGCCAGCCCAGGCCCACTCTGAGCATCCGTAAAAAATATGAAGGAGAAGTTCTGCGAAAACGGGCTCATCGCCGAAACCAAAAAAGCCGTGCCGAACAACACTGCAAAATTGCGTTGGCGCAAGAGAACAAACGCCTCGAGAAAAGCCAGTGGATTCCGACTCTTACGAGCGGGTGGCGTAGGAGGGAGAAAAAAACAATACAGACCCATAACTA
>Ga0055584_100006962_pt1 | contig 11085 bp, 10 predicted proteins | sample OSDHelmetaG_FD_58716 | JGI IMG/M metagenome (GOLD analysis project Ga0055584, IMG submission 58716) | Pelagic marine sediment microbial communities from the LTER site Helgoland, North Sea, for post-phytoplankton bloom and carbon turnover... | ecosystem: Environmental > Aquatic > Marine >...
TTGGAGGAATTACACTCGTATCACCACCATACATTAGAAACTTTACATAGCCTTGCGGATAATCGTCGGTTTTGGAATAGGCCTTGATACCACTCTCACCCGGATACATCGACATATACCGATACAGAAACCGGTAATCATCCTCGCTAAGATGCAGCCGCTTCTGTGGTATGGAGCTTTGAGGGAATACCAGGTTTTTAATGAACTCGTGCTGGTCCAGTAATGAGTAGGCATTCTTTCCGGCAAAATCCTTGGGCCGCTCAAGACGTTCGCCGTTCACAATTTCAGCAAGCCCCAGTTTTTCCGGCTGGGCCCCTCTGAAACTAAGCTCGCTGTTAATTGCAGCCTGTTCATAGACGATTTCATTCCCGCTGAGAAACTGAACGGGATTGGTCCAGCGGTTTTCATCTTCGCTCAAACTGCTTTCAAGGCGGTGGATAATACGCGTATCGAAGTAACCCATGCCACGCAATCTCTCGTTGATCTCTTGCTGTCCGATGAATTCGTATAAGCGGTTAAATGCATCGTTATCGCTGACCAGTAAAATCTTGCGAATATAGTTGCCCACAGAGGGCAGACCGGTGGCTGAGGTTTCATCGGTACTTGCCACCGTCTGGAAACTGGTGTCTGAGCCCGTCAACATGGTGGTATCACGGTTAAGACCCGGTTGGTTCAGGCGATTCAGTTTCTCCAGCGCAAGTGCTGCTACCGGCAACTTCACCGTGCTCGCCGGGTAAAAATATTCAGTGGGGTTCACGTTGTATACAAAAGACCTGAAGCCCGGTTGATTGCCAGCGTCACGGTCGATCTGTGTGTAGATTATCTGGGCCCGGTACTTGTCCCGGTTTTGTATAACCGTGCCGAATTGATCTGGCCGTGAAGCGAGCAGGGAGTCAAGTGAGCCTTCCCAGGTGGCGGTTTTTTCGCAGGCGGTTGTCATGGCGAGTAATATCATCAATATCGTGGTACGCATCAAGATATTGTCGCATAAAGAAAGCTTTGCATATCAGCTGAATAAAAGTGATAAAAATTATAAATGTCATCGCCTCTATGTTCGGTAGCATGCTTGAATAGGATCGATATCTTTCATCGCTGGCGCTCGCATCATGAATTACGCGAGTATTCAGCTCACCGGTTGATGACATGTTCAAGCTGGAAAGTGCAGAATAGGCGCAATCAATCCTATTAGCTTGAGATACAGAAATGGCCAACGAATATTTTTTTCCTCCCATCGAACCGTATGAAACCGCCACCCTCAAAGTCAACGATCCGCATGAATTGTACTGGGAACAATGCGGAAATCCCGAGGGTGATCCGATCCTGTTTTTACATGGTGGTCCCGGTGCAGGTTGTTCTGAGCAGGACCGGTGTTTTTTTGACCCGGCGCATTTTCGTATCATATTGCTGGATCAACGCGGCAGTGGCCGGTCAACCCCCGTGGGTGATCTTACTGACAATACAATGGCTCACACGGCACAGGATGTCGAACAACTCCGTGAACGACTCGGTATAGATCGCTGGCATGTTTTCGGTGGTTCCTATGGCTCAACGATGTCGCTTTATTATGCGCAGGAATTTCCGGCGCGCTGTAAAAGCCTGGTTTTGCGCGGTATCTGGTTGCTGCGTGAAGAGGAGATCGACTGGTGGCTTTACCGTATAGGTATGATCCAGCCTGAACTTTGGCAGGAATTTGCAGGTTTTATACCCGAGGAGGAGCGTGGCGACCTGCTCGAGGCCTATTGGAACCGCTTGACTGGCGTAGACCGAAACCTGGCTTTGCAGGCAGCGAAACACTGGGCGGGGTACGAAATAGCTTGCTGTACCTTGCTGCCAAACCCGGAATTTGCGAGCCATTTTGATGAACCCGATGCTGCCTGGGCCGTGGCACGACTGGAGGCGCATTACTTTCGAAATGTTAAGCCGGAGCCTGATTCGATGCTGTTGGACCGGGTCGGGCGAATCCGTCAGATTCCCGCATTTGCGGTTCACGGCCGCTACGATATCGTCTGCGCGATCAAGAATCTCATTGATCTGGCCGACAGGTGGCCAGAACTGGATACCGTGATTTCACCCGATTCCGGCCATTCATCCCACGAACCGGGTATCACAAAAGAATTGGTGGCCGCGACCAATCGTATCGTCAGCACAGGCAGTCCGAAACGCTCCTAAGGCGATTAGTTCACATATTCGGACGAATGCTTCAATACTTTCATTTGCACTCCCTGCCCGGTGATGGGCAGGGAGTGAATTCAGTCGGTGACCGACAAATTCCGGCTTTAGATGCGATTGATTGTCTTACTTTGCGATCACCTGCAGCAAATCCTGAAGGGCAATAACCGTTGCCTCAACGCCCATTCTCACCGACTCTTCGCTTTTCACCTTGAATAAAGGCGAGTGATGGGAAGGTACGGCAGGTCCACCGGCTTGTTCAGTATCAAAATCAGCTTGCGGTGTACCACCGACAGAGAAGTAAGTGCTGGCGACATAGGGATCGGTGGTAAAAAACGAGAAATCCTCTGCACCCATACCCTCACGTTTCGATTCGTAGAAAATATCTTCGCCCAGTTCCTTGCTCCAAACTGCCTTGAGACGCTGGGTTAGTTTGGTGTCGTTAATGGTTGGCGGCACACTCTCGTCGGAGACGATGACTTCAGGCAACAGGTCCTCAGGCAGGCCCGCGACCCTACCCATGTTTTCTGCAATCCGTTTAATGCCATCAAGGAGAACCTGGCGCGTTTGCAGGTTGTCATTGCGCACGGTTAACTGGAGGCGTGCCTCGTCGGAGATAATGTTGTGCTTGGTGCCGGAGTGAAAAGAACCGACCGTGATGACACCAGCCTCTCGCGGGGCAAGCTCCCGGCTGACCACGGTCTGTAAGGCCAGTACGATCTCAGAACCCAGGACAACCGGATCAACGCCGCGATGAGGGCTGGCGCCATGGGCTCCGATTCCATGAATGATAATATCGACCGTATCCGCGCCGGACATCGTTGCGCCGACGATGGCAACCAGTTTGCCCGTGGGGACGCCGGAGGAGACATGAAACGCCAGAGCGTAGTCGGGTTTTCCAAACCTCTCCCAAAGGCCGTCTTTCATCATGCTTTTAGCGCCGCCGACACGTTCTTCCGCCGGCTGACCGATTAGCATTAGTGTTCCGGACCAACTGTCCCGGTTTGCGGCCATGAATCGTGCTGTGCCGACCAGGCTGGTGATATGTACGTCGTGACCACAGGCGTGCATGACCGGCACCTTGTTACCGTCCCAGTCTATCTGTGTTGCAGTTGATGCATTCGCCAGTCCGGATTTTTCCGGTACCGGTAGTCCGTCCATATCCGCCCGCATCATCACCAGTGGTCCGGGGCCGTTTTCCATGATGGCAACGACACCGGTTCCGCCGACGGCTTCGGTCACTTCAAACCCTGCTCCGCGTAGTTCATCAGCCAACCTTGCCGCGGTCTTGGTTTCCATCGAAGAAAGTTCAGGGTTGCGATGAAAATAATCAAACAGCGTTCCCAGATGTTGGTCATAGTCTGCTTCAACCGCACTGGAGAGATCGTCCGCAGTCGCAATTTGCGTAAGTGCAGTAGTCGCGATGACTAGCGCAAGCAGCAACTTTAATGGGGGGATTCGCATGAACTTTTCCTTGTTTCTTTTTAGGAGCAGAAAGATTAGCAGAGCACTCAAAACACGGAAAGAACAATTAAAAGTGATTTGAGACTTTGGTAAAATCTGGAGATGTTTTTCATTCCAACTCAGGTGAGTGAGTTCTAAAGCAGAGGTTGAGTAATATGTCCCAACTTAAAGCGCTGATATTCGACGTGGACGGTACACTCTCTGACACCGAGAGGGATGGCCACCGTATTGCGTTTAACAGGGCGTTCATAGATGCAAACCTGGACTGGTGCTGGGATGTTGAAACTTACGGGGCCTTGTTGAAAGTGACCGGCGGTAAAGAGCGCATCCGCTATTTTATCGAGAATTTTCAACCTGTGTTTAGTGCACCTGTTGATCTGGACGGGTTTATTAAAGACTTGCATCAATCTAAAACGAATCACTACGTGACACTGCTAAAGTCCGGTGCAATCCCACTGAGGCCTGGCGTTGAGCGGTTACTGAGCGAAGCACGCTCGGCGAATCTGAGACTTGGTATCGCAACAACAACCACACCGGAAAATGTAACAACACTCCTGAACGCGACTCTGGGTGCAGAAAGCATCGGCTGGTTCGATGTGATCGCGGCAGGTGATGTGGTAGCCGATAAAAAGCCTGCACCGGATATCTTTCAATACGCGCTCAATGCAATGGGCCTGTCTGCAGAAGACTGCATGGCATTTGAGGATTCAGAAAACGGTCTCTTGTCCTCGTTACAGGCAGGTTTGAAAACCATCGTGACGGTCAATGGCTACACCCGCAGTGACAACTTTGACGGGGCGACTATCGTGCTGGATCAGCTGGGCGAACCGGCTACGGCATTCACCGCAATTGACGGAGATGCCGGGGAAGCAAGCTATGTTGATGTGCCGCTGATTAAACGTTTATTCGAGACCTGATTTTCTACTCGCCAATAGTCATGTTTGAGTATTATCGTTGTACTCATAAACGGGCAAACCATATGGCTTACTACCGGGGTGTTGCCGAATTCCTTGAGCGAAACCTTGGTGCAGACAATCAGCTTGAAGCTAAGTCGAAATACTCACAAATTTCAGCTGACGGGTTCAGCTGCATCCCTGGTGATGTCATTAGGCGTATTTTTGCCATCCATCCGGAATGAGCCTTTTTCTTTAACCCTGATCGAACGTCCAAAACCGCCGGTATCAAGCTTGGCCTCAAATTCGTATTCAAGACTTTCGTTGGGCGAATTCATCAAGTCCATCACCAGTCGGATTCCGGCAAACAGGTTGGCCGCAGCTGTTAGTTTGATTGTCTGTTCCGAGTAGCCCTCAAGAACGGGGAAGTCCTTGCCGACACCTTTGAAAACATCATGCCCCTGTATTGAAACGGTGTAGACCACACCCTCGAGGCGGAACGGAGCGGAATTGGGGTTCAATATATGTAAACCGATTTCAAATGTCGGCATGCCTCCCTCGGAGGGCAGGGCACGAAATGAACTCAGGCTGACTGAGGGTTGTTCATAGTCAGGATCAATACTTGCACAAGCCTGGATCAACAGAAAAGAACAACCCAGCAACAATGTTGTAAACCGTATTCTGGTAATTTTTAAAATCATGCTGTTTCTGGCTCCGGGTTTTGTTTACCCGACCATCTTAACGATAAGCAGAAAAATTACACATTAAATTTAATGTAGTGTCCTATTCGTAACGCAGTGCATCGATGGGGTTCATTCGCGATGCTTTCTTTGCCGGGTAGAAACCGAAGAATATCCCGACAAATGTCGCGGAAGCGATTGCAACGAAAATAATCGGAATGTTGAGCATGACGGGTACCTCGATCAACCGGCGTATCAGTTCACCGGCACCCACACCAATGACCACACCAAAAAAGCTGCCGATCAAACAAAGGGTCACGGCCTCAACCATGAACTGCATCAGAATATCGTTGCGTCTTGCACCGACCGCCAGCCTCAGGCCGATCTCACGGGTTCGTTCTGTCACCGAAACAAGCATGATATTCATGATACCGATACCGCCGACCAGCAGGGAGATGGCGGCTGTGGCTGCCAGCAGCAGGCCGAGCGTACTGGAGGTTTCATTCCTGGCGCGGATAAATTCGGAGAAGTTCCTGACTGAAAAATCGTCCTGGGCTCCCGGGGCTATTTTTCTCAACTCGCGGATAAACTCGGCCAGTTCTTCTTCCGCAATCGTGATGTTCCGGTCAAGGTTGACGGTCAGGTATATATTTCCCACTATATCCGGGACTGAGCGCGCGCTGCGACCGCTGACCCGCATACGTGCTGTTGATATCGGTATGAAGATGATGTCGTCCTGACTTCTGCCCCAGCTGGATTCACCCTTGGCCTGTAAGGTGCCGATCACCGTAAAAGGCACATTTTTAATGCGGATACGTGCACCAAGCGGTGCTCTGCCGTCGAAAAGGTTCTCGATGACATCCTGACCCAGCAGCGCAACCTTGCCACCGGCACGGATTTCGCGGTCTGTGAAATTGCGTCCCTCTTCAATGACCCATTGCCTCACATCAATGTAATCGGTGTGAATGCCGGTGATGCGGGTGGTCCAGTTGTTGTTACCGTAGATGACCGGTGCATTGGTGTTGATGCTGCCTGAAACGCCTTCCAGAAAGGCGAATTTATCCTTGAGGCGCTTGATGTCCTTTTCAGTGAAAGGCGCGGCTGAACCAGAGCTTCCATGCCGGCCACCGGACATCCGCGCACCGGGTCTGATGGAAAGCATATTGCTGCCAAGCTGATCGATAGCGCGTTCGATTTCCTGTTTTGAACCACTGGAAACCGACACCATGACGATGACTGATGCAATACCGATGATGATACCGAGCATGGTCAAAAAGCTGCGCAATGCGTTCAGCTTGAGAGCAATCAGTGCGATACTGATAGTTTTCCAGAGTCCCATTACTACCGCTCCATCAGCCCGGCACCCGGGTATCATCAACGATGCGGCCATCTCTGAATAAGAGGTTTCGTCTGGATACGTCCGCAACCTCCTGATCATGGGTGACGACAATCACCGTGATACCCGATTCATTTAATTCCCGGAATAGATCAAGTATTTCCAGGGATGTCCTGGTATCCAGTGCGCCGGTAGGTTCATCGGCCAGGATCACGGATGGCCTGTTGACCAATGCACGTGCGATCGCAACCCTTTGTTGCTGTCCACCGGATAGCTGGGTGGTCTCGTGACCCATGCGATCGGCAAGTCCAACACGTTCCAGGCATGCTTTTGCCTGTTCATTGGGGTCACCGATTTGTGTGCTCCTGGAGTAAAACAGGGGCAGTTTCACATTCTCGAGAGCGCTGGTTTTCGGCAACAGGTTAAACTGCTGAAATACAAAGCCGATCGTATTGTTTCTGAAGTCCGCCAGTGTGTCAGGCTCCTGTTTTGACAGGTTCAATCCGTTGATCACGAGATCGCCGCGCGTGGGTACGTCCAGTGCGCCGATCAGGTTCATCAGGGTTGATTTGCCGGATCCTGAAGGACCCATGATGGAGACGTATTCACCCCGCTCAATGGTCAGGCTGACATCACGCAGGGCATGAATGATCTCACCGCCCATGTCGTATTCCTTGCAAACATTACGGCATTCAACCAGCTGCTCTTTCATCCGGTTTGAATCCGTATACGAGTTGTTTGCTTACTTTCTGACATTACGGATGCGGGTAATGACCACGGTACCTTCTTCAATTTGCTTTCCAAAAACCTGTGTGTAATTGTCGTCACCGATTCCGAACCTGACGGGTACAGGATTGATTTCGCCTTCCTCTGACTGGACCCATAGCTGTCCGGATCGCGTTTCTGATGCCTGTTTCCGGATTTGCTGATATTGCCTGAGCTGTTCTGATGTCAGGTGCTTTTTAAATACTGCATTCGTCTTTTGCGACACTTGTTTTCGTAGTGCACTCCTGTCCCCATCGGCACCCAGGGCCTGGAATTGGCTGCGCATGCCGGCAAGAACTTCGCTTAACTCTGACTCGATTAGCCGGGTTGTGGCATCGTCAATACTCAAGGAGACCTTCAATTGATCCATATTCGGGCCACCGCGACGTTGGCCGCCGTGGGACTCATTTTTTACAGCGACCTTTTTTGCCAGTTCGGAGTCTGCAGGAGGTTTGAACCGGATGGCATCGTTTGAAACCCTCAATACATTTTTACTTCTGCCGGTTACGATCTCGACAATAGCAGTCATGCCCGGCAGCAGTTTCCGTCCCGGGTTATGCGCTGTGATGATGACCGTATAGGTCACTACATTGTTTGCTTCATTTGGGGCAAGACGGACCTGGTTAACTGAACCTGTAAACTCTGAATCCGGAAAAGCATCAACCGAAAACGTAACCTCATTACCCTCGCTTACATTGCCAATATCCGCCTCATCCACATTTGCCTCAATCTGGATCTCGGTCAGATCCTGGGCAATATAGAATAAGACCGGTGAGGAGAGGCTGGCGGCCACGGTCTGGCCCTGGTCAACCGCCCGTTCTATCACGACACCATCAATGGGTGAGCGTATCTTTGTCCTTTCAAGATCTATTTCCACCGATTTTAGCGATGCCTGACGTTGATCCCTGGTCGCGAGTGCATTTTCAAGTTGCGCTTCGGCCATGGTCAAATCTGCCTTGGCGGAGTCGAAGGCGGCAAGTGCGGTGTCCAGTTCGGAAATAGATAACGTTCCTTTGGCACTCAGCGGCTCAGCACGTTCATACTCCAGTCGTGCGCGTCTCAGGTTGGCTTTTGCACGATCGATATTGGCTTGCTGGACGATGACGTTTGAGTTTGCCACCTGGAAATCCGCTGTATTTTGCAGCACACGGGATTCAAATGACTGAGGGTCGATAATTGCAAGCAACTGGTCTTCGCTGACCTCGGAGTTGAAATCGACGAGTATTTCCTTGATCTGTCCGGAAACCTGGGAACCAACTTCAACCGTTATCAATGGCCTCACCGAGCCGGAGGTTGCCACAGCGCGTGTGATGTTGCCTGTGTTGATGGTTGCCGTTTCAATGCTGGTGGTTGTGGATACGGTGTCTGTGTTGCCTGACAGCCAAAAAACGACAGCAATAACAAGCGCTACAAGCAGGAGCGAGATTTTTAGTTTTCCGGACATTTCATTACTCATCTATTGGGCGGATCTGGTGGAAGACAGATCAGGATGAAGGATAAGAGTACGGGCGGATGATTGCTATAGGCGGAGGGTAAATAAAGCTATGTTTCTGTCTCTATTTACATTAATTTACACAGCGTCTTTCAAGGATTAGTGCGATGAATACAAGTGAAAAGGACGGGAAGCGGGTGGAGGATGGGCCCGCGCAGGATGATCGTCCCATTATCCCGCCGCATAGCACCGGACAGCAGGAATCAAATGATAGTGCTGACGAACTTCGTCTGAATATGGATTTTGAAAAACCGGTCTGCATGCTACCCGAACAATTCGAGTGGTCCGCGAGTCCGGCCGATGGTGTCTTCCGTATACCGCTGGAGCGTATGTCAGCAGAATCCGGTCATAAAACCAGCTTTGTCCGGTTTAGACCCGGTTCTTACTTTCCTGCACATCAACATCCCTTGGGCGAGGAGATCTATGTGCTGGACGGTGTGTTTTCCGACCAGTTTGGAGACTATCCGGCGGGAAGCTACCTGCGTAACCCGCCGGGGTCCGGTCACCGGCCTTTTACCGAAGAAGGTTGCACGCTGTTTGTAAAACTCGATCAGTTTGACTTAGGGGATAAAGAGAAAGTGGTACTGCGCCCGGAAGAGCAGCAGTGGCGGTCGGGTATTGGTGGCCTGCAGGTTGCACCGCTGCATAGCTACGGCGCAGAAAGCACTGCCCTGGTTTTTTGGCCGGCCAACGAAGTGTTTCAACGACATGTTCACTGGGGCGGAGAAGAAATCGTGGTACTCAAGGGTGAGTTCACCGATGAGTATGGTGAATATCCGGAAGGTAGCTGGATTCGCAGCCCGCATCTAAGCGAACATTTACCCGGCGTTAAAGAGGAAACGCTGATCCTTGTGAAAGTGGGCCACCTGCCCCAAGGTTAGAGAGACGAATCAACAGGGCGCTTTGACCCGGGTGGAACAATCTCACCAGGGTCCGGGCGACTCATAAAATAGCTAAATTGAAAGGATGCTTGAAATGAAAATACTCATGGTGCTCACCTCACATGATCAACTGGGAAACACAGGTCAGAAAACCGGCTTTTGGCTGGAAGAATTTGCCTCACCTTATTATGTATTCAAGGATGCAAATGCCGACATCACTATTGTCTCCCCCAAAGGCGGGCAGCCACCATTGGACCCGAAAAGTGATGAGCCGGATTTTCAAACGGATGCGACGAGAAGGTTCAAGGATGACGCTGATGCGCAGAATGCACTGGCAGGCAGTTTGAAACTCTCGGATGTTTCACCCGATGATTTTGATGCTGTGTTTTACCCTGGCGGTCATGGCCCCTTATGGGATCTGGCCGAGGACCGCACATCGATTGCATTGATTGAAGTGATGTTTGCCGCAGGTAAAACGGTGGCTGCTGTTTGTCACGCGCCTGCTGTGTTTCGGCATACCGAAGCACCGGATGGCACACCGCTGGTGGAGGGGAAGTCAGTCACCGGGTTTAGCAACAGCGAAGAAGCAGCCGTTGAGTTGACTGACATCGTACCTTTTCTGTTGGAAGATGAATTGCTGGCACTCGGTGCGAATTATTCTAAATCTTCCGACTGGCATCCGTACATCATCACTGATGGCAACCTGATCACAGGTCAGAACCCTGCATCTTCTCAAGAGGTTGCGCAGGCGTTGTTGGCGAGGGAGCAACAGGCTTGATCTGATTAAACAATTGCTGGAGGTTGAATATGGCCTGGGTATATTTAACAGTAGCCGGTCTGTTTGAGATTGGCTGGGCCATCGGACTCAAGTACTCGCATGGCTTCAGCAGACCCGTTGCATCACTACTGACTGTCGCGGCCATGGTAATGAGCGTCTGGTTGCTGTCGCTCGCTATGAAATCCATCCCGGTTGGAACCGCCTATGCGGTTTGGACCGGTATTGGTGCGGTTGGAGTGGCAATACTGGGTATGGTTTTATTTGGAGAGTCGCGGGAGGTTGCAAGACTTGTTTGCCTGTTTCTGATTATTGTGGGAATACTCGGCCTCAAGCTGGTTTCCTGATGGTGGGTGCTCAAGTAATACCGATGTTCATGTATACCCAAGTGAAAGTCCGGTATGATTTCGCAGACCATATATTTGAAACTCTTAAGCTGGTTACCTATAGCAGGACTACACTACATTAATGAAAAATAGAGCCGTACTTTTAACCAACCTGGGTTCGCCTGACAGCACGGGCGTGTCAGATGTGCGCAAATATCTGAATCAGTTCCTGATGGACCCCTACGTGATCCAGTTGCCGTGGATATTACGGCGGTTGATCGTGAGTTTATTTGTATTGCCCACA
>Ga0055584_100006963_pt1 | contig 11084 bp, 7 predicted proteins | sample OSDHelmetaG_FD_58716 | JGI IMG/M metagenome (GOLD analysis project Ga0055584, IMG submission 58716) | Pelagic marine sediment microbial communities from the LTER site Helgoland, North Sea, for post-phytoplankton bloom and carbon turnover... | ecosystem: Environmental > Aquatic > Marine >...
TCAGATCCGACATGATGAGCTCATCGAGCGACATGGCGGACGCATCAAGTCTCAGGTGCAAGGGCGTGCTGATGAGCTGACCACCATGCTGACCGACACCGAGATCGCCAAGCTCGACATGCTGCGCTTGGAGACCAAGCTCTACGAGCAGGCCAGCATCACCGGCCAGATCCCAGACGCCGAAAAGAAGGTCAAGCGCAGCGAGCGCGTGCGCAGGGGCTACGTGTCCTGGCCTTATGAGGGTGAGATCTGGGCCGACGAGGTTGGCTACTACCGCGTCAACGCCACCCCCGAGTGCCCCCCTGGGCTCATGGCGGGCGGTCAGTAGAGCCCAGCCAGTACGCAGGCTTTTGCAGAAGCGTAGCCGTCCTGACTGGGACATTCTCTTGCCCTGGTGGCTGGTCAAACAGCGAAGGGGCCAGAGCGGTCCGACACGCAACGCGCACGCCGCCCCAATCGAGCCGCATTTGCCCGTTCTTCCGTTTTTTACATGCAGGGGATTGGACTGACAGGATGAGAGTCATGGGGTATCCAAAGCTTTTGCCTGGTCACCGAATGCCAGCCTAAGCCGTATCTGGAAGGGGATCAGACGTAGACACACCACGGCCCGCAGACCGAACGGTCGGAGCTACTTCTTCTTTTTTCGCCCAGGAATGCGCATGCGGCCCTCGCTGCCGCCCATGCCGAAGAGATCGTCCAGGCCCAAATCACCCCGAGGTGCGCTTCGATTGACCGGCTCGGCCGGCTTGGGAGGTGGCGTCTCTGCGACCGGCTTGGGGGGAGGCTTGGCGGCTACAGGCCGAATTCTTGGGCCTGAGCTGGACGTACGCTGCATGCGAAAGCGTCCGGATCCCTTCTTCTCCTTGGGGGGCAGCCCCAGACTAGGCCGCGCCTGCTCCTCCACGGGAGACTCTGCCGTTTGGCTCTGTTGGGGCGGCCTATCAAACATTGACGCAGCCTTGGGTGGCGCAGCCTTGGGACGTGGCGCCGGTTTGGGCTTGGCGTTCGGCACACCCTTGGGACGCCACTGGGCCACAGGATCCTGAGCGGCTTGGCGCTTTTTCTTTTGGGGATCCTTCACCGAGAGGTGAGGCGCGACTTTGCGCTTCTGCCCCAACTTCAAGCCCACAGGACCGATCGACAGCGGCCTTTCCTTGGCGCTGGCATCGTAGGGATCCGCCAAGCCCAGCCGAGCAAAGAGCTTGCTACGTCGGGCGCTGCCCGGGCCAGTCTTGGCGCGTCGGCCCACACGCTCTCGGATCCCGGCCCCCAGCGTCTTGCGCTCGGCCATGCCGCCCCGCAGCAGATCCTTCGCTTTGGTGTCGTCGCCCTTGGACATGCTGGCAGTCTACCCTTCTCGGCGGAAGGCGACCTGACGACGCATCTGTGTGACCATCGTGCCCAGCCCCTGATCCGCTGCCAAGCGGTGCACGCGCTCCGGTAGCCACCAGGCCGTCTCCACTTGCACCTGGTAGACCAGCAGCGTCTTGGAGGGGTCATCCGGCCAGGTCTCCACGCGCCACCACCCATGACTCGCAGCCAGAGGGGAATAGCCGGTGGGCCGCATGACCCAGCCCATATACCCCTGCTCGGAGTAGAGCATGCAGTCCACGCGGTACCGGGTCACAACCCCCTTCGTGGTCAACTCCAGGCCCCAGCGCAGGGCGTTTTCCTTCGCTCCGCGCCCTGGGGACTCGGTCCACGAAGCCGTGATGTACGGCAGGAAGCGTACGTAGTTCTCAAAGTCCAGAATCGCGGCCCAGCTCTCCTCTGCCGTGCCGTCCACCAGCGCCATCGCCGTACCGACGCTGCCGCGCTCCTCGTGCCCTTGCCTGATCACAACCTCGCCGGTCTTCAGGGAGGCGCGCTCCGTGGCGTCTATTGTCAGCTCGGGGGGCGCCTGATCCCATTCCTGGGCGTGGGCAGCTCCAGCCAAGAAAGAGAGCAGCTTCAAGAGAGTCCTCCGGCGAAGACCACCACGCTTGGCCCGCTCAGAGTAGAGCTTATCGCAGCCTGCACCTGCTCGACAGTGCAGTCCCGAATACGTTGGTCTGCCCGATCCATTCCACCCAGCGGATGCTCGCCGTAGAGCCATGCATGGCCCCACTCCCTCGCTCTGGCCCCACTGCTTTGCCGAGACATGGCCCGACCGCCCAGCAAAAATCGCTTCGCCTTGGCCAACTCTTCGGCGCCGGGTCCCTCGTCCGCCAAGCTTCGCAACACGCTTTCCAGTCCGTCCCGCGCCCTGACCGCCAGCTCTGGAGCGACGGCAATGTATGCGGTAAACAACCCGTGGTGGAGACCTTCATCCGAGGCGGCTCCAACCTGGTAAGCCCAGCCACGCTTCTCGCGCAGCTCCATGAAGAGGCGGCCCCCTTGGCCATTCAAGCACGCACTGGCTAGACCGAGAGCCGCAGACTGGGGGTGGTACAGCGGAAGCCCCTTCCACCCCATCAGAACATGCGCCTGCTCGCGCTGAAGCTCCAGGCGTAGCTCCTTGTGACCCTGAACCTCAGGCAAGGCCACCTTGGGCAGCGGACTCTTGGGCTTGAGCCCCCCAAAGAGTTGCTCGATCCGGGCCACGGCCCGCTCGGGGTCCACACCACCCGCTATGGACACCACCATTCGCTCCGGGTTCACACAGGTGCTGTGAAGTCGGCGCAGGGTCCTTAGGCCCAAGCGCGCCAAGCTAGCTTTAGACCCCCCAAAGGGCAAGCCCGAGGGATGCGGGGCCAAGAAGGTCTTACGCAAGGCCCGAACCGCACATGACCCAGGGTCATCCTGCTGAATAGAATGTTCGTGCACCAGCTCAGCCAACACCCGCCTGACCTCGTCCGGGGGAAACTGCGGCTGGGTAAGCATCGCAGAGATCAAATCCAGGCCTAAGTCCAGCTGTTCAGGCGGGAGCTCACATCGCAGACCCATGGACTGACGCCCGGCAAAGCCACCCAGGGCCCCTCCAGAGAGGTCCAAGCGCTCCGCGAGTTGCAGCGGACTCAAGCCTGGGGCTCCCAAAGCTCTGGACCAGAGGTCGCTTACTCCTGCGCTGGTTCCGCTCTCCGCCAGCTGTCCGCCCAAGGCCGCTACCCGCAAGGCGACAACACCCACATCGCGGGGCTCGACCACCACGCGCAAACCGTTGGACAAGGTGTGGCAGAGTAGCTGATCTGCTTTGGCCCGGGGCGTGTGGGCTGGCTGACGCAAGACCGCGCGCAGGGCCTTGGCGTCGGCCTTGTCAGGGGAGAGCACTCCCAGAGTGGCACCCGAGGGATGCAGCATGCCGGCGACCGCCCGCAGCTCTTCCAGTGTGCATGCAGCGATACGGGCATGGTAGGCCAGCGCTTGGTCCACATCCCCACTCATCGCGGCGTACCAGACCTGGTCGTGGGCGCGGCCGTCGACCGTCTCTGAGAGAAAGCGACGTTCGCTCAAGATCTGAGCCTTGGCCCTTTGCAGTCCGGAAGAACTCAGGCCGTCTCCAGCGATGAGCTCGGCGAGCAGCTTCCCGATCTCCGCCACACACGCCAGACTCTTGCCTTGGAGGGGCGCACATCCCAAGAGCAGCAGGCCGGGGTCCCGCTCGGTCTCACAGACTCCCCAGGTGTCTGTAGCCATCCCGGAGAGCTGCAAGCGCTCTCCCAGAACCGAGGCAGGACTGCCCGCCAGACACACCATCAACAGGTCCAAGGCCGGAGCCCTAGCATCCAGTGCATCCACGCCCCGAAAGCCCACCTCGATGAGCGGCTCGTCGAAGCGCTCTTCAACCACCACGCTGCGGGCGCGTTCCTGAGGCGGTTCCACCGGGCGAGGCAAGCGTGGCTGTTTGGGCTGGGAGGTGACCAAGGCGTCCACCGCTGTCTGAACCTGAGTCGCTTGGACAGGCCCACTGACGCTGATCAACAGGTTGCCGGAGGAGTAGGCGCGCTGATGAAAGTCCAAGAGAACTTGGCGGCTCATCTTGCGCACACTGGCAGTGCTACCGATGACGGGTCGGCCGTAGGGGTGTGCGGTGAACACTCGCCCCGCTACCTGGTCCGCCAGCGTACTTGCTGGGTCGTCGTCTCCACCCCGGATCTCCTCCAGAATCACCTCGCGCTCGCGTTCGACCTCTGCGGGGTCAAACAGGGGATTCAACGCCATGTCTACCAGGATCTCCAGAGTCTGCTCCCAGAACTCCGAGGGCACGGTCGCGTGCAGCACCGTGCGCTCGTAGGTCGTGTAGGCATTGATATCTCCACCCAGGCCTTCGACGAAACCAGCCAGCCCCTCCAAAGGACGCTTTGCGGTGCCCTTAAAAAGCATGTGCTCTACAAAGTGAGCGGCACCGGATTGCCCAGGACCTTCATCGGCTGAGCCAGCATTCACCCACAGATAGATGGCGCACACGGGGCTACCGGGGAAGGTGTCGACCAGGACCCGCGGGGGCTGTAGGGGCTGGGCAAGATTGGAGTTCGAGGGCAAAGGCTCTGTCCGTGTCTGCAGACCCGCGGCTATAACGCATCAATGTCCGTCTCCACCCCCGGCGTTTACGTACACCTGCCTTGGTGTGCCCACCGCTGTCACTACTGCTCCTTCAACGTGCTCGTGGAGCGCTCCCCACCCCAGGCTGCCTACACCCAAGCACTGCTGCAGCAGTGGGCCGGCATTCGGGAGCATTTCCCGGCGCCCAGCACCCTGTACTTCGGTGGCGGCACCCCCAGCCTGCATCCCGTCGAACACATCGCAGCACTGATCAAGGCCGTTGCCCCCACCGGCGAGGTGACCCTCGAGGCCAATCCAGGAAGCACCAGCATCGAGAAGTTGGCAGCATGGCGGGACGCGGGTGTGACCCGCTTGTCCTTGGGGCTTCAGACCTTTAGCGAGCGGCACACCCGCTTTCTCCACCGCCAGCACAGCGCAGTTCAGGCCCTGGAGTTGCTCCATGCTGTGACCCACGCGGGCTTTGAGAGCTGGTCGGCAGACCTGATCTTCAACCTGCCGGGACAGACCCTCGAGGAGCTGGACCAGGACATTACGCACATCCTGGCCTCGGGGGCGCCACACGTCAGCTTGTATGGACTGACGGCCCATCCGGGAACTCACCTGGGGAAGGCGGTGGACGCAGGAAGGGTTCGCCTCCCACCGGACGATGACTGGGCCCAAGCCTACGGCCACATCCTGCAACGGCTTCAGGACGCAGGACTCTCCCGATACGAGGTCAGCAACTTCGCGCGCAGCGGCCAGCGCGGACAACACAATCAGGCCTACTGGCGAGCACATGCCTACGCCGGACTGGGTGCTGGCGCCCATGGTTGCTTGCCCGATGGCACACGCACTCTTGGGCTCGCTGACCCGACAGCCTTCATCGCCACCCCGCTTCAATACGCCTCTTGGGAGACCCCCAACGCAGAGCAGCGGGCGCTGGACCTACTGCTGAGCACCCTTCGGCACGTAGACGGGGTGCCACTGGCGCGCTTGCATGACTTGGGCTTTACTTTGAACAAGCGCGCCATATTACCGCATCTAAAACTGGGAACACTTCGTGAAAGAAAAGGATGTATAAGTCTTTTTGGAAAAGGCTGGCTCATAGCCGATGGACTCACAAGGGCCTGTGTAAGAGCGCTACAATCCTCTCCACCTTGACCGGGCAGGGGTCTGGGGCGGACACTCTCATTCTGAGTCAAGGGTCACCGTGAGCGAAATCGAGCAGGACGAAGAACAGGGCAAGTTCGCCCTGGAAATGGATGCTGACCTGCTTCAAGCAGCGATCAGCGCCGTCGACGCTCGTTTAGGCCCCCAGAAGGGACTGCGCGCCGTGACCTTGGACGACGACCTGGCCACCGAAGAGCTCGCAGCGGAGCTCGAGGCCACTTTTGCCCAAGCGCAGGACAGCGTGGACCGCATCACCCAGAGTCAGCCCGACGAGACCCTGGAAATTGAGATCTCGTTGGACCAGGCCCTCAGCACGCTCTCCGAGCCGGAGACCATGGCCCCTGGCCAGGAGAGCAGTTCCGAACCTGAGATGCGCCAAGAGAACCCTGAAAGCTCCAACGGCGAAGACATCCGCCTGGAGTTGGACCAAGCCAACGAGAGCAACCTCAGCCTCCGCGATGAGCTGGCGGCCTCTCAACTGGCCTTGGAACAAGCCGTCCTGCTGGGCGAGAAGCACAAGAAACGCGCGATAAAGATCAGCGTTCTACGTAAGCGCCTCCAAGATGGGTACGACACCATGGCGCTGCGACTGGAAGATCAGCGCGTCAAGTTAGAAGAGTGGGACACCCTGATCACCCAGCAACGCTCCGCGATCGTGAAACTCGACGCGGATCGCGAGCGCCTAAAGACCCGCTACCAACGCGAGTTGGTGGAGGCCCGGCAGTTCGGCCAAGACCGAACTTTTCGGGAACTGCTTCCCGTCATGGACAACATGGACCTAACGCTGCTTCACGCAGACACGACCCCCCCCGAAAAGATGATCGAGGGCGTAGGTATGGTCTTAAGCCACCTTGAGCAGACCCTGAACCGCTTGGGCCTTCAGCGTCTTGGCCAGGTAGGCGAACGCTTCGACCCGAGCTTGCACGAAGCCATTCGGTACACCAGTGACGATCAGGCAGCGGGGACGATCACGCTGATCCATCAGCCGGGCTACCAACTCCATGAACGGCTCGTCCGCGCTGCACGCGTCACCGTTTCGAGCGGTCCGCAGCAAGACGAGAGCCCCGTGCAGGAGAGAGACGAGGTAAAATCATTAGCTCCTGAGGCCTCGGCCTCCGAAGAGTGACTTTGTCCTTAGAACGGATAACGAAATGAATGCCAAAACGAGCCGGAGTAGTTGAGCCTATGTCGAAGGTCATTGGTATCGACCTCGGGACCACAAACAGTTGTGTCAGCATCATGGAAGATGGTGACGCAGTGGTCATTCCCAACGAAGAAGGGAGCCGAACAACGCCTTCGGTCGTGGCTTTCGCCGCGGACGGTGAGCGCTTGGCCGGTCAGATGGCACGCCGTCAGGCCGTCACCAATCCCGAGAACACCTTCTACGCGGTCAAGCGCCTGATCGGGCGTCGCTTTGACGACGAATCGATCGCCCACACCGCCAGCTTGGTCCCCTACCGAATCTTGCCTTCCGACAAGGGAGATGCTTGGGTCTCCACAGACGGCAACTCAATGTCACCGCCCCAGATCTCTGCCATCGTGCTGGCCAAGATGAAGGCCACGGCAGAGGCCTACTTGGGCGAGCCGGTCACACGCGCCATCATCACGGTGCCGGCATACTTCAACGATTCCCAGCGCCAAGCAACCAAGGACGCCGGCCGCATCGCCGGTCTGGAAGTGGAGCGCATCATCAACGAGCCCACGGCAGCAGCCTTGGCCTACGGCAAGGAGCGCAAGGGCAACGGCAAGATCGCTGTTTTTGACTTGGGCGGTGGCACCTTCGACGTCAGCGTGCTCCAGATTGATGATGGTGTCTTCGAGGTGCGCAGCACCAACGGAGACACATTCTTAGGCGGCGAGGACTTCGACAACCGCATCGTCGAGCTGCTCCTGGAGCACTTCGAGGATGAGTCCGGATTGGACCTGAGCGACGACATCGTCGCGATGCAGCGCCTGAAAGAAGCCGCAGAGAAGGCAAAGCACGAACTCTCCTCCTCGGTTCAGACCGACATCAACCTGCCCTTTATCGCCAGCGGCGACGATGGGCCCATGCACCTGACCTACCACCTCTCTCGAGAAAAGCTGGAAGAGGTGGTCGAGGATCTGGTGGACCGCCTGGAAGCGCCCTGCGTCAACGCCATGATGGACGCGAGCCTTCGCACCAGCGACCTGGATGCTGTGGTGGTGGTCGGTGGCATGACCCGCATGCCCCGAATCCGGGAAAAAGTCACAGAGATCTTCGGACAGGCACCCGACACACAGGTCAACCCCGACGAGGTCGTCGCCATCGGTGCCGCGATTCAAGGCTCCGTGCTCACCGGCGACGTGAAGGACATCCTGCTCCTGGACGTCACGCCCCTCTCCATGGGAATCGAGGTCGCACGCGGCTTGGTAGAGCCCATCATTGAGCGAAACACCACCATCCCCTGCCGAAAGTCCAAGGTCTTTACGACCGCTTTGGACAACCAGGACATGGTGCGGGTGCACACGGTCCAAGGTGAGCGTGAGATGGCCGAGGACAACAAGTCCCTTGGTCGCTTAGAGCTTCACGGCATCCCCCCGGCTCCCCGCGGTCTCCCCGAGATCGAAGTTACTTTTGAGCTCGACGCCAACGGCATCCTGAACGTCTCCGCCAAGGATCTAGGAACCGGCAAGGCCCAGTCCATGCGCATGGTCTCCAACTCCGGCCTGTCCGACGGCCAGGTCCAACAGATGCTCAGCGACGCCGAGCAGTACAAGGACCTTGATGGGCGCCGCAAGGAAGCGGCTGAGTCCAAGAACAAGCTGGACGGCTTGATCTACACCTCTCGGCGCAGCTTGGGAGAGTTCGGCTCGGCCCTTGGAGAACAGGAGAGAGAAGCCCTGACCGACACCATCCGCCGTTCAGAGCTTGCCTTAGACGCCTCCGACCCCGACTTTATCGAACAGGCCCACGACGAGCTGGCCAAGGCCGCTCAGGCACTGGCCGAGTCCATCTACGCCGCCGCCGCATCCGAGATCGACGATCTGGACGGCGAGTTAGAAAGCGACGAGGAATGGGACGACGACGAAGACTGGGACGACGACGACTTGGTCGACGACGAAGAACTGGGCGCCTGACAGGAAATGGCCCTCGTACCTGGGGTGTATTAGAGGACACCCCCGACGACCGGAGCTCGCTTGGCGCGCCGCGACTACTACAATGTGCTGGGCGTAAAAAAGACCGCCAGCATCGACGACATAAAGCGTTCGTTCAGGGCATTGGCCCTGAAGTACCATCCGGACCGCAATCCTGAAGATGTCGACGCCGAGCAGCGCTTTCGCGAGATAGCGGAAGCATGGGAGGTGCTTGGTGATCCCGAAAAACGCGCCATGTATGACCGCTTGGGCCCTTTCTACAAGCCCGACGGGAAGCCACCCACGCCAGATGAGCTCAAAGACTTTGTCACAGACACGCTGGGCAACTTCTTCGGCCGCAACCCCCGAAACGAGCCAGGGGCAGACATCAAGGTGAACTGCAGGGTGACGCTGTCCCAGGTTGCCACCGGCGACGAGACTGTGGTCGAGGTCGCACGTCAAGTGCGCTGCGGACGCTGCGATGGATCAGGTGCCGCCGCCGACGGCGGCAAAAAGACCTGCGAGAACTGCCAGGGCAGCGGCAAGGGTTCCGGGCGCATCCTGCGGGCGCGCTGCAGCCGCTGCGCGGGCATGGGCTACATCGTGATCAAAAAGTGTGAGACCTGCAGCGGTGAAGGCCGACACGGCTCCAACGACCGGCTCAAGGTGAAAATCCCCAAGGGCGTGGCCACCGGCCAGAAGCTCAAGGTGCGCGCCAAAGGCCACGATGGCCTTGGAGACGGTGTTCCTGGTGATCTCTTGGTCTTGGTAGACGTGGACGAGCACGCGGTCTTTCGGCGCCGTGGGGAGGACCTGATCTGCGACCTGCCCCTGCCCTACGCGCTGTCCGTTTTAGGAGGTACTGTCGCCGTACCAACCTTGCAGGGCCAAACTGAAATCCAGGTCCCACCCGGGACCTCGCAGGGCAAGACCCTTCGACTAAGCGGCAAGGGGCTGCCTGCTACAAAGGGCCGACGTACCGGAGATCTGCACTTCAAAGTGCTCATCGATCTGCCCAAGAACTTGAACAGCACTCAGCGCGCCATGCTCCAAGCCTACTCAGACAGTCTGCATGTCGAACAGCACCCTGCCAGTGCCGCCTTTGAGCGCGCCTTGGCGACCCACATCGCAGAGTCCGCCTCCTCGGACTCCAACCCCTCCTCCTGACCCCGCCTGGCCATGTACCGCTCCATCCTGCTCCTCTTCCTGGCTCTCGGGCCAGCGCTCGCTGCTCCCGGACTGCTCAAGGGGAACACCCCCACCCTGAGCGCACCAAGCATCGTCACCCAGGCGCGTGCTCTGTCTGTCAGCGACCGCATGGAGGCAATAGTTCTACTCGAGGACTACCTAGCCCAAGGTAAAGACAAGCAACTGATGGCGGTGGTCGCTCTCGAAGCGGGGGAGCAGAGACGACTGAACGGGGACCTGGAAGCTGCACGCGCGCACTTCCAAACCGTGACCAAGCGCTGGCCTGAGCACCCCGCAAAAGACGCTGCGCTGCTCGGCATGGCCTTGGCCGCTTACGACAGTGGCCACGCAAGTGGGAACAGTATGGCGACCCTGCGCATGGTGCCGGACGAGCTGGCAACCCCGACCATGAACGCGGATCGTTACAGGCTCCTTGCCCTGCAAGCCGAGCAAGAAGGCGCTTCAGACAACGAACTCCAGCTCCTGGTTCACCAGGCCTATGACAGTGCCGCCGACGACCCCGAGGTCTTGTCACGCGTGAATCGCAGCCTGAACCACATGCTCCCCGAAGACCAGCGTGGGGAGCCCGAAGAGCCCATCATCGATCTGAGCGACGCCGCAGACGAGGCCACCCTCCAGCGGGCCCAGGGAGCTCTTCGTGCTGGCGACATGGCTCAGGCCAAACACCACGCCCAAGCGCTGGCCGAGAATTACCCCGAGAGCGAGTACCTGCGGGCCGCTGAGTGGGTCGTGATGCGTGCCGAGGCGAACAACCCGTACAACCCCAAGACCGTCGGCGTCCTGCTGCCCCTGACCGGCAAATACGCACCCGCCGGCAAGCAGCTACGGGACACCCTGGAGATGGGCTTTGAGGGCACCGAAACCGAATTGGTGGTCTTGGACACGGAAGGCACCGGAGACGGCGCCAAGGCCATGTTTAAGGAGCTGGTGCTCAATCACGGCATAGCAGTCGTCATTGGTCCTCTGACCCAGGAGGAGGCATACCCTGCGGTCGCGGAAGCGCAGGCTGCTGGAGTGCCACTGGTCTCCCTAAGTCAAGCACCCGACCAGACCGATGCTGGAAATTGGATTTTCCAGACGGCATTGACCCCCGAGCATCAAGTGCGCGGACTGCTCAAGCAGATGATGGATCAGCGATTGCTGCTTCG
>Ga0055584_100006964_pt1 | contig 11081 bp, 9 predicted proteins | sample OSDHelmetaG_FD_58716 | JGI IMG/M metagenome (GOLD analysis project Ga0055584, IMG submission 58716) | Pelagic marine sediment microbial communities from the LTER site Helgoland, North Sea, for post-phytoplankton bloom and carbon turnover... | ecosystem: Environmental > Aquatic > Marine >...
CCTCCAACTAAGGCAACGGTACATGTAACACGAATTTGAAAAGCGAGAAAAAGGCGACCATAATCAGAGCGCCGCAGCCCCAGTAAAGGACGATGGTTTTAGCGGTCCAGTTTTCGTGCATTGCTGCAATCAGCCCGCCGGCGAATGCAATTGTTCCGGCTGCCAGAAACCCGACAACAGGCATCGCAAAACAGGTCAGAAACATTGTCGCGACAAGAAGTAGGCGACGCCACCAGACGCCCCGGCCAAATCCATCGCTATCAATGGGTCTCAGGAACCGTGTGACAAACGAAATCGCGGCCGTGATGATCAGAATAATCGCAACCGTTTGCGGAAAAACCTGGCTGTCACGGTCGGTATAGGAGGTCGAGTCGTAAAGGGTCACGAACCCGATAAGCACAAAAAGAGCTGATACAATCAGAGACCCTATATTGCCTTGGGATTTAGATGCTGAGGGCTGGGTCATCAGTCGGCCTCCATCCCCGAATTGTGCTGTTTTCGCGCCAGAAAGACAGGCAAAATCAACGTGATTATGGTGAAGGCCAGAATGGCTTGAGAAATGGGGCGACCGAAGAACATTCCAACCAAGTTGTTGGTTGCGGCACCGATGATCCAACCCTGAACAAAGCCCTGCTCTGCGATGGGGCCCAGAATAAGGCCCAGAACAATAGGTGACGCTGCAAACCCGAACCGGGCGACAACCCAACCAAAGACGCCAAGACACAGCATAATGATCACGTCAGAGATGCTGTTGCGAATAGAGAATGTGCCGATGATCGTCATGAAGCCAACAGTAGGGACCAGAACTGCTTTTGGAATAGTAACAATGGATTTATAGGCGTATCGCCCGATGAGAAGCCCTGCGGGCAGCATCAAGACGGTTGCTATGAGAAGTCCGTAGATGAAGGTGTAAACAATGGAGCCGCTTTGCGTGAACATCGCAGGTCCCGTGCGAACCCCTTGCACCAGTAGCGCGCCCAGAACGATAGCGTCCGGGGGTGTGCCTGGAATGCCGAGCACCAGCGTCGGGATGAAGCCACCTCCGACAGTGGCGTTATTTGCTGATTCAGTCGCCAAAATGCCATCCGGTTCACCTTCACCAAATCTCTGGTGGGGTTTGGCCGTGCGTTTAGCCTCCGAATAGGCGACTAGACCGGCAACCGAGCCACCTGCCCCCGGCAAAATCCCAACGAGCGTGCCGATAATGGACGACCGGATCAGGTTGAACTTGGACCGCATCGCAAGTCGGAAGGCTTCTCCGATGCGTACTGATTTGACATTGTCTTCAACCTGCAAATGCCGGTCGGGTACCGCTACGAGGTCAATAAGAACGGGAATGCAGTACAGTCCGATCAAGGCGCCCACAACGCCAAACCCGCCAATCAACACCTGACTGCCAAATGTCAATCGAATGTCTGCAGAGATCTCGGCGACACCCACGGTTGAGAGGATCATGCCAAAAGCGCCCCCTGCAAGACCCTTCATCAGGTTGCCATTCGACAGAGAGGCGATCAGCGATAGCCCGAAGACTGACAACCAGAAATACTCGATCGGACCAAATGCCAATGCGACCCTTGACAGAGGTGGTGCCAAAAGCAAAAGCGCAAAGGCGCCGACCAGACCGCCAAAAACCGAAGCAAAGCAAGCAAGTGCAACGGCAAGATCGCCATCGCCCCGTTTGGCCATGGGATATCCATCAAATGTGGTGGCAATAGCGGACGGCGTGCCAGGCGTGTTTAGCAAGATGGCGGCATATGCGCCGCCATAAATGGCCCCCGTGTAGATGGCACCAAGAAGAATAAGTGCTGATGCTGGGTCCATACTGAAGGTAATTGGCACCAGTACGGCTAATGCCATAGTTGCGGTTAACCCCGGGATTGACCCCACAATTGTTCCGGCGATAACACCAAACAAAGCCAAAGCAATGTTGAACGGTGTCATGGCTGACAAAAAGTGACCGAGTTCCATAGTCGAGCCTGCCCCCCGAGATTAACCCTTTGTTTGAACTACTCGATCAGCCCTGCTGCACGGGCGTCGTTCAAATATTCCTCCGCTCGGGCTGCCATAAAGTCAGCCATTTCATCAGAGTTGACATCCAGCATCGCAAATCCGCCATCCAACATCTTTTGCCGGAATTCAGGGTCTGCGTTTATTTCAGCAATCATGTCAGACCACATTTTGGTAGTTTCTGCGCTTGCTGTGTTCGGAAGGGCGATGCCTCGGTAAGCACCACCTGTCATGTCATAGCCAAGCTCTTTGAAGGTGGGAACATCCGGGAAGAGGGGATGCCGTTCGTCCATCGCAACTGCCAGCATTCGAACAGCGTCACCCTGAGCAGCCCCAACGGTAGTATAGCCCCATTGCGCTTTGACTTGATTACCCAGCAGCGCCGTTACCGATGCCCCCGTTCCTTTGAATGGCACATAGGTGGTTTGAATGCCCGCCATCTTGTCAAACTTGATCTGTGCCAGATGGTTGGCGCTGGCCTTTCCGGAGCCTGACATTGTGACTTGCGCAGGGTTCGCCTTCGCATAGGCTACAAAATCAGCAAGCGTCTGATATGGGCTCGATGCAGGCACCACTATCGCATCAGGCGTGTAGTGGAACATGTAGAATGTGTTTAGGTTCTCGGTCGCAAAACCCACGTCCTTTTGCGCCGGTTTTATGATGATATGGGGTAAGTTCACGCCCATCATTGTCTGGCCGTCACCATTCAAGCCATTGAGCGAGGCCCAACCCACAGCACCGCCACCACCAGGCTGGTAGGACACGATCATGTCTTGGCCGAATTTTTCTTTGAAAAACGGTTGCTGCAAGCGCGCAGAGATATCGGATTCACCGCCCGGTCCGAAGGGGATGATGTAGTTTACAGGACCATTGAGTTCGGCGTTTGCGCCTGTGGCAAAACTTGTCGCGATGGCAAGCGCTGCGCCCGCCTTAAGGATTGATCTTCTCAGCATATTGTTCCTCCCAATTTGTGCCGTAGTCAGTATTTTGTGCGAGCCGTTGGAGGCCCTTATAAATATTTTTTTCATGAACTGGTCGCAGAATGCCTCCAGCTCCATCGCAATAACAGGCAGCTCAAAGCTGTCGCTTTCACATCCTCATACGACGCCAGTCATCTCCTCGGTGTCAATGGCTGACTGCGAAACAGGGCCACGGTCCTTGCCATGAACCTCGATCACGTTTTCGCAAGCGCATGCCTTTGATTGCTCTTTTGCTTTGTTTTCTTGCCCGCATAGGTCGGCTGATCTCGCTGGCAGTTAAACGCCCGATTCAACGGCGTTTGCATTTTCAAATTCGGACCGTGCCAAAGCTGTGCTTTGCAAAATTGAATTTTTCGAGTTGCTCAATCCAACTTTGACAGCAACATTGCGCCGATGCGTCTCTTCAAGAGGATTGACGATGGGATCTGATTTCAATCAACCTAGTGAGACTTTGCTGGCCCAACTAAAAAGTGTCGTCGGTGAGAACGGATGGAAACCCGGTGTCGATGCGTGCCGGTATTATGAAGATCCGCGTGGGCGCTTTTCTGGCAAAGGGTGTCTGATCGTCCTGCCGGATTCAACTGAACAGGTCGCCGAAATTGTGCGCCTGTGCAACGACGCGAAGGTTGCCATTGTGCCATTTAGCGGCGGTACAGGCGTTGTGGCAGGTCAAATATCAATAGACAGCGGAAATGCGATTATCGTGTCTCTTGAGCGGATGAACAAGCTGCGTGAAATCTCTGTCGATGATGGTGTGATTGTGGCCGAAGCAGGCTGTATTCTGGAGAATATTCACACGGCGGCCAGCCAGCATGACCTCATGTTCCCACTGAGCATGGCGTCAAAAGGAAGCTGTTGTATAGGCGGTAACCTTGCAACAAACGCAGGGGGCATTCAGGTTGTACGCTATGGAAATGCACGCGATCTATGCTTGGGTATCGAGGCTGTTTTGCCGTGCGGATCAGTTTACAGCGATCTCAGTCCGCTTCGCAAGAACAACACAGGCTATGATCTGCGGCATCTGCTTATCGGCAGCGAAGGCACGCTAGGGATCATCACGGCCGCGACGCTGGTACTGAAACCTGTCGACCCCGAAACCGTTACGGTCTTTTGCGCAGTCACCTCACCATCAGACGCGCTGAAACTATACAAGGGTATCCGCAAACACCTTGGTGAAAGTATTTCCGCGCTCGAATTGATGAGTGGGTTTGGTCTGGATTTGGTAACGACCCACTTTCCCAAATTGAACACGCCATTTACTGAAAAATATGATTGGTATTTGTTGGTCGAGGCAGGCGGACCCTTAGGAACAGCTGGCCGCATGGAAGAAGCGTTGGCGGACTGTTTGGAACAGAACCTTTTGCTTGATGCCGTGATCGCACAGTCGGAAGCACAGCGAACGGGGTTATGGGACTTGCGTGAAAATACCCCTGAGGCCAACCGGATGGGTGGGGCTTTTTGCAACAGCGACACCTCTGTGCCAATTAGCAAGGTTGGAGCGTTTATAGAACAAACCTACCAGGCGATTTTCGAGCTTCATCCTGACCTTCAAATCAATACCTATGGGCACATTGGTGATGGTAACATTCATCACAACGTCCTGCCCCCGAATGGTATTGCAAAGGCAGCTTTTATCGCAGCGCAGCCTGGGATTATCGACAAGGTTCGGCTGGCCATAAATGATGCAACCTCGCTATATCAAGGGTCGATCAGCGCGGAGCACGGGATAGGCAGGTTAAAGGTACAAGATATGGAAATCTACGTCGACGCCACTAAACGCCAAGCCCTCAAGCGCATCAAAACTGCATTGGACCCAAACAACATAATGAACCCCGGAGCCATTTACAGTTGATCATGTTTACTCGATCGATCAACCGACCATCGCTCCCTTCTCAAGAAGGTTGGTTCTCGGAAGAATGGATTGCCCGAACCGCCAATCCTTACGGGTCTGTCTTAATGTACCGCCCCTCGCTGGATAGTATTGGCGCTTAAGGTGCTGCGAGAAAAGCAGTTTTCTCGGAACAGTTTACCAATAGAATGCAAGTCTTTGGTGCAGCCGCCATTGAGATTGAACTGTCACATTTATTAATTTCCCACGCGGACTCTCCCTTTCGAAGAGGGTAAACTTGGCAACCCGAAGCGAACAGAACCTGCCGGCGAAAGATGGGAGTAGTTTGGTAAGAAGTCACCATATCTCAGGTATTGCTTGCGGTACCAGGTCGTGTACGTGATCTACCAGAACGTCACTCCGCGAGTTCTTGCATTACTTTGATTAGATCGGCTTTGCCTTCGAAACCGATGCCTGGAATGTCTGGCATCACGATGTGTCCATCTTCGACCTTAACGCCATCAGGAAACCCCCCATATGGCTGGAACAGGTCAGGATAACTTTCATTGCCGCCCAGCCCTAATCCCGCCGCGATATTCAGCGACATCTGATGTCCGCCATGCGGGATGCAGCGGGAGGGCGACCAGCCGAATTGCCGCAGGATGTCCAATGTGCGCAGGTATTCGACCAGCCCATAAGACAGTGCACAATCGAATTGCAAATAGTCGCGGTCGGCGCGCATACCGCCGTAGCGGAGTAGATTGCGAGCGTCCTGATGCGAGAACAGGTTCTCGCCTGTTGCCATCGGCGCATCATAGAATTCCGATATCGCGGCTTGAAGTGCATAATCCAGCGGATCGCCGATTTCCTCATACCAGAATAGCGGATACTCGCGCAGCATCTTGGCATAGGCAATTGCCGTCTCCAGATCGAAACGACCGTTGGCATCCACTGCAAGCTGCGCATCGCTCCCTATTTCATCCAGAACGGACTCGATCCGCGCCCGATCATCGTCCAGCGGGGCGCCGCCGATCTTCATTTTGACCACGTTATAGCCGCGATCGAGGTACCCTCGCATCTCGGCCCGTAGGGCGCTGTTGTCCTTGCCGGGATAATAATAGCCGCCCGCTGCATAAACGAAGACGCGCGGATCGGCTTCACGGTCCTTCATCTCGGCCAATAAACGGAAAAGCGGCTTATCCGCAATCTTTGCCACCGCATCCCAGACAGCCATGTCGATCGTCCCGACGGCGACCGAACGTTCACCATGTCCCCCCGGCTTTTCGTTGGTCATCATCGCGGCCCAAATTCGGTGTGGATCGAGGTTTGTGCCGTCCTCATTCATAAGGTATTCTGGTTTGGCCTCCAAAATACGATCTCGGAACCGTTCACGGATTAGGCCGCCTTGTCCGTATCGTCCATTAGAATTGAAACCGTAGCCGACAATCCGCCGCCCGTTGTGCATCACATCAGTGACCACCGCGACAAGGCTGGTAGTCATCTTGCTGAAGTCGATATAGGCATTGCGGATGGGCGAGGCGATGGGTTTGGTCACTTCGCACACATCAATTATACGCATTGAGTGGTCCTATCAAATTGGGACAGTTGAGAGCCTTATGTTACGCTCCACTTTAGCGAAAAGCGAATGCGGATGAAGGTCGCAAGACTACCGTTATGGGAGTATCCTCAACGGGCATTGGTATGGCGCCAGATGTTCAAGAAAAGCAATAACGCCGTATTTTACGGCCAAAGAAAGCGGAAAGGGGAGCGGGCTAGGTCTTAGTTCTGTTTTTGGTTTTGCGACACAGTCTGCTGGCTTTGTCAGGATCGACAGCGGTAAAGGTAAAGGCACGACCGCTGACATCTTCCTACCTCCCGCTTCGTCACCGTCAAATACAAAGATGACTGAAGCGTCAAAAATGATCTGCCGTTGGGGCGAGGTGACTTGATACTGTTGGTAGAAGATGACGAAAAAGTCCGAAGAATCACACGCAAACGTCTGGTTGAGCTCGGTTACAAAGTCATGGAAGCAACAACGGCTGCGGAAGCAACTGAGCTTTTAGACAGCAATGAGCCTGTGTCTTTGGTATTTAGCGACATTCGAATGCCTGGGGAGATGTCGGGATACGACCTGGCAAAGTGGGTTCTTGAAAACCGCGCGGGTGTTAGGGTCTTGCTGACATTGGGTTACAACGATTTTGCAGTAAAAAAGACCAGAGCTGTTTGGGAGGTTTTACACATACAGGTCAACAGGCAACACCGCCGCCCCACTCAAGCCAATTTCGCTCGGGCGGTGTCAGGAGTTCAGAAATCAGCACACCATAAGCCTCTAAATCTGCCTCAGTTAACTGCCCTTCCCACTTGTTCGAACTAGCACTGTCAAAAAAACCGGTGTCATTTTTCCAGAAATCCTGACCCGCCGACGGCGCAAAACGCTCCGCGTTTGATTTCATATTTTCAAATGTTGCCGCTTTAACCAGTTCGGCCACAAGCTCCGGCGGATGCACAATGTCCACATGTTTCGCGATTTTATTGACGGCATGATCAAGGTTGCCGAGCATGTCCCGATAGTGCAGGCGAAGAATGTTTTCTCTGGGTTCACGTTTTAGCGTGCAGCGATAATGATCAATGATCGAGAACAAGTTTGCGTGTTCCCCATCATCCTCAAGAAAGGACTGAAAGCTTTCCGATGGGTCTTCCGAAATCGCTTTCTCGCCTACGCTCTGTTTCATGTTGGCAATGTGTTTGCGGAAGGAGAAATGCACATCGATGGGATGGCGGTAGACGGTGATGTAGCGCAGTTCCTTCCAGAAAGGGATTCCATCAAAGGGGGTATGGGTCTTGATCTGTCGGCGATGATCCTGCGCCTCCAGCCGGGCCATCACTTCCGAAATCTCGCGGAACTTGATGTCGATCCAAGGGGATTTTATGGAGATTTGCGCATCCACATCAGGATCCCCGGAGATCAACAAAGCGAGGATGCTCTGTGCCCATGTCGTCCCGCATTTGGGCGGTGTCGATACGACGATGTCGCCGACACGTGGGGTAAAGGCACTCCAACGGGATGAATCCGATACAGGATCAACGTAATCACGCTGCGATGGCTCTGCTGGTGATAACATCGAGCCAACCCTCTTTTTGGCTATATTGACTTTCCAAATGTGAACGAAGCCGCGGCATCATACTACAAGTTTTTTCTGAGGGGTTGGCTTGGCCTAAGCATTACCAAGCCGCGGAAAATCTGAAAGCGGCCGTTCAATAGCCCAAGATGTTGTAGTCATATCAACTGAATGAACGAAAACCGCGACTTTCGTTAATCTTAAGCGGCCATTGTACGCACAGGTGCGGAATGACGGCACCGAGCCTAAAGCAGACGGTTTGCAGAATGGAAGGTCACCGCGCTTTCAACTCCATTTGTGAGACTCTCTAGGTATTGATAAGAGTCAACAACTTGTTTTGTATCCCGTGAGAAACTCAACCGATGTCAATCATCAGGGAAGCCAATCATGCCTCAAGACTCTACGGCGGCGCGTCACCACATCGTGGGCGGAGGCATCGCCGGGCTGTCGGCGGCAGTATTTCTTTGTCGCGACGCAGGCGTCCCAGGCGAGAACATTCGGATATACGAGCAGCTCAACGTCTCTGGCGGGTCGCTCGACGGAGCTGGTGACGCTGAGACCGGTTACCTGACCCGAGGCGGTCGCATGTTCGAGGAACACTTCGCGTGCACGCTTGATCTGCTTGAAAGTATTCCGCTGAAGGATGATCCGGCAATCTCTGCCAAGGACGATCTCCTAGAATTCAATCGGATGGTGCCCGGATCGTCCAACTGCCGCCTCGTGCAAGGCGGAAAACCGGCAAAGGATCGCTATGATCTCACTCTCCGCGCACAGGACATTGTCGATCTCAACCGTCTGCTTCTGCGCGGGGAGGCCGGGCTGGGCGCGCAAAGAATCGATAACTGGTTCCGGCCCGCCTTCTTCGACAGCAATTTCTGGCTGATGTGGGCCACAATGTTCTCCTTCCAGCCTTGGCATTCACTTGTCGAGATGCGGAGATACCTTCGGCGGTTCATCCATCTACTCCCCGGCTTCACCCGAATATCCGGCATTCTGCGAACACGTTACAATCAGTACGATTCAATGATCGTCCCGATCGTGGCATGGCTTAAGACCCGCGGAGTTCGGATCGAAACCGGTACATGTGTCACTGATGTGACTATCGAAGGTACGCGTGAGGACCGGCGTGTGACCACCCTGACCCTCAATGACTATGACTCGATAGAGGTCAGTCCACACGATTGTGTTTACCTGACACTTGGGTCCATGACCGACGGTTCGGTGCTTGGCGATAAAAACAGCGCGCCAGTGCTAGACGATCAGGTGGGCGCTGGCTGGACACTCTGGCGGCAACTTGCTTCGAAATACGATGGCCTTGGCAGGCCCGAAGTGTTTTGCAGCGACACAACCAAGACCGGCTGGAACTCTTTCACCATCACGATGGAAGGACCCGGCTTCTTCGAGTTCATGGAGGATTTCACGAACAACCGTACCGGGACCGGCGGCCTGATAACATTCGCCGGTTCGGGCTGGATGCTATCCATTGTCCTGTTCCATCAGCCACATTTTCGTGGACAGAAACACGGCACCTACACGTTCTGGGGCTATGGATTGCGCGGCGATCGTGCGGGTGATTTCGTCAACAAGCCGATGTGGGAAGCGACCGGAAGCGAGGTCATCGAAGAGCTATGCGGGCAACTGCATCTTGCGGACGAGCAGAAGGCCTTGTTTGAAAGCGCGAAAATCGTTCTTTGCCGGATGCCATATATCACCAGCCAGTTCATGCCCCGCCGACCGGGAGATCGCCCAGATGTACGGCCACACGGTGCTCGAAACTTCGCGGTGATTGGACAATATTGCGAACTCCCGCGGGACTGCGTCTTCACGGTGGAATACTCGGTCCGCTCTGCATGGACTGCTGTTGCCAGTCTGACAGGTCGCACGGACCCGCCGCCTCCCGTTGCGCGAACCGATCTTGACCCAAGGGTTCTGGTCCGTGCATCGCGTATTCTTCTTGGCCTCTGATGCAATCTCGGTATAGCGGTCCTCCTTTACAGAACCCGGGAAGAATCCACGTTGCACTCTGCGGTTTTCGCTAAACCTTGTTGACCAAATCAGGTCGAACCAAAACAGCCGCCAGAAGTTTGTCACGAACCTCCGCTTGTCCCGCAGAGCTGTCTTTGGCGCTGGGTGCAGCGAAGGGCAGCAAGGAGCCCATTTGTGACCGATGCTGCACCGTCTTCTTTTGATGCAGGTCAACGTGCCGATTGCCTGAAAACGGTACAATCTGCGGGTGTAGTTCGGGTCAGTTGGCTCGCACGTTGGAATAAGGAGGGTCACTGTGAGGATGTTTTTGGTCAAACGGCTCTCCGCTCTTCTTGTGTTGGCGTTTGTGTTGTTTGCCGTGGTTCCCGCTGCGGCCGAAATCAAGGTAGGGTCGAATGTCGACAGCCGCGTGGTCCTGGCATTCAAGGTGAAAGACGATGCGGTTCAGGCAAAGCTGCCCGATGGGTGGGGTCCGCTAACCCTTGCTAAGGGCCCGCTCGCCGGTTCGAACCTGCTTGTCGCGTTCATCGACCGGCACCTAGCACTTGATCCCGAAGGTAAGCCGCTTACGCCGCATAGCAGCCGGTCGGTGGCCATACTTGCTTACGGTGTCAAACCCGGTGTCTCGGGTGCACACATGTTTGTTTTACGGGTCTACGAAACGCCCCCGGTTGCCAGCAGTTATGATAACGGGGTTGCGGCGAACATTAGCCGGGACATGACCCTGACTGGGCCAGTAGGAGGTGCTCGAACGCATCAAGAAGTCTGGAATGTCGAGCCTGAATCTGGCGGAGCGCTGAGTCTGAACTTAAACTATCAAAGTGGGCGACCCACTTGGTCCAGTTCTGAGGCGATGCCGTACTCAGCGGTCAACCCGGAATTCCACCGGATATACCGCTACGATCAATTGGCCGATCTGTCGATGAGTATGGCCCTCGGGCGTGAACTCAACGGCGATATTGCCGTAAAATCCAGAATTCCAGAATTTTCAGGTATTTTTGATAGTAGCGAAAGCCTGACGGCCGTTCTGGCCATTCCAGTTTACATACGTGAGGTTTCACTGCCGTAACTGCCGGTTTGTACCCGCAGAGCGGACATTGGGTCATCTTGGTGGTGACGGCGGTCTCGTCGATAAGGATCAACCTGTGTGGCTCAAGACGC
>Ga0055584_100006965_pt1 | contig 11080 bp, 6 predicted proteins | sample OSDHelmetaG_FD_58716 | JGI IMG/M metagenome (GOLD analysis project Ga0055584, IMG submission 58716) | Pelagic marine sediment microbial communities from the LTER site Helgoland, North Sea, for post-phytoplankton bloom and carbon turnover... | ecosystem: Environmental > Aquatic > Marine >...
GTTTTCCGGGATATCCTGCCACTCCAGTATGCTGTAATAGTGGCGGATATTCTGCACATAAGTGGCTGCCTCCAGGCCGCGGGCGTAACCGTAGCGGGTATTCTGGAAGTGCTTACTTTTTTGCAGTAGTGGTAATGCTTTTATGACGTCGCGCCACAGGTGTGGGTCACCGCCCTGTCGTTCGGTAATAACCCGGGCGTCTTCCAGGTGTCCCATACCAATATTGTAGGCAGCCAGGGCCAGCCAGGTGCGATCCGGCTCATGGATGTCACCGGGCAGGCGGCGTTTGATGTTCTTCAGGTACCTGGCTCCGCCACGCAGACTCTGTGCAGCGTCCAGGCGGTCATCAACGCCCATTTCCCTGGCTGTCGGCAGGGTCAGCATCATCATGCCGCGCACGCCGGTGGGGGAGGTTGCCAGGGGATTCCAGTACGATTCCTGGTAGGCGACAGCAGCCAGCAGGTGCCAGTCCATCTGGTACTCAGCGGCCACCCGCTTGATCAGCTCCCGGTAAGGGGGGAGTAACTTGTGCATATTGCGGGTGAAAGTGTGTGAGCTGATGCGTGAGACACCGGTGGTATTGGCAAAGTATTCCTCGTGCAGACTTGCAAGCGTGCCGTCACGCTGCAGTTGGTCAATGAATGTATCAATACTCTGTAGCAGGCGTTGGTTATCGCCGGTGGGGGGTAAATACCACACCATATCCTGCTCCGAACCCAGATCAAAAGCGCGCTTCAGCCTGGGGAAGAGGCTTTGTTGTACGGTGAATTCATTGGAGTCGATAATAGCCAGCTGCGCAGTGCCGGCGTTGACCAGGTCCAGCAACTCCATCGAGTCGACTTCGGCGATCTCGCGCCATGTCAGGTTCTGCATCCCGCCCTGTTTTAGCGCGCGCAATGCCTCCGCGTGGCTGGAGCCGGCCAGCACCACGATAGACATATCTTCTATGTCAGCCGTTTCGCGCGGCCGATAGGTGCCCGCCAGATAGACCACCTGGGGTGTCAGTTCGTAATAGGACGCGGAATGGGGATACAGTGCCTGCCGTTGCCCGGTCAAGGTAAGGCCTGCTGCGGCGAAATCTGCGTCTTCGCGCTGCAGGGTCTCGAAGATCCCATCCAGGCTGAAAGCCGGTCGCATCTCCAACTTGACCCCCAGTTCCTGTGCAAGCAATCCCGCCAGTGCATACTCAAAGCCGGTGGGCCCCGTCTTGTCCAGATAATAGGTGGTGGGACTGTTGCGGCTTATGACCACAAGCTCGCCCCGGGATTGGATGCGCTCCAGGCTGTCCGGTTGAGAACATCCACCCAGCATAATCAGCCAGGCCAGGGTGAGGGTAGTTAGCAGGCGTTGCATGCGCTTTATTCTAGCTGCCGCTGCACGCCAGTGCGAAGCGCACAATTACCATGGCAATCTGCGCTATTTTCGGCTAATCACGCTTAACGGGCTGAGCTGAAATACAGTACAATGTCGCCCCTTGAAAAACACCTCCTCCTGGAGCTTCCCTGAGCATGCTAACCCTGCGCGGCGCCCCGGCCTTGTCGGCTTTTCGTATTGATAAACTGGTGCAAAAATTCTCTGTAATCCATCCAGGCATCGAACTGGTGCATGCGGAATACGTGCATTTCGCTGAACTCTCTGCGTCTCTGGATGACGAGCGGCAGGCGACTCTCGCCAGTCTGCTCAGCTATGGCCCAGCGACGTCCAATACTGAAGACAACACCCTGGCGGCAGCGACTCTGGCATTGGCGGTGCCGAGGCCCGGTACTATCTCCCCCTGGTCCAGCAAGGCCACGGACATAGCTCACAATTGTGGTCTGCATGAGGTCGCCAGGCTGGAGCGCGGCATCGCCTGGTATCTGGCCTTGCCGACGGAGCTCAGTGCACAGCAGCATGCGGCTGTGCTGGCGCTACTCCATGATCGTATGACCGAGTCGGTGTTTGATACCTTGGCTGCGGCACAGCAGTTGTTTAGTCATGCCTCCCCGACCCCTATGGCGTCCATAGATGTGCTGAATGGGGGGCGCGATGCTCTGGTGGCGGCGGATCGCCAGCTGGGACTGGCGCTGGCCGCAGACGAGATCGACTACCTGGTAGACAGTTTTCGAGAACTGGGGCGCAACCCTAACGACGTGGAACTGATGATGTTCGCCCAGGCCAACTCGGAGCACTGCCGCCACAAAATATTCAATGCCAGTTGGAGTATAGATGGGCAGGAGCAGGACTATTCGCTGTTCAAGATGATTCGCAATACCCACGAGCGCGGCGGAGAGAATGTGCTTTCAGCCTATTCCGATAATGCCGCAGTGATCAGTGGCCACCTGGCAGGGCGCTTTTATCCCGACCCGGAAACCTGCGAATACAGCTTTTCACAGGAAGATATCCACCTGTTAATGAAGGTGGAAACCCACAACCATCCCACAGCGATCGCCCCGTTTCCCGGCGCCGGCACCGGTTCCGGTGGGGAGATTCGTGATGAGGGTGCGGTGGGGCGAGGCTCCAAGCCAAAAGTGGGGCTCAACGGTTTCTCTGTGTCCAATCTCAACATTCCCGGCTATGAACAGCCCTGGGAAAGCAACTATGGCAAGCCCGGGCGTATTGTTTCAGCGCTGGATATCATGCTGGAGGGACCCATCGGGGGGGCTGCTTTTAACAACGAATTTGGCAGGCCCAATCTGTGCGGCTATTTCCGCAGTTTTGAGCTGGATGCGCCGGGGATTAACGGCAGCGAGGTGCGCGGCTACCACAAGCCCATCATGATCGCCGGCGGTTACGGCAATATTCGCAAAGAGCATGTCGAAAAGGGAGACTATCGTCCCGGGGCGAAACTGATCGCCCTGGGTGGCCCTGCCATGCTCATAGGCCTGGGGGGTGGGGCGGCCTCATCCATGGCCAGCGGACAGAGCGCCGAGGACCTGGATTTTGCCTCGGTACAACGACAGAACCCGGAAATGGAGCGCCGTTGTCAGGAGGTTATCGATGGTTGCTGGCAGCTGGGTGAAGATAACCCCATTGCTTTCATCCACGACGTGGGTGCAGGCGGCCTGTCCAATGCCTTTCCAGAACTGGTGAAAGACGGCGGCCGCGGGGGTCGCTTTGAATTGCGTAATGTACCCAATGATGAGCCGGGTATGTCTCCCCTGGAAATCTGGTGTAACGAATCGCAGGAGCGCTACGTGATGGCCGTGGAGCCGGAGAACCTGGCGCGTTTTCAGGCGATCTGCGAGCGCGAGCGCTGCCCCTTTGCTGTAGTGGGCGAGGCCACGGAGGAATTGCACCTGACGCTGAGCGATAGCGAATTTGATAACTCGCCGGTGGATTTGCCCATGTCTGTGCTGTTCGGCAAGGCTCCGCGTATGCACCGGGAGATACAGCGCACCCAGATTGCGCATCAGGCACTGCAGATGGAGCTGGATGTAGCGTCTGCGGCCGAGCGCGTGCTGCAGTTGCCCAGCGTCGCCAGCAAGAACTTTTTGATCACCATTGGTGACCGCACGGTGACCGGTATGGTTACCCGTGACCAGATGGTCGGCCCCTGGCAAGTGCCGGTCGCGGACTGTGCAGTAACCACTGTTTCCTATGACGCCTTTGTCGGAGAGGCTATGGCCATGGGAGAGCGTACGCCGTTGGCGCTGGTCAACGGGCCCGCTTCGGGGCGTATGGCGGTGGCTGAGGCCATTACCAATATCGCGGCCGCTGCGATTGCTGATATACGTGATATCAAACTCTCCGCAAACTGGATGTGCGCTGCCGGCTACGGCGCTGAAGATGAGGCCCTGTACGATACGGTGCGCGCCGTGGGCATGGAGTTCTGTCCAGAGCTGGGTATTACCATACCGGTGGGTAAAGACTCCATGTCCATGCGCACCACCTGGCAGGATGGCGATGAACACAAGGCGGTCACGGCCCCCATGTCGCTGATTGTCTCTGCCTTTGCGCCAGTCACCGATGTGCGCCTGACAGTAACGCCGCAACTGCAAGTTCGCAGCGACGCGACGCTACTCCTGGTCGACCTGGGCCGCGGCGCTAATCGGCTGGGTGGTTCCGCGCTGGCCCAGACCTGTGGCCAATTGGGAGATAGCGTTGCGGATATTACCAGCGCCGCTGACCTGAAGGCTTTCTTTACCCTGGTACAGGAAATGCTGGCGAGTCAAACCCTGCTGGCCTACCACGACCGTTCCGACGGCGGTTTACTGGCTACCCTGGTGGAAATGGCGTTTGCCGGGCACTGCGGTCTTGAAATCGATGTGCAACACCTGCCTGGCAATGCCTTGTCGGGCCTGTTCAATGAAGAGGCTGGCGCTGTCTTACAGCTGGCGGATGTGGACCTGCAGCCATTGCTGGGCAGAGCCGCGCAGCTGGGACTGGATGATTGCATCCATGTGCTGGGTCGCGCCGTCAGCGGTGAGCAGATTCTTCTGCGCGATGCCGAGCAGGTGCTGTTGGCGGACTCCCGGGCGCGATTGCAGCAGTTGTGGGCGCGTACCAGTTATGAAATTCAGGCCTTGCGCGACAATCCACAGTGCGCCGCCGAAGAGTACCAGCGGATCGTCGCTGAGGATCCCGGCTTATCCGCCCGGCTTAGCTTTGATCCGCAGGACGACATTAGCGCCCCCTATATCAATAGCGGGGCGCGCCCGACGGTGGCGATTCTGCGCGAACAGGGTGTCAATGGTCATGTGGAGATGGCCGCGGCCTTTCACGGGGCAGGATTCACCGCAGTGGATGTGCATATGAGTGATATTCTCGCTGGTCGCCGTGGCCTGGAGTCGTTCAAGGGGCTGGTGGCCTGTGGCGGCTTTTCTTACGGCGATGTGCTGGGGGCCGGCGAGGGCTGGGCCAAAAGTATTTTATTCAATCAAGCGGTGCGCGCGCAGTTCAGTGACTTCTTCCAAAGGGAAGACAGTTTTACCCTGGGGGTGTGCAATGGCTGCCAGATGATTTCCACACTCAAGGACCTGATCCCCGGTGCCGCTCACTGGCCGCGCTTCGTGCGCAACCGTTCTGAGCAGTTCGAAGCGCGCCTGGCCCTGGTTAAAATAGAAGATAATCCCTCGGTGTTGTTGTCCGGTATGGCCGGGTCACACCTGCCTATCGCTGTGGCCCACGGGGAAGGGCGGGCCGAATTTGCCGGGGAGACTGCTCTGAACGACTGTGAAGCCAGCGCTGCGGTGGCTTTGCGCTATATAGAAAATGACCTCTCCGTCGCCTCGCGCTACCCGGCAAACCCCAACGGATCGCCCGCTGGCATTGCCGGGCTGACCAGTCTTGACGGCCGCGCCACCATTATGATGCCGCACCCGGAGCGCGTGTTTCGCAGCGTACAATACTCCTGGGCACCGCAGGAATGGGGTGAGGATGGCGGCTGGCTGCGGTTGTTTCGCAACGCGCGCCAGTGGCTGGGATAACCCGCCCTTGTGGCCTACCGTCGATTCCTTATAATGACGCACTTTTTGACGGGTACACTCAGTGTTCCCCCTGTTAGAGCAACCCTATGTTAAATAAGTACCCCCTGTGGAAATATCTGCTCGTGCTGTTCGTGGTCCTGCTGGGCCTGTTTTATGCGGCGCCAAACCTGTATGCACCCGATCCAGCTTTGCAGATTGCCGGTGAGAGCAGCGCACAAATCATTGACGACAAGACACTGAACAAGGCCCTCAAGGCCCTCGAAGAGTCTGGTATAGAGCACTTTGGTGAGACCATCGACCCCCAGGGTCGTAGCGCCCTGGTGCGCTTGCGTGATAGTGAGCAGCAGTTGACAGCTCAGGCACGGGTGTCCCGCGCGCTGGGGGATGGCTTTATCGTGGCACTGAACCTGGCGCCTACAACGCCAGACTGGCTCAGCAATTACGGTGGCCAGCCGATGAAATTGGGCCTGGACCTGAGTGGCGGCGTGCACTTCAAGCTGGAGGTCGATGTTGAAGCTGCGGTAGAGCGGCGCATGGAAAACTACCTCAATGGCATAAAGCGCGTGCTGCGCGAAGAGCGCATTCGCGGTTTGGTAGCGCTTAACGGGCAAGGCAAGCTGGAATCCCGCTTCAAAACCGAGGAGCAGCGTGAGCAGGCTCGCACCATCGTGGCGGATACCTACCCGGAGCTGACCCTGGACCGGGTGGATGAAAGTAATAGCTGGAATCTGCTGGCAAGTATGCCTGAGCAGGTGCGTAAGGAAATTGCCGACTACGCGGTAGGGCAGAACCTCACGACCTTGCGTAACCGGGTGAATGAATTGGGTGTATCCGAACCACTGGTGCAGCGCCAGGGTCGGCACCGAATTGTGGTGGAGTTACCGGGTATTCAGGATACCGCGGAGGCCAAGAGAATCCTGGGGAAGGTCGCTAATCTGGAGTTTCGCCTGGTGGCCAACCTTGATGCGCCAGCATCGGAAAAACAGCGCTACGAATACCGCAGTGAGGATAGGGCGGGTCGCACCGAATGGTTGGAACGCGATGTGATTATCACTGGAGAGCGGGTATCCAACGCCCAGGCCAGTTTTGATCAGAACGGGCGCCCCAATGTATCGATCAGCCTGGACGGTGAAGGCGGCACGTTGATGTCCCGTGCTACGCGTAACAATATCAAGCGACGCATGGGCGTACTGTTTATCGAGCGCAAGTACCGCACCCGCTACGAGATGCAGGAAGACGGCACCGAAGTGGCTGTTAAAGTGCCCTACGATGAGAAAAAACTGCTAACGGCGCCCGTTATCCAGTCGGCACTGGGTGCCCAGTTCCAGATTACCGGCCTGGACAGTCAGCTGGAATCTTCGGAGCTGGCCCTGATGTTGCGCGCCGGAGCACTGGCGGCGCCGATTACTTTTGTCGAGGAACGTACCGTTGGACCCTCGCTGGGAGCTGAAAATATTCGTCAGGGTGTGAAGTCGGTGCAGTATGGTCTGGCTCTGGTGGTACTGTTTATGGTGGTCTACTACCGCGTATTTGGCGTCGCCGCGGTAATTGCGCTGTCGTGCAACCTGATATTGTTAGTGGCGTTTATGTCCATGATTGGTGCGACCCTCACCTTGCCGGGTATCGCCGGTATCGTGTTGACGGTGGGGATGGCGGTGGACGCCAACGTGCTGATATTTTCGCGAATCCGCGAGGAGATAAACAATGGGTTGTCGCCTCAGATGGCGATACATGCCGGTTTCGAGCGCGCCGTGGCCACCATCCTCGACGCCAACCTGACGACATTGATTGTTGCAGTGATTTTGTATGCCGTGGGTACCGGGCCGGTAAAAGGCTTTGCGATTACCCTGTCGGTGGGCATCGTGACGTCCATGTTTACGGCCATTATGGGTACGCGGGCATTGGTCAATCTTATGTACGGCGGGCGTCGCGTGCAGTCTCTGTCAATCGGAGGACGTAAAGCATGAAAACGATTAATTTTATGGGCCAGCGTACGCTGGCTATGCTGTTCTCCGCGGTGTTGTTGTTGGGCTCTATCGGTTCGCTGGCCACCAAGCAGCTTAACTGGGGTCTGGACTTTACCGGCGGCACCCTGGTGGAAGTGCATTATTCAGAGACCGCGAACCTCAAAGCAATACGCAGCACTCTGGATGCAGAGGGTTACAGTGGTGCCACAGTGGTTAGCTTCGGTACGGACCGCGATGTAATGATTCGCCTGCCCAAGGGCTACTCGGATAGCCAGGGCGCAGAATTGCTTGCCAAACTGGAGCAGGCCTTTGCGGGTAACGTGGAATTACGCCGAATTGAATTCGTGGGTCCGCAAGTGGGTGACGAACTGCGTGAACAGGGCGGTTTGGCCATGTTATTGGCGCTGGGTTTGGTGATGCTCTATATCGCCTTCCGCTTCCAGTTCAAGTTCGCGGTGGGGGCGGTGGTCGCTCTGGTACACGATGTGATTGTGACCCTGGGTTTCTTCTCGGTAACGGGGATGGAGTTCGACCTCACCGTGTTGGCTGCGCTGTTGGCGGTGATCGGTTATTCCCTGAACGACACCATCGTGGTGTCCGACCGTATTCGTGAAAACTTCCGTAAGTTGCGTCGCACCGAACCCGTTGAAGTGATCAATATATCGCTGACTGAGACCCTGGGGCGAACCCTGGTGACGTCTTTGACCACCTTGCTGGTGCTGTTGGCGCTGGCTTTGCTGGGTGGCGAAATGATTAATGGTTTTGCTATTGCCCTGATCGTAGGTGTGGCAATCGGTACTTACTCATCTATTTATGTAGCGGCCAATACCTTGTTGATCATGGGTGTAAGTAAGGAAGACTTGATGATTCCGGTGAAAGAGGGTGCCGATCAGGAAGACCTGGCGCCCTGATTAATGCTTGTGGTGCGCTTTGCGCACCACATCACAGTATTAGCTCAGTAGCGGTTTCACTACTTGCAGTACCGCCTTGAAGCACTTGGGATTGCCGCACACGATATTGCCGGAGTCCAGGTAGTTATCTGAGGTATCAATGTCCGCTACCAGCCCGCCTGCCTCGCGCACCAGCAAGGCACCCGCCGCCATATCCCAGGGAGCCAGGCCCATTTCCCAGAATGCATCCAGGCGCCCGGCAGCAACATAGGCCAGATCCAGAGAGGCCGCCCCGGCACGGCGAATGCCCGCACATTGTCCCGCTAGCAACTCCAGGGTTTTGCTATACGGCGCCAGCTTTTCATCGCAGTGATCCTTGAACGGAATTCCTGTGCCCAGTAACGCACCTTCCAGGCTGCCAAGGTTGCTCACCCGGATGCGGCGACCGTTGAGTTGCGCTCCGCGACCGCGTGAAGCAGTAAATTCTTCGCGACGCACGGGATCCACTATCACCGCATGTTCCAGAGTGCCTTTGTGCATGCAGGCGATGGAAACAGCGAAGTGGGGAATGCCGCGAACAAAATTGGTGGTGCCATCCAGTGGATCAATAATCCAGCGATACTCGGCATCTTCGCTACCGCTAAGTCCGCTCTCTTCACCCAGGATGGCATGGTCGGGATACGCTTTGCGCAGGTGATAGATAATCTCCTGTTCGGCGTTGATATCTACTTCAGTGACGAAATTGTTGACGCCCTTGGCCTTGACTTCAAAGCGGTCGAGATCATCCGAGGCACGCACGATATTCTCACCGGCCTTGCGGGCGGCGCGCAGCGCTATATTGATCATCGGTTCCATAGGTCAGTCCTGGGCGGTCTTTGGGCGCGCGATTATAGCAGCATCTCCAAGTGCTCATACAGATCTGGTAAATATTGGCTTTTTTAGTTTTTTCGTCGGCGGCACCGGTTGCTTCCCTATGCGCATGGCGGGAATCTTAAGCCCCCCACCAAAACAACAGAAATCTGCTAGAATTGCGCGCAATTTACGCAGCTGTGACCGCCATGAACCTCGACAATATTCGTATCGTACTGGTGAATACCAGTCACCCTGGAAATATCGGGGGTGTCGCCCGCGCCATGAAAAATATGGGTCTATCGCGGCTGTACCTGGTAGAGCCGCGGCAATTCCCGGATGAGCAGGCCAATTGGCGCGCGGCTTCCGCGGGCGATGTGCTGGATGGAGCTGTGGTGACAAGCACCGTGGAAGAGGCCATCAGCGATTGCCAGTTTGTGGTGGGCACCAGCGCCCGCGAACGGCGCATTCCCTGGCCCTTGCTGGATCCCCGGCAATGCGCGCAGCGTATGGCGACAGCATCGGGGCAGGAGCAGGTGGCGGTGCTGTTTGGTCGTGAAGATCGCGGGCTGACCAACGATGAGTTGAAACTGTGTAATTTACACCTCAATGTGCCGACCGCAGAGTCCTATAGCTCACTCAACCTGGCGATGGCGGTGCAGATCGTGTGTTATGAACTGCGTATGTTGGAGGCGCAGGCGCAGCTGCCGGTGAGTGAAGATGAGCAGTGGGATACGCCGTTTGCGACCATGGATAATATGGAGCGTTTTTATACACACCTTGAGCAAACCCTGGTGGATGTGGAGTTTCTCGATCCAGCCGCGCCGCGGCAGCTGATGTCGCGCCTGCGCAGGCTCTATGGCCGCGTGCGCCTGGATGAGATGGAGCTGAATATTATGCGTGGTATTTTGACTGAAACCCAAAAATGGGTGTCCCGGGGACGCAAGGCGGGTAATTAGTAGGTCCTTATTACCCGATCAAATCACTAGGTTTTATAGTTGACCATTTTAGTGGGGTATTGCATACTTGTTGCTTCTGAATACAGGGCAGAACCATGCGACTGACCACCAAAGGAAGATACGCGGTAACCGCAATGCTGGACCTCGCTTTACACGGCGGAAATGGTCCAGTGAGTCTTGCGGATATATCCGGACGCCAGGACATCTCCCTGTCTTATCTTGAGCAGTTATTTGCAAAATTGCGGCGCAATGAGCTGGTCAGCAGCGTGCGTGGTCCCGGTGGTGGTTACAAGTTAAGTCGCGGCGGCCAAGAGATATACGTTGCCCAGATTATAGACGCGGTGAATGAGGCAGTAGATGCGACCGGTTGTGGTGGTAACAGTGATTGCCAGCAGGGCGAAGTGTGCCTGACCCACCACCTGTGGTGCGACCTCAGCGATCAGATACACGGTTTTCTCAGTAATATCAGCCTGAGCAATCTGGTGGAGCGCCGTGAGGTGCAGCATGTTTCAGCGCGACAAGATGCGCGCACGGGCCGTGCTGAAGAGCTGGCCCTGACCCAAATTTGAGCCGCTAGCGTACAGAAACGGAGTTAAAAGCAGTATGCAAAAACCGATTTATTTTGACTATCTGGCCACCACGCCTGCAGACCCCAGGGTGGTCGAGAAGATGGTTCATTGCCTCTCCATGGAAGGCAATTTTGGCAACCCCGCATCGCGCTCCCACATGTATGGCTGGAAGGCCGAGGAAGCCGTGGAAAATGGGCGTCGTCAGGTAGCGGACCTTATTGGTGCCGATCCCCGTGAAATCGTATGGACCTCCGGGGCCACTGAGTCGGATAACCTCGCCATCAAGGGCGTGGCGCACTTCTACCATAAGAAAGGCAAGCACATTATTACCTCCAAAATCGAGCACAAGGCTGTGCTGGACACCTGCCGTCAATTGGAGCGGGAGGGTTATGAAGTCAGTTACCTGGATCCGGGCAGTGATGGCCTGATTACCCCGGAAGC
>Ga0055584_100006966_pt1 | contig 11080 bp, 10 predicted proteins | sample OSDHelmetaG_FD_58716 | JGI IMG/M metagenome (GOLD analysis project Ga0055584, IMG submission 58716) | Pelagic marine sediment microbial communities from the LTER site Helgoland, North Sea, for post-phytoplankton bloom and carbon turnover... | ecosystem: Environmental > Aquatic > Marine >...
AGTTATTCTGGCTTAATGGCAACTATTTGTGCTATTGCTTGCTTAACATTACCGCCATTAGCAGCAGTTATGACACCGTCAAAATAATGTAATATTTTCCAACCTGAAAACAATTGCTTTAATTCTTTTGGCTTTAATAAAAAGTCTGAATTTTTAGGCCTTCCAAACTGTGCTTGTTGTGTAGTAAATGTTTCATAAATAATCATGCCTCCTGGTTTTATTGCGGCTTTAATTTGATTAAATAAAGGACGATGTAAATAGCGAAAAACTAAAATAGCATTAAAAGATTGCTGTAATAATGGTTGAGTATTCTCTTGCTCGAAATCCACTTGCCAATATTTAGCTAAGTTTTTATTTTCGTTCAATAAACGATTTACCGCTAGCTCAACTTTCGCTAATGCTTCACCATTAATATCAGCAAAAACAGTATTGATGCTATTTCCCACTAAATTAAGACCATTACGCCCTTCCCCACAGGCTAAATCAAGCACAACAGGATTTGCATCCATTTTTAATGCTTTTGAACTCAATAAGTAATTATCTATTAATGGTGAAGATTTCAACTTATAACCACACTATATTTCAAAGTAGTTAATAAATACTTTATAAAGCTCTGTACCTTGATTTACACTCGCGGAAGCAAAATGCAAAATGGGTAGCACTTCTTGATCCAGGTAAATATTATGTAAAGGATCACCATCACCGTAATTGTCCATACGCAAGATACGAGCTAAAGGTTCCCCTGCTGGTAATGGTTTTCCAAATTCAGCTAAGTAATCTACCATCCCCCCCATTGGCGAATACAATGCTTTGTAATCTTTTAAATAGCAAGCATAACGTGTCATATTTTGCGGTTGAAATGTTGTTAACTGAGTAGTTTGAAGTTCGTTTTCACGTTTATTATTAGCGACAACGCCTTTGTATTGTAAGTAACTTAAAATACCTAATGCATCTTGATGTGCTACATCTAAATCAATTTGCTCTTGTGAACCAAGTTCTACAGTAAAGCTTTCTTTAGCGAAGATCCCTTCCCCCATAACAAAGTTTCTGCCTAACTTGTGAAATATTTCTTGCAGATCCCACCAAGGACAAAAGGTCGATTCATCCATTGCACCATCAAAATCATTTGGAATCAGAATTGTATGCGGAATATCAAAATAACTTGCGCTTACTTTGGCATATTCTGGGCAATATAAGTGCTTACTAGCAATTGGTCCAGTATGTAAATCAAGTACTATATCAGCTTGATGTGCCATACGTTGTAATTGATAAGCTATACGTTGGCCAGTTGTTAACCCCCAAATATTATGATCTAATTTCTGCTCTATTTGATCGACTAATACTCGCTCAAAGTCTATTTTTATTTTATCATCACTCGCGTCAATATTCTTTTCGGCAAAAGGCGCTATAATCGTTTTATCAAAGTGATACATACGATTCCAGTTAACCCCTGTAATCGGGTCAAAACGGCCAAGTGTATACTCACCATTTTTATGATTACAAGCAACAGGATTAGCATAAGGCACTAACGTAATAGTACTTTGAATATCACAATTCTTTAATAACTCAAGCAACTGAAAAATTACCGCATTACCTTGTACTTCAGCACCATGCATATTGGCTTGAATATACACATTAGGTGCTGTATTTTTTTCAGGTTCAAACGAATAAACAGGAACCGTTAATTTGGCGCCACTGGCCATTTCACCGACATGCATAATACTTTTTTTAAAAACATTGGTTCTAATCGTATTCATTGTTTATCTCTTCTTTTAAGCAATGGCTAACCTGATATTAGGCAAGATATGAACTAGCAGGTTTAGCCGCCCTAACTTCAATTAGTTTACTATCTTGAATTACATACTCTGCCGCCAGTTGGTGGCATAAGAAAAATGGCATACTTTCCGTAAATCCATATGCGCCACAATAACCAAAAACTAACTCATCGCCAACACTAACATCAGCAGGTAATGCTAAATGACCTAATTTATCCATACTTGTACATAAGGGTCCATGTAGATCAAAATGTTGCTTTTTTTGTTCTGATGAACGAAGCAAAGTAACAGGGAAAGGTTGGTCAGTTATTGCCGGTCGAATCAAATGATTAATACCAGCAGCTAATACTAGTTGTTCTTGACCATAATTGATTTTTTTATCAACAACCGGCACAACATAATAACCACATTCAGCAACTGCAAAACGTCCAAGCTCAAGCCAGAGCTCTTCAACACCCGCTTGTTCTTTTATATCTGCTAAGTCGGTAATTATTTGCTGCCATGCTAAGGTTTTGCCATCACCAAGATAATCAATACCTAAACCACCACCTAAATCAAGAATTTTTAAATCCATACCAATAGCATTTGCAAGCCCAGTCAGTGGTGCAACCATTTGGCTCCATAATGAATACATTTTTTCATTATTAAGCATGTTACCCCACTGAAAAATATGCAAACCACAAATATTTAGCTGAGGATAATCACTCACTCGTATGCTTTGCCATTCTTCTACAGACAATCCAAAAGGAGTTAAACTATTACCCCCTAACGGGTTTTTTTCACCGTCAGGCCATTGTAATTGTACGCGTAATAATACCGTTGGTTTTTCTAAACCTTGCTCAATGACAACGTCATTAAGCCAATTCAATTGATTTAAGCTTTCCACCACAAATGTACGAACTCCTTGCTTTACAAAAGCATCAAGTTGTTTTTTCGATTTAGCTGGGCCTGTATTAAGTATACGATTAGGGTTAATGCCTTGCGCAAGTACTTGTGATAATTCACCTAAACTAGCAACATCAAAATTAAAGCCTTCACTATCGAGTGTTTGGATTACTTTAGAAAGCGGGTTTGCCTTTACCGCAAACCAAAGTTTAATAACATTTTGTTGCTGTAAATTAGCAAGATGCAATTTTAATGCATCAAGTTGATAAACAAAATAGCCTTGTTCATCTTCTGGTGATTGATGTGTTAACAAAGTACTTTCAATGCTGGGATCGAACCAATTAGGTTTAGTAGTCATAGTTTTTCAATTCGTCTCTTACAGTTTAAGTTTCAATTAATTTATCCTTATACATACAACTTAACACGTCAGCTTTAAGCTAAATTGTTAAGTTGTATGTATAAAGTGAATGAGAAAACACAAACCTTATAACAATTAATATTATGTGCTTTCTTTGTTACATCTTGTGCATATGTTTCGAGTGCTCAGTGTCACTCAAAACATAGATAAGTACTTTGTACGCCCAAATAAAGCGTTACAATAACAAGGTGTTTAATTAACGAAGAATACTCTCTAACTCTAAAGCTGCATCACTTTGTTCATCACGGTATTTAACAATCAAGGCACAGGCCATACTCAAGCCTTGTGATTTTGCCCACTCACCTTTTACCGGGCGAGTACCAGGTACAACGATGGCATTTTCTGGAATTTCAGCACCTTTTTCGCGCATTACTTCGTTAACACAGTCATAAACAGGTACTGATTTAGATAATGAAACGCCAGGCGCTAAAACTGCGCCTTTTTTCACCACAATACCTTCAACAATAACAACACCCGCACTTAAAAAAGCATTATCTTCAATAATTACTGGACTCGCTCCTATTGGCTCTAATACGCCACCAATTTGAACGGCTGCTGATACATGTACATTTTTACCGACTTGTGCACATGAACCAATTAAAGCATGACTATCAACCATAGTACCGCTATCAACAAAGGCACCAACATTGATATACGCTGGAGGCATAATAATAACGCCTTTAGCAACATGCGCACCAGCACGTACTGACGATCCACCAGGCACTAAGCGTACACCATCTTCAGGTCTGAACTGACGAGCAGGTAAGTTATGCTTATCAACAAAACCTAGGTAATTATCACCAAAAGCAATATTTTCACCCGCTTTAAATGCCGCCAAAATCCCCTGTTTTACTTCAACATTGGCATGCCAATTACCATTTTCATCTTGATTTGCTGCACGTAGTACGCCAGCCTCTAACTGTGCTATAACATCTTGCCAGTTCATGCGATATTCCTATTCTCAATTGTATTTATAAAAGAAGATTGGCTAGCTTGTGCTAACCACTGATTAATTTTTTCATCAACAGCCAATAATTCTGTATTATCTGTTATCTCAAGGTCTGTTAATGGTGCCCTTAGTGTCGAGTGTTGAATGTTTTTTTGTTGATGCATTAACACTTTAACAGGAATAGGATTAGCGACACAAAAAAGTGCCTCTACTGCATTATTCCATACGGGAAATAGATCGTTTACTTGTCCTGTTAAGCATAATTGGACGTAAGTTTGCGTTGCTTGAGGCCAAGCATTAGCACAAACAGAAACCAAGCCCTTAGCGCCAGCTGGTACTAAATATGGCATCATAGCGTCCTCACCACTATATAATGCGATATTAGGGCAATGCTCTCGATAATTAAGAAATTTATTTAAATCCCCGCTCGCTTCTTTCATTGCCCAACAATTGGGGTGATCTTGAAGATTTTGTATGGTCTTCAGGGGAATTTCCACCCCACTACGTGAAGGTACATTATATAACATACAAGGAAAGTGTGCGGCATCCAATAACGCTTTAAACCACTGCGTTTGACCAACGACACCGGGTTTAGCATAAAGTGGCGTACCAAGAAGAAAACTATCAATAGGTAACTTATTACAGTGCTCTATCCAATTAATTTGCTCTGGTAAGTTATAGCCACCTACTGCCACCATTAAGGGTACATTAAGTTCTAATTTACAAACAAATTCGATAATACTCAACTGCTCAGCACTAGTCAAAGCTAAACCTTCGCCAGTACTGCCAAGTAATAATAAGGCATTACCAGCTTGAGCTTGCGCTGTTGCGATTTTTGCTAAACTAGGAAAATCAATTTGATTATTTTCAGAAAAAGGCGTCACTAAGGCTGTCCATAAAGGAAAAGCATTCGCGCTTACACTGCCAATAAGTTGGTGGTTGATATTTGTAGATATATTTGTATTCATTGCTCTCGAACTCATTAATGTCTACGTTGAGATATATACAACGTAGAGTAGTTCGGAGAACTTTAAGGCATTTACAACAAAGCCGAGCAAAACAGCCTAATGTTAATTAGGCATTGCTGACACTATGCAAAGGCCAGAAGCTCTCCACTCAATTATAACCTACCTTGGGTAAGTCAATATCAGTGACAGTTGCTAGGATTCAACCCTTAAACCTTTATTTATAGTGCGCTTACAATAAGTCACCCAGTAAATAAAGGTAAACAACCGATAGCTATCTCATCAAATAAATAACTACCTCGGCATTAATCCCCCTCATTATCATTAGCAAAGTTTGATCTTTGTGTGGCTTTAAAAGCCAGAATGATAACTACCTGGTTAACGCTCCTCTTCTGGCCCCTTGAGAATTTTTGATATACAAACCAAAATTCAAAATTAGGGACAGCACTATTTAAACATTTTTAGCGCTTTTTTGTCAATATCGAAACATTCAGACTGTAGAAAAAACAGGGAATACAGTAGAATACTATCTTCTATCTTATTCATTACTCTTTAACTTTATGTCAACCTCCAACATCAGCCAAGTTTTAGTGCGAAATAGCGAATTGCTATCCGCCAATACGCCATTATTTATTAATTTGATGGCAGATGGTTTTATCGAAAACTACCTACTCAAGAACCCCAATGCTACAGTAAGTTGCCATAACACTAACTTTATTGATTACCTTGCGATAAATAATAAACATAATACTCAAATAATATCTAGTTTTAGCAGCGAATATAAAACCAGTTTACAACATGACCTAGTGATTATTAACTTCCCTAAAAGTAAAGATGAACTCGCCTTTACTTTCGCAATGATTTCACCCTATCTACTGAGTAATGCAAAAGTTATTTTAGTAGGTGAAAAAAAAGGGGGTGTGCAATCTAGCCCTAAATTAACACAACATTTTCTACAAAGTTGCCAAAAAATTGATGCCGCCCGTCATTGCCTAGTTTTTGCTGGGTTTGTTAATAATGAAAAGCTAAACACCCCTTTCAATATCGATAATTGGTTTAAAGAATATCAAATAAATATCAACGATATCTCACTAACGATAGCATCGCTACCTGGTGTTTTTAGCCAACAAAAGCTTGATATTGGCACTGCGTTATTATTAGAAAACTTACCTACTGCTATGCAAGGTAAAGTATTAGACTTTGGCTGTGGTGCAGGTGTAATAAGCTGTTTTATTGGAAAGAAATTTCCTGCAGCTGAATTATTTTTACTTGATGTAAATGCATTAGCATTAACTTCAGCAAAAAAAACTTTACAGCTTAATAATTTATCTGGAGAAGTTTTTGCGTCAAATAGCTTATCTAACGTAACAGAAAAATATCAACACATCGTGTCTAACCCTCCCTTTCATCAGGGAATAAAAACAAATTATCAGGCAAGTGAATATTTTTTGAAAGGCATCAAACCGTATATTGCTCCACATGGAAACATAACTATCGTTGCCAATAGCTTTCTGCAGTATCTACCTATAATGCAAGAACATATTGGTACAACAAAACGATTAATAAATAAGCAAGGCTTTGCTATTTATCATTGTCAAACTAATTAATCATCGAGCAAACTTGATAAAACTATTAATTTCAGCGATTGTTATGTAATGAAAACAAAAAATAAATTAATTTCCAATCGTAGATTCTTACTTACCAGTATTTTAGGGCTTGCTTCTTTTGTATTAATCGTCATTTTAACGAGTATTATCTATGTTGTAGAATCTAAGGAAGAGTTAAAATTAGAAAGAGATACATACGCGTGGGCTAACGCTTTAGCACAGGCAAGTGCCAATTATTTGATTAACCCTCCTAAAAACGCAATAAAAGATGCAAACACCAAGCTTAAACAACTAGTGACACCTGAGTTCATTAATTACGTTCATATTTATAAAAAAAACAAAGAAGATATCACTTATTTCACTGGTTTTAATAAAAGTATTTATTATCCCTCTATTCCAGATAAAATTGCTAAAATAAGTGATTTATCTTCCATTCAACATCGGAATAACCATGTAGAATTAATTGTTGAAATAGAACAGAATAAGACCACTGTAGGTTATTTATATATTCAAACAAGCAAAAAGGACATTAATAACTTTAGGAGACAATTAACCATCACAGCTATTTTGTTATTTGTATTCGGATTAAGCTTATTTTTCCTCTTAACCTACACCCTTAAAAATAGAATGAATCAACTTATTGCAACTATCGTTGAATCAATACAAGAAATCTCACACAGTAAAAACTACAGTAAAAGAATACTAACTCTCCCCATTATCGAACTTGATGTCTTAGCTCAAAACATTAATATATTGTTAAGCAGAATAGAAAAAAACTTTATTAAACAAGAAAATACACACAAACAAACGTTATTACAAAACAATGTTTTGGCAGAAAAAGTCCAAGCAAGAACCAATGCATTAAAAGAATCCAATCAAGAGCTCCTTTCAACCCTAGAAAAACTACATCAATTTCAAGGGCAGCTGGTTGAAACAGAAAAAATGGCTTCTCTAGGAGATATGGTGGCAGGGATTGCTCATGAAATAAATACACCAATAGGCTTAGGCATTACTGCTTCAACATTATTGAATGATCGTCTTTTAGAAATAAAAAGCGCATTTGAAGATAAAACCTTAAAATCAAGTCAGTTGAAAAAGTTCTTAAAACAGGGCGAAGAAAATATAGGTATTATATATCGTAATCTAGATCGAGCAGCTAAGTTAATTTCTAGTTTTAAAAAAGTTGCTGTTGACCAATCTAATATAGACACACGTGCGTTTAATGTTAAAGAGTTACTTAATGAGGTTATAGTAAGTCTAAAAGTAAAGCTCAATGAACATCACGTTAAACTTACTATTGATTGCCCTGAAAACCTCGTGATTGAAAGTAAAGCAGGCCCAATTAATCAGGTACTCATTAACCTTATTTTAAATTCAATTATTCATGGTTTTGAAAATAGACCTGATGGAAATATAAATATATCAGTGCATTATTTAGGTGGTCAGCTACAAATTAATTATGATGATAATGGCATCGGTATTAAGGATAGTATTAAAGCAAAAATTTTTGAACCCTTTACTACTACAAAACGCGGTGCCGGTGGTAGTGGCTTAGGGCTTCACTTAGTATTTAATATTGTGACACAAGCTTTAAATGGGTACATAGACTTTGAAAGTGAAAAAGAAATAGGAACAAAATTTACTATAATTTTCCCTACCACTTTCATCTCAGAGTAAGAAATAGCAGTTATATTATTGATATTTAACATTTAATTAGTTAACATAGCTAATTAAATGTTAAATATCTTTCGATATAAAAAAGACCTCATAGTTATAATGTTACATCCTTACTTGACTAGCGGACAATAATTAAATGACCGGAAATAAAATGGATAATAATCAAATATTGATAGTAGAAGATGAAGACGTAACACGTTTTAACCTGCGTAACATATTTGAAGGTGAAGGTTATAAAGTTTTTGATGCCGTTGATGGAGAAACGATGGCATTAATGCTTGCTCAACATGATATTAACCTAGTTATAATGGACATTAATCTTCCAGGAAAAAATGGTTTACTACTTGGTAGAGAGTTAGCAAGTAATAAAAATTTAGCTTTAATTTTTCTTACAGGGCGTAATAGCGATATTGATAAAATTTTAGGGCTTGAAATAGGTGCTGATGATTATTTAACTAAGCCCTTTAACCCTAATGAATTAACAATCAGAACTCGCAATATTCTTAACCGTATAAGCAATAATAAAGTTGAAACTGAAACCGAACAATCAATAATAAAGTTCAATGATTGGACGTTAAACGCTAATTCAAGGGAAATAACAAGTCCAAATGGCACTATAATTCATATTCCTCGCGGCGAATACAGAGCCTTACGCTTACTAATAAAAAACGAAGGTAATATAGTATCAAGACAAGCATTAATCAAAGAAATGACAGGACGGGATTTACGTAATAATGATAGAACCGTTGATGTGACAATAAGAAGATTACGCAAGCATTTTGAATCAAATAATAATACACCTGAATTAATCAATACCATTCACGGAGAAGGTTACCGTTTTGTGGGAAAGCAAGATAACTTAACCTGATTAAAATTATTCCTAAACTAAATCCCCGCAAGCCAATCTCTAAAATCAGACATCGCCTGATTATTATGTATTTTAAGCTGTGCTAGTTGATGTACTTTATCATTAACATTAGCCGTTGTTGTTTCCATTCGTTTTAAACGAAAGTATAATGCTTTCAAACCAACACTACCTGCAGCGCCTTTCATCTTGTGGCAATATTCCTGCCATTGCTTGCTATTATCACATAATAACGATGCTTCGATATCATCAAGATATAAGACAACTTGATGGGCATACAAATCAAACATTTTTTTTACAATAGAATTACCCAAACTTTGCACATAATCTTCAAGTAGATCTCTATCTAATTGCGAGGATTCCTCCATATTTTTCATAGCATTCTCGTTATTATTATTTTTTAGATTAAAAGCAGTTTAACAATTTTTATCTTTAGCTCCAACATTACTTATTTTATTCAATTTATTATTTTAAATATCCCTAATGAATTTTGAAGTGGTATGGCCATAAAAAATAAGATAGAATACGCGGCCTTGAATTTACTTGTTGTGTGGTTTTTTAGCTATCATCACACAGCCTTAGTTAAGTAGCTATAGCTTAAAAAAGCGGAGTCATAATGCCGACAACGATGCCTGATATTGCCAACCATACCACAGCCCAAACAGAGGGAACTCTTGACTGGGTTGGCATGAGTAATATTGAAATGCCAATGATGGTCGCCTCAAAGGGCCAAAGCGAACGAATGGTTTCAGCCCATATTGATGCTTATGTTAATCTAAAAGAAGCACAGGCAAAGGGCATACATATGTCGCGCCTTTATTTACTTCTTGACGAGTTATCAACCAATAATGTACTGAACTTCCATAGTTTAGTAACACTTCTAGATGATTTTATTAGCAGTCATCATGATTTAAGTGATCAGGCAAAAGTAACGTTCAGCTTTGATTATCACTTACGTAGAAAATCTTTAATTAGTGGAAAAGAAGGTTGGAAAGCTTACCCAATCACGTTAACTGGCCACTTAAATCAAGGCAAACTCTTTATAGAAATGGCAATTGATGTGCCTTATTCATCAACATGCCCTTGTTCAGCCGCTTTAGCGAGACAGCTAATTCAAAAAGCATTTCAACAAAAATTTAACAACACAAATTTTAATTTAGATACAGTTCATGAATGGTTAGGTACAACTGAAGGTATTGTTGCCACCCCCCATTCACAGCGCTCTGTTGCACAAGTAAAAGTAAAGCTTAATAGTAATGTTAACGATTTCCCTATTACTGATCTTGTCGATTTAGTTGAAGGCTCTTTAAAAACGCCTGTACAGGCAGCAGTGAAACGTGAAGACGAACAAGAATTTGCCCGTCTTAACGGACAAAACCTAATGTTTTGTGAAGACGCAGCACGACGTTTACAATACAGCATGAATAAGTCACAAGGCTATGATGATTTCTGGTTAAAAATAAACCACCTTGAATCATTGCACGCACATGATGCCGTTAGCATTACAACTAAAGGTATAGCCGGTGGCTATTTACCTTAAATTATACTGTATATTATATAAAAGGTATTACTCAATATATTTACCCTAACTAAAGTCTTTATAGTATAAAGGCTTTAGTGATAACCTCACTCCTTTTTTATTGTTGAAATAGCCTAATGATACTTATTAATAATAAACAGTTTTATGAATAAGTTTATCTCAATTATAAAAAAAAATTATTAGAAATAAATCTCCAAAACTACCCTACAGATACTTTACAACGTAGGTGTCAATACTTTTTTTTATCTAAGTTGGCTATAAATATTCAACTATTCAGCATATATATGCAAAAAAAAGAATTGACTCGACATCATTTTAAGCGTACTTTTGCCGACCGCTTTAAATAATGATTTTCATTAATAGCATATCGTCTCATAAAGACTCAGTAGAAGTCTGACG
>Ga0055584_100006967_pt1 | contig 11079 bp, 5 predicted proteins | sample OSDHelmetaG_FD_58716 | JGI IMG/M metagenome (GOLD analysis project Ga0055584, IMG submission 58716) | Pelagic marine sediment microbial communities from the LTER site Helgoland, North Sea, for post-phytoplankton bloom and carbon turnover... | ecosystem: Environmental > Aquatic > Marine >...
AGTATATGAAAGCCCGTTTTTTTTCAAGGTCAAATATTCACTAGAGAATTGTATAAATCTCCTTTCTTGGCTCTGAAACCAGTTCGCATTATTCCGCTTTCAGACATTACTAATTCTTCGATAGGAGAGTTTCTAATCCATTTTTCTTCTTCCGAAGAAGAATAAGTATCTGTCAAGTAAATTAGCTTTTGATTTGAAGACCCCCGCCAAAGCAATTGCTCTTCTCTAAGAGAGGAAACATAAGGGCCCGATGATAGCATATCTGTCATAGATAATAGCCGTTTAACTGCTGCGCTTTCGCTCTTTCTTAGAGTTTCAAAATCAAAGCCCGTGAAAATGAATATAGTGAGGGGTTCTCGTCTTTCTGAATTTACCTTTTCTATTATAGAAGATACTGCTAAGGCCTGTTCAAACGGTTCACCGCCACTAAATGTGATTCCTTCTATGTCATCGATCGAATTAATCCATTCAACAATTTTACTCGGAGATGACAATTTGTTAGAGGTATGTGCATGTGTAAAATTATTGTAACAACCAGGGCATCCTATTGTACAACCTTGGACCCATATTACAGCACGAACCCCTGGGCCATTAGCCCTGCTGCGAGCCATTGAAGTGGCGATATTTAGGAACAAATTTTCTTTCATTGAATCATTCCTTTAAACTGAATCTGCTATTTCCATCATCGCCTTTATCGATGAAAAGTTTTAATCTTCTCTCTCCAATTTGGTGCAATCTACTGAATATGAACAGGCTCATTGGATTAACAATTTCCTGCTCGATTATATTGATTAGTCCACGGCCCCCATGGCCAACCTTCCCTTTGCCGACCAAACTTTGAACGTGGGAATCATCTAATTCTAATTCTAGATTAAAATTCTCTAGAAGATGTTCTTTGATTCCCGTTAATTTAGCATTCATGATTTTTGACCTGATTGATGGGTCAGTAATGAAATCGAATACGATGATGTTGTCACCGAATCTATTGAGCAATTCAGGCCTTCCTAGAGTATCATTGAAATGACCTTGTACAGCATTCATGAAATGAGATTTAGTGTCACTGTAAGATTTCGAAGGATCTGCATCACTAGCTCCGATGTTGGACGTGAATATAATCACAGTTTCAGAAAAATGTACTGTCTGTCCTCGTCCGTCCGTCAACCTCCCATCTTCTAGGATCTGTAAGAATTTGTCCAAAACACGAGGATGTGCCTTTTCGATTTCATCGAATAATAATACACTGAAAGGTTTCTCAGCAACAGCATTAGTCAATTGTCCGCCTTCTTCAAACCCAACATAACCAGGTGGTGCACCAATCAGTCTTTGATCAGCATGTTCTTGACTGAATTCAGACATATCAAATCGAATACAATTATTCTCATCGCCAAAAATAAACTCAGCTACAGATTTTGCCAACTCGGTTTTTCCAACACCAGTCGGGCCAACGAAAAACAAAGTTCCTTTTGGCTTAGTCATTTGTCTAGAATGTTGTACACCAGCCAATCCTAAGAATGCTCTGACAATCATGGTAACTACTCTGTCGACCGCTTCATCTTGCCCCTTCACTCGTTGTTTAATCAGTTCGGCCGCTTGAGCAACTTTGCTCTCATCGAGTTGTGTCCAAGGAGACTCCTTCTCACCAAATCTGTAAAGATTGACTAGGTCGTCAATACTCATGCTTGACTGACTCTGTCTAGAAAGTGCAGCCATGTTTCTAATGTCTACCATGGTTAACCCGTCTGTAATTTCAGCAAGAAGTTGAAGTGAATCACGTTCAGTTGACGAATCTTTTACAATAAAGTCCCTAGACATTTTCTGAATCGCATTTCTTCTAAAGTCAAGACTAGGAGTTGGAATATTTACAATTTTAACCCTGCTATCGTGATTGTAAAATTTCGGTGGTAGCGCACCCAGAGTTGGAGTTACAATAACTAGTAATCCGGTAGGCGAATTAAATGATGTAGAACTTAGTTGAGAATCATTTAGTTCTGTAATAGCTTTAGCCAAATTAGTAAGTTGATTTCTCTCTTCAGAATCTTGCTGATTCGGTGTCGTGAGTAAATGTTCGGTCCAATCGATTATGAACATTGAGCGCTTATTCGAGTCAGTAGTCAGAACTTTTCTCATTGCTGGAAAAGCCACTAGTGGGTCGATATATGCGGCAGGTGCACAACCTCCCTCTTGAGAACTGGAATCTGAATCAAAATCATATTCATCTCCTTCTTCTTCAATTTCGGAAGTTGACTCCATCATATCGTTGAATGTAGTTAGTTGGGATGCATTTGGGAATGAAAGCCCGTCTATGCTATCCCATGTACCCTGGAGATTAAATGAATCTTGCAAAGATTCAGTTACTAACTGTGAAAGTCTAAGATTTCTACCATCATTTGTAGGCCAAAGGTCCCTAACATTACCGTATAGTATTAGACAACGCCTGAATCCTGCTTCTCTAGTAATTGTTTTTTGCCATTCCATCATCTGTTTCCGCCTCCTAAGCTTCTAGTATTTCCTCCGGTTGGAAAGCCTTTGCTTCCCTTCGAAATCCGATCTGGGTTTTTCCAATTATGCTGCACTGGGCCACTTTCAACACCGAAGTTCTTCTCAAGTGTTGCTAATACTTCATCCAAATGGTCTGCGCATTTTCGGTCTACAAAACCCTCCATGTCGAATTCCATTTGTCCGCTATTTGACACATCGAATCTAATGTGTCTTCCAGATGATAATTTACCAATAATTGCAACTTTACCAGATTCTTTGACTAATTTTGGTTTCCCAACTACGAATCCTAGTTCATTCATGGAATTGATTATTGATGAAACAATGTGCCTACGAAGTTCTTCCTCGATTACAGATTTGTTATCTTCAACCCTTATTTCCTCAGCGGACTTTCTTGTATCATGAATGAACTTGTCGAGTTCTTCTTCTTCAGTAAATATCATTTTTTGTACCATCTCCTCTACATGGTATGTGAGATTAGAAAACGAATCTATGTTCTCTTTCTTGTCTAATTCAATTTTAACAAACTTCAATTCATTTTGTAGAGATTCTAGTTTACTCGCCTTTCGGTCTAAGGATTGAGCGTGTTCTTCTTTTCTGTTTCTGGAAATTTCTTCAATTTGTCTTGCCAAAGATCTAGATTCACTAACTTGGCTTAGCATGTAGTCTACATCTCCCTCATCAATTGATTTGGCTTTTTCTAGGACATTACTAATTTCACTAATTTCTTCTGTAGCCCATGCAGCAGTTCCTGTACGACTTAAATTGGATAAATCAGTTTGTATTTCAGAACAAACTTGTTCGATCTGTTTTCTTACTCTATTTCTTCGCTCAGCTTCTCGCTTTCGCTCTATCTCAAGCCGTTGCTTTTCGATTACCCATGCTGGAACAGTACCTGCCGAACTCATTTTTCATCCCCCTTTGAAGCCTTCTTTTCTTCTATCTTGCCTCGAGAAATTATTTCTTCAAAGCGAGTATTTGTTGTAGGTAACACATCTTTATCGACCATTGGTGAATGCCTTTCAACCAATTGTCCCAAGGTAATTATATCTCCACCCTTTCGTATTTTCTCGCCACACTGCGCTCCAATAAAGCCATCTTTAATCTTGATAATTTCACTCCATAGTTCATCAGATTTGATCATGAGAATAATTCTTTCACATACTGATTTTATACCTTCAACATCGCCATCTGAAATCTTAGAGATAGTATTACGAAGTGATTTTCTGAATAACTGGTCTAAGTTATTCTTTCCAAGATGCTCCAGCACTTCAGGATTCAAATCCTCAATCACCTCTAATTCAGATTCGAAAGTTTTCTCTGCGATTGAACGCTTCCATCGAATGTTCAAATCAGTTGGTTTGATTGTTTTCTCTAGAGTTGTGAAGTTGTTTAATTCCAACATCAATTCTTCGATATTCGCAGGGTTTCGAACATTGGCCAGATATTTCTCGGAAATTAAACCAGTTAGAGATGCCATTGGCTCTCCCATTTCATTAAATTCATCAATGATTTCCTGCACATTTTGAGGAATTTCTAGCACGGTTGGTTTTTCCAGAGATTCTATCCAACTTGGGATACTATTTCTTGCGACCGGCTCAATTAGTTCTACAAATGTAGGTCTTGTTGTTAGTAATGGTGCATTATACAATCCTCTAATAACAGTCATCGGCAAATTATCGAAAACAGAAGGCATACTTTGCATCAGTCCATTTACCCAAATCGAACCATTGCAAGGGCGATTTTTCCCTGTGGCATCTGAAATTATTTCAGAAGATTTTGAGATATAATTCAAGACTTCTTCCTCTGATAATGTATGCTCCCACTTTGTGTTAGTAGGTTTCTTCCAGGAATCATCATTTCTTTCGACACCAATTGACATTAATTCTCTCATCAATTTGATAACTCTTAGTGTGTAATCTAAGCTTGCATTTATTTCTGCTTCATGTGCGAATGAATTACGATCTTTTCGTACAATGTCGGCATCTTTCTTCGTTTTCTCATCGATAATCCCTTTATTTCGTAGTCCTGCTAGGGATATTGCTACAGATTCAGTAGATATTTCACTAGCCCCTGCTAATTCATTTACAATATCTTCGAAGTATCTTAATGCTTCAAATTTGGTGGAATTACAATGGCCAAATCTGCAAACTTCTAATCTGGCAGCATCTTCCCACGGTAATCGCTTTTTACCATTATTGTGTAATTGCCAAGTATCCGCCAAATCATTCCAACCTACGCCTGAAGCTATTGATTCAAAGACATCTTGTTGAACATAAGGCTCGACTAAGGCCCAGCATCTTTCATTTATTGTCTCTTCATCTCCTAGAATAGAGACTAATTTTTCACAAGTTCCAACTATATCTTTCTCAAATAAATCAAATCTTTTATCCATCAGAACATCAAATACGACCCCCAGTACATCAAAAGAACAGCCTAGAGATAACTTACGAGAGTTTTCGTATACAGAGGCCATATTTTCTATATTTTTGATCGCTGAAATTTGTTCAGTTAGCCATACTGTAAAGTCAGATTCACTACGACTAAGCAAAAAGCAGGTCCTTTTATCCAATTCTTTTCTTAGCCTGCTATCGACTTCTGTGATTGTTTTGTAGCCCATCTCAGTATCAAAACATAATACTGGTAATTGTACTGTTAGTGATGTATTTATTTTACCTTTAACGCTAATTTGGGCAGCATAAATCGTTCCATTTGTAGTACTAATAGAACCATTTGGAACTTCCGTCCCACTCCTCGATAATTCAAATCTTAGCGGCATCTCATCTTCGTTTTCTAATTTCCACCCTTTCGAGTTTGATAGATTTACAGTAGTTCTGTTTCGGAATAATTGTTCACATGCATCTTTTGCACCTGTTAGTTTTATGAGATTTTCATGGCCATCAGTTACCATCATTCCTCTTGAGTCCGATCCTATTTCTTGATTCAATATTCGATTAATGTAAATCACAGGATTAAAATCTCCCGATTTCAACTTTTTAGTTGGTAACTTTGATTTCATCATTTCAGAGAATCTTTGCAATAACCTTTGCTCGATTTTTTTGTCATTGTTGATTAAGACTTCAATCCACTTCAAACGTATACTACTTCCTCTTCTGTGAACAAAAAATTCAGCCGTTTTATCTTCATTCGAAACGGTCAATGTTATACATATATCAATAAATTCAACTTCGTTTAAATTGTTCTGGTTTTCGAAACTTTGGATTACCAGGTTGTCAAAGCGGCCTGCGTTTTTCAGAGCAAGGGTAATATCTGCTGTAGTTGGTTCACTTGCATTATCGATATATTTTGTTAATGGATTCCAATTCTCAGTTTTACTTAGGCATTCTTCACTGACTCCTTTTACACCTACACAAATAACCTCTTCACTACCTAAACATCTCACTAAAGTTAGATTTTCTCTTTTTGTGGGTTCTGTAATTTTACCTGTTTGTAATTGTCTTTTACCGGCTTCAGTGACTTTAGCCTTGAAGTTCATAAGACGTTGAATCGCATTAGAAATGAATCCCCTAAAAAGTGATTTTTTAGGTGCTTCAAGTTGCTTTAACTGCTGTTTCAACCTCTCTAGTTTTCTATTCTGATTATTCTTTACAGCCCCTTTGAAAACATTATTATTCAATTGAAATTCAATCAAATCGATTTCTTCACGGAGTTGTTGAGATTGATCTTCTGGTTCTTTCTGGTGGCTATCTATTGCTTCAGACCTAGTTAGTGAGTCGAGAGCTTCTTCGATTAATTCTGGCTCCTTTAATCCTAAACGTTCTGCAATTTCTGCAGCGGAAACATTGGGTATCTCATTGAATGAACGCAGCGTATATTTCTCAAGTAAAGTCAAATTACGTTCACTTGATAGTTGTGCATTTACAGCACACCTTTGCATAGGCCATGATGCTTCAATGACATGCACTGGAGAGAAACCAGGGGTCGACCTCTGCGAAATCAAATTAATCGCTTGTTTAGCATCTTCAGAGCATGTCACGGCCATCTATCATCCCTCCTTGTCCAATAACTTCCTGAATTTGTTTGTACATCGGTTTCTTTACCTTTGATCCATTATCTCTGATGATTTCAACATCGTTTTTACTCAAAGCGAATCGATTACCAAGAACAATTAGTAGATTCTGAGCTCGTGAAAATGCAACGTTAATTCTTTCAGGACTTTTAATGAACGAGGTACCTGATTTCGGTATCCCTCCATCGTGAAAACCATTTTTGGTTTGAATCTTTTTTGGATTGTAAGAATAAGGTTGTACCTTCTTTTCAAAGGCGTCTCTCTTCTCTTCTTTAATTTCCGGAGACACAACCATGCTCACGAAAATCACAGCTTTTTCTCCACCTTGGAATTTATCGACAGTATCTACTTTTACTGACAAGTTAGGCCACCTATTTCTCATTGCAACCCAAGAATCATTTTCGTTTGCAATTTCTCGGAAAGCGTTCTTTTGGTCACCATAAAATGTGATGAATCCGATCGGTAATCTGTCTTCGTGGTCTAGATGTTGAAGCATCGAATCTTCAGGCCAATTCTCTTGTGGAACCTCTTCTTTACGTTCTGCAACTTGCTGTTCGAATTGGGCGATCATATATTTGGCAATCCTGACCTCTCTGACATTCCTTCTTGAAGTAGTGTGAGATGGGCTTTCCTCTGAGCAGTAACGGCCGTCTCTATCAAAGGTCGAATCAATCCATATGGCATGTTGTTCCTTAACAATCAGCTCCGAACCTTCTCTTAGTCCAGAACCACCGGAGTCGTTCTTTACTATTGTAAATCCATGCTGCTTCTTTTTGTCTTGTTCTTGTTCAGACAAACCGCGACTCAATTTACCTTCATAGAATTCATTAGTACAACGCATGATTTGTTCATGCATTCTATATTGTACAGTCAGGGTTGATTTTAATGTTTCATCAGCATATTTGAAATATTCAGCAAACAGAGCGCTAGTAACCATATTTTCGAATTTACCGCCTCTTGCAAATCGTTCATCTTCCATTTCATCTGCAGTAATTTCTTCTCTAGATTTAGGGTTTTTGAATGTTGGAGGAAGTTGTCTGTGGTCACCGACTAAAATCGCCTTTTTGCCAAGTAGTAATGGCAGCAATATTTCAGGAGGGGTCGCCTTACTAATCTCGTCAATGATTACAAAATCGAATGGTTCTTGTAAATATGGCATGTACCACCCCTTCTTTCCTGCAAAAGATGTAGTAACACCTTCAATATTGATCATACGCTTATACATCTGTTCCAAATCCCTAAGAGTTGATTTCTTGGGATTTTCCAAATCTTTTAGCCAATCCTTTCTAATTTCTCTCCAAATCTCGTTTGATTCAATTTCACTCTGATTTTCTTTTAGCCAATCATTACCTGCCTCGACTATTTTTTCAGTATCGGTTCCAGCTATATCTATCGAAGTGGCATCGATAATTCCATCAGGCAAACCCTGTAATATCTGATTCCAAGACGCAGTGCTATCGTCAAGTTTTCTTTGGATTAATTTCTTACTTTCATCATGTTGAGAAATCAGTTTTTTGCTTTGCTCTAATTTGTTTTCTAATTGTTCGATATTATTGCGTGAATCATTTTGAATAGATTGTAATTTTGAGGATAACTGGGAAATAATATCTTCAAGAATATCTTTTGAGTTAAACAGTTCAGACTCGATAGTAGCCTTTTCTTCACGCAATTCTTCTACTACTGCGTTTACTATAGTATCTAAATTATCAGGTGCTTCGAAACTCTTGGTCAACTTGAATAATTCAGGTATAGTTTCTTTGTCAACTAATCTTGATAAGTCTCTAGTCCAATTTGTCCATTCATCATCGCTCAAACTTGATGATGAACTTAATTCAGAGATTCTATTCTTCAACTGACCGGCTAATTCGTAGTTCTCTTCTTCTACGGCTTTGTCTTTATCCTCTCTAAGTTTCAATATTTCAGGATCTAGCGTTCCCCCACTTGGTAATTTAGTTAGAATATTCAAGAGTCTTCCGATTACAACATCTCTTTCTTGCAATGTTTTATTGTTCTTTAGTGCTGAAATAACTTCATTATCAATTCCTATGGCATGCGCCATATCTTGAGTAATTAGATCTGGTCTGCCATCGTCATTCAAGTTTATAGCAGCAGAAACCGTATCACTTCGAGACAACATTTGATTTCTTTCGTAGACAATATCATTTTCATTGTCAAGAATAACCTTTCTTTGTTCTTCAATGTTTAGCAACTTACTGGATTGTTCTCTCCACTGGTTCTTTATGTCATCTAATTCATTTCTGCATCGAATGACACTTTCTTTACCAGTTCTCAATAATTCAGAATCCTCAAACACATTTCCACAATGCTCACGGATTGATGGAATAAAGAAGTCAGTGATAACATTGCTTTCTAGGAAAACTTCAGCCTCTGGATCAACCGCCGCACTTCTTGCGAACCTCCTTATTGGCCTTACATTAGGTGTATGGGGCAATCTTGCTAGAGCATTATCTACTGCTAAATTGGATTGACTTGCTAATAGTACCTTTTTACCATCTTCAGTAGCCTGATTGATAATTTCTGCAATAACGGTAGTTTTCCCAGTACCAGGTGGTCCTTGAATAAGGAATACATCCGGAGCATTCAAAGCAGCTCTTACCGCGCGCTCTTGTTCCTCATTGAGTGGAGCTAGAGGTTTATACTCTAGGGCTGGAGGGATTTTCATGCCGGGTTTGGCCTTGCCAATATCGAATAACCAATCATGAACATTATTGTGACTAGCTTCCAACTCTTTGAGCCTTTTCAGGCCATCACTCTGCCTTTTGATTTGGAAAAGATCTCGTGAAACATCGTTTATCAAGAATTGACCAATATGAGAATTTGTAAGGCCGGAAAAAAGGTCGTCCTGATTTGGGGGTTCCACTCGCAATCGGAACTCCTTCATTCCATCCTTGAGGTTTTGAGGTTTACCGAGTAACTTAACGTAATTTCCTGCATCGGCTTCATCAGATCTTGTAGAACCAAGGTCTTGAGATTCTTCTTTTCGTATCCAAATGTCTTCATTCTTTGAATGGTTATTTGTTATTCCATGTAATGTCCCGCCTCTGTTACGTCTATTCATTACCCTATTCAATACTGCCTCAGGCGCTACCAAAGTGTATTGATAGAATGGGTCATCTGAAGTAGGAATTTTGATGTCAACAATTTTGGCACCCCATTCATTTCTGCGATTGAGGTCGTACATAGTATCAAGATAATCAATCCAATCTGACATTCTAGAGTCAATATTTTGTTTGGTACTCTCCATGGCTCTCAATTTAGTTGCGAACTCGCCCGGAATTGAAACCATGTCCCAAATTTTGACATCATCTCTTGTTTCCATATCAATTCTGGAGTGTAAAATTAAATCATTTTTATCGAGTTCATTGATTACCTGGGATGTGAAAGCCGAAAGAATCATCCATTGTACTGTTGGGTCCTTTCTACTCTTCTGAATTATAACTCGCGCCACTGGTAATTCGCCGTTTGTTCCTCCCAGATTTCTTGCAATGGCATCTTCTGGATGTGGAAACATATCCCATTGGTCACTATCGCGGTATTGAGTTGACTTTCGGAAGCAGGTTCTCACTGATGCAAGAGGATACAACTTATGCAGAAATTGTTCAGCAAGTTTGGACCAACTTGCGCGATTATCTTGGTTTACCTTTCTTTCATCTCCAATCCCTTGGTTTCCTAGATCAAGTAATTCATAGTTATCTGCAGCCCATTGAGTTAATCCCCTAGTAGGTTTTTGTTGGTATGTGTTCTCGCCCCTAGTAACTTCTTCAGAATCTTGTCCGAAATAAGATGAACGATAGTACATGGTTATAGTACCGGAATGTTGGAAAAATGGGTTTTCGACTTCAGTGGAGCTATCCTGATTGTCTTCCGAAATTGCTACTGAAGCATCTGCACCACACCAATCACACTCTTCAAATTCATACGAATTTACTTCTTTACATTCGGGACATGTCCAATTTTGTCTAAGTATAGGACTTCTCGGAGCAAATGGGTTGAATGCTTTATCATTTACTCTTTTTCTAGCCATAAAACCACCTGCCTATTTCTTTCTATTTTGTTGTGTTTGATTAAGTGTTCGCCGTCATTAAAAATTATTTTACATTTGAGTCTATTTGGTGAAATCATAAAGCGTACCTGTTGCTAAAATCTTCTTTACGAATAAATCTGCATTTTCGTGAGACTTGATCCAAGTCTTTACAACAGTCGTCAACTCATTAAGGCTAATTCCAGAATCACGATAGTCCTTAGGAGCTTTAACGCTTCCAAAACAAGCCATAAACCCATCCGGATGAACAAACCAACCTTCCGGTAGCATAGGTTCTAGTTCTTGTAAGGAGATTCCAGATTCTAGCATCTTCTTGGAAATAAGTACACTTTGTCCACACTCAGACTGGCGTATAACCGCCTTGGCTCCACGTTTGAACAAATGTCCTGCCTTTACCCTAGTTCCTTGAGGCACAACGGCAACTCCTCCATTGATACTGACAGATTTAGCAGTAGTTTTCAGTTCTAGATTTCTCTTTTCAGCACGAATT
>Ga0055584_100006969_pt1 | contig 11073 bp, 9 predicted proteins | sample OSDHelmetaG_FD_58716 | JGI IMG/M metagenome (GOLD analysis project Ga0055584, IMG submission 58716) | Pelagic marine sediment microbial communities from the LTER site Helgoland, North Sea, for post-phytoplankton bloom and carbon turnover... | ecosystem: Environmental > Aquatic > Marine >...
TCTATTCTAGATCCTATCGAAAATGAATTTGATCTGAATACAATTTCGATTTTATCAATTGTGTTATCTTGAAACTTGAATCGAGCGACTAACATCTTAGCTTGATTGCTGACATATGATATGTAGACTAGTCTATTAGTGTCAAAATTTGGATGAAGACTGACATCCATCAGCCCTCCATATATTAATCCTGTAAACTCTACATGATAGGTTTGAGGAGTACCTCTTAGAAGTCGAGTATTTCCATTTTTATGATGATATAAGGTGCCAAGACTATCAGTAATAAGTAGTTCATCATCTCCAAGTACAGCTACTCCCCAAGGAATAGAGAATTCTGATGCAATGACTCTATGATCTACAGATAGCTGTTGATTTTCATTTTTTGAGCATGAAATAAAAGTCAAGAGAATCAGGATTACAAAAGAATGTATTACTTTTTTGAATTGCATTGTTGCTTTGAATTAATGCACATTATTTCATCAATAAAAGATACTTGTTTTTGACCTTTTTGTCAACGACTACATAGGGTAGAGTAGTTGAAATGAAAATGAATCCCCCAAAATTATATCCAAAAACAATCCTGAAAATCAGTGGCCATATGTAAGAGCAACCCTGCAGCCCAAATTCTACTTTTTCTTGGAAATAATAGAAAGAAATAAATACCAATAGCATAATAGGAATGTAAAGGATGAAATCCAATGCTGCACCTGTCAGGTATAAAGACATCTGGGTAAGCCAATAAATGATCCAAATCAACCAACATTGTGGCTAGAAAAATGAAGTAGACCTTTCTCCAATCGGATTTGAAAAAGACTTTGGCAATAAAATATGGAGCAACAAAGTGCAATCCATAGTGGATAAATAGTCTAATAAATTCTTGAATGTCAATATTAATTTTGTTTTAAATATTATTTGGCTTTTCACCTTTGGCCATGAAGATACTGACCTTTGCTTCAGAATCGTTGCTAGAAGATGAGGCACAACAATCAGCTCCTACGCAATCTATCTCTACATTTATAAATCCAGCCTCAGTCATCCATTTCGTAATGTCCTCTCTTTTGAATCCCATCCATTTATCATGCTGTTCTGTTACGAGGAACTCATTTGCATGTTCATCTAAATCTGTGAAAATCCATTGCCCTCCAGGTTTTACAATTCTATATGCCTCCTTTATGGTTTGTGGAGGATGATCTACATGATGAAGAAACATATTAGCAATAGCAAGGTCTATAGAATTATCCTCTAGTGGAATAGAACCTCCATCTCCTTTCAAATAATCAATTCGATCTTCTCCAAGCTTACTTTTCATTATATCGAGCATTTCTTGAGATTGGTCAATCGCTGTGACTTTTACATCTCGATCCGCTAGACCTTCAGTGAGATACCCCGCTCCGCATCCTAAATCTGCTACTGTTTTAATCTGAGACCAATTTGCATTTTGATAAATCGTTTTTCTTGGGCTTTCGCCAAAAAAAGAATCGGCCATCTGATCCCATTCTGAGGCGACTTCTTTGAAATATTGCACAGAACTCATTTATATTTGTTTAAGACGTTTCTATAATGTCAAAATGGGGGCCGCAATATTTAATCGCGGCCCTCCTCCTTTAGTAATTAGCAGCAAGGGAAGTCGCAACATCCCACACCACAGATTACTGTAAATAAAATTGATAACATATAAAAAAATTAAGTGGTTAAATAAAAAAAGTTAACCATCGACGATTTCCGCAAACATTGGCCCTAAAACCTGTTGTACCATACCTTTCAGTTGATCTGTCTTTATCAGTGTAAAGCAACATGGTGACCCATTCTCATCGGAATCGCCACAAGACATCAAAGCAAATTTATCTCCCGAGGCAAGATTGAATTTCTTTCTGACATCCTTAGGAATGATAATTTGCCCTCTTTCATCCAGACTGACTACCGCTTCTATCTGACAACAAGGCGTTTTCTGATTATTAGTCATTTTAATAATTTTCTGAAATATCAGAAAATTCTGATAAAAATGCAAATATAATTTGTGGATTAAATCAAAATTGACTAATCACAGGGTTAACAATGACTCACTTTCCAGAATAATAGCTTTCATTTATAACTTTTCTTCTTTTCTTTAGTTATTCAAATATCTAGATAACCAGAGATTTTATGATAGGGTGGGAATTTGGCAAATATGTACCAAAGGGGGATGAAAATGATCCTTTCAAAAGGTTACTGAATATATTCAAAGATTTACTTGTGTATACATCAGGAGATGTATCAGAAGCTTTGACGTGGCTCACACAGTTAGATAAGCAGTATAATCTCACTGATGACAACTATGGTATAGCGGATTTCATTCAAGATCTGATAGATAAGGGGTATATAGCGGATCAAGGACAAAAAGGATCAGGGGGAATGGGCCCTACAGCCAAAATGGAAATAGAACTCAGAAAAAAAGCCCTTGACGATATTTTTGATGACCTTAAAAAATCAGGGACGGGTAATCATACGACTAAGGTGATTGGACGAGGAGATGAGCATACATCAGAATTGAGACCATTTGAATTTGGAGATGCCTTAGATAACATAGCCATATCAGAATCAATAAAGAATGCTCATATCAATCACGGTATAGACGATTTTACATTGACTCAGGATGATTTAGAAGTTCATGAGACTTTTTATAAGACACAGACGAGCACAGTCTTGATGATAGATATTTCACATTCTATGATTCTGTATGGAGAAGACAGAATCACACCTGCCAAAAAGGTGGCTATGGCATTGGCTGAACTTATAAAAACGAGATACCCGAAAGACACTTTGGACATCATTGTTTTTGGTAACGATGCATGGAAGATTGAAATCAAGGATTTGCCATACCTGCAAGTCGGGCCTTATCATACCAATACTGTAGCTGGGTTAGATCTGGCCATGAATATATTGAGAAGAAGAAAGAGTACGAATAAGCAGATCATGATGATCACAGATGGAAAACCTACATGCATCAAAAAAGGTAAAAAGTATTATAAAAATGCGTTTGGGCTTGATCGTAAAATATTAAATAGAACTCTAGGTATAGCAGTAAAATGTAGAAAACTAAATATTCCTATCACCACTTTCATGATAGCAAGTGATCCATACCTTAGAAGTTTTGTGGATCAATTCACCAGGGCTAATCAAGGAAAGGCATTTTATAGTTCACTTCAGGGCTTAGGTGAGTTTATTTTCAGGGACTATAAAGAGAATAAAAGAAAACGCAAATAGCACTCCGAGTGTAAAATCGAATAAAAATTTAATTTGGAAATAACGAAAATTAAGACTTTAGGTCAATTGAGAAAATCAGGTTATAAGTCTCTTTCTGTAAAAGAAGAGATGAGGAAAAACTTGATAGATAAACTGGAATCAAGACAAACCGTTTTTGAAGGAATAGTGGGATTTGAGGATACGGTTATTCCTGATTTAGAGAGAGCAATATTATCCAGACACAATATTCTTCTATTAGGACTAAGGGGGCAAGCAAAGACACGTATTGCGCGGCTCATGACCCAACTATTGGATGAATATATGCCTATTGTAGAAGGTTCTGATATCAATGATGATCCATTGATACCTTTGAGTAGATATGGTCGAGATAGGGTAGAGGAGCTAGGGGATAAGACTCCTATTTCTTGGGTGCACAGAGATGATAGATTTGTCGAAAAACTGGCTACTCCTGATGTGAGTGTTGCTGACCTTATTGGTGATATAGATCCTATAAAAGCAGCGAGTCTCAAACTTAATTATTCTGATGAGAGGGTGATTCACTTTGGATTAGTACCAAGGGCCAATAGGTCCATTTTTATAATAAATGAATTGCCAGATTTACAACCTAGAATTCAGGTTTCTCTTTTTAATATTTTACAAGAAGGTGATCTGCAGATTAGAGGATTTAAACTCAGATTTCCTTTGGATATTCAGTTTGTTTTCACTGCTAATCCTGAGGACTACACTAACAGAGGAAGCATCGTTACTCCACTGAAGGACCGGATAGAGTCGCAGATATTGACTCACTATCCAAGATCATTGGATATAGCCGAATCTATTACTGCTCAAGAGGCATCCATCACTGATGATCAGAAGAAGAAAATTGTCATATCTGATGAGATCAAAAACTTGCTGGAATTGATATCATTCCAGGCAAGAGAGTCAGATTTTGTAGATGAAAAAAGTGGGATATCTGCAAGGATGAGTATCACAGCTATGGAAAACCTGATGAGTGCAGCAGAACGAAGAATGTTAATCAATAAAGAGAAGAACACATCAGTGCGTATCACTGACTTCTGGGGCATTATTCCTTCACTCACTGGCAAAATGGAATTGGTATATGAAGGAGAACAAGAAGGACCTTATAATGTGGCATTACACCTACTCAGTAGTGCAATCAAAGAAAAATTTGATGAACATTTTATGAATCCTGACGAAGCCATGAAAATGAATGATAAAGACCCATATGGTGTTATTAAAGCATGGTTTTCAGGGAATAATAAGGTTGACTTTCTGGTAGATGATTCTGATAAAGACCATCTAGGAAAGTTGAATACAGTACAGGGATTAAAAAAGTTAGTACAGTCGAAGAAAGTGGCAAAAAAAGATGAAGTTTTCTTTATGGAGCTGGCACTTCATGGCCTTGCAGAATATGAGGTGATAGGTAAGACTTTGGTAGATTCTAATATGACTTTTGTGGATCCTTTGGCATCTATGTTGGATGATATGGAAGAGGATGGAGATTTACTTAATTTTTAGAATGTTTGAGAAATATAAATGGACGAATCTGTCAAATTATTTATAAATGAGGTAAAACTTGAATTTGATCAGATTAACCCAAACAGGAAAAAGGAGCTGTCTTTTTTAGCTGAATTAATTCATGAAGAGCTAAAAAAAATGAGCTGTTGTAAAGTGATGTTTATCTGCACTCATAACTCAAGAAGGTCACAATTAGCAGAATTTCTATTAAGAATTGTAGCTCATGATAAAGGCATAAATGGATTAGAGACTTTTTCTGGTGGCACAGAGGCTACATCATTCAATTATAGGATGGTTAATGCTTTAGATAGTTTTAGTTTTAATTTTGACCAAACAAATGATATTTCTAATCCTAAATATAGTTTCCTATCTAATCATAAGGAATTGAACCAAGTCATGTTTTCCAAAGTGTATGATGATTCGTCTAATCCTCAAAGCAATTATATTGCAGTGATGGTATGTGATCATGCGGATCAAAATTGCCCAATTGTGAGTGGAGCTTCTCACCGTATTTCATTGCCTTATGTCGATCCTAAAAATTCAGATGATACACCTCAAGAAGTAGACGCATATGTTAATAAGATAGAAGAGATGGGTAGGGAAATGCTATATCTTTGCGAAGAGATAAGAGGATTGATTTGAGAATCAGTCTTTTATTCAGCATGCATTATCTTCTTAATTCTGCGAATTAGTGTTCCTTGAAATTCACATTACTCTAATAAACTCTTCCAATCATCTTATGGTCGGCAATAGCTCTTTTCAATTCTAAAAAGTCTACTTCTCCTTGATGAGACCAAACTACATTACCTCCTGGCTCAATCAAAAGGGTATAAGGCAATGCTCCATTCCAGTTTTTATCGACTAGTTCTATCAATTCATATTTGTCAGTAACGGTAGAGATATAATTTTGGAGAGCTGATTCTGCTTTTATTAATATTTCTAAAGCTTTTCTTTTTTTATCAGCATTATCCAATGAAACGGATACAAACTCAAAATCTCGGGCACCAAACATCCTTTGAATCACTACAAATCCTGGATACTCTAATCTGCAAGGTCCACACCACGAAGCCCAAAAATTTATTAACCTCAGTTTTTCAGAGCCCTCATTTGAAATAAGCTCAGTTAACCCTTCTTTTGATAGATCGTCTAATTTGACTTCTTTCTCAGACCATTCTTTGTCCACTTTAGTCTTCAGTTCTGTTTTCCATCCCCACTTAGTAGAACAACCGAAGGTTTTAGTGGTTGCTAATTCTGGAGTGCCTCCAGCTAACATTGCATCCACAGCAACTCTTAGGTCTTCAGCATTGGCCGTTCCAGGTTTTTCAGATTTATCTATCCGACCTACATATTGGAGTATCCTTCCTTTATCAAATATAAAAACATGAGGTGTTGCTACTGGTCCATAAGCCAAGGAGACTTTTTGATCATCACCATCATACAGATAAGGAAAATTGAATGCATGAGCCTCATCTCGCAATATCATTTCATCAAATTCATCTCCAAGATCTGAATAGCCCAATTCTTCATAAAGTAATCCTAAAGGACTGTTTGGTGAGATACCTACCACCTGAACATTTTGATCTTTATAATCATTTACGATGTCTTTGATACGCTCTTCATATGCTTGTGCTGTTGGACAATGATTGCATGTAAAAATGATAACCAAGATGTCTTTTTCAAAATCTGAAAGTGAATAGTACTTTCCATCTGTAGATGGCAAAGTAAAATCTGGAGCTTTTTCTCCGATACTTAAGGTTTTAACTTCTTGTTTAATGACTTCCTGAGGATTAGCTTTAAAAAATACAGAATCACTGGGTTTATCTGTTGCACATGAGGTCAGGAGTAATGACAAAAAAGTGAAAATGGATAAAACTCTCATAATGTAGAATTAATATGATCTCAAGTTACTCAATTTAAAGATTAGTGCTAATTCTTACTAAGCCATATAGACCCACCATGTTTTTCTACATCTTTCATTTTTGATGATGTGAAAAGTGGTGCTATTGTATTCCAAACATCTGGATTTTTATAGACATAGAAATTAGGCAATAGAATTTTGAAGTAGTTGGGATTACTCAATAAGTAGGCGGCTAAAAATTCATTCTCATTGTATAATCTATCGCACATGAATTGTGGATAGTCATAAGGGAGATATATGTCATGGATGTGTATAAACACTCCTTTTGGCAAGCTCGGGATTAACTCATTATAAATAAAAGCACAATCCGAATTGGGTAGAATACGGTGACTACTATCAATGAACAAGATATCTCCACTTTTAAGTTGTGAAAAAACGTCATCATTAAAACTCATCCCTTCCACGGGTTTGCGAATGATCTGATCTGCAAGATGATCTATTTCACTTCTAGGAAATGGATCAATGGATATAATTTTTGTTGTCAAATCTCCTTCCCTCTTAGCTTTAAACGCAATTCTAGTAGAATGCCCAGACCCAATTTCTAGATAAATAGATGGCTTTAGTTCTCTTATCATTCCATAGATTGCAATCATATCCAACCCGGGTAGAAAATCATTTTGCCAGTAAGGGTCAGTTTTGTTTTGTGGTTTTAATCCTATACTATCAATTTGTTCCTCATACTGTAAAAATGAGTTCAGTACAGAGGAGAATTTGCTAATGTTCTTTTCAAATAAACTAGTGAGAAAAGGATTAGCTTCGAATTTTCCATTTTTATGATAACGAGGCTCAAGATTGACTTTGTAGTCGAGGAAGGCATTTTGCCATTTTGGGCTAAGGAATCTATAGATGGATTTTAGCAAGTTGATGAGCTCTTTTAACAAATATGAGAAATAAGGTTTCTATCCTAATCATTTTCAAATTAAAAAAATAAAATATATCTAAATTCGCACCTTAATTAGCACTTACATCTGAATGACCGCACAGAATAATCCTGTCCCTTCTGACACTATTGAGAAACTAGGACTCAATACTGAAGAATATGATCGAATTGTGGAAATCATGGGCAGACACCCAAACTTCACTGAACTCAGCATCTTCTCAGTTATGTGGTCTGAGCACTGCTCTTATAAGAACTCAATAAAATACCTAAAAACATTGCCTCGGGATGGTGAGAAGATGCTGGTGGAAGCAGGTGAAGAGAATGCAGGGTTAATAGATATTGGAGATGGACTGGCTTGTGCTTTTAAAATAGAATCTCATAATCACCCTTCAGCAATTGAGCCTTATCAGGGAGCAGCTACAGGTGTGGGAGGAATACACAGGGATATATTTACAATGGGAGCTAGACCAATTGCGGCATTGAATTCGCTCCGTTTTGGTGATATAAAAGAAAAGCGTACCCAGCATCTTGTTGATGGTGTAGTAAGAGGAATAGGAGACTACGGTAATTGTCTTGGAGTTCCAACTATTGGAGGAGAGACTTACTTTGATCCATGTTATAATCAAAACATTTTGGTCAATGCAATGTCAGTGGGGATAATGGAGACGGATATTGCATCGGCTGTTGCCAAGGGTGCAGGCAATCCAATATTCATTGTCGGTTCTGATACAGGTAAAGATGGTATTCATGGTGCCACTTTTGCCTCTGCGGATTTGACTGAAGACTCTGCAGATGATCTACCATCTGTACAAGTAGGAGATCCGTTTCAAGAGAAATTATTATTAGAAGCTAGTTTAGAAGCTATCAAGTCAGGTCATGTCATTGGAATACAAGATATGGGAGCTGCTGGCATTACTTGTTCTACATCAGAGATGAGTGCAAAAGGGGAGGCAGGAATGGATATCAATCTCGACCTCTGCCCTACACGCCAAGCAGATATGAAGCCATTTGAGATCTTGCTTTCTGAGAGCCAAGAGAGAATGCTCATCTGTGGTGAAAAGGGAAAAGAAAAAGAAATTAAGGCCATTTTTGACAAATGGGATTTGAATTGCACTCATATTGGTGATGTAAATGACTCAGGAAGGCTTAAATTTTATGCCAAAGGTGAATTGGTAGCTGATGTACCAGCAGAGGATTTAGTATTAGGAGGAGGAGCTCCGGTCTACGATAGAGAATTTGAAAAACCCAAGTATCTCTCTGATATTGAAAAATTTAGTATTGATAATATTTCTGAGCCATCTGATCTAATGAAAGTGGCTTTTGCTATGAGTGAAAGTCCAAATTTGGCCTCTAAGAGATGGATATATCAGCAATATGATTCTACAGTGCGTACAAATAGTATGAGTACTAATGATCCTTCTGATGCACCACTTATCAGGATTAAAGGTACTGATAAGGCTCTTGCAGCAGTGGTAGATTGTAATTCAAGGTTTGTGTATGCAGACCCTTATAAAGGAGCTATGATAGCAGTGAGTGAAGCTGCTAGGAATATTGTATGTAGTGGTGGTGTGCCTGCAGCCATTACTAATTGCCTTAACTTTGGAAATCCATATAACAAGGAAGTTTATTGGCAATTTGTGAATGTGATCAAAGGGATGGGAGAAGCTTGTCGCAAATTTGATACACCTGTCACAGGAGGTAACGTAAGCTTTTATAATCAGACCGTACTACCAGATACTAATGAACCTGTATATCCTACTCCAGCTATAGGTATGGTAGGTGTTTTAGAGCAGTATACTGATCAGTTGACGCTTAATTTTAAAGGAGAGGGAGATAAAATATTTTTGATAGGTAAACCACAAAATGATATTGGGCAGTCAGAGTATCTCAGATATTATCATAAAGAAGAGATGTCTTCAGCACCTTGGTTTGATTTAGATTATGAGCACAATCTTCAGAAAACAATAATCGCCCTAAACAAAAAGAAAACTCTTTTGTCTGCTCATGATGTATCAGAAGGTGGGCTGTTTTTCTGTCTCTTAGAATGTTGTTACAAAGGGAGTAATGGTTTTGACCTTTTTGATCAAAATGACATTAAGAGAAATGACTCCTATCTATTCGGTGAAAGCCAAAGTAGGGTAGTAGTAACTGTATCTGCAGGGAAAGAGGCCGACTTTTTGCATATAATTAACAGTAATGGGATGGATATTAAGGAGATAGGTGTTGTAACAGACGGAAAAATATCTGTATTTGGTAAAAGTTTTGGAGAAATTGATCGTTGGAAAAAGAGATTCGACGAAAGTCTTGATAAATATTTAGAAAAATAATTCTTAGAGTAATGAATAAGCTTTACTATTTCTTTTTAGCCATATGTCTTTCCACGATGATGATATCTTGTGGTGGAGCAGCCTTTGAAATCAAAGGAGATATAGCTGGTGCTAATAATGTAGGGGTCTATCTGGATGAATTTAATTTTATCTCCAGTGAAAGTATGACCATAGAAAAAGGAGAAACTAGTGGAAGTGGATCATTTAAAATAGAATTAGAGGAAAATCCAGGTAAGGGATACTATAGAGTAAGATTAGGTGCTAAATCTGCATATATAATTCTCGATGGAAGTGAATCTAGAGTCAATATCACAGGTGACTTAGCCGAATTCAACAAATTCGCTTATAAAGTAGATGGATCTACACAAACTGCAGATTTTCTTGATATAATGGGTGGGTTTGGAAATAGAACAAAATCTGTTGCTGAGATTCAATCTTTTATTCAAAATGAGGCTTCTGCTGAAATCGCATTACCTATAGCATTGATGCTTTTTGGAGGGAGTATTGAGTTTACACCATTGCATGTTGAGTTATCACAAAAGATAATGGAAGCAATGCCAGATGAATCTATGGCAAATGAATATTTGGTCATGGCAGATGGAATGAATAAGGAATATATGCGACAACAGGCATTGAATAAAGTTCGCATCGGAGAAGTAGCCCCTGATATAGAACTTCCTGGACCTGATGGTAAAACCAGAAAACTTTCTGACCTCAGAGGAAATATTGTTTTGTTGGACTTTTGGGCTAGTTGGTGTGGACCTTGTAGAAGAGATAACCCTAAAGTCGTGAAGACTTATGATAAGTATAAAGAAAAAGGTTTTACTGTATATAGTGTTTCTCTGGATGGCCTTGATTCTCGTACAAAGCAGAGATTTGCAGCAAGTGGTCAAGTAGATTCACAAATTCAGAGGTCAAAGCAGAGATGGGTAGATGCAATCCAAAAAGATAATCTAAAATGGGATAGCCATGTGAGTGATCTTAAAAAATGGGATTCAAAGGCAGCGGCGATGTATGGAGTAAGAAGTATTCCTCAAACTTACCTCATCGATAGAGATGGTAAGATCGCAGCGGTAAATCCACGATATAATCTAGAACAAGCCATTTTACAGGTGATTTGATTTTATAGAAGTCAGAAGTCAGAAGTCAGAAGTCAGAAGTCAGAAGTCAGAAGTCAGAAGTCAGAA
>Ga0055584_100006971_pt1 | contig 11073 bp, 5 predicted proteins | sample OSDHelmetaG_FD_58716 | JGI IMG/M metagenome (GOLD analysis project Ga0055584, IMG submission 58716) | Pelagic marine sediment microbial communities from the LTER site Helgoland, North Sea, for post-phytoplankton bloom and carbon turnover... | ecosystem: Environmental > Aquatic > Marine >...
CCGCCTGCGCGTTTCGGCTCCGCAAAGCGGCGCAACAGCATTTCCTTACACCCGCCCCAGCCCGGCACCACGCCGACGCCGACCTCGACCAAGCCGGTATACGTCTCCGCATGGGCTTGGACGGCATCCGAATGCAATAAAACCTCGCACCCCCCTCCGAGCGCCATGCCGGACGGTGCCGCTACCACAGGAAACGGTGCGTATTTCAAAGCTTTATAAGTTTTCTGCCCCTTACCCACCATCCAACGCACGACCGGCCAGAGATACAGTTTTGCGGCAATCAGCAGCAGGCCGATATTGGCGCCGACCGAAAAATTGCTGGCTTCGTTGTAGATCACCAATCCCTTATAACGGCCGGGTATGATGTCGATTGCCCGCAAGATCATCGACAAAGTCCGGGGGTCTAAGGAATTCATCTTGCTGTGAAATTCCAGGCATAGAACACCATCACCGATATCCCATAGACTGGCGGCACCATTGCGCGCCACCGGCTTTCCGTTCCGCTTGATATCCTCCAAGGAAAGAGCGCCGTCCGGGCGCGGGATATCGCGATACGTCATATCAAACCCAAGACTTTGCCGCTGCCCTTCCGCGATGCGGTAGAAGCGCTTACCCGCGGCCTGGCTCAATAAGGCCGGGACCGGTAGACCATTCGCTTCCAGTTTTTCGCGAAACCAATCAATACCGAGTTGGTCAATCAACTCGAACGGCCCGTATTTCCAATTGTAGCCAAGCCGCATCGCCGCATCGATGGCGGCAATATCGTCGGCGATGCGGGGTGCGAGTTCCGCCGCATAACTGAGCGTGGCGGCGACCACGCTCCAGCCATATTTTCCGCCTTTGTCGTCATGTTCGACTAGCGCCTTCAATCCGCCTTTGCGCGCCGCCTCGACACTCGCGAGTTTAGGACGGGCCGCAGTGCGGTATTCACCGGTGGCGAGATTACGCGCCTGCTTGATCCGCTTACCGTTCGACCGGTCGAGACGGTAGAAACCGCCCTTTCCCTTTCGCCCCGTATACCCGGCCGCGATCATCTCCTCGATCATCTCCGGCTCTCGGTAAATCGCATGAAAAGCATCGTGTTCGGGCAAAGCGCCTTCGAGGCTACGCAACACATGAGGCATCAGATCGAGGCCAACCATATCTAACAGGCCAAAGACCCCGGTCTTCGGAATGCCCATCGGCCGCCCGATGACCGAATCCGCTTCTTCGACCGATACGCCTTGCTCCATCGCGGTGACAACGGCGCTTTGCAGCCAGTAAGTCCCGATCCGATTGGCGATGAATCCCGGTGTGTCCTTGCAGTCGATTACGGTCTTACCGAGGTGTACATCGCCGAAATCCCGCATGAGATCGACCGCATCACTTCTGGTCTTCGCCCCGCCGACAAGCTCCAGCAAACGCATGTAGCGGGGTGGGTTAAAGAAGTGTGTGATTAGAAAATCCTGTTGAAACGCCTCCGGCATGCCCTCGATTAATTGCGCCAGCGGTATGGTCGACGTGTTCGAGGAGACGATTGAACCCGGCTTTCGCACCGCTTCCAGCTTGGTATAGAGATCGCGCTTGATGTCGAGACGTTCGATCACCGCTTCGACGATCCAATCGCAATCGGCCAACAATTCCAAATGATCTTCGATATTGCCGGGCTCGATGCGCTTGGCATTACGAGGGTGCATCAAGGGTGCGGGATCGGTCTTTAGGAGTTTGGCAATCGCCCCTTCGGCAATGGCGTTGCGGTTCTCCGCGTCTTTCGGGACGATATCGAGCAGACGAACCGGAACGCCCGCATTCGCCACCTGCGCCGCGATGCCGGCACCCATGACACCTGCGCCGATCACCGCGACTTTCTCGACCCCGCTCACGCGACGGATTCCAAGATCGTGGCGATCCCTTGGCCGCCACCGATGCATTGAGTGGACAGCGCATACCGGCCGCCTTCACGTTGCAGAAGGGCCGCCGCCTTGCCGGTGATCCGCGCGCCCGTGGCGCCCAGCGGATGGCCGAACGCAATAGCTCCGCCATCCAAATTCACCTTTGCCCCATCCAGGTCGAGGTCACGCATACAAGCGAGCGCTTGCGAAGCGAAAGCTTCATTCAGCTCCGTTACGTCTATATCGCCGATCGCCAAGTCGGCTCGTTCCAACGCTTTTCTAGTCGCATGCACCGGACCGATTCCCATGATCTCCGGTGCGCAACCGGCGACCGCGATGCTTTTGATCCGCGCCAACGGCTTTAATCCAGTGCGCTTCGCGTACTCTTCACTGCAGACCAACGTTGCGGCCGCACCATCTGTCAGCGGAGATGAGGTGCCCGCCGTCACCGTGCCGCTCTCGTCGAATGCCGGCTTCAAACCCGCCAGCCCTTCGGCCGTGCTGTCAGAACGCACACACCCGTCTCGTTCGACTTTGCCGCCGCCCACGGAAATTGGAACGATCTCAGCATCGAGCCTTCCAGTCGACAACGCCACAGCGGCTTTATTCTGGCTCCCGGCAGCGAACTCATCCTGAGCTTCGCGGGTGATCTGATATTGCCGGGCAACGTTCTCAGCCGTCTCGCCCATTGATATGTAGGCCTCTGGTCGGGCGTCGTAGAGCGTGGGGCTCGGCATGGGGTTGTACCCCCCCATCGGCACCCGGGTCATCGATTCCACACCAGCGCAGATGAAGGCGTCTCCCGCATTCATGGCAATAGCGCCCGCCGCCATATGGATCGCGTACATAGACGAGCCGCAGAACCGGTTGACCGTGGCGCCGGCGATGGTGATCGGCAGGTCCGCCGCGAGGACGACAAGACGCGCCATGTTGAGCCCCTGCTCACCCTCGGGAAACGCACATCCCAGAATCAGATCTTCCACATCCGCGGGATCGATACCCGTCTTCTCGACCAGCCCCCGTACGACCTGTGCGGCAAGATCGTCAGGGCGCACTTTCGCCAATTCCCCTCTTTGAGCAAAAGCAAACGGGGATCGCACGTATCCTGCAATGACAGCGTTCTTCATTGTTCACTTGCCTCCTCGGAACGGATGTTTCGTTTAGCGGCCTCCTCGGCCACCAATTCTTTCTTCGACAGCTTGCCGATCATCGTCTTCGGCAGTTCGTCCCGATACTCGATGAATTCCGGCATCTCGATCCGCGAAAGCCGGTCGCGGAGATAATCCTTCATTACCCTCTCGGTCATGGACTGACCGGCAAGAAGTTTCACGAAAGCTTTCGGCGTCTCGCCGCGATAATCGTCGGGGATCCCAATGACGATCACTTCGACAACGCCGGGATGAGTCATGATCGCTTCTTCGATAACGCGGGGATACACATTAAACCCGCCACACAGGATCAGATCTTTCTTCCGATCGACGAGAAAGACGTACCCGTCTTCATCCATGTAGCCGACATCGCCCGTGTGCAGCCATCCATCGATGACGGTGGCGTCGCTTTCTTCTTTCCGGCGCCAATAACACGGCATGACCTGCGGGCCCGCAATGCAGAGCTCGCCTTTCTCGCCATAAGGCACCGCGAATTTTGGATCCTCTAGATCGCGAAATTCGACGGACGTTCCGGGCAAGGGAATACCTATCGAGTTTTCCTTATTGAGGCCGCCGAGAGGATTGGAAAGCGCTACCGGCGAGCATTCGGTGAGACCGTACCCTTCGACCAGATAACACCCGGTGAGACTCTCGAAGTCCTGGCGCACGGCAGCCGGCAACGGCGCGCCGCCGGAGACGCAATACTTGATAGTGGAGAGATCGTGGTTATCCAAATCCGAAGCACCAATGATCGCGGTATAGATCGTCGGCACCCCCATCAACACCGTCGCCTTGGTCCGTTCGACCGTCTTCAGCAATTGGTCGAGTTCGAAGCGCGGTAACAGCACCAACTCCGATCCCGTCGCGATACCGAGGTTCATGACCAGCGTCATACCAAAGACATGAAAGAACGGCAGTACGCCTATGAACTTCTCCTGGCCCGGCTCCAAATCACCAACCCAAGCAAGTACCTGCGCCATATTGGCGGAGAGATTGCCGTGCGTCAGCATCGCGCCCTTCGGCGTCCCCGTGGTTCCGCCGGTATATTGCAGTAATGCGATATCGCCATCGAGATCGATTTCCGGCGCTTCGATCTCTCCGTCATTATTGATCAGATTGGCGAAGGGCACGTGTTGAACATCCTCCGGAATTTCCGAGAGTTCGCTGCGCTTCAATGTCGAGAACAGAATGCCTTTGAGTGGTGGCAAAATTTCACTCATTCGACAGACGATGATCTGGCGAAGGCCTGTCTTCTCCAGCAAGGCGGAAACCTTGGGATAAAGCTGCTGTAGATCCAGCGTGACGAGGATCGTCGTATCCGAATCCTCTACCTGCGCCGCGAGTTCTCGCTCCACGTAAAGCGGGTTATAATTCACCACCGTGCCGCCCGCCTTCAGCACCGCGTAGTAACAAATGATCGAATAGGGACAATTCGGCAGGCATAATCCGACCTTCACGCCGCGCTCTACCCCAAGGTGGCGAAACCCCTTTGCCGCCTTGTCCACCAATTCGCCGATTTCCCGATATGAGTAGGATTTGCCGAGGAAATCCACGCATGGATTATCCCCGAACCGTTCAACCGCCTCCTCCATGAAGTGATGCAACGGCTTGCGTTGAATTGTTTGCGACCAGTCAATCGTATCGGGATAGCTCGACAGCCAGGGATAGAGGGCCTCCGGAGAGGCCTTCCGCCGCGGCTTGAATCCAAACCGTTCGCCGATCCGATTGAGTAAGTCTTTTCCTCGGACGCCGAACACCGGTTTCATCGTCCGCCCTCACCCGCATCTGTGATTCGGACATTCATGACACAAGTGCGATTTGAGGGATTTCAGAGCGTAAGGATTCAGCGAAGGACAGCACCGTCTGCTGACAGTTGCCAATGTTTTCGTAAGCGATCCCGTGGCGGGTCGAGTCAATCCACTCCAGCCGTTTCTCCTCTGATCCGAGGGCCTTCAAAATAGTCTCGGCGCTTGAGGAGTCGATGATCGGATCGTCCTTCCCGTGGAGCACCAATGTCGGCGCCGTTACCTGCGGCAACGCTTTCAACAACCCATCAACGGTTTGGCGCAATTCGTAGAGGCCACGGATCGGAATGCTGCCGTAATTCACCTCGGGATGTTCAGAGGAGTTCGGTCGAAACGGCATCACCCCTTCAAGACTTGGTATCCAACGCGCAATTGTATTAGCGCCATGCAACAAGGGGACGAAAATCAGGTTGCGGCTGCGGAACTTCACCGGTGCCGAAATCGAGGCCACGCCAATCAACTTTTCCGGATGCTCCGCCGCAATTTGTAAAACCAAGCTACCGCCCATGGAAAATCCAACGAGACAAACTTGGTCAACATAGGGGGCCAAAATTCGGTAGCACCGGCGGATCGACTCCAGCCAATCTTCCCATTCACGATCCCGCAAATCCCAAGGCGACGTGCCGTGTCCTTCCAAGCGCGCGCCCGCAACCGTATAGCCGGCGGCGCAGAACTTATCTCCGAGCTCCCGCAATTCGGCCGGCGAAGCAAGAAATCCATGTACCAAGAGGACGCCCATGCCATTCGGTCGATCGGGCGTAAGGAAGTATGGCCCACCACCGAGGGTCGCTGTCTCGGCCGCGTTGATCTCAGCGAAACGTGGCTGACGGTAGGTTTTTCGGCACCACGCATGGCGTTTCTCTTCGTCATCAAAATGCATGCCCGCGTATGTTTGGTCGTCGATTTTATCAGTGCTCTTCAACGCTCGCTCAATCGCCAAGTCAACCTCTCTCAGCGGCGCCACTTCATTGGCGTAGACAACAATCGGGTTCTCAAGGCGGATCTCGTCAAAACCGTGTTCATCGCGGAGTTTTGGCAGGAACTGATACGTGTCCGGCAATCTTTCGATCAACCCGGCAAGACTGGCCGATGCCCAGAACTCGTCCAGCCCGCGACCGGAACCGGTATCGACGCCTTCATAGGCTTCCGGGTTATCCAGGACGCGGTGAAGATGAATAATGCGTTCTTCTTGCACATATTTGATCGCGAGATAGAGCGTGCGGTGAAACTCCGCGCGGCTCACTTCCATTCGCCCGCGATCCACATACGCCAAAATCAGTACCGAAGCCAAATGCGCTAAATTCACCGTTATCTCATCGTAAATCTCGCGCATATAGATATCCCGCAGCCGCGAGGTCTTGCGCTGCAAAAGTGTAGAGACGAACCGCTCAATCCACTTTCCGGAATCCTTGTTGAGAGAAAAAAGATCGTCGAGCGAATTTATCCCCTCAAACAAAACGTCGATCGCCTTCTCCTCCCACCAACGGCCGAACCTTTGCGGCGCGATCGGAGCGCCGAAGCGAATATCCATATCCGTGTTCTTCAATAGGATATTTCCCTCGATCAGCAACTCCTCCTCGAATTGCCTACCCAGCTTTTCGACAAAAAAGTCGACACCGCGCCTCAGCACGTTGTCCGAAATCCGGATCGGGTAGAAGGTGATATTGGCCGGGACGATACGTGTCGGCTTCGCGGCGGCTTCCAGCAGAGCGTCGACACTCTCCATTCCGAGCGATTTCACCCACCGTTCGAGCCGTGGTTGATTACCGGACTTTTGCACCGAGCGAATCCGCGACTTTAGTATCTCCAGAACCAGAGCGATGACGGCCGCACCCGCATGATGTTTGCGCCACATTCCGGCAGTGCGCGAATAGATACCGTATTGTCCTTTGTGGTCGACCGTGCGGCGATCCTTCACCATGCCGCCTTCAGGAAAGACGATGACCTTGCGGCCGCGCAACGTCTCCGCCGCCAAGAACGGCAGCAACCCCGGAAGGTCATTCGGAACCGCCCCCACATTCATCAAAAAGCGGCTGAGACCGCCGCCGCCTGCAAATAAATCCTTCGTCGCCACGCTGCGGCAATAGGCGCCGGTTTCCTTATGCAATAGGTATGGAGGGATGATGGTCTCAAAACGGGCGAAATGATTGAACAGGAATATCTGGCCATCTTCCGCTCGCCCGTCTTCATGATGAAACTTAATATTCAGCCCAAGCCGACTCTCGAGCACCGAGAACGCCTTCACACACCAATCGTATGTCGAGGTCTTAATCTCAAGATCGGCGAGATCGTACATTTAGGCCCTTACGATTCAATTAATTGCCGATAACCCTCTCATGATTAACCACAAATGTTAATCATTTACTAACGGTACAAAACATGGACTGAATATGATAATTCTCATAATGATTTCAATATATTGATAAAGGTCAGGCGGCGCTGGCGAATCGCGCATCGGAAATCCGCAGTGAGAGCGTTTGGCCTCCGGATATGTTAGGCTGGTTCAAATGAAATTAAGGCTGGCGGCGAAGCCCAATCAAGATGTTTGGCGTATCGGCCTTCCCCGTTGTGGAAAAGGAAAAGGATAATCGACAATATGGCGGGTAAATTAAACTTCGAGGAACTTAAGGAAGCCGTCACTCGGCAGGAGATCGATACAGTTCTGGCGGTTCAAGTCGACATGCAAGGCCGCTTAATGGGCAAGCGCATGCAAGCCGAGTTCTTTATCGACGCCGCTTGGCAGGAGACCCATAGCTGCAACTATCTCCAGGCCACTGATCTAGAAATGGAAACCGTCGAGGGTTATCGATCGACCAGTTGGGAGTCCGGATACGGCGACTATACGATGCGACCGGATCTGGAGACGATCCGCCGCATCCCCTGGCTAGAGGGTACTGCATTGGTGATGTGCGACGTTCTCGATCATCACACCCATGCGGAAGTGCCGCACTCGCCGCGTGCCGTCTTAAAACGTCAGATCGCCCGATTGCACGATATGGGAATGATCGCCTTTACCGCCTCGGAGCTTGAGTTCTTTCTTTTTCGCGAAAGTTACGAGGAAGCCCAGGCCCTCGGCCATCGCGGTCTGACGCCCATCAGCGCCTATAACGAGGACTACCACATATTTCAGACAACAAAGGAAGAGGAGGTCATGCGCGCAATCCGGAATGGATTGAACGGCGCGGATATTCCGGTGGAAAACTCCAAAGGCGAAGCCTGCGCCGGGCAGGAAGAAATCAATGTCCGCTATGCAGACGCGCTGACCATGGCCGACCGCCACGCGATTATGAAAAACGGCTGTAAGGAAATCGCTTGGAGCAAGCAACGCTCGATTAGTTTCCTGGCTAAATGGCATTACGATCACGCCGGTAGCTCGTCACATATCCATCAATCGCTCTCAAGCTTGGACGGTCGCCCGCTCTTCTTCGACCCCGATGGAGATCATGGCATGTCAGACCTCATGCGCCGGTATCTTGCCGGCCAGTTGAACCATGCCGCGGCGACGACCTATTTCCTCGCACCTTATATTAACTCGTACAAACGGTTCATGGCCGGTACTTTCGCGCCGACAAAAGCGGTTTGGTCAATGGACAATCGCACGGCCGGGTATCGCATCTGCGCCGGCGGGACGGAAGCCGTCCGAATTGAATGCCGGGTCGGTGGTGCCGATTTAAACCCGTATCTCGCGATGGCGGCTCTAATCGCTGCCGGCATAGACGGCATCGAAAACCAAAGCGAGCTGGAACCCGCCTTCGTGGGCGATGCCTATCGCGGGGGTGAGATACGGGAAATCCCTTCCACCCTACGCGCCGCCACGGTGGCGCTCGATCAATCCCCAATGTTGCGGGCGGCTTTCGGCGACGACGTGATCGATCACTATGTCCATGCGGCCCGCTGGGAACAGCACGAATACGATCAACGTGTGACCGATTGGGAGGTCTCCCGCGGGTTCGAGCGAGCGTGAGCGTAAAAATCTCGGCATTCGTTCCAAATGGAACAATTAGCCGTGCCAATTCAGCCCTTACCCTTTTACACTAGCGACGCGCCTCGATCAGATGGAGATTTGGCCATTGCAGCGCCTTGCCGATACTGAAGACGTATTACCCGAGCCGGAAGACTTGACGGTATTATTTGAGCGCGCGGAAGTGCGCGACCTCTACCGGCTTTCATATATCGCCAATGCTCTGGTTCTGCCGCTTTACGATGCGATCAAGCGCGACTTCGACTTGTCCCGCGGCGAGTATTTATTGCTGTTCAGCCTATCGCACTTTCCGGTACTCACCGCACGCGACGTCGCGGAGATGTCGAAACGGCCCCGAAACTCCATCTCCCGAGCGGTTCACCGCATGTTGGACGAAGGATATATCGACCGTGTCCCCGACCCGGAAGACGGTCGTCAGGCGCGTCTGACCATTACAGAAAGCGGCCGCGATTTACACAATCGGGTCATGCAGCGGTTTAGGACTCGTGAGAGGAAAGGTTTCGAAATTTTAGACGATGGAGACCGAGCAGCATTGGATCGAATTCTCCAAAAGCTCGCGCTGCACGTGGCATCGACGTTGGATTAAAGGCTCGCACCTCAAATTCAATCCAAGAGCATGACACCCCAGGCAACCCCGTTCTGCAGAATACCTATATGGAAAGCGGTAAGGGATAGATTAGGAGGTGAAGGTCTTGTTCATCAAATTTACCTTTTCGAAAGATGCTTAGGCCGCATCCATCGCTCTCATAACGACGTGAATAACCGCGCTCGGTAATCTGCACCACCGCGTTTCGTTTGAATTCGCCGCTGAATTAAGCCGCGCCCATCATGGCATCCTTGCCAAAAAATTAGGGCAGAAAGCGTCTACGAAGCTAGGGGCTATGCGATGCCCTATTTTAATAGATGATCGAAACTCTTGAGGTCCCGGTCGGGTTTGCCGAAGCAATAGCCTTGGCCCAGATGAATCCCGCACTTGCCCAAAAAATCGACCATGGGCTCATCTTCGACCATTTCGGCGATTGTCTCTATCCCGGATTCCTTGCATAGGGTTGCCATGGACGAAAGAAAAGCCCGGCCCTTATCCGTTGCATATGCGCGTTTCACGACCGGGCCGTCGAACTTTACGGTGTCGACATCGAGACTATTGAGATAGTCGAAACTCGCCGCTCCGGCTCCAAAATCATCCAGTGCAATTTTGAATCCTTCTCTGCGAAACTCCTGAATCACTCCATTCACATTATCAAGGTCATGAATTTCCGATGATTCGGTGATTTCCAAATGCAACTTCTCGCCAAGGTAGGGCGTTTTTCGTAACAACTTTAACAAATCCTCGATGAAATCCGAATTTTGGATTGAAAGCCCGGAAACGTTGATGGCAATCGGTTTGAGGTTACCGTGTTTGGATTCTTTCGCGATTATACCAATCGCCTTATCGGCCACCGCTAGATCGAAATCGGAAATAACGCCGATCTCCTCCGCGAGCGTTATCAGCTCAAAGGGAGATTCATTGCCCGTGCCACCCCTAAACCTCGTCAGGGCTTCGAAGTGATGGAGGTGTCTCGTTTGCAAATCACAGATCGGCATAAAGACCAAGTCGAAGGATTTGGTCGCGCAAACCTTGCGGAAGGATTCCGCCTGCCGCAGGGTGTGTGCCATCATCCCCTTGAACGTGCCGGACAAGCTGGTCTCGGGCGACACCTTCTTACCGGCGGAAAAGTTCTTCATTGTGTGAATGATAGCCTTGGCCATTTGTTCTTCCGACAGATCGTCGGCGATGGCATCGATCGTCGTCGTCGTGCTTTGGAGAATTGCAGCTGCCGGGTCAATCCGTCTCGCGGCTTCCTCGATCTGACGGCCGACATCGGAAACGTCTGTGTCCTTGGCGTGGATAATGCTGAAGCTCTCTTCATCAATTTGCCCAGCCGTATCCCCCCCAATTGATTTACCCGAGACGAACTGGCCGATCATGCTCAACAGTTCTTCCCGATTGTCAGCCGAAAGGTCGCCTTTGACCTTTTCCAGATTATCGATCTTCACCAAGGTCATCTGTGGTGCTTCGCCCGCGTTGCGGAGGTCCTTGACCCGTTGGGCCGCCAGCGTCGCAAACGCGTCTCGCTCGAGAACATGCGTCTCGACGTTTTTACTTATCGCGGATACTTGAGACGTCTTAACCTCTCTTGGTGCTATTTTTAAAGCCAGGAAGAAGTTGTTGTAGAAATCCGGCACGCGGTAGCCTGCGAAGGAGACATCCGCAGCCGGATTGCCCA
>Ga0055584_100006972_pt1 | contig 11072 bp, 10 predicted proteins | sample OSDHelmetaG_FD_58716 | JGI IMG/M metagenome (GOLD analysis project Ga0055584, IMG submission 58716) | Pelagic marine sediment microbial communities from the LTER site Helgoland, North Sea, for post-phytoplankton bloom and carbon turnover... | ecosystem: Environmental > Aquatic > Marine >...
CCTTTTTCTCGGTTATCTTCATATATTAATATATTAACTAAGGATACACGCGAGTATCCTAGGGGAATTTCTCCTTTTAAATTTTAAATTCCAATGAATAATTATTATTTATTAAAATTTTTTAAAACATATAATACCTATATTTTTTTTATTAAGTTTTCACATGGAATTTTTAGACTTAAAAACTCAGCAAAAGCGCATTAGAAAACCGCTCGAGAAAAGAATTAACAAAATTCTTGATCATGGTGCTTATATCATGGGGCCAGAGGTTTTCGAGCTTGAAGAAAAATTAGCTGACTATTGTGGAGTAAAACATGCTATTTCATGTTCATCAGGAACCGATGCATTATTGATTCCGCTTATGGCATGGGGTATAGGCCCTGGAGATGCAGTGTTTACAACCCCCTTTACGTATGTTGCAACTGCAGAAGTCATTTCTATTCTTGGTGCTACACCTATTTTTGTAGATGTTTATGAATCAACTTTTAACATTGATTGCGAAAAATTAGAAACTGAAATAAATAAAGTGATTAATAATGGGAAGCTAAAGCCTAAAGCAATTATTCCTGTTGATCTGTTTGGATTACCTGCACGATATAGACTGATTGATAAAATTGCTAAAAAATATAATTTGAAAGTTATAGAAGATGCAGCGCAAAGTTTTGGAGGTTCAATAAGAGATAAAAAAGTTGGCGTATTTGGAGATGTTGCTGCTACCTCTTTTTATCCTGCAAAGCCACTTGGATGTTATGGAGATGGTGGTGCAATTTTTACAAATGATGATGATATAGCTGAAGAGTGCAAAGCTATTCGTATTCACGGTACCAAAAAAGATAAATACAATAGTGAAATGATAGGTTTGAATGGTAGGCTAGATAGCATTCAAGCAGCAGTTTTATTAGAAAAATTATCTATTTTTGATGAAGAGTTAGAAATGAGGAATCAAGTGAATTCTTATTATCGTGAATATCTCAATAATGCACAATATCATCCTCAAGACTATCAGTCTGCCCACGCTTTATTTTCTATTGTATTGGGATCAAACGATAAAAGAGATAACTTAGTTTATAGGCTATCAAAAAATAAAATTCCATCTGTGGTCTATTATAAATTTCCAATTCATTTAATGGAAGCATTTCGATATTTAGGATACAATAAAGGTTATTTGCCTGTATCTGAAAAATTATCAGATACAATAGTTAGCCTACCTATGCATCCATATTTAACTGAACAAGATATTGATTGTATTTTGCAAACTATTCAAAATAAATAATGAAAGTACTTGTTACAGGTGGAACAGGGTTTATAGGTTCAAATCTTGTTAATAAGTTAGTTGAGCTAGATTATCAAGTTGAGGTAATTGATAATAATTTAAGTGATGTAGGTAAAATCAATAAAAAAGCAAATTATCATCAGTACGATTTATCTGATGTTAATAATTTGAATCAAGTATCAAGAATACTAAACTCAGTGGATTCGGTTTTTCATTTAGCAGCAAAAGCAAGAGTTCAACCATCAATAGATGATCCTGTTGGTTATGAGCTTAACAATACATTGAGTACTGTTAATATATTAAAAGCCTGTGTGGATTCTGATGTCCGAAGATTTGTGTATAGTAGTTCTTCATCCGTATACGGAGACAATGATAATATGCCACTTAAAGAAAATTTTAAGCCAAACCCACTTTCACCTTACGGTGCACAAAAATATTATGGAGAAATTCTATGTAATACTTTTGCTGAAGTGTATGATATCGAGACAGTTTCCTTAAGATATTTTAATGTTTATGGTGAAGGTCAAAATATTGGTGGAGCATACTCGTTAGTTATAGGAATTTTTTTTGATCAAATGCTTAGCGGAAAACCTCTTACAATTAGAGGAGATGGAACTCAAAAAAGAGATTTCACGTACGTAGGAGATGTGGTAAACGCAAATATTTTAGCTTCAGAGTCACACATGGTGGGTAGTGGAGAGGTGCTTAATATTGGTAATGGAGATAATAGGACAATTAATCAAATTGCTGATCTCTTTGATGTAAAAAAAGAATATATTGAACCTGTATTAGAACCTAAAGAGACACTTGCAGATATAAAATTAGCAAAAGATTTGTTAAATTGGGAACCAACAACATCTGTAGACAGTTGGATTAAACAACAAATAATTGATTATGAAAAAAAATAGTTGCTCATTAGACGGAGTTTTAATTCTAGATCCTCAAATTCATTCTGATTCAAGAGGACATTTTATGGAGCTATTTAAAATAGAACAATTATTAGATTTCAAGGTTCAACAAATTAATCAGGCAGTTTCAAAAAAAAAGTGCATTAGAGGTCTTCATTTTCAAAAAAAACCATTTGAACAGTCTAAATTGGTTTGGGTACCGAGGGGAGAAGTTCTAGATATAGTTGTTGATTTAAGACAACAATCAGAAACCTATTTAAAAAGCGAAACTTTCTTGCTCAGTGATAAAAATTTTAAAATGCTCTTTATTCCAAAAGGTTTCGCACATGGATATGTAACCTTAACTCATAATGTCGTTTTCAATTATGCCCTTGATGAAATTTATAATCCTGAATTTGATTTTGGCGTTAATTTTTTTGACCATGATATTAATCTTAAACTTAATCTCAACTTGGAAGAGTACGAACTATCAAAAAAAGATAAAACTTTACCTTTTTTAAAAGATATTACTTTTTAAATTTTTAGAATAAATTGAAGGAAACAACTAATGAACTATAGACTACTACCAATACTATTGTTTTCAATGCTTCTCGCACAGACGACCTTGAGTAATGATCAACTTGATTTATTGAGAGATCAACTTTCCCAAGGTAGTGAAATAGCTGATACGAATATATTGATTGAAGAGACAAGCGATTTAACGAGTGAGGATTTTGAAGAAGTTACAATTGAAGCGGAAGAAGATGTTATACCTTTAAACAATAATCTTTATTTTGGTTATAAATATTTCAAAAATGAAATTAATTTTTTTGATAATACTCCAACATCTGCTGATTATAGACTTGGAGCAGGCGATGAAATAATCTTGTCCCTATGGGGAGAAGTCAATTCCAGAGAAAAAATTACCATTAACAAAGAAGGTTTAATTTATTTTGAAAATTTAGGTTTTATAAATGTTTCAAATATGACCATTGCTCAAGCCGAAAAAGTTCTGAAAGATAGGTTGCAAAACATCTATTCTACATTAAAAGAAGATATAGCTACTACTGACTTAATGATTGAAGTATCAAATTTAAAATCTATAAATGTATATCTTTCTGGAGAGGTGCAAAGTCCTGGTGTTCATTTAGTACATCCTTTTTCTGATATTTTTTCTGCATTGATCCAATCAGGTGGGCCTACATTAAATGGTAGTTTGAGAGAAATTCAGCTAATTAGAAATGGAGAAATTATTTCTTCTACAGATTTGTATACTTTTTTCAGCAGTGGCTTAGGAAATTTTCCCTCTCAAAAGCTTTTAAATGGTGATGTTATTTATGTACCACCTGTTGGGATAAGAGTGTTAGCAGAAGGAGAATTGAATAATTTAGGATATTATGAACTCTTAGCAGATGAAACTATTAATAGTTTAATTAATTATGCTGGAGGCCTAACCTCAAATTCAAGCAATACAGTTATCATCAATGAAATTATTCCTATGGGTAAGAGAACATCTGATGATGCAGCTAGAACAGGTAAAGTTATAAGTTTGTCAAATGCTTCAAAAATATCTTTAAATAACGGGTCCACAATTAATATTTTACCCATAAGTAATAATACTGTTTCAGTAACTGTTTTCGGAAGAGTTAGTTTTCCTGGGGAATATCCGTTGTATAAAAATCTGTTTTCATCTTCAAAGGAGCAACAGCTCGAAGCACTTTCACTGAAAGAATTACTTGGCATTGTTGGAGGTTTTGAAGATCCAGTTTTTAGAAAAACTATAAGCGATAAAATTGTAGTTCTAAGGCAGGATGAAAACCAATTTTATGGTAAAGAATTTATTATTGAATATGCTGATTCTGATAGTTTTAAGTTAAATATTAATGACAAAGTATTTGTTTATGAAAATTCAAACTATGACAATAGTTTTACATACACTATTGATGGTGAAGTAAATAGTCCTGGGACATATCCGTTAAAAGAGGGAACAACTTTACAGGATGCAATTAACATTGCTGGTGGTGTTTCACCCATGGGATCTATTAACAGCGTTTCAGTTTCTAAAGATTTTGCAAGTTTTGATTTAGAGGGTAACAGTGTAACGGAAACTGCTTTAGTTGGTAATATTGATTTTTCATTTGAAATAGCAGATAAAAATATTATTACAATTCTTCCTAAAACAAATGTGGTTAGAGTGGACGGTAATGTCTACAGCCCTGGGTTTATAGCTCATTCCTCTTCTGCAATGAGCATGTCAAAAGCAATAGAGTTAGCTGGTGGATATAAACCCAATAGTTTGAAAAGAAATGCTTATGTGATTAGAGCCAATGGTGAAATCGAAAAAGCTGATCTTTTTAGAGGAAGAGCTAAAAGAGTATTCCCTGGAGATGCAATTTTTGTTCCTGTTGACCCAAATCCTTCACAGTTTAATGTTGCAGCTTTCACTGCAGACATATTATCAGTGTTAACAAATCTTGCAGCTATATTAGTTATAGTTGATAATAATTCTGATTAATTTTATCCAATGAAATTAATCTTACTTCGACATGGTGAAAGCCAATGGAATTTAGAAAATAGATTTACAGGTTGGAAAGATGTAGGATTAACAGACTCTGGAAAACAAGAAGCAAAATCTGCAGGAAAAAAGATAATTGAAAGTAAAATAATAGTTGATTCAGTTTATACTTCTTTGCTTAAAAGAGCCACGCACACCTCAAATATTGTAGCAAAGCATATAAATTTTAATTTAGAACATATTCAATATGACTGGAGACTAAATGAAAGACACTATGGTGCGCTTCAGGGCTTAAACAAATCTGAAACTGCTGAAAAATACGGTGAAGAACAAGTACTTATCTGGAGAAGAAGTTTTGATATTCCTCCTCCTAGTCTTAAAAATGATGATCCAAGACATCCAAGATTTAATTCCAAATTTGATAATATTAAAGATGACCTTCCATCAGGAGAAAGTTTAAAGGACGTAATCGAAAGGTTAAAACCATTTTGGAGTGAATATCAAAATAGAATTATGAATAGATTTCAAAACAACTTAATAGTAGCTCATAGCAACTCTTTAAGAGCAATTATTAAAATTGTTGAAAATTTAAATGATGAAGAAATTATATCAGTAAACTTGCCGACTGGTATTCCACTTGTTTATGAGCTTGATGCTAATTTGACTGTAATAAATAAAAAGTTTTTAGAGGACATCAAAACTCTAAAGAGTCTTGAAAAGAAAATAATAAATCAAGGAAAAATAAAATGAGTTATGATTTCTCTAATTCCAAAATTCTCGTTATAGGAGATTTAATGTTAGATATTTTCTATTACGGCAAATCTTTTAGAGAGTCTCCTGAAGCACCAGTGCCAGTTATAGAAGATGCAGATATTAGAAATATTTTAGGTGGAGCTTTAAATGTTGCAAATAATATTAAAAATTTAGGAGGTAATGTTAGTATTATTGGTATGTTGGGAGAAGATAAAGAAGCTCAAATCATAAATGATCTATTAGAAAAAGAAAATATTTCAAATACCGGTATATTCAAAAATAAAAATTTTAAGACAATTTCAAAAAAGAGAATTTTTTCTAATAATATTCAAATTGCAAGAATTGATAAAGAAGATCAAAACTATAAATTTAATTTTACAGATAAAGATATTTTACAAATCGAAAAGCAAATTTCTAGTTGTGACATACTAATATTATCAGACTATAATAAAGGTTTTTTATCGGAGAATTTAATTCCAATCATCATTGACATTGCTAGGTCAAATAACGTTAAAATCATTGTAGACCCCAAAAAGCTAAATTTTGCTTCATATAAGGGCGCCAGTATAATTACACCTAATTTAAAAGAAATTCAAGATGCTACCAGTATAACAATTGCAAATCAAAAGCATCTAATTGATATTTGTAAAAAAATAGTGAATGAACATGATTTTGAACATATTGTGGCTACTAAAAGTGAAGATGGTATTTCTATAATAAGTAAAACTGAAGATCATCATATTAGTGGTAAATTAGTTAATAACCCTGATGTATCTGGAGCAGGAGATACCGTGATTGCTGCCTTAGCTCTTGGACTATCCGTTGGTTTAGATATTTATTCTAGTGCAAATATTGCAAATATAGCTGCAGGTTTAGTAGTAGCTAAAGAAGGAACCTCGGTAGTAAGTATTTCCGAATTAAAAGAAAGTGTTTAAAGATATCATAGTGTCTTGACTTTCAACATCTGTTAATATTCTGAAATCAATATTTTTAAAGCTGGTTTTGAATCCAATAAGAAAATGTTGATTTTCTTTTTGAAAATCATTTGATAAATCAAAAGGCTTATCATTATTAGTTCCATTATATGATTTAAAAATCTTATGATTTATATATGAAAGATCTAAAAAGATATTTTCAAATTTTTTCTGGAAAAAATAATAATTAAGAACAACTCTATTTCGATTTGGATGAATGTATGGATTTCCTATTACTCTTTGATTGTAAATCCATCCTTCTGTATAAATCATGTTCCAATAATAGCTATCTAAACCAGGAGGGTGGATATTTCCACTTTGGTTTTTAGTATTTAAGTATTCAATAAGTAGAATCATAGATTTATTTGAAAACTCTAAACCATAAAGACCATCTTGCAGATTATCAAACTTAAGACCACTATTATCTTCAAAAAAGTGTTGGTGGTACAACCGAATATTCTTTTCATTTTTAATAAATTCAATCGCAAAATCAAAAATACCAAACGCATCACCAAGAGTGTTGACCTGTTCACCATCTGGTTTGTCTTCATTCCCAGGATCGCCAATAACTACATCCAGCCAATCTTCTACAGATCCTCCTAAATCACCAAAACCTTCTACTTTACCTCCCCAAATTGTGTTATGTACTATTCCAAATGTGAACTTAGAATTTTCTATAAAAAAATTTGAATATAAACTTTTTTCATGAATGTAAGGATTGCGCAAATAGGTAGAATTTTCATCTAAAACACCATGAGAAAAATCAGCTTGGAATAATAATTTATCTTTTATTGAAAATTCTGAAGCAATATTTATTCTCAATGGTTTAAAGGAATTTTCAGATTCAATCAATGAACCTGATGAAAAATCAGAATTTTCTGAAGTTATATCTCTAAAAAATTTTCCAATAGTTAACACTGAATGATTAGTTTTATAGCTAAGGTATAGCTTATCAATTTCACTTCTTTCATTTCCAATTAAGCTTTTTGAAAAAAAAGTGAACGAGTTTTTCTGATATTTATATTCAGGTACAACCAAAAAATTGTTTTCATACATACCTTTAAATTTTGAGTTTAGAGCAATGACATCTGTTTTTGGTGTTGTCAAAAAACTCAAATCAAATTTATGCTCTTGAGCATGAATACAATAAATTAAAAGTATGATTGCATTTAGTTTTTTTATCATAAAAACTATTCTTTCTCTTTTGGCATTACATAAAATTTCCAATCCATCACTTCAATTTGTGAATACTTCTTTATTTCAAAAGATTGATAATTCTTACTAGGTAAAATCCTTACTTCTTTTCCATTAATAAGTAAATCTAATGGCATAATAAAATTATCATTTACATTGTTCCACTTGTAAAAAAATTGTGATTTTGTTTGATAATATTCTAGCTCTGGTTGATTAGGTGAATAAAAATATTGTTCGGCAAAATACCAATAATCCTTTCCTGTTTTTTCGTTCACCTTATTAAAAAAATCTCTTGTGTTTGCAAATCCTTTTGCATTTTCTATCATGAATTCTTTTAATATTTCAAACCATATTTTATCATTATTTATAACACTTCTTAAAGTGTGCATTACCCAAGCGCCTTTCATGTAAGTATCACCATGTAAAGCCCAATGGTTTTCATTTTCATTACCAACAATAGGAATATCATTTACAATCCTGTTTTTTAAAGTGTTTAGGTAATGAACTCCAACCTCATAACTATCGAATTTGTCTTCAAAGTATATTGCTTCTGAATAAACTTGCAATCCCTCATGAATCCAAATATGCGTTGGATCAGATGCAGTAACACTATTTCCAAACCACTCATGACCTGTCTCGTGTATAATAAGAGGATCTATCACACCATACATTGGCCAGCTTTTGCTTCGTACTCCATTATAAATGCTAAATCCATTACCATAAGTCACTGCAGATTGATGTTCCATACCTAAATAAGGCACTTCAATTAGTTTGTAGCCATCTTCATACCATTGATAATCGCCAAAATACTTTTCATAAAACCTTATAACCTCTTTTGATTGAGTGAAATAATTTGAAGCAAGCTCTCTATTATAATCCAATACGTAATGATTCATATAATGAATTGTATTATCTTTCATAAAAGTATCTTGAACTGCAACATAGTTTCCAATCTGAACTGAAATATTGTAATTATTAATTGGGTTGCTAACAAACCACTCATATCTTGATTTACCATTTTCAGTGTTTACACTTCTTAATTTACCATTACCTACAGCAACCATATTTGATGGGACAGTATAAACCATTCTTACACTATCTCCTTCCGCTGTGATATGGTCTTTGTTTGGCCACCAGATTCTAGCACCTTCGCCTTCACAAGAAACAGCAATCCAATCTCGACCATCTTTATCTTTGGACCATGTAAAACCTCCAGCCCAAGGAGGATTATCTGCGCTTTGAGGAACACCTTGGTAAAAAACAGTAAAATCAAACATAGTATTTTTTTTAATAGTTGACGAAAAATCAATCAATACTGCATCGAATTCTCGCGTAAAAGACAATTCCTGATTTTTGTAAGTTATTTTTTTGATATCTAAATTTTCAGCTAAATCAATCTGTAATTGATTTAAATCTCTTTTACTTTCTGCTTTTACTCTTACAAAGCCGTCTAAGGATTTTTTTTCAATATTAAAATCAATATTTATATCATAATACGAAACTCTGTACGATGAACGATTTTCATTCAAATTACCTATTAATAAGTTATTTGGAGTTAATTCTGGTAACTTATATTGATTTCCGTGAGGTCTATTTTCTTCTTGGCAAGACAATAAAGTACATATTAAAAAACTAAAAATTATTTTTTTCATAATAGGTCCTTGTTTTTAATAAGTTGTTAGCAAAAATGATGTAGTATAAAATAACACAAAAAAGAAACCATAACACTATAGCAAAAGCTTCTTTGATTAAAAATAAAACATAGACTATAACAAAGTAAATAAGCCATTTAATCCATGCAGGCTGTGACCACAATTTAAATAATGAATTCATGAGATACCTTTTAAATAGTTGTAATACTCCATTGATTCATTATAAATAGAATCATATTGATTCTCAATATTTATATCCTTTTTATAATATTTTTGAAATCCAGTAGTATTAATAACATTATCGTACCAATGTTTCCACCAAATGCCGTCATTTTGATGATGGCCTTTTTCCCATTGAAGCATTGATTTATCAAAATCAATATTTATACTTTCGCACCAATCAGATAACACTTTTGAAGGATTTTTAAGTAGATCTTCAGAGTCTATAACTCTAAATGTTTTATTTGATTTTTTTAAAAACTTAGCAATTTCATATTGTTGTGGATAGCCTAATTCTTCAACTTTTTGCAAATTATTTTTAACTATATAAGAACTAATTACTTCTTTTGGGTGTCGTAATAAAATGCAATTTTGACATTTTTTGATCCATTTAATCTCGCTTAAATCAATTAAATGATGCGCCATATGTTTTTGATACCAAATACTTTTTTGATTAGGCACTTTATGTGTAAGATAATGAACGACTTCTTTATAATTCGATGAATAATGATTAATGATTTGTTCCTTCATCGGGTGATTTTTTTGAGTTTTCTTTAAGTAATGAGCATAAAATGGTTCATCTGTTACAAAAGTATCTTTTCTCGATGACCATGATCTCATTAGAGCGGTTGAAATATTTCTTGGACCGGACCAACAAGCTATAATCATTTTGAGCTAATGCTATCTTGTATATGTTCGTTGTACAAAAGTCTAATTTTATTTACCATAGAATCTGGATTTGTAGATTGCAGATTTCTATTTTCAATTTTTGAAACTGGGATAATACCAGCGAAAGTACCAGTCACAAAAGCTTCTTCACAATTTTTAACATCTTCAAAAGTAAAATTAGTTTGATTACAAACAATCCCATTTTTGTAGCATATCAAAATTGCTTTACTTCTTGTAATACCGTTAAGACAAAATTCACCAGTTGAAGTCCAAACCTGCCTATCTTTGATAAAGAATAAATTTGTAGAGTTGCAAGTACTAACATTTCCATTAGGATCATTCATAATACCTTCATCATAATTAAGTTTATTGGCTTCAATGCTTGCTTGAATACAATTAAGCTTACTTAGAGTATTAAAATGTGTACTTAAAATATTATCAGGGGGCCTAATGGTTTGAACCCTTCCTATAGTAATACCGTTTAAATAAATTTCTGGATTAGTTTTTTTATGTTCAGGTATGATAACAAAATTGATTGAGCCTATATTTGCACTGGGATTTTGATATGGAGTAACTTTGTTTCCTCGAGAAATAATTAAGCGAATATGTACATCATCCTTCATAGAGTTTTTATGTAAAACTTTTTCAATTTCAAAAATAATAGCTTCTTTTGATAGGGGGATATCAATGGAAATTCCATGAGCACTGTTAAAAAGTCTTTCAAGATGTTCATTAATGAAAACCAGTTTTGAATTGTGAAGTCTAATACCTTCCCATACTCCATCTCCAAGTAAAAATCCACTATCAAAAACTGAAATCTTTGCTTCGCTTCTATGAAGTAAATCACCATTAATGTTGATAAATATATCATCATTTTTTGGATTTGATATATATGAATGACTGCTCATTTGTGGGCCCACAGGGACTTGAACCCCG
>Ga0055584_100006973_pt1 | contig 11072 bp, 6 predicted proteins | sample OSDHelmetaG_FD_58716 | JGI IMG/M metagenome (GOLD analysis project Ga0055584, IMG submission 58716) | Pelagic marine sediment microbial communities from the LTER site Helgoland, North Sea, for post-phytoplankton bloom and carbon turnover... | ecosystem: Environmental > Aquatic > Marine >...
CGATGCGATTAAACCCGAGGGCCGTCTGTTTTTTGCAGGTGAGCATTGCTCGACTGACCAGGCATGGATACAGGGATCCATGATCTCCTCCCTGCAAGCAGTTTATGACATCGTGAGTAACTGAAGATGAATAAGAAAAAACAGATTCTTGATACCGCAATTATCGGTGCGGGGGCTGGTGGCCTTTACTCGGCCTGGCGTCTTGCCCATGCCAAGGAAGGCGCGGTAAACGCCAGCGATATACACGTTTTTGAGATGAGTAACCGTATAGGCGGTCGCTTATACACTGTAAACATGCCCGGCATGCCCAGTGTGAATACTGAATTGGGTGGGATGCGGGTTCTTTCTCTACAGAAAATTGTCCAGGGTGTTATCAAAAAACTTGATATAGAGCTTGAAGATTTCCCCATGGGTGGTCCGCAAAACCTTGCCTATCTTCGAGGGAAGAGATTTCCAGTGAGTGAATATAGTGACCCGCAGACCGTGCCGTTTGATCTTCCGCCGTGGGAAAGCGGCATGTCACCGGCAACCCTGATGGTTAAAGCAATAGAAAAAATTGTACCCGGGGTGCTTGATGCCAAATCTGAGAAAGATCGCAGGAAACTGTGCAACAAACGCAAAATTGACGGAATCCCATTGCGGAATTATGGCTTCTGGTCCCTGCTTCTGCAGAATTTGACCATCGAGGGTTACAACCTGGCTTTGAAAGGTGGTGGTTATAACACCTTACTGAGCAACTGGAATTGTGCCGATGCCATTCCATGGTATCTCGCTGATTTCTCTGAAGATCCCCGCGATATCAGTTACAAGACACCCATCAAGGGCATGCAGCAGATACCTGAAAAACTGTCTAGCGAATTCCAGGAAAAGGGCGGCCAGGTCCACATGCAGTCCGAACTGGTCAGTTTTAACAAATCAGAAGACCATAAAGGTCTGCTGGAACTCACGGTAAGAAATCTTAAAAAGGGCACGGAAACAAACTGGTTGTGCAAACGCCTGGTCTTAGCTCTACCTCAATGGGCCATCATGAAGCTGGCACAACATGCACCCGACCGAACCAGCCCAGTGAAGTTTTTCAACAACCAGACGGTCATGTCCTGCCTCGACTCGGTGACTCCCCGGACCCTGTACAAATTTGCGCTTGCGTATGAAAGACCCTGGTGGCATATGCTCAATATGATGTCAGGTCACTCGGTGACCGACCTGCCGTTGCGCCAGGTTTACTATTTTGGTACCGAGGCGGATCAACCAGGGGCAAATCCAAACAACCTCAACTCATACATAGATTGTAGTTATACTGATGGCGTCTCTGCCGGCTATTGGGAAGGGGTACGTAAAACCGGGCCGGATTTTTCAGGAAGTCCGAACCCTTATATACCCAAAGGGGAAAACTCATATATCCCGGGATTACAGGTGAGCAGCCAAATGGTTAAACGTGCCACTCAGCAACTACAAGAAGTGCACGGCATTCCCAATCTGCCAAAACCCTATGCGGCCGTATTTAAAAACTGGGCTGATAAACCCTATGGCGGTGGATGGCATACCTGGAATATTGGCGTCAATTCAGCAAAGGTGATGGAAAAAGTCCGTAAACCACATCACGACTATAAGGTGTATATTTGTGGCGAATCGTACTCTGACAGTCAGGGTTGGGTAGAGGGTGCATTGCAGACTTCGGAAAGAATGCTAAGAGAACATTTCGGACTGAAGCGCCCAACATGGTTAAAAGGACAGGTAGATCTCGGGTCGTAAACCCGGAAATGCTTCAAAACCAAACAGATAAACAAATCAAGGAGTGGTATAAATGACCCAAACCAGCGAGACATTCTATGCAGATGTCGATGATAAAAACGTTGCCCAGTTAATTCTCGACTACCTCAAACTTGAGGGTGTAACTCACATTTTCGGTATTCCCGGAGGAGGACTGAAACAGTTACTCGAAGAACTGCGCATGCAACAGGATAATTTTAATTACATTATCTGCCGTCAGGAATCCGGTGCTGCCTTCATGGCCGATGGCTACCACCGGGTAACCGGCAAGCTCGGTGTCGTGATGGTCACATCCGGCCCTGGTGCAACCAATGCGCTCACAGGAAGCATGAACGCACAGGCGGATCACTCTGCCGTGCTCACAATCACTGGTGAAGTCCCTGAAGAATACATCGGCATGGGCTATTTACAGGAAGGGGTCGCCGGCGGTTTGAAAATGGACACACTATATCGAAATGCAGTGTATTACAGCCAGCTTATCAGCAGTCCAAATAATCTTCACACGCTTATCACCCAGGCCCTGCGGGACTCTTTCGACCTGCCGCGTCATGCAACCCACTTGAGTCTGCCCAACAATGTGTCGGAACAGGTTCCCGACAAACCCGTGCCCTTCCCCAAGAAAGTCAGTAATTACCGCGCAGTCTCCCTTCCAAGAAACCAGGAACAGGTGGCCGAGGCTTTTGACTTACTGATGAAGGCAAAGCGCCCGTTGATATTTCTAGGTAATGGCAATCGCTTTACGCTGCAGAACGAGGACCCAATCACCGGCGATACCGGACGATTGGACAGGTTCAGAGAGTTTGTCAACAAATTTGCCATCCCCGTCATGACCACACCCGATGGCAAGGCCTTGTATCCCGAATCAGATGCGATGTCATTACGCACATTTGGCCTGGCCTCATGTGAATGGACATTTCTTTATATGAACGGCGAAGGCGAACAACCCTATGATGCACTGATGGTCATTGGCTCAACCCTGGGTGAACTGGCCACCCGCAAGTGGAATCCCATCCTGACACCGGATGGCCCTTTTATTCAGATAGACGCTGATCATTCGGTCATTGGCAGAAGCTTTCCAATGCACCTCGGCATTGTTTCAGATGCCGGGGAGGCCATGGATCAACTGTGCAGGTTAGGGCACGATGTTACAGTCGATGACACGGTCAAAGAAAGACACGAATTTATAAAGTCGATCAAACAGCGCTCTCCCTACTTCGCACCCGAAAAAAGAGAGTCCGATGCAACACCGATACTGCCGCAGGCCATGTCGAGAATCATCAATGAGGAATTACCGAAGGATGGATGCCATATTTTTATCGATGGCGGCAACTGCATAGGCTGGGCTCTTCATTATATGGAGCTTGATCCACCTACCCAGATTCATAATTCGCTGGATATGGGTCCAATGGGTTTTGGTACCTGTTCCGTTGTGGGCGGCAAGTTCGGCGCACCTGACAAGCACTGCATCTGCCTGACCGGTGACGGCGGTTTTATGATGCAGGGCAGCGAGGTTTCCACAGCGGCCCAATATAATCTCGGAATTATCTGGATCGTGGAATTCAACAATGACCTTGGCATGGTAAGCCAAGGTAATGCTTTTTTCTTCAAGCCACCCCATTATCCGGAAAAACCTTCCTGGGTTGATTATTACAAGCTAGGCAATCCCGACCTGTGCAAGTACGCCGAAGGGTTAGGCGCAGATACCTATCGTGTTAACACACCCGATGAAATGCGCAAGCATTTCAAAACGGCACTGGAAAGGGCCACCGCAGATAACAAACCACAGGTCATAGTTGTGAATATCGATACCACTGAAATTCCACCCTATTATCAACCAATTGCAACATAAAAGGACAGCAGATGAAATCTATTAACAGCATTGGTATAACAGGGCTTGGTTATGCGGTGGGAAGCGGCGTAAGAGGGAATAAAGACCCCATTTTTAAATGGCTGGACAATCACAATGTCGCCAATAAGGACCTTTTTGCCGGTTACAAGGATCGGGCCGTATTGCAGGATGGGGAGAGCCTGGAGTCCATGATGGTATCAGCAGCCACGGCAGCGCTGGCAAATGCGAATGTGAATGCTGATGAAATCGACACACTCACAGGCTATGCTTCAATCAGTAAATACCTGGTACCAAACGGATTAGCTGCGGTGCACCAGCAGTTGGGCATGTCGGATAATTGCTGGGTGCTGCCGGTTCAGGCTGAATACACCAACTATCTGGCCGGAATCCGTATCGCCAACGCGATGATCGCCTCAGGCAGTGCAAAAAAGGTGCTGGTAGTGTGCGGTTGCAACTGGACCCAGCATGTCGATTACCACCAGGCCGCTTCGCTCAGCGTTGGCGATGGTGCCTGTGCGGCAGTCATCAGTGAAACAAGGGATACAGGTAAGTTTTCACTGCTTGATTCGGCCACCCTGTGTGCGACCAAGTGGTATGGTGCGATGGACATGAGTCCGAGAGAGCTATTGCCGGCACAGGCCAATGTCCGGCTTGGCGCTTACACCAAAGCGTTGTTCAACCTGGATGCAAAAAGAGGGGGGGAAGCCTTCAATGAATTCGGTAAAAACGCTCCGCCTGAACTGGCCTTGAAATTAATCAAGGACAACGGACTAACACCCTCGGAAGTTACCGTGATATCCCACCAGGCATCCAGCGTGTTATTGAATTACTGGAAAGATAAAATCAATCCGAAACAATATCTGGATACCATGGCAAAGTTTGGCAATCTGACTCTTGCCTCCATGGGTGTTACCCTAGCCTATAAATACGATCAGATAGAAACGGAATACCTTGTTCTTTTAGGGATTGGTATTCAACAGGAAACATCGGCGTTACTTTTCAAAAGGAACCATTAAAAATGACTGACAAGAGCAAAATTGAGCGTATGCCCAGTTCGATGGGCTACCCATTTTCAACAGCAGTACGTGTCGGCGACACCTGGCAGCTTTCAGGTCAAATCGGTCTGGACCCAAAGACCAATAAACTCGCAGCGGGTGGTGTTGGCCCTGAAACCAAACAGACACTGGAGAATATCCGCCAGGTACTCGAACAGGCTGGAAGCTCTATGCAGAACATCATCAAGGTTGGTGTATTTTTGAAAGACATCGACGATTTCGAAATCATGAATGAAGCGTATGGAAAGTTTTTTGATGCTTCAGATTACCCGGCACGCTCCGCAGTAGCCGTCGCAGGACTAGCCTTGAAAGCAAGAGTTGAGATTGAGTGCAGCGCGATAGTTAGTAAGTGAGTGCTCAATCAAAAAATAGGCGCAACTAAAGTGAAATTCAATGGGTGCGGGCCATCGACTGCCCGCCGTTGGTCAACAACTGGCTTTCTGCTTGTTGCAGCATTGTCACTGATATCAACCGGGCGGGCACTGAGCCAGGAAAACGACCGCGTTGAAGATGAGCCTTTAGAGGAGTCAATGGTACTCGAAGAGGTGATTGTAACAGCGCAGTTAAGACCTGAGCCCCTGTTGACGGTACCTGTTTCCGTCGATGTCATTAAAGGCGAATGGTTGGAAAATTATGCTGTGCGAACCTTTGAAGAGCTTTCCCAATCAGTCCCCAATTTCACCGTTAACGAAACCCCGATTGACACCAATATATTTATTCGCGGTATCGGTTCGCCCGAAAACCAGGGGTTCGAACAATCCGTGGGAATGTTCAGCGATGGCGTGTACTGGGGGCGCGCGCGTCAGGCCCGTGTACCATTTTTTGACGTAGAACGTATCGAAGTGCTGAAAGGCCCGCAAGGTATCCTTTTCGGCAAAAATACCAGTGCCGGTGCGGTCAATATAATTACGGCAAAACCCAGCAGGGAAACTGAAGGCTCTGTATCAGCCTATTACGAACCCGATGCGGCAGAGTTCATCGTAGAAGGCATTTTTTCGGGTAGGTTGGGAAAAGACTGGATGGGCCGTATCTCACTGAGAGGCGCCAGCATGGATGGCTGGGTTCACAACACAGCGATTGATGCCGATGAGCCTGATCGTGAAGAGACCTTCCTGCGCGGCACACTGGTATGGGAAGCTTCTGATGACGTTGAGCTTGTATTCAAATATGAGTATGGCAGCCTGGATGTCAAGGGTTCGCCGATGCAAATCACCGAGGCCGGAGAATTTGGGTCCTTGTTTTCTGCTTTTGATCCGCTTTTCGAAGATCGTCTGAATGACCAGCGATCGGTAGGTGGGAACGGCGTATTCATCGCACCTGAAAGTTCGGATACAGACACTCAAAATGCAGCTTTAACAATCAACTGGCAACTTGAAGAGTTTAACCTGACCGCCATTACCGGTTATTCCGCCTACGACTTCGAAGACGTGTTTGATGCTGATATATCAGCATTGAGCCAGGCCCAAAAGGTATTTGGTTCAGATTTTCAACAGTGGAGTCAGGAAATACGCCTGATATCACCACTCGCAGATCCCGGTGGCATTGAATATGTTGTAGGCATTTACTGGCAGGACAACGATCTTGACGTCGTTACAAGGGATGACATAGATCTCAGCTTGCTGGGAGCGCCCGCCGGGTCGCGCTATTACATCACCGATCAGTCTGCTACTTCCTGGGCCATTTTTACGCAGGCAACCTGGCACCTCTCAGAAACTTTTCGTATTACGGGCGGCTTGCGCTGGTCCAATGAAGACAAGCGGGCCTCCCGCTCACTGACCGTAACCGACCTGGGAACCACCAACCCAAATCCTGAGCTCGAGCCTTTCTTTGGGTTTGCGTTGGGTACTTTTCCGCATGATCTAAAGGGCTCACGATCAGAAAACCACCTGTTGCCGTCGATCAATCTGCAATGGGACGCAAATCACAACACCATGTTCTATGCCAGTTACTCCAAAGGCTCCAAGGGAGGTGGTTTCGATGAGCAACTAACATCTGGTAACCGGGACGACTGGGAGTTTGACGATGAACAGGTCGATGCCTATGAGGCAGGCGTCAAAATGAGTTTCCTCGAGCGCAGAGCGACACTGAATGCAGCAATTTTTCGTTCCGAATATACCGACCTTCAGGTCAGCGCCTTTGATGGTATCGCGGGTTTTGTGGTCGGAAATGCCGCCTCTGCCACTAGCCAGGGGGTCGAGTTGGAAAGTCGTTTTCGTGTGACGCCCGCGTTGACCGCCGGCATTTCAATTGCCTATTTGGACGCAAAATACGACAGTTTTGAAAACGCCAACTGTACCGCTCAACAAACTGCAGACCATGCCATGTCAGGCAATCCACCCCCCTGTTTGCAGGACCTTTCCGGTCGTAGGCCTTTGTATTCGCCCAAGTGGTCGGGCAACCTCTATGGCAGACACGTTCATCGATTCGCCGGGTGGGCCGCAAAATACGAATTGAATAGTTCACTTGAGTTCAATTTCACCGATTCCTATTTTATCACCCAGGATCTTGATCCGAATCTGGAACAGGACTCTTTCGGTAAGATCAACCTTCGTGTTGCTTTAGTTGCCGTTCAGAAAGGCTGGGAGGTTGCCCTGGTTGGAAAGAACCTCACCGACAAACAAACCGCCAGCTTTGGTAACGACGTACCCATTCTCAACGGTGCTTATTTCAAATTTGCCGATCGGCCGCGGACCATTGCTATTCAGGCCATTTACCAGTTCTAGTAGAGTTTAAACTAACTGACTAACTGATCCCGGCAAGTAAGACTCGTGCATCTTCGAGGTCTTGCGTGGCGAGACCTTCGGTAAACCAATCGACAAGCTCGCCGAGGATCGCTGCGGCTTCAGCTTGTCTGCCCTGATCTTTAAGCAGGACAGCAAGACTTGTAGCTGCTTTGAGTTCCCACCCCTTCGCCGATTGCGTACGCGCGACTTCAATCGCCTTGCGATATGACTCTTCCGCATTTACCGGATCAGCTTGTTGCAGGTAAAGATCGCCACTAATACGATGGATTTCTGCAAGGTAAAACCTCTCGCCCCATCGCTCTATTTGTTTCAGTGCCGCTGAAATCTCTTGCTGCGCCTCATCCTGCTGGCCAAGCGCACCCAGGGATTGTGCAACCAGCGCATGCATCATGGGCCGGCCGATTTGTGCGCCCGTGCCGTGTAAAATCTCCAGTCCTTCACGCATCATTTTCACACCGGATTTGTGATTACCTTGCTGTGCAAGACCTGCCCCCCACCACACCCGATTACCACCAATATAGAAGGGAATATTTTGTTCCAATGCGATTTCGTAAGCCTTGCGAGCTTTTTCAACCAGCAGTTCTGGTTTCCGTAGATAAAGATATATGACATTGCCCCAACCAAGTGCTTGTTGTAATACCAACGGGTGATCCAACTGTTTAGCCAACTTGTCTTTCTTCTGTACCAATTCAACTGCTTGATCCGAAAAACCCAGCGCCCACATGGACTGAGCCGAATGAAGCAAGGCAAATACTTTGGGGTCCTGGCTGGTTGCAATGCTCAACCCACGGTGCTTTTCGAACTCGTACCGATTAAGCACCTCTTCCAAGTGACTGTCGGTCTGATCAAATTTGCCCTCATAAAAATTGCCAACACAGGTAAATGCGTGTGCCCACAGCAACAGGTCACTATCTTGTGTCTGCTTGGCCATGGCAAGAATTCTCTTATTCTGGTTCTGACCCTTGATGGCAGCACCGCGAACCGAATGATAAGCACTCAGGCCCATTACGACAGGTACCGCAAATTGCAAATCAATTTCGGGACCACACAGTTTTTCTGCTTTCGAGTATGCATCGTGGGCTTCTGGCGAGGCGTAACCATAAGCAAACATCGAGGCACTTCCCAGGGCGGTTTGAAGCAACAATTCCTTCAAATTGCGTTCAAAACCGGCAGGTAATTCCGCAGCAATATCAAGCCCGTTTCTAAGGTGTGAAATGGCTTCCGCTGTCGAAGCCGTTACCATCGCCTGGTTGGCGGCTTTCAAACTATAGTCAATGGCCTTTTCATGCTGCTCTGCAACGGTGTAGTGATGAGCCAGAGTTTCCAGGTTAGAAGCCACCAACTCGGGAAATTTATTCTCCAGAGTCTTCGCAATTGCGGTATGAAAAACCTTACGGTGTTTCTTAATGAGTGATTGATAGGCCGCATCCTGCATCAGTGCGTGCTTGAATCGATAGGAAGCCTGGACGCCAGTGCCTTTTTTATAAACGATTTCTGGCTCTATCAGTTTTTGCAATCCATCTTCAACATGTTTCGTTTTGACCTGCGGACCTACCTCCGCAATCAGTTCATGCTGAAAATCACGACCAATAGTAGCACCGAGTTGCGCGATACTGCGTGCTTTCCCGAGGGCATCCAAACGGGCGGCAAGCACATCTTTCAACGTCGCGGGAATTAACGTCTCGATCATTTTTTTAGTGTTTTTAGTGCCGCTCGTTTCAAACTCACCACTTTCAACCAGTGAACGTGTCACCTCCTCAATAAACAACGGAACACCGTCAGCCTTGGCCGCAACCTGTTCTACAACTTCTGGTGGTAGTTTCGATGTAATTGAAGCACACACATCCAACGCAGCTTTCGTCTCCAACCCTGCCAGATTTAACTGGGAAATATGTGATGCGAAACCCCAGTTTGGCTGAAATGGTGTTCGGAATGTAAATACACACATGATTTGCTGTGCCGGGACCTGATCAACCAGCAAACCCAGCAATTCAAGAGTGGTGGGGTCCGCCCAGTGCATATCCTCAACTACGAAAAGCAGAGGTTGACGGGATGCCCGCATGATAAAAATATTGACAACCAACTCCATGATTTCCTGGCGATGACGTTGTGGCGAAACGCTTAACGGCGCGTACTTATCGCTCAGCGGTACATTCAACATGGCAGCAAACAACGGTACTGTTTCAGCAAGGTTCTGGCTATACTCAGCCAGTAACCCTTCAATTTGAGACAGGCCTTCGGGAGATGACTCTTGCTCCCCGGGGCCGTAGAGTATCTGCCGGAAAAATTCAATGATCGGATGTAGCGCCGTGTTTTTCGAAAAAGGCTCGCAGAACAACTCGGTCAGCCAGGCTTGCGGGTTTTCGGCCACGGACTCTTTGAACGCCCTGCTAAGTCTCGACTTTCCAATTCCCGGGCTACCCGTGACCAGAACCACCTGACCCTGACCATCCAACACCCGGCGCCAGTGTTGCTGTAACTGTGAAAGCTCCAGGTCCCTGCCGATCAAGGGCAGCAGGTCTTCCTCTGACTGTGCTTCGAGTCTGTTGTGGGCACCGCTCTCAAGTAGAACACGGTAAAATTTCCTTCGTGCAGCACCCGCACCAGACGGTTTTTCATCCAACTCCGAAACCTCGAAAAACCCCTTAACGTTACGATAGGTTTTCTCAGAGATCAGGACCTCACCCGTGGTACAGTGGTCCAGCAACTCCACCGCTTCATCTGGAACAACACCAATGATAGTGGGTTCGGACTCACCCTCATGTACAGACTCTTCGACGATCACGTCACCGGTATGAATGGCCGCACAACAATTGATATTGATATTTGGTTCGACAGATTCAGATTCAACAAATTGTCGGACAGCATTGAGGATACCCAGCGCTGACCTGACCGCATTCCGGGATGCGTCTTCATGGGCGACCGGATATCCAAAATAGGCCAATAGTTCGCCAGCTCTGCTGGGTACCACGCTGCCCTCAAAACGATCAAATATTTTGCGGGCAAGTTGCAATACCCGCGGTTGTACTTTCAGCAGATCTTCGGGATCCCCGTCATCTCCCTGGTGGATTATCCGGATTTTTACACACAGGACTGTCAACTGCCGGCGAACGGCCTTGGCCTGCGGATCGTCATCCGCTTCGATTTCATCATCTGACTGTATCTCAGCCGTTCTGACAAATCCCTTCGAAGTGAAATCAAACACCCATGAGATGATCAGGACGATGGGAAACCCCAGAACCACCAGGCCAATGACACTCTTGAGAGCTATCGGTGGTGCTTCGAAAGCGGGCAATATGACCGAAGAAACCTCGATGATAATCCAGGAAAAGACCGCATAAGCGGCAGCGCTTTGCACCATTTTCCGACGCCATAACTCACGCGAAAAAACGGAGACAGCTGACAGCTTTTCATGCAGTCTCCCGTGGATGTCACGCTGCTGCTTACTCAATTGTACCAGCCCATAAATTCAGATTTGAGACCCCACAGTTTGATGTTTTTTTTAACCCGTTTTTCATTATTATTTCTCAGAGCCGGCCTCTTTAAGACCATCTGTTTGATAACATTACAATAGCTTATTTTGTTTGAATTCACCGCCAGAAACAACAAATGATCATTATTTACAATGACTGCAGATCGTGATTGGAGTAAAGA
>Ga0055584_100006975_pt1 | contig 11072 bp, 11 predicted proteins | sample OSDHelmetaG_FD_58716 | JGI IMG/M metagenome (GOLD analysis project Ga0055584, IMG submission 58716) | Pelagic marine sediment microbial communities from the LTER site Helgoland, North Sea, for post-phytoplankton bloom and carbon turnover... | ecosystem: Environmental > Aquatic > Marine >...
AATATTACAATGCGGCTTTGTCCGTTCAAACTTTCCTCGTGCCATCGCTTAGTGCTCCTTTTTCTTTCTCGTCTAACTGTTTAAAAATTTAACCTGCCAGCTTCGCCTTGACCTCATCAGCCACATTTTGCGGCACAGGGTCATAGTGGTGGAACTGCATTGTATAGTTTGCGCGGCCTTGCGACATCGAACGCAAATTATTGATGTAGCCAAACATAGAGGCCAACGGCACCATCGCCGTAATAACCTTTGCGTTCCCGCGATCTTCCATCGAACCAATCTGGCCACGGCGACCATTCAAATCACCGATCACATCGCCCATATACTCTTCTGGCGTAACCACTTCGACTTCCATCACCGGCTCCAGCAAAATCGCGCCCGCCTTCGGCATCCCTTCACGGAAAGCCGACTTGGTCGCAATTTCAAATGCCAAAACAGATGAATCAACATCGTGATACGCACCGTCAATCAGGCGCACCTTGAAATCAACAACCGGGAAACCGGCAACAACGCCCGTTTCCTTGGCTTGCTTCAATCCTTTTTCAACGCCCGGAATGTATTCCTTCGGAACATTACCGCCGACAATCTCGCTTTCGAACGAATAACCCTCGCCCGTTTCCTGCGGCTCGAACACCAACGTGATCTTAGCGAACTGACCGGAACCACCCGTTTGCTTTTTGTGCGTATAGGTAATTTCATACGGCTTCGTAATGGTTTCACGATAAGCCACTTGCGGCGCACCAATATTAGCTTCCACCTTGAATTCGCGCTTCATACGATCAACCAGGATATCAAGGTGCAACTCACCCATGCCCTTCATGATTGTCTGACCACTTTCATGATCAACCGACACGCGGAATGACGGATCTTCTGCAGCAAGACGCTGCAAAGCAATACCCATCTTTTCCTGGTCAGCCTTTGTCTTGGGCTCAACCGCAATCTCAATAACCGGCTCGGGGAATTCCATCCGTTCCAAAACGATCGGCTTGGAACTATCACACAACGTATCGCCCGTCGTCGTGTCTTTAAGACCAACCAGCGCCACAATGTCGCCTGCGCACACTTCTTTGACTTCTTCGCGGCTGTTAGAATGCATCAGCAACATCCGGCCAACGCGCTCTTTCTTGTCCTTAACGGAGTTCAGCACATAAGAGCCCGCCGACAGCGTACCCGAATAAACGCGCGCGAATGTCAGCGAACCAACAAACGGGTCGTTCATGATCTTAAACGCAAGCGCCGAGAACGGCGCGTCGTCATCACATGGACGGTTGTCATCCTCATCGGAATCAACTTTTTTGCCGCCAACGCTGCCGACATCTTCCGGTGAAGGCAGAAAATCAACCACAGCATCCAGCAGCGGCTGCACACCTTTATTCTTGAACGCAGAGCCACACATCATCGGAATCAGCTTCCGTGTAACAGTGCCCTTGCGAATACATTTTTTCAGCGTCGCCAGGTCAGGCTCTTTGCCTTCGAGGTAACCTTCCATCGCGGCATCATCCATCTCGACAGCCATCTCGATCAGTTTCTCGCGATATTCCTTCGCCTTATCCATCAGATCGGCGGGAATATCCTGCTCCTTGAAAGACGCACCCAGCGTATCAGCATCCCAGATAATCGCTTTCATTTTCAGCAAATCAACAATACCGACAAAATCGCTTTCTTCGCCAATCGGCAACGTCAGCACAAGCGCATCAATACCCAAACGCTTTTTAACGCTATCGATACAGTCGTAAAAATTCGCGCCGATCTTATCCATCTTGTTGGCAAAAATCATGCGCGGCACTTTGTACTTGTCACCCTGACGCCAGACTGTTTCCGTCTGCGGCTCAACACCCTGGTTACCATCCAGCAAGCACACAGCACCATCCAGCACACGCAAGGAACGCTCAACCTCAATCGTGAAATCAACGTGGCCCGGTGTATCAATGATATTGATACGGTACGTCTCGCCATCATCCGAACCCGTCCAGTAGCACGTCGTCGCAGCGGAGGTAATTGTAATCCCGCGCTCTTGTTCTTGCTCCATCCAGTCCATGGTCGCTGCACCGTCATGCACTTCGCCAATTTTGTGCGACTTGCCAGTATAATACAGCACGCGTTCGGTACACGTGGTCTTTCCAGCATCAATGTGCGCCATGATGCCGATGTTTCTGTATCTGTTAATTGGTGTCTCGCGTGCCATTACTCGATCTTCCTTTTAAACCTTTTAAACCCTTACCAGCGATAATGCGCAAAAGCCTTGTTGGCCTCCGCCATTTTGTGCGTATCTTCCCGCTTTTTAATTGCGTTGCCGCGATCATTCGCCGCGTCCAGTAATTCACCGGCCAACCGCTCCATCATTGTGTTTTCACCACGCTTGCGGGCCGCCTCAATAATCCAGCGAATCGCCAGCGCCAACGCGCGTTCGGGACGCACTTCAACCGGCACCTGATAGGTCGCACCACCAACGCGGCGGGAACGTACTTCCAAATGCGGGCGCAATTTTTTCAATGCCGTATGGAACACAACAAGACCCATGCCCTTTTTCAGCATTTCCGGATCAGCTTCCATGTTCTCGTTTGCCGCTTTTTTATCCAACGCTGATAACGCATCATAAACGATACGCTCTGCTACGGATTTTTTACCGCTATACATGATGCAGTTGATAAATTTCGATAGCACCAGATCCGCAAATTTCGGATCGGGAAGGATAACTCTTTTATCTGCCTGACGACGACGTGACATTTTCTACATGCTCCTCTTAATTACTTCGGACGTTTCGCGCCATAATGCGAGCGCGACTGCTTACGATCCTTAACCCCTTGCGTATCGAGCGCACCGCGCACGATTGTATAACGAACACCCGGCAAATCCTTCACCCGGCCACCTGCAACCAGAACAACCGAGTGTTCCTGCAAGTTGTGGCCTTCGCCCGGGATATAACAGATCACTTCCTGGCCCGTGGTCAAACGCACCTTCGCCACCTTCCGCAAAGCCGAGTTCGGCTTCTTCGGGGTGGTTGTGTATACGCGGGTACAAACACCGCGCCGTTGCGGGTTACCCTTCAACGCCCTGTTTTTCTTTGGCTTCATCGCCTTCCGGCCACAACGCACACGTGGCTGGCGGATCAATTGCTGTATCGTCGGCATAGGTCGCCTTTCTTCAGTTTCTTCCAAAAAATTTCGTTACTAACCTTTATCACTTACCAAGGTCTGGTGCTTGTCGCGCGCATGGCTGGAAATCCTTAACTGCGCCCGTGGCCGGGCCGCTTTGCGGATTTCGCTTCCTAAAAAAAACGCCGGGCCGCGTCTAGATCGTTCCCCCTTGATAATACTGGGAAAATAACAATCTACAGCCAGCCCATCCCTTTGTAATCGCCGAGACTATATAGTTATCCCCAAGCGCAAGTCAACATGTTTTTTAATAAAAAATTAACACAATGGGAAAACTTCTGGAAAAACCCTGCAAACTGCGCAACAACACCCTCCTTGTAGTCATAAAATTTATAGACATAGAAATAATGACAATGCTATACCCCTTTTTAGCTCCACAACCAAGCCATCAAAATAAGGACATATACTATGACAGCATTAACAACTGTTTTCACAGCTGTAGCCGGTATTGCCGGTGCTATTAGCGGCGGATATCTGGGAGCGCGATTAGGAGATAAAATAGAGGGCGGTGATGCAGCTGGCTTCATTATGCTCATAGCATCAATAGTCGGCGGTGCCGCTTTAGGTGGCATAGCGGCAACAATGCTGGCCTCCAGTCTGCTTATGAATAAGGCGGAACAGAGCAAAATCAGCATCCAGACACCCCCCGCCACGCAACAAGCACTTGATACGGGCGTCCTCACCAAAGAAACAGTCAAACAGGCATCAAGCACGTATTTAGAGCAATTAGCCAAAGAGCAGCTCAACAAGACCTACCAAGCCTGCATCAAGGACCCTGAGCAGACCAAGCTGGCCGGCACAGACTGCAATAAATACAAGCTGATACCTCAATAATTATAGCCATAAGATAATTACGTAATTTCTTGACTAGCGGCCCAAAACCTGTCATTGTCCGCCCACAGTTTGAAAATGATGCTCTTACAAACCAGAGCTTTTAGTTAAAGTGTCGCAGCTATCGGCACGTGAGCCTTAAAATTCACCTTTCCTGAAAAGTTCAGTTTTTTGACTAGTCCTCTATCGAACTTAGTACACAATAACCGCACGGTGCGGGTATTGCGTTCGCAAAAAAAACTGTTCAATCGAAAGGAACATATTATGGCTAACGGTACAGTAAAATGGTTCAACCCTGATAAAGGCTTTGGCTTCGTACAACCTGAAGATGGCGGAAACGATGTTTTCGTTCATATTTCAGCTCTGGAAGCTGTCGGTCTGCGCACCCTGAATGAAGGCCAGCGCATCAGCTATGAAATTGCGACGAACCGTGGCAAACAAGCTGCCGCCGACATCAAGTTGCTCGATCAGGCTGCTTGATTACCAAACAAACCTAATAATGAATCTAATACATGGACGGGCCCGCCTCGCGCACTGTGTGCGAAAGCGGCGCCCGCGCCACTTACCTTTGGGATATATAAATGAAAGACTTTCAAACACTGGGCCTACCTGAATCTTTATTACAGGCATTAGCGGCCATGGAGTTTTCAACCCCGACCCCTGTACAGGCGCGGGCGATCCCGCCGGCACTGAACGGACAGGACATCATGGGCTCGGCCCAAACAGGCACCGGCAAAACCGCGGCCTACGCCATCCCACTTCTGACACACTTAATAAACAATCCGCAAAGCACCGCGCTGATCATGACACCCACGCGCGAACTGGCCGGACAGGTAACCCAAGCGATCCAACAAATGATGGGCCGTAAATCAAACATCAAATCGGCACTTCTTATCGGCGGCGAAAGCATGCCTAAACAATTTAGACAACTGCAACAAAACCCGCGCCTGGTTATCGGCACGCCGGGACGCATCAACGATCATTTAAGTCGCCGCACTTTAAAGCTGAACAAAGCAGACTTTCTGGTGCTGGATGAAACCGACCGCATGCTCGACATGGGCTTTGGTATACAAATTGATCAAGTCATTGAATTCATGCCTACAAAGCGGCAGACACTGATGTTCTCGGCTACCTTGCCATCGCACATCGTGAAACTCTCCAATAAATATATGAACGATCCGGTACGCATTGCCATCGGTTCCGTGACAACGCCGATTGAAAAGATCAAGCAGGAAGTGATCCGTACAAGCACGGCTGAAAAATATGATGTCCTTGTCGAACAACTCGACCAGCGCGGTGGCTCGATCATCGTATTTGTGAAAACCAAACATGGTGCCGATCGCATGGCCCGCAAACTGGCGCGTGAACATCACAGCGCCATCGCCATTCATGGTGATCTCAAACAAAGTCGCCGCGACAGAGTCATTCGTGAATTCCGCGAGAAAAAGCACCGCATCCTGATCGCCACCGATGTAGCGGCGCGCGGTCTTGATATCCCGCATATCGAACATGTTATTAACTATGACCTGCCGCAGTGCCCGGAAGATTATATCCATCGCATCGGCCGTACCGCCCGTGCCGGCGCCGAAGGTGCCGCTGCCTGTTTGCTAACAGGGGAAGACGGTGCCAAATGGAGCGCCATCCAGAGGTTAATTGATCCGAATGCGCCGCGGGGCCGCAAACCAGCGCCCGATCGCAACAAACGCCGCTTTAATAACAACAAGAATAACGGCAAGCCACGCCGGAGCAAACATCGCGGTGGACAAGCCAATGCTGCGGGACGCAATGCCGGTGGCGGTGGGCGCAGTAGTGATCGCAGCGCTAGTGGCGGTGATCGTAGTGCTAGGCGCAGCGAACAGAGCAATGATACGAGCCGCAGCGCCAATAACAATAACAGCAGCGGAAACCGCAAGCCGCGTCCTGCTGGCGGTGCTGGTGGCGATGGTAAATCCCACGGTGGCGGTAAATCCTACGCCGGTGGTAAGCCGCGCTCTGGCGGTAAATCCCGTCCTGCTGGCGGTGCTGGCGGCGATGGTAAATCCTATGCTGGTGGCAAGCCGCGCTCTGGTGGTAAATCCCGTCCTGCTGGCGGCGGTAAATCCCACGCTGGTGGCAAGCCGCGCTCTGGTGGTAAATCCTACGCTGGTGGTAAGCCGCGTTCTGGCGGTAAATCCCGCACAGGCACAAGAGCGACAGCATAAAGCGCCACACGTACGTCTTATACAACTAACACCATGAAATATTTATATTTTTCATGCGTGCGCAGAAATCACGGGAACGCGTACAGAAATTTAATTGACATAGTTTTTATCGTGTATAACTTTATGCAAATAATGGGTCGCGCAGCTATGCGTACCCACACGGGATACACGAGATAAAAAGGAAAGATATTAAAATGTCAGCAGTTGCAACCGCAATAACAGCACTCTTTACCGTAGCCGCAAGCGCCGGCATTGGCGGCTATATTGGCCTGTATATTTCAAACCAAAGCCGCACCGCCTCGATTATGCCAATGCTCGGGCGCAGCCATATGCTTTCTTTTGGGACTGCTCGCCGGAACGGCGCTGGTTACCAATGCTGAAAAAGACATCACCAACAAGGCCATTCAGGAAAACATCACCACGCCCAAAACCGCCATCATCCAAAAAGCACTCGACACCGGCGTTGTTGACAAAAGAATTCTTGAGCAGAAAAGCGCGACCCACCTGACGGCGATCGCGACAAAACAGCTTGGTAAAGCCCACCAAAACTGCATGGCGGACAAAGATTACGCTGCACTTTCCGGCAAAGACTGTGCGCAGTACAAGATGGCACTGACAGCGCCCAGCCCGTAAATCCGCGTCACAACCCGCTTCCCGATAACAAAGGCGCTCTTTCGCATAAACGCTGGTGATATCTTATCCACAGGACAAATGTCTGCTTGTTATTGTGAAAAGCACGCGTTAACCTTGTCAGTGGCTGGAATCTTCCGGCCATTTGGGAATGACTGAAATCAAGCACTTAACACTTTTAAGACGGGTTTATTACGAATGCGCCGTTTTTCCGGACACACAGGATTTATAACCGCCACGTTTGCGCTCCTCATGCTATCGGGATGCGCGAATAAGCCGGTCAAACTTAACCCACAAGTCGCCGCACCGCCGGATAAAGTATCCGCCATGCTGGCCGATGCCGCTGACCGCGCATCTATTGCGCTGGAAACACTGGCGGCCGTGGAGCAAGCACGCACACCAACCATTGCTGTCGGACCGATTGATAACGCACCGCCGGAACTGGAACGCGCCATAACCGTGAACTGGATCGGACCAGTCGAACCGGTTGCTAAAATGCTGGCGGATCGCGCCGGTTATATGTTCCAGACCATGGGCACGGCACCGCCGGTTCCTGTTATTGTATCGGTTGATGTTGAAAACAAACCGGTGATTGATGTGATGCGCTCTTTGGGGCTGCAACTGGGGGGACGCGGCGATGTTAAAGTCGATGCCGCGCGTAAATTAGTGGAAATTCATTACGCACCCAATACCGGTGTAGGGGGATAAGGCACGTGCGTACCGGAGCCTTTATTATCTTACTGCTAAGCTTGGGCCTGATTGCTCCCAGTGTGTATTTCACTGACATATCACCTGCCTTCGCATCTAACGATGGTGTTATGAATGACGAAACCGGCGAGCCGATGCCGCCAGCCAGTCGTGAATCACTGGAAAGCCTGCCAAAACAAAATAACGCTATCGGGGATGATAGTGCTATTCCCTTCGATATACGCGGAGATGCTATTCGTGAAGCTGCCCTGTCATACGGCGCACGCGGGGGATTATCCTGGCGCACCTATCACATCCGTCAGGAAATGGAACGGCGCGCCACCTACCTTGATAAAGTTTTTGACTTTCGCCAGCTTCTGATCGCGGCACCGTCCAACCTTCTAATCGAACCACCGGTGATTTCTGAATCAATCAACACCCTGATCATCAACGCCACCGGGACCGAAGCGGCCGTTTCGGATCGTATCTATGACATCGTCAGCGATGCACGCATCGTCGGCACAGCACGGTCATGGCGCAATTATCTGGAGCGCGACTGGGGAACGAACGTCATTGAACCGCCGGATCTTTTGCGCCCCGCAAACGATGAAGAGCGGGACATCTGGATACAGCGCGTGCGCGAAGGATGGGAAGAAGGCATACGACAAGCCGATGAAATCTTTCGCGACGACCTTAATATTCTCATTGCGGACTACCAAGGCATGGTCCGCTACCGCATGTTGCTGGCACAGGGCATCATCACGCCGCCCTATGCTCTGCAAGTTGACCGCGGTGTCACTGGTGGCGGCGATGATCTACGCGTAGGCGATCGCGCCGTGCGTATCACCGGTATGCCCGCCCTTATCCCGGGATCGGAAAGATGGCAGCCCGCAAACCGATAAGCCTTCTCAAAGGCAAGGACAACAAGGGGCTTACCTGGCCGGATGAACCAGGGCGCTTTTCCGAAGATCATGTTGATCCGTTTCTGCTCTGGTCCGTCAAACGCGGTGCCTCCGATATCACAATTCAATCGGACCGCCCCATCTACCAAGAACTGGATGGCGTTTTATATCCGGGCACGTTCCGCCCTCTGGATGCGTCTGACATACAACAAATCCTTACCAAAATTTACGGGCAGGAAGCACTGGCACGACTGGCCGGCGGTAATGATCTCGATTTATCCTACGAAGTAAAACCTGATCGCTACACCCGCATTCGCTTTCGTGTGAACATCACCGCCATTTTGTCAAAGGGACGCGACGGCGCGCAAGTTACAATGCGGGTTTTGCCTGCGGCACCGCCATCACTTAAAGACCTGAATATCGAACAAGACATTATTGATGGCTGGGCACCACGACAAGGTATGGTGATTATCACCGGACCGACCGGATCGGGGAAATCAACATTACTGGCTGCTGGGAACCGGATGCTGCTGGAACGGCCACATGGCTGCGGCAAAATGCTGACCTATGAATCGCCGATCGAATATGTGTATGACACCGTGAAAAGCCCACGATCACTTGTCGCGCAAACAGAAATCCCGCGTCACCTGCCTGACTTCGCACGCGGCGTCCGCAATGCCTTACGCCGCAAACCGGAAATTATTCTTGTCGGTGAATCGCGGGATAAAGAAACAATTTCCGCCTCCATCGAAGCCGCGCAAACCGGGCACGCCGTTTACACCACAACACACACCACCGGTGTTGCCGCCACGATCCAGCGGATGATTTCATCCTTCGGCCCGGATGAACGGGGCGAACGCGCTTATGCGCTGATGGAAACAGTGCGCATGATCGTGACACAAGCCCTTGTGCCCAAAACCAACGGCGGACGCATGGGTATACGTGAATGGATGAAATTCCCCGATGATGTACGCGAAAAAATGCTGGACATGAATTATCGGGAATGGAGTCCCCATATCCAGCGCATGATTCCGTCCTACGGCCAGACCATGGCCAAATCTGCCCAAATCGCTTTTGAGGCTGGTGACATCGAACGGCGCTGGTATCTCCTGCTGGCGGCCAGCACCGGCGGCTAAAACCGCTAATCCGTGCCCATACCGGGTTTGTTTACCATCCCTTAACAAATTTACAGATATCATTTACAATAGGGATCACTATTCCGCACAGGATTTTATTTCTAGGAGCTTATGATGGCCGACGCCGCCCAAGACACCGCCGAAGAAAAAGCCAATTGGCATTGGCGTAATACAATGATGCCCGTGCGGTTTTTCAATCTGGATGCCCGGGCGGCTATCCCGTTTTGCCTGCTATTACTGCGCCTGACAGCCATTCCCTTGTGGATACTGGCCTTCGTCAACCTAATGATTTTCAGATATCTGGAAAATAAAGGCCTCACATTTCCCGCCGCCATGCGTACCTTACGCGGCAAAATAACCGGGCCCAACCGCCCGGCCTGGGTTTCCCTACGCCACCGCACAATGAAGGATTTTGGGTAATTATTCCCCGATACCGGCACAGAGTGCTTGTCATTTAAGGGCAGGCACTTTACTTTTGCTGGAATACAAACAGAAATAATCCTTCGGGGAAACAGTCCATGACGCTATTCGATAAAAATCAAAAACGCACATATCGTGCTACGCGCGCTACCGTACGCCTGCTGTCACTAACGGCTTTTGCGATGGGTACGCTCTTCCTGTCACCGCAAGCACATGCCGGTTTTGAATGGACGCCGCCACCTGTCACACCGCAAAACACAGGCCCAACGGTACAAGCCGTCCCCGTACCAGCAGTCAACACCGTACCCGCATATAGGGATGACATCACCGCCGAAGAGCTTTCGAGCGATGGCCTTACCATTAATGAAAATCCTTTCAACGATGCGACCGCTGTGACCGCATCCGTTCTGCCGGTGAGCGACGATCGTGAATATACCGTTATCGAAGGCTTCGGGCGCGACATTCCGCTTGCCTTGGTCATGCAACAAATCGTACCGGCTGGCTATGCCTATTCTTTTGAGACCGGCATAGATCCCGGCACACGTGTGTCATGGGATGGCAACCAGCCCTGGAACATCGCCCTGCAAGATGCCGTCACACCGCTGGGCATGCATGTAATCGTCAGTGATATGACTGTATGGCTGCGCCCCGGCAATCCCGGCGACAAAGATATCGGCATGATGACAGTTGCCGGACAACAACCTGGACCCCCCGTTGATGACATGACAAGCATGAACAGCACCGCCATGGAAAACGTCATGAGCATGATTACCGACACACCGGACGACATGAACAACAACATGCCGCAAACAGATTTCGCCGCCATCGGCAGACGAAACGAAAGCGACTACAGCCCGTCTTACCCGCGCCGTATTCCCATCATGGTGAGCACGAATGCAACAGACACACCGGCAACATCGGCACCGCAAACACTCAGCCCGTTCCCCGGCGAAACTTCACACGCAGCTTCTGTGCCCGATGCAGAGCCCGCAACGCAGAAAAACGCAGGCATTCAATATATCCCGCCGCAAAGCACACCCATGCCGGCCATGCAGCCGCCCGCCCCAGCCGCCGCAACGACAACCGCCGCACGGTGGCAAGCACAAAAAG
>Ga0055584_100006978_pt1 | contig 11070 bp, 8 predicted proteins | sample OSDHelmetaG_FD_58716 | JGI IMG/M metagenome (GOLD analysis project Ga0055584, IMG submission 58716) | Pelagic marine sediment microbial communities from the LTER site Helgoland, North Sea, for post-phytoplankton bloom and carbon turnover... | ecosystem: Environmental > Aquatic > Marine >...
AGTTCTAAATAGGATTTATCATGAGAGTTGAACTTGTTACGACACTTAAGCGTCAAGCTACCAAAATTTTAGCTGATCTCCATATATCTAAAGAACCAGTGTTAATCACTGAGCATGGCCAACCATCGGCTTATTTAGTTGATGTTGAAGATTATGAATTTATGCAACAACGAATGGCAATTCTTGAGGGTGTTGCACGCGGTGAGCAAGCAATTAAAAACGGTAATACATTCTCGAATCAAGAAGCAAAAGAGAAAATGAGCAAATGGCTGAAATAATTTGGACATCTCCAGCTCTTGATGATTTAAACGATATTGCTGAGTATATCGCTTTAAGTAATGTTGATGCGGCTAAGAAATTGACTCTCAAAGTATTTGATAAAATATCTAGTCTAGAAGTTCATCCTGAATCAGGTAAAAGGCCACTTGAATTAAGTAACTTACATTACCGTGAAGTTAATGTTAATCCTTGTCGTATTTTCTATAAAGTGGATAACGACAAAGTTTATATTTTACATGTCATGCGTCAAGAGCTAGATCTTCGTAGATTTCTTTTACAGAGCTAAATACGGCTAAAAAATAAGAATAGGTGTCGCGAAGCTGACAGCAACTCATAATCACGAACCCGCTGTAAGCCTTTGGGTAAAAAGTGTTGCAGGATCAGCATTAAGAACTTAAGCGCAGGCAACGTACGCGTGGCTATTTTATTTTTGATGCAAAAAAACGAAATTGATTTTGAGTAAGTTATTCTTATCATCAACTTTGAAGCACAATTAAAGTCATTGCAACTCTATCTCACTCTGGGGATGAAAGCGCCATAGAAAAATACCGCTAATGTCAGCTATCTTTTAGTATGACTAATTCTGATAACAATCCATTCATTACACTAAAGTGCCATTGAAAAGTTCATTGAAAGTCAGTCATGATGAATCAAATTATACTTGAGTAAACAATACTATGCGGATATTAACCCCCTTCATCACCTTATTACTAACACTAAGTGTTAGCTTGTCATCCTATGCTGATTTTAAAAAGTTAGATAATTTTGGCCCAAACCCTGGGGATCTTGACGCTAGCTATTTTACACCGAGTACTGAAAACCCTGCTTTGGTTGTGTTACTGCATGGTTGTGCGCAACAGGGAAGCGAACTAGCTATAAACAGTGGTTTATTTGGTTTAGCTAAAAAGCACAATTTTGCATTGTTATTACCCCAGCAAGGTTTGAGTAATAATATAAAACGTTGTTTTAATTGGTATTCGGCAGATGATTTCACTAAAGGTTTAGGTGAAACAAGTTCGATAAAAAATATGATAAATCATTTGAAAGCGCAGCTCGGTAGTAAAGATGTGTACATACTTGGGTTATCAGCTGGCGGTGCTATGGCAAGTGGGATGTTGGCTAATTACCCTGAATTATTTACAGCTGGCGCGATAGTGGCGGGTATTCCTTTTCCATGTGCCGATGGTTTAATTACTGGAATTTCCTGTATGAGAAATGGTCCATCTCAAACAGCCGATGAATTGATTACTTACGTTAAAAAACTTAATACTAACCAAAAAAACTGGCCTAAATTATCTGTGTGGACAGGTGTGAAGGATAGTATTGTCAATCCTTTAAATTCATCGATGCTTGCATTGCAATGGGTTGGCTTATCGGCATTGGAAACTAAGCCTAAGGTTGATGAACAGTCAGGGTATACCATAACAGAATGGTACAACGCTGCTAAAGAGACACAAGTAGAGTTGATTGAAGTGAGTGATCTTGGTCACGGAATTATGGTTAATCCGAATGTTGAAAATGGGGGTAAAGAGTCGGATTACTTGTTGGCATCACCAGTAAGTACAGTAAAACACGTCATTGATTTTTGGCAGTTAGCTTTATAATAAATAAAATTAGAATAATTGATTTTTAAAACAACAAGTTGCATATGGCACTATAGTGCTAATTATTTTTACTACTTTATCAGATAAAGTGTTACTAGTTGGTAAAACAGATTCATTAACAATAGATAAATGAACTAACAAGTAACATAAAAATTATTAACAAGGGTTGTCTCATGAAACTACAAAACAAAAATAGAAGTTATCTTGCTTTAGCGATTACTGCAGCATTGACCAGTAATTTGGCATTCGCACAAGAAGAAGCCGATACGTCTCCAGCCACTAAAGATGCCGGGCTTGAGCGTATTGAAGTGACTGCACGTAAAACGGTAGAAAACCTACAAACAGTACCAGTATCTTTAACATCTGTTGGTGCAGCTGAGCTGAGTGAGAATGGTATTTCGGTGATGACTGAAGTTCAACGATTCTCACCAAATACTACCTTACAAACTAGTCGTGGTACAAACTCCACACTTACTGCCTTTATTCGGGGTGTTGGGCAGCAAGATCCACTTTGGGGCTATGAGCCTGGTGTTGGTATATACATTGATGATGTTTACATGGCTCGTCCGCAAGGCGCAGTTCTCGATTTATTAGATGTAGAGCGTGTTGAAATACTTCGTGGTCCTCAAGGGACGCTTTATGGAAAAAACACTATTGGTGGCGCTGTTAAATATGTCACTAAAGCTATGTCAGGCGATACAGAACTCAACATTGAAGGGACAGTAGGTAGTTATAATCAAAAAGACCTAAAAGTAACGGGTCAAATCCCTTTAATGGAAGACAAGTTATTTCTTGGTTTTGGGCATGCTCAGCTTAACAGAGATGGCTTTGGCGAATTTTTAACGTCTGCTTTGGATGATCAAGATACTGAAAATTACAATAAAGATTTATCAGCTTCTCGTTTAACATTGGAGTTTCATGCGGCTGAAAATCTATTTATGCGTTTCGCATGGGATAAAACAAACGATGACTCTAATGCTAAAGGTGGTTACCGTTTATTACCTAGTATATTAACGGATGCACCGGTGCCTGACAGTGTTTATGACTCATACACAAGTATGCCAACAGACAATAATGTTGAGCTTGTAGGGTATAGTTTTCTGGTCGATTGGCAAGTAAATGATGACTTATCATTGAAGTATGTTGGAACGTCGAGAGAAGGATATTCAAAAACTAATATTGATTTTGATAATACCTCGTTAGATATTTTTGATGTGCCAGCAATTTATGATGATGAGAATACTAGTCATGAATTACAAGCAAATTATATGGGTGACGGCTTTACCATTGTAGGTGGTCTTTATGCTTATGATGGCGAATCGTGTGGTCATTTCGACGCTATTTTAGGATTTTTAGGTAGGGCTGCGTTTAGTACCCCAGGTTTAACACGTGAAGTTACCGGTTGTAACAACAGTAAGAGCACAGCAGCTTACATTCAAAGTAGTATTGATATATCTGAGAAACTTTCATTAACGATTGGTGGGCGCTATACCAAAGAAGAGAAAAAGGCAGATGTTAGCAATGGCTTGGCATTTAGTAATGTCTACCCAAGTGACGGATGGATACCAGGTTATGAGAGAGGAGATGTCGCTTTTCCTCAAGTACTAGGTACTGATACTAACGGTGATGGCGTTTTAGATGCTTCTAAAAAGAAAGAATGGTCTCGTTTTACGCCTAGACTTGGCTTAGAGTATCAAATTGATGATGGCACTATGATTTTTGCCAGTTATTCACAAGGGTTTAAGTCAGGTACATTCAACCCTCGTGCTACGGTTAATGAGTCAGCAGCAAATCCTGAAATTGTTGATTCAATCGAGTTAGGTATCAAAAAAGATTGGAATGATGTTTTACGTACTAACGTGACGTTATTTTCTTTAGATCACAAAGATCGTCAGTATATTACCGTCACGCCTGATCCAGATGATTTAAGTGTATTAAACCAAAATTTAGGTAATATTAAAGGCTCAACGGTTAAAGGGATTGAAGCTGAAATTACTTGGGCAACCACTGAAAATTTAAGAATTGATTTTTCAGTAGGGTATTTAGATGCTGAAATTGAGGATGACCCAACAATTGCCGCACCATTAGTGGGCTTATCAAATACACCTGATTACACTATGAATTTATCAGCCAGTTATAATATGGAAACCGACGTAGGTTACTTTGTTTTCACGGGTGGTTATTATTATCGTGATGATTATTTGTTATTTGAAGACAGCGACTTATTAAGTCAAGACGGCTACGGTACCCTTAACGCAAGCGTAACGTGGGAAAGTGTTGAAGGTAAATGGTATGGTGGACTTCACATGAAAAACTTAACTGATGAAGAAGCGATGGTGGGTGGTTATAATTTTGCAGTTAGAAATGAAGATGGTAGCTATAGTGCTGGTACAGGTGGTGATACTACCTTAATTAGCTATTATAATGACCCTAGAACTGTACACTTAACGGTAGGTTATCGTTTCTAAAAAATCGATTAACTAAGGTATGTTAAACAAAAAGAGCTGGTTTTTACCGGCTCTTTTTTTGATAATATAGACCTATTCATTTTTTATGCACTAGAAGGCTGCTGTAATGGACCAAGCAAAAGTTGCTATCGCCGACGATCATCCGTTGTTTCGTACAGCATTAAAACAAGCTGTATTTGATTGCATGCCTAATGCAGGTATTAAAGAAGCATCAAACTTTGATGATTTACTTGCCGTAATAGAGCAATCGCCAGCGCTTGAAATAATATTTTTAGATTTACATATGCCGGGTAATGATGGTTTTACGGGCTTGACTCAGCTACAAAATAATCATCCGGATTTGATTGTTATCATGGTGTCATCAGATGAAAACCCTGACATCATGCAAAAAGCCATTAATTTCGGTGCCGCTGCTTTTATTCCAAAATCAGTCGACTTAACAACCATTGCTGCAGCAATTAATACTGTAATGTCAGGTGAAACGTGGTTACCAGTAGATATGCCTGTTAATAATGACGCTAAGCTTGCTCAAGAACATAAAAAGCTAGCACAGCAGTTGGCACAGTTAACGCCTCAACAATATACGGTGTTGTCTTTGGTTGCCGATGGACAATTAAATAAGCAAATTGCCGGTATTTTAAATATTAAAGAAAATACAGTAAAAAAACATGTGTCAGCAATATTATTGCAACTAGGCGTTTATAACCGTACTCAAGCGGGCTTGGTATATCAGCAGTTAATGCTAGCACCGCAAGAGAATGTTTCCTTATCTTAAGTTATTAATGATTAATCATTAATAACTAATCCCTTAATAACTGTTTCATTAATTTTTTCAATGCTAATGCTTTTATTGGTTTACGCATAAAATAAAATTGAGCACTGTTGGTGTGTTCTCTTACTTCTTCTGAGGGGTCAGCCGAGCAAATAATACAGGGGGCTTTCCATGCTTGGTTAGCTAATGTCTTTTGTATGAGATCGACACCATTTTCGTCATTATCTAAATGGTAATCAGAAATAATTATCGTTGGAGTAAAGTCTTGTTCGGCGAGTGTTGTCAGAAGGCTTTTCTCGTCATTAACCGCAAGTACATTACAGCCCCATTCTTGTAGTTGAGACTGTATGGCTTTGAGAATTAAGGCTTCATTATCAACTAATAAAATGGGCAGACCGATAAATTCACTTGCTGTTTTATTTGGTGTACTTGCTTCTATAGTGGTTACGGGCATTATTTTTACTGTGCTGCGAGGTAACGTTATACTAAAACAAGTTCCTTTTCCTAAGATAGACTTCACTGCAATATCAACGTGTAATAATTTAGCGATACGTTCACAAATTGCTAACCCTAAGCCTAAGCCAGATTTATCTTGTGTTTGTTTTAAACGTTCAAATTCTTTAAAAATAGTTTGCTGATCAGCTAGCTTGATTCCAGGGCCGTTATCCCATACCTCAATAACTATTTGATTACCTTTATGCTTAACACCAAGCAATATTTTTCCTTGAGTATTACTTTGTGGGCAATAATTTAATGCGTTTGATAAGAAGTTTTGCACTATACGACGCAGTAGCCTTTGGTCGGTTTCAACGACACAGGTTGATTTCACATAATAAAACTCTAAACCTGCTTGTTGTGATAATAAAGAAAATTCATTACCTAATGGTTCAAGTAAGTCGTTAATTGAAAAACAATGAATATCAATTTTTTGTGAACTATTATCTAGTCTAGATATTTCAACTAAGTCAGCGAGTAAACTTTCGGCAGCACTTAATGAGTGTTGTATATTAGACGCTAATTCGGCTAAATCACTTCCTTGAACTTTTTTATTCAGCATATTGGTAAATAATGATAAGGCATTAAAGGGTTGCATTAAATCATGACTAGCCGCAGCTAAAAATTTACTTTTGCTGGTATTAGCCGCTTCAGCTTCGGCTTTTGCTTTGGTTAGCTCTATTGTGCGTTCATTTACTCGTTGCTCTAAATGATCATTCGCTTGTTGTAAGGCTTTAGTTGCTTCAATATGAGACGTTATATCTGAAAAAGTACTAACAAAACCGCCTCCTGGCATCGCTTGGCCACGCATTTCTAGCACTATTCCATTAGGCATTTCACGTTGAAAGTAATGGCTATTTCCTTGGCGCATATGTTCTAGGCGGCGATTAATAAAATCATCTTCTTTTTCGGTTGTATCGATATTATTTTTACGGGTCATAATAATACCTCGCTCGGCATTAAAATGGATAAGCTCAGCAACGGGTTTACCAACTTTTACAATACCGGCAGGGTAGCCAAGCAGTTCAATATAGCGTTTGTTCCATGCGACAATACGCATGTCAGCATCAATAATGCTAATACCTTGTTCAATATTTTCAACGCCGGCGTGTAACAACTCACGATTAAAATGAAACAGCTTATTGGCTTCATCAACAATATTTACCACGTCTTGTAATGGCATGCTTTGTTTTGTGGTTACTGCCTTCATTACCATTGCTGTAGAAGCTGAGCCGAGTACGCTAGAAAGCTGTAAGCGAGTGTATTGAATTAGTTCTTCTGGGGCTTTAGTACTTGTTAATTGCTTAGCATAGTCATGTAGAAATACTTCAGCGGCATCGTTATTAATAAATCGTTGCAGTAAATGGTATAAATCTTTGCTTGATAAATTCTGCTCAAAATTTCCTTGTTGTTTGTAAATAAAAAGCTCAGCTTGAAGTTTTTCTGACACGCTACGTTGACTGAACAATGAAATAGCAATAAAGCTCAGGCTGTTCGCGAGTAAACTAAAGAGTAAGCCATGGCTAATAGGGTCAAAAGAATCAAAACCAAATAATGCATAAGGTTTTAGCCAAGTAATACCAAAAGGGCCGGTGCTTATCCAAAATGATTGAGTCAGTAAGCTAGGTAGTAACAAAGTGTAGAGCCAAATAATACTACCGACAGTTAAACCTGCTAATGCCGCATTTCGGGTGGCTTTACGCCAATATAAAGCGCCAATAACCAAGGGTGCTAACTGTGACAACAAAACAAATGAGAGTAAACCAATGGTCGCTAAATGATTTTGTTGATCAATTATACGCTCAAAAGTAAATGCTAAAAGTAGCAGTAACGCAATAGCTACTCTACGTATATTAAGCAACATATTCGACAGTTGCGTTTTTTGTTTTTTTACAAAATTATTGTAGTGTAATAGTAGTGGCGTCACTATTTCAGTGGTAACCATAGTACTTAATACAATAGTGGCAACAATAACCATACTTGTCGCTGCAGCTAAGCCTCCAATATAGGCTAGGCCCCCTAACCAAGCTTGTTGGAAAAACAATGGAATGGTGATTACATAAGTATCCGCATTGACATTTCCGCCGGGAAAAAGGTGTTGCCCAGCAAGCGCAATAGGTAACACAAATATATTGATCGCAATTAAATACAATGGATAAAGGTAACGAGCACTTTTTAGTTCATTTTCCTGATGATTTTCTATCATGAGCATATGATATTGCTGGGGCAAAATGAAAATGGTTATCATGCCAAGTATTGCTTGAGATATAGCAAAATAACTATTGCTTGTTGGTTGAGGATATTTCGCCTGTTGCGATTGTGCAAATAAGTCGCTAACACCATCAAAAACGAAAAAAGTAGCAAAAATACCGATAGCAGTTAGGGCAAATAATTTTATAACTGAGCTAAACGCAATTGCTAACACTAAGCCTTGGCTTTGTTTGTTGATTGCGGCTTGTCTTGCGCCAAACAAGATACTAAAAATAATTAAAACCAGTGTCACGATAAACGTAGTACTGATACCTGATTGATATGAGCCAGTTAGTAAATCAAAACTTTTACTAATAGCACGTAGCTGTAATGCGATATAAGGAATAGTGCCTAATAAAGCAACTAGGGTAACTGTTGCTGAAATGGACGGTGAACGGTCGTATCGACAAGCAATAAAATCAGCAATAGAGGTTAAATTTTGCTGTTTTGTTATGTGAAGTATTCTAAGTAGCATTGGCCATGCAAGTACAAAGCATAAAATAGAACCTATGTAGACTGGTGCTAACCATGCGCCTGTTGTTGCTGCTTGCCCAACGGTGCCGTAAAAAGCCCAAGAAGTACAGCTAACGCCTAATGATAAACTATAGACCCAAGGCTGAGAAAACCATTTTTTATCGGAATTTTTTTGTCCCCAATAGGCAACCACAAAAAGTAGCAATAAGTAAGCAATTGATAGTAAAGATATTAGCCAAGTATCTAGAGAAAGCCAAACTAGCAAGAGTATTCCTTAGGTTTATTGTTTAAAGGTATTAGGTTATTAATACAATAACATGCGTTGAGAAAAAACACAGCGAACGAAGGTAGTACATAATTATGTTATTTATTTAGTTAAGCTAAATAAAAGTGCTAATACAGAGTTGAAATATTATTAATGAACTTACCTCAAATAAACAATAAATACTTAGTCGCTACACTTGTTTTTGTTAGCTATACCCTGTTTGCTATGGCTTGGGTTGGTGGTACCGCGAGCATGGGCCAAATAATGGCAAGTATGCATATCGATAGTTTAGCCTCGGCAAGTTTTATTAGCGGAGCGGTAACGTTAGCTAAAATTGTAGGTACTTTTATCGCGGCATGGTTGGCTGTAAAAGTTGGCGTAAAAAAAGCCTTTTTTATCTCAGGTGTTTTGGTTTCGGTTGGGTTATTAACGCCATTAGCGCCGAATTACGAACTACTGCTAATAAGTCGATTTTTGATGGGGCTTGGCGGTGCATTTATGATCGTTTACTTTAACCCTATTGTGATGGCTTGGTTTACGCCAGAAGAACGGCCGACAATTAATGGCATTAATGCGGTAGCTTTCAATGTGGGTACAGGGATTATTTTATGGCAGATGGGAAATTTTAATTTAATAACAGGGAGTTGGCAGAATACTTTATTGCTATTCTCGTTGGTGAGTATTTTATTGAGTGCTGCTTGGTTATTAGTGAAAAATAAAGAGACTAATACACAAACGGGTACCGCAACTAATACGGCCACTAGCGAAAATGACAACCTCCAAGTAAGTTACTCTTATAAAGACGGGTTGAAAGACAAATTTAATTGGATTTACGCGTTAACCTACTCAGGAATTTTAGCTTTTTATATTTGTTTATTTACCTTTTATCCTAAAGCCGGTATTAGTCAAAGTGCACTTGTTATTGGTTCAGGCATTATTGGTACGTTGGCAGGCATTATCTATAGTAAAAAGTTTAGTGCACGTGTTCCTGTTATTCGTTGGTCGGGGTTAGTGATTATTATTACTGTACTCGGTTTGTCTTTTGGTCATACTGAATGGCTGCAAACTCTTTGTGCTATGTTGTTGGGTTTCTTCATTTTCTTTCCAGTTACAGCGCTTGTGACTATTCCTCATGAATTACCTAATATGACAGGAGAAAGAATCACCGTTGTATTCAGTTTGTTTTATTCAATTAGTTATTTATTCGCAACGGTAGTGTTGTGGAACTTTGGCCGACTAGTTGACCTTAATCAAGGGGATTTTACTAGCGCCTTTACTTTAATTACCGTTGTGAGTAGTACGTTTTTTATTGGTAGCTTCTTTTTGCCAGAAACGGCAAACTGTAAAAAAGTAGAAAAAAAGCAAACAACTGAACCAAAGGAATCATCATGCGAGGCATAGTATCAGATAAATTAGTTGGATTACTTGAACAAGCAAACCTTGTCGCCAAAGAAGCAAAAGAAAATGGCGTACAACTTACACCGAGTTTAGTCCGTGAAAACATGGAAAAACTGAGCGTGTTTATAGGTGATGGGCCCCACTTAGCATTTGTACAAGACAGTGCTTTTGTTACCGCCACACATACTATTCCGGTAAGAATTTATAGTCCGAACCCTGAAAAAACCTTACCTGTGGTTTTACACTATCACGGCGGCGGTCATATGTGTGGCAATATTGATGTATACGATACCATTAGCCGTAAAATTGCCCAGGCGGGTAATTGTGTTGTTATTGCTGTGGAATATCGCCTAGCGCCTGAGTTTCCATACCCAGCAGGGGTCGAAGATAGCCAATATGCATTAGCTCATTATCAAGATGTTTTGTCAGATGTAAAATTTAATCAGCAATTAATTATTGCTGGAGACAGTGCAGGCGGCGCTATTTGTACTACCTTAGCGAGCCAAAACATAAGTAATTCAACGGTTAAAATTGATAAACAAATTCTTATTTACCCTAGTGTTGATTACACAATAAGCTGCGCTTCTACAATAGAAAATGGGACAGGGTTTTTATTAGAAAAAGAAAAAATGATTTGGTATTTTAATAACTATATTCAAGATAAATCACTGAGTAAACAAGCCTCACCGTTATTTATGCCCATGTCTGAAAGTATGCCAAAAACGCTCATTTTTACGGCAGGTTGTGATCCCCTTAGGGATGAAAGTATCGCTTATGGTCAGGCGTTAATACAAGCAGGTGTTAAAGTAGAGCAACACTCATTTGATGGGATGATTCATGCCTATATGCTGCTTGATAGCATTGTTAAAAGTGAGTGTGAAGAAACCTATCGGTTGATAGGAGAGTTCATACAGTCATAGTTCTCTTACTCTCGTTTACAAAAAAAGCCCAGTGTCATTAATAGAGTATATTTATCTATTAATGACACTGGGCTTTTTTATTGTTTATGTCTCGTCCTGAAATGTGTTTACACATTTAGGACTTATTATGACCAAGTCAAATAAT
>Ga0055584_100006979_pt1 | contig 11068 bp, 6 predicted proteins | sample OSDHelmetaG_FD_58716 | JGI IMG/M metagenome (GOLD analysis project Ga0055584, IMG submission 58716) | Pelagic marine sediment microbial communities from the LTER site Helgoland, North Sea, for post-phytoplankton bloom and carbon turnover... | ecosystem: Environmental > Aquatic > Marine >...
GAGAAGTTAATACGCGCAAGGCAGCTATTGAATCTAAAAAGAAAGTTACTAAACAAAAAAGCGCTCGTAAACTTTCAGAGCTACCAAAATCTGAAGATGAGCAAATTCTGGAGCTGCTAGCAGATATTGCCGAGCTAGAATCACAAATATCTGAGTCTAAGACTGTATTATCTGAAATTGACGAAGAAATACTAACAGAAGCTGTTGTTGCATCTCTTGCTACGTATGAAGTTGAACAAGTTCGTCGAGAATGGGAAAAGGCAGATAAGGAAGAAGAAAAAGCTAAACAGGAAGAAAAAGAAGAAGAATTGGCTCAAACCGAAGCAAAAGCTAAGGTAATTGCTGAAGCGAAAGCTATAGAAGTAGCAATCGCTGCTACAGTCGCAAAAGCTACAGAGAATGCGACAAGTAACACGCAAAATATTAGCAATATCTCTGAAGAAATAAGCGGAACTGTTATTAAGTCAATCATGAGTAGGCTTGCATCTAGAAGCTTTGCTGGTATTGCAGCTGGTGACGAGGAAGAAACAACAATCGAAAAAGGTTTGTGGATCAGCGGTTTATATTCTTCTGCGAAGCAAGGTAAAATTGGCAAAAATGCTGGTTATACTTCACAAGGAAATGGCTTCACAATCGGCTTTGATGCTGAAGTTAAGGAAGATATCAAAATCGGTTTCGCATATGGCAAAGTAATGTCGAAATATAAGCACAAAGCAAAAAATGCTGGTACATCTAGTGTAAATGCAGATATTTTATCACTATATAGCCAAGCAACATTCGGTAACATAGTTGCTGATGTCATCTTATCTACGATTAGAAGTACAATAAACAATAAGCATGCTCTTGGTAGCGGGAAGCTAAAAAACTCTGGCTACGGCGCGCAAGCTTCTGTTGCTTACAAAGCAAAACTATCAGATAGATTTACTTTAGTACCAAATGCTAGCGTAGATTATAACCAATATAGTAGCAAAGCTTACAAAGAAACAGGAGCAAACAATTATTCTGTAGCTATTAAGGCTAAGACTTCATCTACTTTGGGAGTAAAAGCTGGCGTTAAACTTCTAATGCCAATCAAGAAATCGCTTCTTACGACTATAACACCATATTTATCAGCTGATGTAAGGCACGCATCAAAAGTAAAAGGTGACAAGGTAACTAGAATTGATGTTAAATATTTTGACTCTTCTTTGTCTGAAACAGTCAGGAACAAAAACAAGTCAGAAATAAGCTACAATGTAGGTGGCGGCGTAATAGCACAGCACAATAATATACAGTTGCAAGCTAACTATGATTGTACATTAAAGAAAAAATATCAAAATCACCAAGGTTCTGTAAGATTAAGAATCGAATTCTAAGAACAACCTTAAGAACCACAACATAAAAGCGCTAGCGAAGAAAATCTTTGCTGGCGCTTTTTTTTGATTCGCATTTAAAATAACCCATCTTGTAATTTTGACAAAAATATACTATCCTTGCAGCCATAAAAAATAGATCCAATTTATTAAGCATGTTAGAGCAAATATTACAAGCTGCTGTTGAGAAAATCACTGCTGCAAAAACTACGCGCGGGCTACAAGATTGCAAGGTAGAATTCCTTGGTAAGTCTAGCCTTGTAAACCAAGAAATGAAAAAACTAGGTAAGGCAAGCCCAGACGAGCGCAAAGAGCTTGGCCAAAAAATCAACCAAGTTAAACAGCAAATTCAAACACATATAGATAGCCAAGCTGTTATTATTGAAGAAGCTGAGCTTGAAGAGCGTTTTGCGTCCGAAAAGCTAGACCCAACTATTCCAGCGCGCCCAAGGGCTCAGGGAAGCATTCATCCAGTTACACAATGCATGGAAGAGTTGATTCAAGTATTCTCTAAATATGGTTTTGATATTAAAGATGGGCCAAGCATAGAAGATGATTGGTATAATTTCACTGCTCTTAATATTGACGAAAACCACCCAGCACGCCAAATGCATGATACTTTCTATTTAAAGAGCGATGATGAAAAAGCTAAAGTACTGCGCACGCACACTTCGCCTATCCAGATTCGTACAATGCAAAATGAGGAGCCTCCATACAGATTCATCGCTCCAGGGCGCACATATCGCTCTGATTCGGACCTTACCCACACACCAATGTTTCACCAAATCGAAGGTTTGGTAATCGATAAAAACATCCATATGGGACATTTAAAGCATGTGATTATTGACTTTATCCGCACTTTCTTTGAGCAATCAAACATCGAAGTTCAGTTTAGACCAAGCTTCTTCCCATTCACAGAACCATCTGCAGAGGTAGATATTCGAATGAATAAAGACGATAAATGGCTAGAAGTTCTTGGTTGCGGCATGGTGCACCCAAACGTTCTACGCAATGTGGGGATCGATCCTGAGGAATATCAAGGCTTTGCTTTTGGCCTTGGTGTTGAACGTTTTGCAATGCTAAAATATGGCATCCGCGATTTACGCCAATTCTTTGAAGGAGACAAGCGATGGCTGAATCATTATAATTTCGCAGGCCTAGACATACCAACACTTGCAGGAGGGTTAACAAGATGAGATTTACTATATCATGGCTAAAAAAATTCTTAGACACAGATGCAAGCATAGAGCAAATAGCAAACACACTAACAATGACTGGCCTAGAGGTTGAAGACATTGAAGATGCAGCTAGTAAACTTGGCGCTTTTGAAGTTGCAGAAATTATCGCAGCCGATCAGCATCCAGATGCTGACAAGCTTAAAGTTTGCACGGTACAAACAAAATCAGATACTCTTCAAATAGTATGTGGGGCTCCAAATGCACGCGCTGGCATCAAAGTGGTACTGGCAAAAATTGGTACTATTATCCCGAGCGGGAATTTTAAAATTAAGCAATCCAAAATCCGCGGGGTCGAAAGCTTTGGCATGATGTGCTCTGCAGATGAGCTTGGAGTTGGCAAAGACTCTGGCGGGATTATCGAGCTCCCAGATGAAGCAATTATCGGCGAGCCATTTGCAAAATATATGGGCTTGGATGATCCTGTAATTCATATTAACATAACCCCAAACCGCGCTGATGCGCTTGGTGTATATGGCATTGCGCGCGACTTAGCAGCTTCTGGAATTGGAACTCTTAAAGAGCTCCAAACACCGAAACCAGACGAGAAATTTACTACGAATTATACTCTCTCCGTACAAAATTCAGATGCATGCCCGTTATTTGCTATTCGCCAGATCAAGAATCTAGAAAATAAAGAATCCCCTACTTGGCTTAAAAATTTGTTGGAAAGCATCGGCGTTGGTTCAATTTCTGCACTTGTAGATGTTACCAACTATATCTCATATAGTTTTGGGCAGCCTATGCATGTGTATGATGCTGCGAAAATATCTGGCGGCTTAATTGCAGATGTGTTAACTCAAGACGAACCTTTCAAAGCTCTTAATGAAAAAGAATACAATCTTAAAAGCGGCGATATAGTAATTCGTGATAATAGTGAAATACACGGTCTTGCTGGTATTATTGGTGGTGAGAATAGCTCATGTTCTGACCGCACCAATAGTGTAATCCTAGAAGCTGCTATTTTCGAATCAAACCACATAGCTAAAAGCGGTCGCCGCGTGATGATAGATACGGACTCTAGATATCGTTTCGAGCGCAACGTGGATCAAGAATTCACCCTAAAAGCGCTGGATTTTGCTACAGACCTAATCACCTCTATCTGTGGCGGGGATGCTTCAAAAGCTATTATTGCCGGCGAAGAAAAGATGCAAGAGCGTAGCATAGATTTTCCTATAGATTTTCTGCAATCAAGGGCAGGCATAGAATTAGATACTGCTGAAATCGCGAATATACTAGAAAAGCTAGGCTTTAAATGCAGCCTTAATGGGCAGTTGATTAAAATAATAATCCCAAGCTGGCGTTATGATGTTTCTATCAAAGAAGATATCGTAGAAGAAATAGTACGTATATATGGCTATGACAAACTGCCAGAAACACCTCTACCATTCGTAAACACCATGCGCATAATCCCGCGTGATCAAAGACGTATATCCGACATAAAGCGTATTTTCGCAGGTGCTGGCTATGACGAAGTTGTTACATGGTCGTTCATGGATAGCAGCAAAGCAAAGCTATTTACTGAAATTAAAAACGAGCTAACATTACAAAACCCAATTAGCTCAGACTTAGACTATATGCGCCCTTCTATTTTGCCGAATCTATTGCAAGTAGCGAATAATAATATTAACCGCTCTTTCCATGATTTGTCTTTGTTCGAAATTGGTCCAATATTCGAAAATGCTGGCGATAAAGTTATAACAAACCTCGCTGGTATTCGCTGCGGTTCTAATGCGACTAAAAACTCACATAATGATATGCGTGCATTTGATATATTTGATGTTAAAGCAGATATTGCTACTTTACTTGAATATGTAGGGCTTGATATTGACAAATGCCAAATACGCAATAATGCACCAAATTACTACCACCCAACTAGGTCTGCTACTGTATGCCTTGGAAAGAATGTGCTTGGCACCTTTGGCCAAATACATCCATCGATTTTGAAAAATTTTGATATAGATACAGATGTCATGGCATTTGAGATGAATATCTCTAACTTACCAATGGGTAAACAGAAATACGGCAAAAAGCCTGAATTCATTACCTCAGATTATCAAATGATAGTTAGAGACTACGCGTTTGTGGTGGACGCAGACCAAGCAGTTGGGGAATTACTGAGCTTCATCAGAAACACAGACAAAAAACGCGTTAAATCCGTTGATCTGTTTGATGTTTATAGTGGCGACAAAATTGAGGCTGGAAAAAAATCAGTAGCACTAACGGTAAATATTCAGGACGATAATAAAACTCTAGAAGAGTCTGATATTGAACTGATAAACAAAGCGATCGTTGAAGGGATAGAAAAAAAATTCGGCGCTGTACTTCGCGGAGTTTAAAGAAAACGAGAGGCCACATTTTTCTCTACATACTGAATTATCGTTGCCTAGCGAAGCGTAGCAATCCAGGAATAGCTAGAGTCTAGGTGAATGAGACATAGTTGATGCGTGTGGCTATATAAGAACTAGATAACTGTCTCTTTTACGCTTTATGCGTTATTCGCTAAGACAGGATTCGTATTGCTACTAATGTATCCTAAAGCTCATATAAAAAAGGCTCCCGCAAAGGAGCCTTTTTCTTTATGCATTTCATGCCTTAGCGTTTTAGCCTAGGGCAAGATTTAGATATCAAATCTTACACCAAAGCCAACATGATGGCCTTTGTAGTGTAGAGCTGGCGAACTATCAGTTTTCTTAGTTTTGCCCATATCTCTATAGCTATAAGTTAAATCACCAGTTACACCAGGAGTGAACTCATATGAAGCACCTAAATAACCAGCGAAAGCTAGATTAGTTTTTTGCTTTGCAGTTGTATTCTGAGTGCTATCTGCGCTGTTAGTTACTTTAGCTTTTACTTGACCAGCACCAACACCAGCACCAACAAAGATTTTTGCAACATCAATATCAAATAGATCAACAAAACCATTTACCATTAATGTGTTAATATCACCTTTTACTTTTACTGTTCCTACCTTATGAACTGGATCAACAAAATGATCGAAAGTAAGGTCAACTCTTACATTGTCCATTACGTGGTAACCTGCACCAACACCAAAGAATACATCATTCTTTGATTTCGCAGAATTTATTTTAGATAGTTTTGACCAACCTACATTTGCTTTTACGTAGAACATATCTTCCATTGCGTATGCAGATGAAGATGCTAATATAGTTGCAGTAGCTGCTGTTAATAAAATCTTTTTCATAGTTTTTCCCTTTTGTAATTATTAATAAGTTACTAATTAAACTACTGAAGGTTTTGAAACTGTGACATTTCTAGCCACCAGCAGCTAACAAAGGTCATGTTATCATACAAAGTGAACGGAGAACAATAGTTTGCGATGTTATAGAATATGAAATAAATTATATTATAGCAATAATATCACGAAGCTGTAGTACGGGGCAAAACACCCCGTTATAAAAAGACACGCAAAATTAACTATTATTAAGACTAAGACCAGAGATTTTTCATCTTGGCAAAGAAACCATCATTACTACAATCCATTTCTATATCACCTATCTCTTTATCTAGCTCTTCTAGCAATTCTTTTTGCTTTTTAGTAAGCTTTTTAGGAGTTTGGATATAGGCATGAGCGAACATATCACCACGCACAGATGAACGCACTTGGGACATCCCTTTACCGCGAAGACGCAACCTGTCACCCGTTTCAGTTCCCGCTGGAATCTTCAGCGTCACCTTGCCGCCATCGATTGTTGGAATCTGAACTTCACCGCCAAGAGCAGCTTTTGTAAAGCTAATAGGTAATTTGCAATGTAGATTACTTCCTTCAACCTGATATATATCATGCTGTTTTATGCTAATAAACACATATAAATCACCAGAGCTTCCACCGCGAACGCCAGCCTCACCTTCACCAGCTATTCTGATTCTAGTATTATGCTCAACACCAGCTGGAATATTAACTAGCAACTGCTTTTGCTTTGATGCGCGCCCAAGCCCATGACAAGAGCCGCAAGGATTCTTGATAACCTGACCAGAGCCATTACATTTGTTACAGGTTTGTTCTACAGCGAAGAAACCTTGCTGTATACGCACAGCTCCAGCCCCGCCACATTGATGGCATGTATTAGTACCGTTTTTGTCTTTTGTTCCAATGCCATCACACGGGGAACATTTTACTTCCGTAGAAAAATTGATTTTTTTATCTAGACCAGAAAAAGCCTCTTCTAAAGTAAGACCAAGATTATATTGCAAATCTGAACCACGCACCTGAGATGATCTCTGTTGCCCACGCTGGCGTCCACCACCCATAAAGTCGCTGAAGAAATCTCCAAAAACATCATTCATGTCTGCACCAGAAAAACCACCCTGGTGATAACCGTGCTGTTGTTGCCCTGCGCTAGCTCCAGTACCATTTTCAAAAGCAGCATGACCATACCTATCATAAGCGCCTTTCTTTTGATCGTCCTTTAGAACGTCATAAGCTTCACCAGCTTCTTTGAATTTTTTCTCAGAATCAGGGTTACCACTATTGCGGTCTGGGTGATGAGCTTTAGCTAGCTTCAAATAAGCCTTTTTGATTTCTGAAGCGCTTGCAGAGCGGGCGACTCCAAGAACCTCGTAATAATCTTTTTTTGACATAATATTTCTACCAAAATATAAAATAAATAACTAAACTAGCGGAAGAAAACTCTCCCGCTATGCTTTAGTTAAATATTTATTTATTATCACTTACGTCTTTGAACTCGCCATCTACTACTTTAGCATCATCTTGCGCTGCATTTGCGGCAGGGTCTGATTGAGCCGCAGCTTCAGCACCAGGTGCAGCTGCCGCCTCTTCACCACCATACATAGCTTCACCAATCTTCATGCTTGCAGCAGCCAAAGCTTCTGTCTTTGCATTGATTTCCTCTATATTATCTTCAGACTCCATGGCTTTTTTCAATTCTTCGATAGCTACTTCAACATCTTTTTTATCAGATTCAGCAATTTTCTCTTCATTATCTTTCATATTTTTCTCAGTAGAATAAATCAGAGCATCAGCTTTATTCTTAACTTCAATAGACTCTTTACGCTTTTTATCCTCAGTAGCATTTTGTTCTGCATCTTGAATCATTTGCTCGATTTCGTCATCCTGAAGCCCGCCAGAAGCTTGAATTGTTACATTCTGCTCCTTGCCACTTGCTTTGTCTTTTGCAGACACATGTACAATACCATTTGCGTCAATATCAAAAGTAACTTCAATTTGTGGCATTCCTCTTGGAGATGGTGGAATTCCATCTAAATTAAATTGTCCAAGCATTTTGTTATGAGCAGCAAGTTCACGTTCACCTTGGAACACGCGGATTGTCACAGCATGTTGGTTATCGTCTGCTGTTGAGAATACTTGGCTCTTTTTTGCAGGGATCGTTGTGTTGCGATCTATCAATCTAGTAAACACACCGCCAAGAGTTTCAATGCCTAAAGATAAAGGAGTCACATCTAATAAAAGAACGTCCTTTACATCTCCCTGAAGCACACCGCCCTGAATTGCAGCACCAAGAGCAACAACCTCATCAGGGTTCACGCCTTTATGCGGCTCACGACCGAAGAATTCTTTTACCTTCTCGATCACTTTCGGCATTCTAGTCATACCACCAACAAGAATCACTTCATCTACTTCTGAAGGCTTAATTCCAGCATCCTTAAGAGCTTTTTTACATGGCTCCATACTGCGGTCAATAAGTTCTACAACTAAAGACTCAAGCTTAGATCTTGTCAGCTTAATATTCATGTGCTTAGGGCCAGAGGCATCAGCTGTTATATACGGTAAGTTAATATCTGTTTGCTGAGTTGTTGAAAGTTCTTTCTTTGCTTTTTCTGCAGCTTCTTTCAGCCTTTGTAATGCTAAAGGATCTTGCTTTAAGTCAACTGAAGTTTCTTTTTTGAATTCCTCAATCAGGAAGTCAAGAATTCTCATGTCAAAATCTTCACCACCTAAAAATGTATCACCATTAGTAGCCTTAACTTCAAATACACCATCACCAATTTCAAGCACAGATACATCAAAAGTACCACCACCAAGATCATAAACAGCGATTGTTTTATTTTCTGTTTTATCAAGGCCGTAAGCTAGCGCCGCTGCTGTTGGTTCGTTAATAATACGAAGAACCTCAAGGCCAGCTATCTTACCAGCATCTTTTGTTGCTTGTCTTTGCGCATCATTGAAATATGCAGGCACAGTGATCACTGCTTGAGTAACTGTTTCACCCAAGAAATTCTCAGCTGTTTCCTTCATTTTTTGCAGGATATTCGCACTAATTTGGCTTGGAGAATATTTTGTTCCCTCAACTTCAACCCAAGCATCGCCACCATCAGATTTTACGATTTGGTAAGGCACCATCTCTTTATCCTTAGTTACGGTTGGATCTTCATAATTACGGCCGATCAAACGCTTAATTGCAAATAATGTATTTTTTGGATTAGTTACCGCCTGTCTTTTTGCTGGTTGACCAACCAAGCGCTCATCACCTTCAGTAAATGCTACCATAGAAGATGTGGTTCTTTCGCCTTCAGCATTTGCAAGTACTTTTGGCTCTTTACCATCCATCACTGCTACACAAGAGTTAGTTGTGCCTAAATCAATTCCTATTACTTTTCCCATAATAAACCTCTATAAAATAATAAATAATTTTTAATTTGACTTACAAACTACAATCTGTTTCTTTTGTTTGCAGCTTGTATGCCTCATGTTTAGTCATATAGGGCGAGATAATTTTTTTACAAGAGTTTGGAGTAATAAAAATGTTAAAAACCTTAAAAGTTTTTGCGATAGGCTTATTTATCATAGCAAATAGCGCTTATGCAGATGCTACAAAAATCAAAGATATAAATGTTATCAAAAAGGCTATAGTCACTATACATAGTAGAGTTCCCGTTTCTGCTTATAGGTCCACTGGTAGCTGGTCTGGCACTGGATTTATAGTTGATAGCAAGAATGGTTATTTAGTTACTAATAATCATGTTGTAGGCAGAGCTTCTATTGGCACATATTTTATTACTTTCCATAATGGCCAACAAGCTGAAGCAAAAATCGCTTATTGCGATCCTTATGCAGATTTTGCTATATTGAAAATTGATCCCAAAGAGTTTCCAGAGCAAATAACAACAGTAGAATTCACAAGCGAATCACCTAAATTAGGGACAGATGTATTTATAGTTGGTAATACTGAGGGGCAAGGGTTCTCTTTTCATAGCGGATATTTATCTGATCTATATGATATTAACGGAGAAATGCCACAAGGTTCTTATGTTATCAACATGAATTCTGCTGGCGGCGCTAGTGGATCCCCCATATTAAATGCAGATAATAAAGCTATTGGCGTGCTATATGGTGGTGGCGGAACTTACTCTATAGCACTGAAGGGTTCTTACGTTCAGCATGCTCTGCAAGATCTGCAATCTAGCAAATCATCACCGACTAGAAAGCATATTGGTGTTATTACTAAACTATATTCACTAGACAAAGCTGTAAAGCATCGTGATTTTTCAAAAGAAGAAATGGCTAAATACATAAAAAAATGGCCAGACGCAAGAAACAGAGTAGTAACAGTCCGCAATATTATACCAGGCGGTACGGCAGAAAATGTGCTAAAATCTGGTGATATTTTATGGGCAATTGATGGAAAAGAAATAGGCCCAGATCTTACAATATTCGATAGCGCAATGAATGGATCCAAAACCGATAAAGCAAAACTAACCATCATTCGTGAAGGCAAAAAACTAGAGAAAGAAATCAAACTATACGATCTTGAAAAAAACAAAGTTTCAAAAATACTTGATTTCGCAGGTGGGCTATTTTTCGAAGCGGATGATTTTGTAGCTGCAAAATCTGGGGTCCCAATTGGTAGCGTTGCATTAGCTAATGTACAAACTGGCGGCAGCTTTAGCAGCATTCCTGAAATGTTTGTAAGGGATTATAAAAGCGTGTACCGCATAATGATCAAATCTCTAAATGGATCTAAAATCAATTCCCTGCAAGATATTATTGTAGCAACCAACAAAGCTATTGATAAAAAATACGTAAGCGTTGAGTATCAAAATTTTCAACCATATTACCCTAGCTTTGGTAATAGTGGAGAATTTATATCTGCTAGCGAAACATTAGTTCAGGATATTACTTTTGATAGCATAGACACCAAACCAAGAATCCTAAAATTCGATAATAACTCACTAGAATGGAAGTCTGAAGGATTATGAGCTACGATTTTATAGTTGCAACAGAATGTGCAATTGAACATGATGGAAAATTTCTAATCATCAAAAGGCCACAAGGGGTTCATGCAAGTGGACTCCTTTCCTTCCCCGGTGGTAAATTTGAAGCATCCGATGCAATAGGTAATGAAGATGCTGCCAAGCAAGCCGTAAAGCGCGAGGTCCTAGAAGAAGTAGGGCTAGATTTAATAGACCCAATAAACTACGTGCGCACTAGCTGCTTCCCAGATGACAAAAATGGCAAACAAGTTCTAGATATCATCTATC
>Ga0055584_100006980_pt1 | contig 11067 bp, 9 predicted proteins | sample OSDHelmetaG_FD_58716 | JGI IMG/M metagenome (GOLD analysis project Ga0055584, IMG submission 58716) | Pelagic marine sediment microbial communities from the LTER site Helgoland, North Sea, for post-phytoplankton bloom and carbon turnover... | ecosystem: Environmental > Aquatic > Marine >...
ATCACTTATTATAGTCTGTTTTTATTCAAAGTGAGGTATATGATGTGTCTTCCTGAATGTTATATGTTAAGCTTTGGCACCCAGCTTCCTTCAGATATGTTTTAGTTTCCTCGGCGCGGTAACCGACACCATTGTCCATACCAGCATTTTCAATAACGCCGTACATTGGGTACTCCGTAGTATTAGGTTTGATTTCCATAGCATGTTTAAAGGCATGCTGTGCTCCGCTAGGCGTTTCGCCCCCGTCGCGAATTTCGATTGAATACCCCAGTAAAGAACGAGAGTGCACATCAAAAATAAAATAAATGGTTGGTTTTCCGATATAATGCTTACGACACTCGCTTAATAAACCAATGTTGAAGTGTCCCGTATCAGCCTGCACTTCCTGTAAAACACGCTGGGTTTTGAATTTCTTATTAGCACTCCGCGCTTCTGCTCGTGCTTGACTGATCCCATCGCGTTTTTCTATCATATCCAAACGATCCCATTCATCAATAAATCGATTAAAAGTAGCGATTGAAGGCAACATGAGTCCTATAGATTTGAGATCAGATTTTCTATATATATCTTCCAGTAACTGATAAGCGTTTATTTTGGGAGGCTTGCTAAGTTTCAAGTATCCTTTTACTACTGCTGTAGACATCAACTCATACATTAATGGGTGAGTCTCTGACCTACGCCCCCCCTTACCAGGCAGTAGGTAAAAGTCATTACGTTTGTTCTTTCTCCAAGGCTTATACCAGCGACTAATCGAAGCAATTGCAGGAGGTTTAAGATCATGTATTTCTTGGGATACAATCTCAATTACAGCGGCACGATTTTCTTTTTTATGTGGCTCTTTATACTCATCCATTGCTTTAACGTAAGATAAACGCCTAGCAATGGTCATTTTTTGTTTTTCTGTAAGCTGTGGATGCCAATGTTCACTATTGTTTTTCGAAACTGCAAAGTATAACTTTTTAACCTTAAAGGCTTCCTGTAGCTTACTTGGTAAGCAAGTCATCACACCATCACCGTCTTCATATTTGACAACAGCTAAGTCATTTTCAAACAGCCTAATAACACCAAAACGATTGTTAAGGTTGATACGTTGTCCTGCTTCAAATCTGCCACGAGTAATCATTAAGCCACCTTCAATAGGGTTTCATTGGTTAGTTTTACTGAGAAGTCGAATACCGCTTTGTTATGGGCAACAAGGCCGAATGGCACGACATTTGGTAGATGTTTTTTAGCCACAAACTCTCTGAGTTCACCAAGATAAAATTCAGAGCCCATATGCTTGGATAAATTGAAATTGTTAATTAAATCAGTTGATAACCAGCGATATTTATACAGAAACTTAAGGTTTTCAGCGGTATGCGCAGGGCAAAAGTCATCATCAAACACCACCTCAAAACGAAGATTATGATGTTCTAGTAAGTAGTTTTTTATGTGTTCATATTCAGCTCTAATACGCTCTTTTGAACCATATTTTCCGCTTTTTATTTCATAAGCGAATAAGCCATTATTTCTCTGTACAAGAAAATCAACACAATATTCGGCGAATCCGCCATCAACCTTTTCATACTCAAGTGTAAATGGCTGGCTGTTATAAGCGATAACACTGTCATTAAACTCCTGCATCAAGGCAAAAAGCCATTCACAATAACTTTCAGTCCAACATAAAAAATTATTCTTAAACGAATTAAGATAAATCGTCGATTTGTCTACGCGGTGCTTTAGTAATCGTCTGCTCATTTTCTGCTTCCGTTAATGTTATTTTGTAATCTCAATTGGCTCAGTTTGATTTTTCATTTCCATACCTAAATAGTTTTTAATCTTTTAGGTATGGAATACTTTTCAATAAAAAACAAACTTGTAACTTATTGTTTTAATTGGACTTAATATAGCAATAAATAATTAACTGTCAGCTAAAGTGTATGTAAATCAAACTGTTCTCATTTTCTACTCATGCGTTTTAATAAGTATTTATTCTTAAAACGTACTGGCTTATGCATAAATACTTGTAGACTTGTGCTTAACTCTGATGACTTTTAAGTAACTGGCCATGGATTGAGTTAGCAAAATCATTTGTATCTATCAGAGTTATATGTGAATATTTCGGTATAACCGGACAACTTTTAATTCGGTAATTTATTTATCACGTATTTCTTCTCTCAAAGAGTCATGTGCGAGTTTATCGGGATAACCGGACAAGTTTATTATGGAAAAATTAAAAAAGGCATTCAGAGTAGCGTTACTTACTGAGATGAATGAGCCAAAGACACAGAGATATATTCGTAAAATAGTGTCAATACGCCTAGCACACTCTCCTGAATACAGAAATCCTGATGAGACGGCGCACAAGTGCATGAGTCATATTTTTGAAGTAGTAGACAAGCAATTAAATGAATCTGAAGGGTATTCAAACAGAGAAAGGTTTTTATACCAAAAGCTCATCAACATGCAGGTGAGAAAAGGCTACGTACAAAAATATATAATGACGGCGGCAAATACTTACTGCACAGCTAAGCAAATAAAATGCAATCCAGGTCGCGAAGCTATTGTTGATGACAAGGGAAATGTTATTCAAAAGGCAATAAATCGAGGTAAGGCGTCTCGCGCCGTCGATGGTCACGATAAATTGGAGTGGGTAATTTCAAGTGATGCTTTCACCTCTTCTAACATCAGTGATGATGCCATTGCTGACACTGAGCAGTATCTAAAAAAGTTGCACCTTAACGAGAAAGAGATTCGTTGTTTCTGGGATAGATTTGAAGGAGGTTCATTTGTTGATATGGCTAAGGAATATCAAGAAAGCAACGCAAAAAAAGAAAAGAGTGCTCCTGATTTATATCGTAAACGATATAAACGTCTGATGGATAAGATAGGGAATAAAAAAGAAAAAGTGTTTGATATCATGACACGTGATTTATATCTTTTTCAGAATCACGCACTGGATGATAGCTGAGCCGAGCTTTCAACAAAGTATTAGCCCCATTGACATTTATTTTTTACTGCGCTCTTTGTTTATTCGGTCAAAATAATACCGTTGAGCTAGCTCTGAGTCGCTATGGTTATTTAAAACGTAAAGTAGTTCATCAAGTGTAATGTCTTTAGGAATTAATTCTTTGATGTCATTTTGAAAGTTGAAATCAAGTTGCTGACCATATGATTTATGCATAATGATTTACTGTTAAGGCTTTGTTAATAAGCCTAGTAAAGTTATTTTAAAATAACAAATATCGCTATACCCCTATGGAAATCATTGCTATTTCATATGAATATGGCATAAATGTACTAACAACATCTCTTAGCAATGTTGAAAAGGAACTTCGTTTGAAAGATAAGGAAAAAATCGCACTCTTCATTGATGCGGATAATGCGCCTGCCGCCAAAATAGACATCATACTTTCTGAGCTTGCTCGTTATGGTGTTGTCAATATTCGTAAAGCCTACGGTAACTGGAAAAGCACCTGTATTAAGCCTTGGGAGGATGTTCTTCACGAATACGCCATACAGCCAATCCAACAATTTGATTTAACCAAAGGCAAAAATGCCACTGATATTGCACTTGTCATTGATGCCATGGATATTCTCTATACAAAAAATGTGGATACCATTTGCCTTGTTTCATCTGATTGTGATTTTACGCCATTGGTGACTCGCGCGTTGGCGGATGGAAAGTTTGTCATTGGTTTTGGTGAGCGTAAAGCGCCATCAGCTTTCGTAAATAGCTGTTCCAAATTTTTGTATTTAGATGAAATGCAAAGCCAAGAGCAACCCAAACAAAAGCCTGAAGCTCACATCAAATGTGATACCAAGCTAATGAATCTTCTTCGACAAGCAGTCGAAGCGTCTGAAGATGATGATGGCTGGGCGCAATTAGGTACTATTGGCTCTCATATATCGAATCATGCTTCATTTGACCAAAGAAATTATGGTTTTAAAAAATTAAGCGATTTATTTAAAGCAATTGATTCATTTGAGGTAAAGAAAATAGGATCTGTTTTCTGGATTCAAGATCGAAAAAGAGCGAACAAACCGTAGTGTAAAAGTATTAACTTATATGAACTTGATAGCAGGGATGTAGTATGAACTTAAGTCATATAAAAATGACTCGTGCGTTGGATGAAACTGACGAAATTACAAGCATTGATAATGGTAAGGGGTGTAATTGTCATTGCATAGTATGCCAAACCCCTTTAATTGCTAGGCAGGGTAAAAAGAATAGCTGGCACTTCGCTCATGATACTTCATCTGGAGACGTAGATTGCGCTTGGTCTGGCGAGACAGAACTTCATTTAAGAGTAAAAGAATACCTTTCAATAGCTAAGAGCATTGATGTACCAATTGGCATACATAATCCTGTGACCGAATCCATTGAAATAGAAAATGCTCTAGTTGAAATGCGTTTTGACCCTACAAGGCGCATCCCCGATGTTACAGTTTTTTCGAATGGAGAAAGAGTATTTATTGAAGTTGCAGTCACGCACTTCTGTGGACCTCAAAAAATTAAAGAATTAAAAGAAAATAATGCAAATGCATTAGAACTTGATTTCAGTGAATTTATCCTTGAGGGAGATGTAATCACAGATGAAGAGATTGAGTATTATATTGGTCATTGTGAAATCAATTGGTTAAGTGTTTCTCCTGCCAGGTATATTGGCTGTAAAGTCCATAACCACGAGAGGAAAGCAATTCAAAAACTTCATGAAGAATATGTAAAACAAGACCTTCAATATTCTCAGAAATCGCAAGAATTAACTAAAAATATTACTCTTCGAACACAGGAGTTAAAGAGAGTTGAAAATATATTATCAACCAAATCCACTGAAGCAGAAGACAAGCAAGCTATTTTGGATTGGTTTTCAACGGAAGAACAAAAACTATATCAAGGGCTTAAAAAGATGGAACATGATGCTCTTCGGGAAGCAAACATTAATGCAGAAACACAGTTTAATGCATCTTTTGATTTGCTAAAAAGGGATATGGAAAATCAATTTCGCCTAGATAACAAACTTTTAATTAAAGAAATAGACTCTAAAAGTGTTGAGCTGAAAACGTTAAATGAACTTGTTAATGTTACTAAAATGGATGTTGACTATAAAAAGGCCAGGTTAGAAAAGCTTAAGCTAGATACTAAGGAGTATTTGGAAATTGAAGAGGCAATTAAAAGTGCTTCAAAGGCACTAGAATCAAAAGTTGTGATCATTGCTCAAGCAAGAAAACATCTGGAACGAATTCTTCCAGAGTTTAAAGCATTTTGTAGAAAGACTGGGACACCTTGGCCTTTTGCATATGAATTTAGATGAAAAGCTTAGCACTGAGACGGTTTTAGGGCTTTATACCAATTTAAAAAACATAGATGAATCTGCCTGATTTTCGGAGGATTGAATTTGATGTAAACTGATAGTTTAATGAGCTTGAAATAATAAGGGGTAGGTATTTGTATTCTATTAATTATAGTGTTAAAGATATATTTTGTTTGAGCAACCAACTAGTAAAGAAGGTATATTGAAGAACGAGTTATGTGGGTGAAATTCATTCATAATTAGTCTCATATTTATAAAGGAATAAGAATGGCCCACCAACAGAATAATTTTGAACAACTTGAAGAAGAACTAGACTCCATTTCATCTAACCTTAAAATCCTAAGCTTATTAAAATTGGTTATTTCATTCTTTTCGCCTTCCATAATTAAATGTTGGAGTTTTCAGCAGAAAGGTTTTTCTGGCCAATCAGCATATGAGCATTCATTTATGAGAAGCATTTTGCAGAAAATGGTATCTGAAAATTTACTTGAAATGAGAATTAGTAATAAAGGTAATACGCTTTACCGTATTGCGGTTAGTTAGAGCTAGTTATGGCATTGATAATAACTAGTTTTGAAGCAAAATATGGTGATGCTTTTCTTATCGAAGAGCCTGATAGTAATATAAAATTTCTAGTGGATTGTGGGTTCAAGCTAACCTACAAACACCATATAAAAAAGAGAACCAACTCAGCGAATTTCATTATTTTAACTCACTCGGATGAAGATCACATTAATGGCGCTTTTCCATTAATTAATGACTACCCTGCAAAATTTGCTTTGAATAAAGTGTACGTAAACTCCCCTGAATCTATACCTACTCCAAGAACTGATGGCGTAATATCTATACGGCAAGCTAAAGATTTAGTTAATTTGCTACAAGACAAAGAATTACCATTTGAAGGTCTAATTCAAGGACAAACAATTGAGGTATCTAAAAATATTTCGCTAGATATTATCTCTCCAACCCAAACAGAACTAGATAGTTATTACGATAAATATAACGGCCAAGTAGGCACTGTACAACAGAATACTAGTGGAACAGATATATCCTTAAACGTAGCCACTAAATCTATTGTCGAGTGGGCTAAACAGCCGGATTCATTCCCTAAAATATCCGATGATATTGCTAACGCTAGCTCTATTGCTTTTATTCTCAATTTTAAAGGTAAAAAAGTACTGTTTTTAGCTGATTCACATCCTGAAGTGATTTTAGATTATTTACTAAAGAAAGGCTTTAACTCTACACAAAAAGCAACATTCGACTATATCAAATTATCTCACCACGGCAGTGCAAAAAGCATTTCAAGACAGTTACTAAATATGATTAGTTGTAATAACTTCATTATTAGTACAAACGGTGGGAAGGCAAGAAGTAAGCATCCTAGTGTTGAAACTATTGCCAAGCTAGCCGCTTTGGTTGATAGAAATGGCAATGATGAAATTAATTTTTATTTTAATCACTCGATTTCGTCTATTGAAACAAGAAATGGCCCTTTATTAAGTGCCGAAGAGCGTCTTTTATACAAGATAAATTACATAGAACAAAATGAGATTAGATTGTCATGAATCACCTAACATTTCTGCCCTATACGACTGTTCAAATTTCTAAAGAATCAACTTATCTGGGAAGTGCCGTACTCGTTAAAGTTGAAAACGTGTTTTATGTTTTAACCGCTGCTCATGTAGCTTTTGGGAAAGAATGTAGTCAATACAATGAAAGCTTTAGTTCAACCTTAACCTATAAGTCAGAATCAATTGGGGAATTAACTTTTGTTAGACAGCTAGGTAACCTTAATATCTTCAAAACTCATGATATTTTAGCTATCGAGGTTGAAGTAAATTATGAAAGTTTTCCTGAAATCCTTTTTACAGACGATACAAATAACCCTAAATTACAATTTATATTTAGAGGACGATCTAAATCTGAAAGTGGTAAAATTTACTCGGTAAAACCTTGTAGTAAAAACGGTACTGCGGGGGAAGATATTCATATTGAGATACCTGTTAAAGATTATACTGATTTTGAAGGTGAATCTGGGGCTGAGGTTTTACAAGGCTTATCTGGTAGTGGAGTATTTATTCATGATGACGATTCAAGTGATGCTTTTCTAACGTCAGTAGTTAAATCAGTAAGTGAAGACAGCTTTGTTGGGATTAATAGTATTTGTATCTCCTTATTTAAGGATCATTTAATTCCTGAAATGAATTTAATTGATTTACAACAATTATCTCGTAATCAACTCACCAAGAAACAAAGTCATTTAACCACCGTTAGTGATACTCCAGATATAGAGGCTTTGACGCGTGCGATTACACAAAATTTAATTTCTAATATTTTACCCAACGCTCTTTTGGGTAATTCAGATTTAGTTGTATCACGTATATCTAATTTCAGTTCAATCCAAGGTGTTCCGTTACCTACAGCAATAGCATCAAGAAATAGTTTGATTTTCGGTATTACCGATTCCCTTAATAAATATGGCACAGCATGGCTGTACGGTGCTGCTGGAGTTGGAAAAACAGTTTCAGCCAAAATGGCGGCAAAACATGTCGGTGGAAATTGGTTTGGAGTAAATTTAAGAGGATTAAACTCACAAGAAGTTTGCCAAGTACTAGCTAGCCCTTTAATTCATCAGTATAGCCATGAAATAAGGGGCGTTCTAATAGATGATTTCGACTGTGCATTTGATTCTATAGTTCACGAGAGGTTAATTAGCCTTCAAAGCTCCTGTCAAAATGCTAACATCTGCCTGCTTTTCACATCTTCAAAATTGATTGATGAGGACTTTCTATTCTCTGCTAATCTTCCTCAGGATATTGAACAAAAAGTAGATGATTTTTCGGAGGCAGATATTAAAGAAATTTTATCGGCTTTTGGTGTGACAAAGGATTATTGGGCACGATATATATTTATGTCATCAGGTGGAGGACACCCTCAATTAGTTATCGCAATGATTCAAAGTATGAAAAAAAGCAATTGGAGCATTGAAGAATTTCGGACCTTAAACTCTCTACTACAAAAAAATGAAACGGTAGAAAAAGTTAAGAAGAAAACAAGGGAACGATTACTTCATGAGCTCCCTGCTAGTGCAAGGGAGATTGTCGAACGAGTATCTTTAATTACCGGTAGATTTGATAGGCATCTGGTTCTTGATTTAGCTTTATTACCTCCTAAAATAGCAGACGCTGGAATTACCTTTGACAACCTTATAGGGTCTTGGATAGATCAACATGAAATTGATCGCTTTTCTTTATCTCCATTGTTATCTAACTTTGCCGTTGCGACCTTAACCAAGCAGCAACGGAAACCAATTCAAAGTGAAATTGCGGACTCAATCCTCCGTACAAAAGTAATTGATCCAATTACAATGAATACTGCATTCATTGCAGCATTTGCAGGGGAAAATACTGGAGCGCTTGCACTTTTATGTTATCCAATTCTTACAACTGAACTCAGCGAACTTCAAAACATCGCTCCACACTTAATGACGTTTACTTTTTTTAATACAGACCATTCAATTTATGTACATGACTCGAACGTAAATATTATGCTAAGAGGAGCTCAACTAATACTTTTAACCTGTTTTGAAGATAAAAAGGAGAGTTATTTAAAAACGTTTTATCGTTTTGAAATCGAAGCAGATAACTCTGATGCTCAAGAGTCTGGAAGTTCGGTATTAGTACGTATAATGATATATTCTAAGCTTCTATTGTCTCAGCCTAAATTTGGAAATTTACCAAACTGGAATTCAATAGTCACAAAGCTTAATACTCTATTTGATAATAAAGCAGAATTACTTCCGATATCTATACCTCATAAAGAGATACCGACGAAAGTTGATGGTATCTCAGCTGTAAGCTTTTTAATTATTAACCAAATCAATCAAATTAAAACGATAGGTGCACTAATCCCATTGTTTGAATTTATTAGTACCAGTGAAGAGAAAGTCAAAAATGAGTTGTTCTCTACCATAAAAAAATTAGATTTAGGTTTAGATATAATTGTTAGGGGGGCATGGTTAAGTGAATTTGACAAAGGCACTATTGATTGTGAAAAGCATACGGCTATGTTTTCTGAGCTGGAAACCATTGCGAATAATTGGGGAAATAGTGATTTAGCGGCGGTTTGTGTGAAGTTTTCAGCTGTTATTTGGGATGAAACTGGTGGACGTTCAGATAAAGCAATAAAGTTAATTGACATTGGCCTTGCAAAATATGGCTGTACAAACTTTTGCTTACTTAGAGCTAAAGCATTAGTGTTATATAGAGAAAAAAATTATAAAGAAAGTCTTATTCTCTCTAAAGATGTCCTAGCCGGTAAAGTGGAGTTTAAAGGCGCTGAAAAAGCATACTTTTACCGTGATGCAGCTATTTGCGCAGAAAATGAAGGTGATTTTTCTTTAGCTAGCGAATATTTTTTGCTTGGAAGCGCCTCTATTAACGCACTTGAATTACCTGAAATGTTGCCTATGAAAATAGGACTTCAAGCAGATTCAGCACTAGCATGTTGGCATAATGACGACAAGAAAAGTAGCCTCCAAAGACTTTCAGCGGTATTGGATGAACTTAAAAGTATCGATCCAAAAGACTCATTAAAAGCTACTCATTGCCACGCAATTTCACGCCACATTTTGTTATGGCTTCAACAAGAAGCAACTAAACAAAAGAAATTTGTACCTAGTGGTGAAGAAGTCAGTATATACCCTGGAATCGTTAGTAATCCCGAACCTAGCAAAGATATAGATAAGCAAAGGTTAACACCTATCGAGATGGCTTGGTACATGTTGGCTTCGATAGAGAATTATTGCTCATTAGATGTAGGTATCCCCTCAAAGCTTTCAGCAAGTTTGGCTAATGGTCCAATAGTGGAAGGTGAGTTTGTTTTAAGATCTTCTAGGCTTGATATAGCAATCATAAAACCAAATGGAGAGTCATTAATAGACGCGTTGAAATGCGTTGTATCAAATTTTAGTTATGCTTCAACGAAGGTAGGCGATAGAGAAGAGTCAAAAGATATTAACTTTACATACCAAACACTACCTGAAGCTACAAAAGAAGATTTTGAACTTTATAGTGGTATCGTAGAGTACTATATACTTAGCTTTGTTATAAGTTGTGCACTACAAAATAAGTGGGATGAAGTTGATAAACTACTTAAAAATATATTAAAAGAACCAGAATTAGGTATTAGGTCAGAATTAACTGCCATATTAAAAGGCAGTAATATAAATACATCTGATGCAATAACAAATAACCTCAAACTATTAATGAGTTTCCGGTGTCATCAAAACAGTGCTCCCATAAATGTAATTATTGGAATCTTTTACCATACTTTAACCGCTGTTCAAATTGGTATTGATATCAGACAATCAAATTTAATCTCTAAGTTGGCTTTTGAATCATTAAAAAATAAATGGGTAGCTTTTTGGGGTCAACAAAGGTATTTACTTAAAGATCCTGAACATCACTTTGTAAACGTAAATAAAGCTCTCTCAGTAAAAGGGTATTCTTGGTCTGAGAATGCGTTGTGCTTAATGAAAGCAATTTTACCTACCTTAGGTGTTGGGGATGAGTTAAATGTTAATAGAACTCTAGATGAATTACTTTTAAAGGTTCGAACTCAAAAGTAAACGATCAAAGTAATAATCTCATTTGGTGATTGGTAATCTCATTTGGTGATTGGTAATCTCATTTATTTTGCGTAGTCACATTTATTCAAAGATTAGGAACAATCACAAAACGTGACTAACATGTTAAATTTTCTCATCCGG
>Ga0055584_100006981_pt1 | contig 11066 bp, 7 predicted proteins | sample OSDHelmetaG_FD_58716 | JGI IMG/M metagenome (GOLD analysis project Ga0055584, IMG submission 58716) | Pelagic marine sediment microbial communities from the LTER site Helgoland, North Sea, for post-phytoplankton bloom and carbon turnover... | ecosystem: Environmental > Aquatic > Marine >...
CTCGCCGGCATCGAAGAGCTCCTGGTCCAGCACGGGGTCGTTGTCTACGACGAACGGCCACGGCTGATCGGCGCGCTCCGAGAACCAGTGCACGAGGGCCAATGACTCGTCGTTGCTCAGGCCGAAGGTGGGCATGCGGACATCGACGTGCGTGCGCACGATGTAGGGCTCGATGAGGAACTCGAAGAGCCAGTCCGGGTTCACCTTCTCGCCCTGGTCGAAGAACACCGGCGGACGCATCGCGGCCTCTTCGATGTACTGGCCCATGCCGCCTTCGCCGTGGCCGTAGACCAGCAGCGCCTCCGGCACCGGCCGGTTCTCCGGGTCCTCCTCGAAGAACTCGAAGATGTCCGAGTCCTCTTCCCACTCGGGGTCGTAGTACTCGTCCTGCAGCCAGGCACCGAGCTCGTAAAGCCGGGTGTCCCCGACCTCGAGGGCCTGGGCCATCCAGACGCCGTAGTCCATGCCTTCCTCGACCAGCACCCCGAACTCCTCCAGGCGCTGTTCGTCGTCACCATGGAACTCGACGCGGTCGGGGATCTGACCCATGCGGTGACAGCCGATGCAGTTGTACTTGGTGATGAGGCGGCTGCCCTGCTCGACGAGCGCTTGCTCGGCGGTCAGCTGGTACTCCATCGACGGGTCGATGCCATCGGCGCGCAGACCCAGGAGGAACTGCACGAGCAGCTCGACCTCCCGGTCGTCGAGACCGTAGTTCGGCATCTTGAGCTTCTCGCCCGGCAGCTTCACCTTCTGGTCGTAGTGACTGATGGTGGGCTCGCCGTCGTCACCCTTCACGATGACCGGCATGCGGTCGTACACGCGCGGGTCGATCAGCTTGTGGCGGTAGAACGCGCGACGGGAGTGACCGACGGACTCGGGGTTGCCGTGGGCGGCCTCGTGACCGAAGTCGAACTTGGAGAGCTCCTTGAGGCTCTCGTTCGTCAGCTCGGTCCCGATGCCCACGTCGTCGTAGTGCCCGGGCACCAGGTGACAGCCGGAGCAGCCAAAGCGGTTGAAGAGCTTCTCGCCGACGAAGACCTCGACGGCGCGCTCGCCGCCCTCGGCCCGCATGGCGGCGACCTCTTCCTTGGCCCAGTCGTCACCCGCCACGGAGGCCAGCTGCTCGACGGCGATGTCGCCCAGGATGGTCTGGTCGGCGCGGGGCGGCGGCATCGCGGCCCACTCGTCGTTGCGCAGGCTCATGAGCCAGGCGGTCACGTCCCAGGCCTCCTTCTCGCTGAGGCGCAGGTCGGGCATGACCGTGGTCTCGAAGTAACGCTTGGGCTCCATGATCCAGCTGTAGAGCCACTGCGCTTCGAGCTTGCTGCCGACGGCCGAGAGGTCCGGTCCGTGATCGTTCTCCAACCAGCCCTCGGACTCGACCGAGTGGCAACCCAGGCAGCCGCGCAGCTCGAAGGTCTCGCGTCCCTGGTCCGGATCACCAGTGCCCGACGGCGCGTCGAGCATGGTGAAGCTGCCCTGCGCGAGCTGCGCCTGCGATTGCTCGTAGACGTAGGCGATGACGGCGCGCGCCTCGACCTCGTTGCGTGCGACCCAGTCGTCGACGTTGTCGTCGGACTTGTTGTTGAGGCGGCGTCCCTTGGTCTGCCGGGGATCGCCCTCACCGCCCGAGTTCGAGAGGTTCCAGAAGTGCGGCATGCGCGTCGACGGGCGGAAACCCCGCGGATCGATGGCCCACTTCTGTGACCACTCCTCGGAGGCCTTGGCCGCGAGGTTCGTCAGGTCGGGGCCGGCCTTCCGCAGGTGCTCGAAGCCCTCGATCTTGTGGCAGCCGTAGCAGCCGAGGTTCTCCACGAGCTCGCGCGACTCGTTGTACTCGGGCACGCCCGGGAGGCGGTCCGTGTTCTCGTGGCACTGGTAGCAGGACGAGTACAGCTTGTCGCTCGGCGTCATGGGCCAGTCCCAGTAGTGACGCTCCGGGTCGTAGCTGTAGTCCTCGATCCAGCGTTCGGTCTTCTCCTCCACGGTCTCGTACTGGTCGGCCGTGGGCGTGTGGAAGGTGCGCTCGAACTCGACGGCCTGGCCGCGACCCTGGTGGCAGGTCGTGCAGCCGAACTGCCCCATGGGGTGCGGGCTGTCGTCGGCCACGAACAGGTCCAGGCGCGGGTGCGCGTTGAGCACGCGCTCGCCGGCGATGAACTCGGTCTTGCTGTTGTCGGGATCCCACTCGGAGTAGTAGGGATCGTTGATCGACACGTGGCACGTGATGCACATGTCGATCTTGTCGACGTACATGAAGTTGTAGTTGTCGTGCAGGTTCTCGAGGACGAGCTTCTCGACCTTCTGCGTCGGCGCGAGCATGTCCACGACGGGCAGGTTGCGGAGCTCGTTGAACATGCCGGCGATCAGCCCGGCCTGCTCCTCGCCGTCGGGACCCTTGACCTTGCCGATCTTCTTGAGCGAGCCGTCGAGCCGCGCGACGGTCTCGAGCAGGCCTTCCTTCTCGCGCCCGAGTCGGGTCACCTCGGCCTGGAGGCCGGAGAGCTGCGCCTTGGTCTCGTCCAGCGCGAGCTTGTCGTTGTCGGCCTGCAGGCGGAGCCCTGCGACCTCGTTCTGCTTCTCCGTGATCTCTGCCTGGGTGTCCGCCAGCAGGTCGGCGTCGTCCCCGTGCATCAGTCGCTTTTCCTCGAAGATGTAGCGCATCTCCTCGTACTCGGACTTCGCGATCTGGAACACCTGGTTCGACGCGTAGTAGACGCCGTTGCGGGCTTCGATCTCCTTCTCGATCTCCTCCGCCTGACCGGCGGCGTTCGCCAGGTTGGCCTCGGCGGCCTCGAGATCGGCCGTGACCTGCTCGAAGACCGCGGGGTCCACGGCGGCCTCAGCGGTCGCGATCTCGTTCACGAGGCGCTCGATCTGACGCTCGCGGTGGGTCGCCTGGATCGGCTTCCAGCCCCGCACGTGGTCGCGCGCCCACATCAGGATGACTGCGACCACGAGCACGAGGCTGCTGATGATGAACCACTTCGAGACGGTGGTGTCGCCGTAGAGCCGCTCGTCGCCGAAGAGCTTGCGGTTCACCGGCTGCACCGGGAACACGTTCTTGGCGCCGCCCTTCTTGGCCGGCGCCTTCTTGGCGGCCGTCGCCGCGGCTGCGGCGGGCGCGTCCTTGCCGCGCCCCGAGTCGACCTTGGCCTTCAGCGCGGCGATGCGGGCCTGCATGTCCTCCCCACCACCACCGTCGCCGCCGTCGTCACCTTCGGACGAGGCTTCCTTCTTGGGGGTCGAGCCGCCGCCTCCACCGCCGCCGGACTTGCCGGCCGCCATGCGCGCCTTGATGGCCGCGATCTGGGCCGCCTTGTCGCCCGCGGGAGGGGCATCCCCACCGCCGCCATCGCCCGAGTCCGCCGGGGCCTCGGCCTTGGGTGCCGCATCACCGTCGCTGGCACCGGCTCCGCCCTTCATGCGCGCCTTGATCGCCGCGATCTTCGCGGCCATCTCAGGGCTGACGTCCTTGTTGTCGCTCATTCTGGCTTCCGATCAGTCACTACGGGTCGGGAGGAGATCAGGAATCGATCCGTCGGGTCCGGCTCTTCAGATGTTGAAGAACCACTCCGGGATGGAGACGAGGTACTTCAGGTTGATGGTCCACCGCAGGAACATCTTGATGGGCAGGGACGCCATCATGAGTAGCAGCATGACCAGCACGCTGAAGCGCGCGAATCCGAGTTCATGGAAGAACTTCTTCATCACGGTGCGCGCCAGGATCGCGGGTGTCACCACCATGTAGAGGATGACCGCGATGATGCCTGGCGCCTCACGCACAAGCGGGTTCTCGGGCAACCCTGTGCTGAGCATCTTCACCCAGAAGAAGTCGGACAGGTTGACGTTGACGAGCGCCTCGACCTTGTGGGGGTCCCAGTACTCGAACGGCCCGAAGAAGTTCCAGTTCGGCCCACGCAGGAAGGTGCCCATGATCACGAGCACCACCCACAGGATGAGGAAGCCGAACATGAACATGCCGATGGCGAACGGCCGCTCCTTGAACGTGTAGTAGCCGTTGCCCTTCGGGTTCGTGTCGATGTACGGGATGGCCATCAGGCCCACGACGATCATGCCCGGCAGCACCACGCCAGCCAGCCACGGGTCGAAATAGACGAGCATCTCCTGCAGGCCCAGGAAGTACCACGGCGCCTTGGCCGGGTTGGGTGCGCGGGTCCCGCTCGCCGCCTCTTCGAGGGGCGCCTCCACCATCACACCCCAGATGATGAAGACAGCGGCCAACGCCACCGTCATCACGAACTCGGGGTAGACGAGGTCCGGCCACACGAGCACCTTCTTGTTGCTCTCGAGGGCCTCGTTCGGCGGCTCGCCCTTCTCGATGCGCATGTCGTTCAACGTGGCCTGCCGGAAGGCGAGCCACAGGAAGAACAAGATCGCGAAGATCATGATCACGATGGGCATGTTGTCGCCCTTCGTGATGATCTTGAAGAAGTCGTGGTTCTGCGAGCCGATGACCAGGAACACGCCGGTCAGGCCCATGATGGCGAACGACACCTTCGGCTGCATCATCGTGCGCATACGCGCGAGATACAGCAGGAAGACACCGGTCGTGATGATGATGACCAGTGACGGCGACGCCAGGGAGTTGAAGAAGGTTTCGAAGGCTTCCAAAGGTCGCTTTCCCTACATGGGGCCCGAGATGCCGCCGTCCTTGCGGACGCGCCAGAAGTGGATCGCCATGAGCAGCCCGGCCGCGAGCGGCAGGGCGACACAATGGAGCACGTAGAACCGCAGCAGCGCTGCAGCGCCGACGAATCGACCGGCGAGCAGGCCGAAGCGGATGTCGCTGGCCGGGGTCACCAGGGGAACGTCACCGACAGCGAGCAGGCTGGCACCCGGTCCTTCGTGTCCGATGAAGGGGTGGGCGCGGGCCATGTTGCTACCGACCGTGATGGCCCAGATGGCCAGCTGGTCCCAGGGCAGCAGATAGCCGGTGAACGAGAGCAGCAACGTCAACAGCAGCAGGATGACGCCGATGTTCCAGTTGAACTCGCGTGGCGGCTTGTAGCTACCCGTGAGGAACACCCGCAACATGTGCAGCCAGACGGCGAGCACCATCATGTGCGCCCCCCATCTGTGCAGCTCGCGCATGATGCCCAGGGGCACGTGCTCACGCAGCGCGATGATGTCGTTGTAGGCGTACTCGATCGTCGGGCGGTAGTAGAACATCAACAGCACGCCGGTGATGGTCTCGAGCAGGAACAGGAAGAACGTGATCCCGCCCATGCACCACGTAAAAGAGAGGCGGATGCCGCTCTTGCGTGCCTTCACCGGATGCAGGTGGAGAAAGATGTTCGACAGTGCGGCCAGAGCCCGGTTTCGCGGGGTGCTCGGATAGCCGTGCCGGAAGATCGATCTCCAGATCTGCGTGTCGGCGATCTTCTTCAAGAGGGTCAACGCTGACCTCCGTGTTCGGGACGAATGCGTGCGGTACGGGAGAGGTTCGGGGGACTCAGATGGCCACGTAGGAGTCGGCGGCCACCCACTGGCCCTTCTCCCATTGGTACTTCTGGTTCTTGTCCACGAGCAGCTCCCCGTTCTCGAGGACGACGCGCCAACGCTCGAGCGGCCGCGGTGCGGGCCCCTCGAAGTTCATGCCGCTCGCGCGGAAGCCGCTGCCGTGGCACGGGCACTTGAACTTGTTGTCCGCCGCCAACCAGTTCGGGATGCACCCGAGGTGTGTGCAGGTCGTGCTCAGCGCGAAGATGCCGGGGACGCCGTCACGACCCGAGAGCGGGTCGGAGGCGGTGCGCACGAGCCAGGTGGAGTGCGTGTTCTTGAAGGTCTCATCGACGCCCTCGCCGTATTTGCTGGGCGGGCCGGCCTTGAAGGTCGCCGGCGGCTCGTACAAGACGTTCGGGAACAGGAAGCGCACGCAGCCGAGCAGGCCGACGCCGGCCGCCATGCTGAACAGACCCCAACCCGCGAGCAGCTGCCCGATGGCGCCGCGCCGGGTCGGACCCTTGGGGTCTCGGCCAGGGTTCTGGTCGAAGGTGGCTCGCTGGGATGCTTCTGAGGTGGCCATGGAATGCTCTCTCTAGGACGAGCCCAGCGTGCGCAGGGCATCGATGGCGGCGGATCTTACTTTCATGGACGGGTCGGCCTCACGCAAGTTCTCGAGGCGGGGCACGGCGGCCGGGTCTCCGAGCGCGCCGGCGGCGCGGCAGGCGCTCACCAGGAACTGCTCGACGACGGCCTTGCGAGCCTGTTCGCGGGAGTCCTCATCCATCAGCTCCCGGAGCTCGCCTTCGAGGCCGGGGTCCTTGTCGTACCCGCTTCGGTCCAGCATGTGCATGACGAAGGGCCTGGCGGCCTCATCCCGGTGGGGCTCGCCCGCCAGCAGCAGGGCGGCGTTCCGGGCGACGATGCTGTCCGTCGACCGCAGGCTCTCCTGGAGCAGGACCAGCGACTCCTCGCTTTCGATGTTGGCCAGGGCGCCGAGGGCCAGCAGGCGCTCGTTGGAGTCCTCGCCTTCGAGCCGGACGGTCAGGGCCGGGATCGCCGCCGGGTCCGCGAGGATGCCCAGCGCCTGGAGCGCGGCGTGCCGGAGGTCGCGATCGGACGACCCGAGCGCCTCGATCGCCCGCTGCGTGAAGCGCGGATCTTTCTTGTGGGCCACGACGAGCAGCAGGTAGCGCTGCATCTGGGCCCTCTCGGTCGGCGTGTCGCCTTCGTCGGCGAACTTCGTGTAGATGCGCTCGAGTTCGTCCGAGGACACCTCGTCGAGGTCGAGCGTGCCGTGACCGAGGCCCGTGGCCAGGCTGTGCAGCACCTGCCAGCGACCATGTGGTCCGGCCGCCTCGAGGTCGTGGATCAGCTCTGGGACGCTGTCGGGCGTGGCGCCGGCCAGCATGCGCAGCAACAGGTAGATGGCCGTCAGCGTCGCCACCAGGATCGCCGGGAAGACGAAGAACTGGGGCAGCGACGACAGGAATGATCCCGGGGGCTCCTGACGCGGCTCCTCGTCCAACGCCACCGGCGCCTCGGGAGCATCGCTCCCATCGGTCGACACCCCCGGAACCTTGGGTGGAGGCGTCGATTCGTCGGCGAAGAGGGGCTGGCTCGGGTCCACGGGTGTTCCGATTTACGGGGGACGCATAGATTCGTTGCTGATCGTAGGAAAACGGGGCCGGGCGGGGGAAGCCGTGGGGCCCATCGGAAGCTGATTGGAATTATCTTGCCGAAGAAGTCACGGCAGTCGTGGGCTCCCTGTGTCGCGCCGGATCGAACCCTGGGGGGCTGCTACCCTCGGCGCCCCATGAGCGCCCTCCGCATCGCATCCCTGGCCAAGAGCTACCGCAGCACCCGCGCGGTGAGCGATGTCTCGTTGAACGTGGACGAGGGCCAGATCTACGGGCTGCTGGGGCCCAACGGCTCCGGGAAGACGACCACCCTCAGCTGCGCCCTGGGCCTGCAGCGCCCCGACAGCGGGACGATCGAGCTCCTCGGGCAGCCTGCGCGGGCCATCCATCGCACCCAGGGCCGCGTCGGCGTGGTCTTCGACGAGCCCACGCTGATCCCCGGCCTGCGGGTCCACCAGAACCTGTCGTATGCGGAATGCCTGCTCGGTCACCGGGGCGGACGTGGCATCGACGAAGCCCTCGAGCTCGTGGGGCTCGCGAAGCAGCGACGCCAGCGTGCCGGCCAGCTCTCGCTGGGACAGAAACGCCGGCTCGCCATCGCGCGCGCACTGCTCGGTCGGCCGGAGCTGCTCGTGCTCGACGAACCGCTCTCCGGCCTCGACACGGCTGGCGTGCGCGAGGTGCTGCAGCTCGTCAGCCGCCTGCGGGACGACGGCCTGACGCTCATGCTGTCGAGCCACCGACTGCACGAGCTGGAACGCGTCGTGACGCACGTCGGCATCCTCATGGACGGCCGCATCGTGCGCGAGGCGCCGCTGCCGGAGCTGCTCGCCACGGATCGTCGCGCCGTCGTGCTGTACACGGACACGCCCGACGCCGCGCGAAGCCTGCTCGGTCCGCTCGTGCTCGAAGAGTCCACCGACAACGCCGGGCCGACGGGCCTCACGCGGCTGCGCATCGACCTCCGCGACGAGCAGCCGGCCGACCTCAACCATCGACTCGTCGGCTCCGGCTGCCGCGTGTCGGAGCTGCGCCTCGAGCGACACAGTCTGCAGACCGTCTTCGAGGAGCTGCTCGACGCGCGCCTCGACGGCGCAGCGGACGCTACCGGAGGCTCGCGCTCATGAACGGTTCGCTGCGTGTGCTCAGGGCCGAAGGTCATCGGCTGCTCCGCTCGCGGCTCGGGCTGTGGGGTGCGCTGTGCCTGGCGCTCGTGTCCGCGCTGCGCGTCATGGCGTCGCGCGCGGCGGAGGTCGCCGACCACGCCGCGAGCGTGCAACGCGCGCTGAGCGACGGTCGCGACACCCCTGAGCTCGCGGTCTCCAACGCCTACGCCCCCTTGGTGGACGGCTGGCTCACCGGCCTCACCGTCGGTGTGCTGCTGCTGTTGCTGATGGCCGCCCGCTCGCTCGCCGGCGACCGGGAGAAGGGCATCCTGCGCCTGGCGACGACGCGCAGCGCGACTCGCGCCGCCCTCGTCTGGGGCCGGGCGCTGCTGGGGATCCCCGTCTGCCTGGGCGTCATGGCGGCCACCGGCCTCGGCGCCTGGCTGGCGGCGTCGACGTTCTTCGAGTTCGGGCCGCTCATCGAGCACGGCTACGAGCTCATGTCGGCCGAAGAGCTGAAGGCCGAGCTCGGCAAGGCGCTCGTCGCGACGCTGCCGCCGCTGCTGGGCGTGTGGACGTTCGGCCTGCTGATCTCGAGCATGGCCCGCAGCGCCGCCGGCGCGGTGACGTTCGCGCTCGCGGGCTTCCTGGGCTTCGACCTGTTCAAGGAGGTCCTCGGCGAGAGCCAGTACTGGGCCTTCGCGGCCTACTCGCCCTCGTTCGTGGACCGCTCGTGCATGGCCGAGATGGCGGGCATCGCTCGCGGGCTCTCGGACGCCGGCTACTCCGAGAGTCTGTACCGCATGAACCTCATGCTGCCGGCTCCACAAGCCGTGCTGCTGACCTTGCTCGCCGCATGGATCCTCTCCCGGAGGGCACTGTGATGCTTCGCGCTGTTCGACTCCTGCTGCTGCCTGCGCTCTGCATCGCGCCGGCCTGCACCAGCCTCCCGGCCGTACCGATCCCCGAGCCGCTCCCGGAGCTGCTCGCCCCCGATGACGAGACGGCGGATGGCGGGCACGGCTTCCTCGGCGTGCGCGGGACGGAGAACGACAGCGGGTCCCTCGACTCGCTCTTCTTCGACCCGGGCGTGCGCGTGGACCACGTCGTCGAGAACTCCCCCGCCGACAGCGCCGGCATCCGCGCCGGCGACGTGCTGATCGCGCTCGACGGGCGCGAGCTGGAGGACCCCGGCGCGCTCGACGCCCTCGTGAGGACGACCCCACCGGGGACGGCGGTCGAGCTCACGGTTCGCCGCGGCGATACGGTGCTCGAGGTGCCGCTGACGCTCACGGCGGCCCACGGGGGGCGCGTCACCGCCGAGCCCCTGTATCGCGTCGAGCCCGTCCGCACGCGCGCTGGCTACCTCACGGCCGACGGCGGCGTGCGCGTGGTGAGCATGGCCGCGAACTCGCCCCTGGAAGCCGCCGACATCCCCGCCGGCTCGCTCATCACGGCCATCGACGACGAGCAGGTGCGCTCGGACCGGGAACTCATCCGGCGTCTGCAGGCGCGCCCCGCGGGCTCGAGCGTCGCGCTCCAGCGGGCGCATGAAGGCGGCCGGGCCACGACCCACCGGGTCGAGCTGCTCGAACCGCCGTCCCGCGTGACGGACTTCCAGCTGCTCTTCCTCTACGACTACGAGTCCGACCCGGACGGCCGCCAGGCGGACCTCTCGATCCTCGACCTGTGGTTCTTCGAGCTCTTCCAGTACCGACGGGACGGGGTCGAGCGGCAGTGGGTGTTCCTCGAGTTGTTCGGCTTCGAGCTGTTCGTGTTCGGCTCTGCCCACGGCGAGCTGGGCACATGACCAGCATCCCAGGACTGCTCGCCGGACTGCTCGTCCTCGGCGCGACCGCCGGGCCGGTGCCCGAGGGCGCGCACCACGTCGACGCCGGCTTCAAGGTGGACGGCGAGGTCCTCGCCGGCCGCTTCCAGGACGTAGACGGCGACGGCGCGCGCGAACTGGTCCTGGCCGTCCGCCGTCGCGATGCCGGCGACCGTCAGCTGCGCATCCACCGCTTCCGGGCCGACGGCATGCTCGACCCGGTGGCCGCGACGAGCATCCGGATCCTGGACGACGTCGTGGCCTGGGCCTGCGCGGACGTCCGCGCCGAACCGGGGCGCGAGTTCGTGTTCCTCACCCGGACGGGGGCGTACTCGTTCTCGCCCACGCGCTCCGGCTACAAGGGCAACATCGAGCGCCTGATCGAGGCGCCGATCTTCTACGACGTGCCGGACCCCGACGGGCTCCCGGAGTGGCGCTACGTGATCCCGCGCGCTGGCGGCGACGCGCTGCTGCTCCCCGGACCGACCGGGTATGCCGTCTGGTCGCCCGACGAGGACGGCGCCTACACCGTCGAGTGTGACCGGCTGGAGGACGACCCGGAAGCCATCGAGGACGAAGGCTACCGCGGCGGCCGGAGGGACCACGACGACGGCGAGCGCGGGTTCAGCATCGGCCGCGGGAAGCCGGGTGTGCAGGAGGACTTCTCGCGCTTCGCCTGGATGCCGTTCCTGTCGGCCTCGAACTCGATGCACTCCCCGGCGCTGGTGGACTTCGACGGTGACGGGCTCGTCGACCTGGTCCGACGCAAGTCGCGGCAGCTGCACATCCACCGGGCGACGGCGGATGGCATCCCCGACGAGGCCACGCGGGTCGAACGCTACCCCGAGCTGCTCCGGGACTCGTCCACCGACGAGGACCTCTCGTTCCACGACCTCGACGGGGACGGCGACCTGGACGTGCTCGTGCGCCTGCGCAAGGAACGCGACGGGCCGCTGCAGTCCGAGACCGAGTTCCGCTTCCTCGTGATGCGGAACGACGGAGAGACCGTGCTCACGGAGAAGC
>Ga0055584_100006982_pt1 | contig 11066 bp, 7 predicted proteins | sample OSDHelmetaG_FD_58716 | JGI IMG/M metagenome (GOLD analysis project Ga0055584, IMG submission 58716) | Pelagic marine sediment microbial communities from the LTER site Helgoland, North Sea, for post-phytoplankton bloom and carbon turnover... | ecosystem: Environmental > Aquatic > Marine >...
TCGCTTATTGCTAAGCAGGTGCAAATATAAATCTGTTTTTTGATTTGTCAAAAGGAAATCTGTGTTTTTTACATAAATTTACTTCTTCGAACCATATAAGTAGTAAGTATCTGGTCAAAACCTTCATGAATATCCACAGGAACATAATCAATTCTATATTGCATGCACTTGTATCTAAGACTTTTAAAATATTCCTCAACCTTCAATTTATATGCTTCCTTAATATTTCCAGCAAATAAATTAATTTGTTCTCCTGTTTCAACATCCACGTATTTTCGTGGTAAATCGTCAAAATCAAAGTTTAACTCACGTTTTCCATCATAGGTGTGAAATAAAACAACTTCATGCTTATTATACTTTAGATGTCTTAATGCTGCAAACAAGTCTTCTTCTTTTTTATCTGATTGAAACATATCCGTAAACAAAAAAATCAAGGACCTTCTATGGATCTTTTCTGCAATTTCATGCAACACTTTATAAGTGTCAGTATGACTCTTTGACCCTTTTTTCAGTACATGTTGCAATTGATCAAGCAACATTCTTCTGTGCTTCTCATTTCCTTTAGCGGGAGCAAAATATTCACTCTCCTCAGCATAAATACTGAGCCCAAATGCGTCTCTTTGTCTTTTTAGAATTTCCAATAAAGCGGCCGTAGCCAATACCGAAAAACCAATTTTATTATAGTTGTCAATGTCAATAGAATCGATCTCAGGGTAATGCATAGAAGCTGAATTGTCAATAATAATGTGACTCCTTAAATTCGTTTCTTCCTCGTATCGTTTGATGAATAATTTTTCTGATTTGGCAAATAACTTCCAGTCTATATGCCTTGTGCTTTCCCCTTTGTTATACAACCGGTGTTCTGCAAACTCAACCGAAAACCCATGGAATGGGCTTTTGTGCATGCCCGTAATAAATCCCTCTACCACCTGTTTGGCGAGTAACTCAATATTCGGAACATTTTTTACCTGAGATAAATCGGCTTTCGTCATAACTCAAAAATAAGGAGAAATGTTTAAATGGTCACGATCTTAACAATGAACTTAGCGTTCCCTTTTTGAATTAAAACGGTTGTTTTTGCATAAAAAAAGGTTTGACCAACAGATGATCAAACCTTTTCTTTGAATATAAGCTCCTTTTTTTACAAAAGTGCATTCAGTTTTTCAGTATATACATTTTTCGGTGCCACACCAACTTGCTTATCTGCAACTTCTCCTCCTTTAAAGACAAGAACGGTTGGAATATTTCGAACACCATATTTAGCAGCAAATTCCTGATGCGCATCTACGTCAACTTTCACAATCTTAGCCTTTCCATCAAAATCTTTGTCCAACTCTTCAACGATGGGAGCCAACATCCTGCAAGGTCCACACCAAGCTGCCCAAAAATCAACCAAAACTGGTTTGTCAGAGTTTAATACAACTTCCTCAAAATTAGCATCTGTTACTTCTATTGCCATAATTTTATTATTTATTTATTTTGTTTCTTTTGATATCATGCAAAAATAAGCAATTATTTAATTCGAAAAATCTTTTGTAAATCTATTTTTCTTATAACTGTATTTAAAATAATGATGCATTGAGGTAATGATGCAATGATTAGTTGAGTTAATGGACGATTGGTTGGAGGTCGGAGCTCGAGGGTTTAGGGTTTTTGAATATCCAATATCGAACAAGGAATTCCTGCCTCGCCGGCAGGCGGGTCAAATATTGAAGTACTCTTTTAAGTTCAATGTTTCTTTGTATCCTATTCGGCTTATTTTATTTTTCGTCTTACATCCTAATAATTTTGGAATGGATGAAGGTAGCAGCCGCGAAGTGAAACGGCTTAGGCTGCGTTCGGTAAAAATTATTAGAGAGATGCACAGAAAAATAAAATGAGCCTTGAATTTTTGACTCTTTTGTTTCAAGACAAAAGAGTAGAGAAGGTTATTTCACACCCGTTCGATTCCAAAAAAAAACATAAATCAATTCAAAAAGAAAAAATTAAAACACTTCCCTAGCAATCGCCTTGATATTATCCGATTTACCCATCGAATAATAATGAAGCACAGGTACGCCTGCTTCGATGAGTTCTTTTGATTGCTGAATAGCCCACTCAATACCAACCTGTCTTACTTCCTTATTATTTTTACATTCCTCAACAGCGCTCACCAGTGCATCGGGAAGGTCCAGTTTGAAAACCTGGGGCAAAACACTTAAGTGCCGCTTTACCGCTACCGGTTTTATGCCCGGAATGATAGGTACTGTAATCCCCATGGCCTGTGCTGCTTTGACAAATGCAAAGAATTTACTGTTGTCAAAAAACATCTGAGTAACGACATACTCAGCACCTGCATCAACTTTTTCCTTTAGCCTGCGAAGATCGGCCTGCATACTCGGAGATTCCATATGCTTTTCAGGATACCCGGCAACACCAATACAAAAATCAGAGTTATAAGTGGTTTCGATAATATCATGAAGATAGACCCCCTTATTAAGATCATTGATTTGCCTGACAAGCTCTGATGCATAATTATTGCCTTCGTTTTTTGCCATAAAATAAGCCTCGTCTTTCATGGCGTCTCCTCTTAGCGCCATAACATTATCAATCCCTAAATAATGACAGTCTACCAACACATATTCTGTCTCTTCTTTCGTAAAACCTCCGCACAGTACATGGGGTACTGTATCTACCTTATATTTATTCATAAGAGAGGCACAAATACCTACTGTCCCTGGTCGCATTCTTGTGACTTTTCGCTCTAGGAGCCCTCCTTCTTTTTTGATATATACGTGTTCCTCTCTCGAGGTCGTTACATCAATAAAAGGGGGTTTGAATTCCATTAACGGATCTATATTGTCATATAACTTCTGGATGTTCTGACCCTTTTGAGGCGGAACAATCTCAAATGAAAACAAGGTTTTCTCTTTTGCGCTTTTTATGTGTTCGGTAACTTTCATTGTAATTTTATTGGCCGTTATTTTAAATAGACCCTTTTTCTTTTTTATCGCTTAAACTGAAAGATTTGGCTGTAACCATTTCATGGCCATTTCCTTTGAAATCCCTTTTCTGTTGGCATAATCTATAACCTGATCTTCTCTGATCTTACCAAGTCCGAAATACTTCGCCTGGGGATTGGCAAAATAATATCCTGAAACCGCAGCAGCCGGCCACATGGCCCTGCTTTCGGTTAGCTGAACACCGATGGTTTTTTCTACATCCAGTAACTGCCAAATCGTATCTTTTTCCAGATGATCAGGACAAGCCGGATAACCTGGTGCCGGACGAATACCGGTATATGCCTCCTTGATGAGCTCCTCATTTCTGAGGTTTTCATTTTTCGAATACCCCCAATGTTTTATTCTGATTTGTTTATGCAGGTATTCTGCAAAAGCTTCAGCAAAACGATCGGCTACAGCCTGAACCAAAATCGCATTATAGTCGTCATGGTCTTCTTTGTATTTTGCAGCCAATTCATCTGCTCCAAAAATTGCTGTACAAAAAGCACCCATATAGTCTTGACTGTCATTATCAGGAGCAATAAAATCTGACAAGGCATAGCTTGGTACTCCTTCTTTTTTATGAAGTTGCTGACGCAATGTTCTGAATCTTGCTATTTCTTTTTTATTTTTTGTGATCAGAATATCATCTTCATCAACCGTATTGGCCTCAAAAAGACCAAAGATTCCCTTTGCTTTAAACAATTGTTTGGCAATGATCATTTCAATCATTTTTTGTGCATCTTCATATAAATGACTAGCCTGCTCACCTACAACCTCATCACTCAATATTTCGGGAAACTTCCCGTGAAGATCCCATGAAATAAAGAAAGGCTGCCAATCCAGAAAAGGGATTAGTTCTTTTAAACTGATCTGCTTAAGGGCCTGAATTCCCATCTCTTTCGGCTTAACTATTGTCGACTTCTTCCAATCGATCTTAAATTTATTCTTACGGGCCTCGTTTAAAGAAACATATCTTTTTGTTTTTCCTCTTTTTAAAAACTTTTCTCGAAATGCCTCATAGTCTTTTTTAAGATTTGCCACATAGGCATTTGAGCTGTTCTTATTCAATAGATCACCTACCACGGTCACTGCTCTGGAAGCATCATTTACATGAACTACTGCATTTTTATATTCGGTATCGATCTTTACAACGGTATGCGCTTTGGAAGTAGTAGCGCCACCAATCAACAGGGGAATATCCAGTTCTCGTCTTTCCATTTCTTTAGCCAGATAGACCATCTCATCCAAGGAGGGAGTGATTAGTCCAGATAGCCCAATGGCATCCACATTTTCTGTAATTGCTGTATCGATGATCTTTTCCGGAGGCACCATAACTCCGAGATCCACAATTTCATAATTATTACAACCCAGTACCACACTTACAATATTCTTGCCTATATCATGAACATCACCCTTCACTGTTGCCATCAATACTTTTCCGAGTGACTTTTGAGTTTCTCCCTTTTCAGCTTCAATAAACGGATTGAGATAAGCCACTGCTTTTTTCATCACCCTCGCCGATTTGACCACCTGTGGCAAAAACATCTTTCCTGAACCAAAAAGGTCACCTACTACATTCATACCTATCATTAAATGGCCCTCAATAACTTCTATAGGTTTTTCAACCTGAGTTCTTGCTTCTTCTACATCCTCAACAATAAAAGCATCTATTCCCTTTACCAAAGCATGAGTAATCCTTTCCTGAATAGGCTCACTTCTCCACAACTGCTCTTCTACGGCAGTTTTTTTAGTTCCGACAACTGTTTGAGCGAAATCAAGCAAGCGTTCAGTAGCATCGTCTCTTCTGTTTAGAATTACGTCTTCGACATGTTCCAAAAGATCTTTCGGAATTTCATCATAAACCTCTAACATGGTTGGGTTCACAATACCCATATTCATTCCTGCTTGAATGGCATGATACAGAAACACTGAATGCATGGCCTCTCGCACGGCATTATTTCCTCGAAACGAAAAGGATACATTACTTACTCCACCGCTCACGCTTACATCAGGTAAATTTTCTCTCACCCATCGAGTCGCTTCTATAAAATCTACTGCATTCAGTTTATGCTCATCCATACCGGTTGCAACCGGAAAAATATTCAGATCGAAAATAATATCTTCTCTGGCAAAACCTACTTTGTTCACCAAAACATCATATGACCTCTTAGCAATTTCAATTCTTCTGTCATAATTATCAGCCTGTCCTACTTCATCAAAAGCCATCACAATTACTGCTGCCCCATATCTTTTGATCCGGGTAGCTTCCCAAATAAACTTCTCTTCCCCCTCTTTAAGTGAAATGGAATTGACTACACATTTGCCTTGCGCCACTTGCAAGCCCGCTTCAATAATCTCCCATTTCGAACTGTCAATCATAATAGGTACCCTGCAAATATCCGGTTCAGCCGCAATCAGGTTCATAAACCTCACCATAGCTTCCTTACCATCAATCAATCCGTCATCCATATTGATGTCAATGATCTGAGCTCCTCCATCTACCTGATGACGGGCTATATCAAGCGCCTCATCAAACTTTTCTTCTTTGATCAATCTCAGAAATTTTTTAGAACCTGCCACATTGGTTCTTTCACCAACATTGATGAAATTACTGTTCTCATTGAGCACCAAAGGCTCTAGACCCGACAAGTGTAAATATCTTTTCTTCTCCATTGTCTTTATTTCGATAACATTTGAATTTGTCGGGGCTCATATTTTGCCGCGATTTTTGCAATAACACTGATGTGATCTGGTGTAGTACCACAACATCCACCTACAATATTGACCAAATTTCTTTTCATATATGCTTCTATCTGCTCTCCCATTTGCTCCGGACTTTCATCATACTCTCCAAATGCATTCGGAAGTCCTGCATTGGGGTGGGCAGAAATACCCACTTCTGCTTTTGGAGCAATTGCTTCCAAATGTGGTTGTAATAAATTAGCACCCAAAGCGCAATTAAATCCTACAGTTAACAATGGAATATGAGAAACAGAAATCAAGAAGGCTTCAGCAGTCTGTCCGGATAAGGTCCTTCCACTGGCATCAGTAATCGTTCCACTTAGCATAACCGGAATATCAATACCTCTTTCTTCTTTAATCTCTTCAATAGCAAAAAGTCCTGCTTTTGCATTCAAAGTATCAAAGACGGTCTCAACCATCAGTATATCGGCACCTCCGTCAAGCAAAGCCTCTGCCTGCTGTTTATACGCTAATCTAAGTTCATCAAAAGAAACTGCCCTAAATCCAGGATCATTTACGTCGGGTGACATGCTTGCCGTCTTATTGGTAGGGCCCATCGAACCGGCAACAAATCTAGGCTTATGAGGTTCCTTTTTTGTAAACTCATCTGCCGCTTCTCTGGCGAGTCTGGCAGATTCAAAATTCAATTCATAGACCAGATCTTCCATGGCATAATCAGCCATAGCAATGGTAGTTCCCGAAAAAGTATTCGTTTCAATAATATCCGCACCGGCGGCCAGATACTTTTTATGAATCTCCTTGATCGCTTCCGGCTGAGTTAGTGTCAGCAGATCGTTGTTCCCTTTTAACAGTATTTCAAAATCTTTAAATCTTTCACCACGATAATCTTCTTCAGTAAACTTATAGGCCTGAATCATGGTGCCCATGGCCCCATCCAATATCATGATCCGTTGTTCTAAAATCTTCTCTAATTCTTTTTTCATATACCTCGTTTTCCCCATTTTATCAAATTCCATGTTCGCTCGTGAAAGAAGTATAAAAACATTTTGGTAAATATCTCTATCCCTCCGATCGAAACCGCGGTTTTGATCTCTCCTGTGAGAACATAGGATATCACTATCGTATCTAATGTTCCTAAAGTTCTCCAGGTAAATGCCTTTACTATACTTCTTCTTTTTGTTTCTCCTCTTTTGTAATATTTGTCATTCTTAGAATTAAATAGTACCATAATATCAGTAGTTTAGGGCTTGAGACAAGTCCTCTACAATATCTGAAATATTTTCTAATCCTACTGACACCCTGATCAATCCATCTGTAATTCCGACTGTTTCTCTTTCTGCTATCGATAATTTGCTATGTGTTGATGAAGCCGGATGGGTCACAATGGTTCGGGTATCTCCCAGATTCGCCGACAAGGAACACATCTTGATCCTGTTCAGGAAATTTCTTCCTTCTTCTATGCCTCCCTTTACCTCAAACGCCACAATATTGCCCCCTTTTTTCATCTGCTTTACCGCAATGTCGTACTGAGGGTGAGATTTAAGAAAGGGATACCTTACTCCATTGACCTGCTGATGACCTTCCAGAAATTCTGCCACTGCCAAGGCATTTTCACAATGTCTGTCAACCCTAACACTTAACGTTTCGAGGCTTTTAGACAAAATCCAGGAATTAAACGGTGATAAGGAAGGCCCTGTATTTCTTGCAAACAAGTAAATCTCTCTTATCAGATCAGCCCTTCCAACCGTAACTCCTCCTAAAACTCTTCCCTGCCCATCGATCAGTTTTGTTGCCGAATGTACCACCAGATCAGCACCAAACTTTATGGGCTGTTGCAAGTAAGGAGTAGCAAAGCAATTATCTATCACTAATAAAATTCCGTGTTTTTTACACAGCTTGCCCAAAAATTCCATATCTAAAACTTCCAGTCCCGGGTTGGTAGGGGTTTCTGCATATAATATTTTTGTGTTTGGCTGAATCAAAGATTCGATCGAATCTGCATCACTGATATTGAAATATGTAGTCTCAATATTCCATTTTGGGAAAAATTTGGTAAACAATGAATGTGTTGAGCCAAATACTGACCGTGCCGAAAGGATATGATCTCCACTGCTGAGCAATGCTCCGAAGGTAGAGAAAATAGCTGCCATACCGGAAGCAAAAGCATAACCACTTTCTGCACCTTCCATTGCCACAATTTTATTTACAAATTCTGTATTATTAGGGTTAGAAAACCTGCTGTAGATATTCCTTTCCTTTTCCTCAGCAAAAGAGGCTCTCATGTCTTCAGCGTCATCAAATACAAAACTTGAAGTGACATACATGGCACTCGTATGCTCACCGAAGTCTGACCGTGGTATTTGGTTCCTTATGGCCTCCGTTTCAAATTCTCTTTTCTTTGTCATAATATTTTTGTTTTAACTGGTAGTCTAAAATTAAAACCAGCTCTTAAACCGCTTTTTCGGTTAATCTTAATATATCTCCAAACACCCCCCGTGCTGTAACTTTTGCACCGGCACCGGCACCTTGAATCACTAAGGGACGCTCCCCATATGATTCAGTGTAAATTTCAAAGATAGAATCAGAGCCCTGAACCTGTCCCAGAGAACTGTCTTTGGAAACAGAAACCAACTTCACTTCCAATTCTCCTTTACTTTGAGAAAGGTCACCTGCCAATACACCTACATATCTCAAAACGTGATCAGCTTCCTGTTCCTCTTTCGTTTTTTGATACTGCTGATTCAGCGCAGAGAGTTTCCCCAGGAAATCAGCAGCACTTCCTTCTCTCATATTTTCGGGTATCAAGTTCTGTATACGTACATCTTCAATTTCATTTTCAAGGTCCAGTTCCCGAGCCAGAATAAGTAATTTTCGCGCTACATCATTACCGCTGAGGTCTTCTCGCGGGTCGGGTTCTGTAAATCCTTTGTCAACCGCCTCTTGTAAAATGTCACTGAAGTTCTTGTCCTGCTCCGAAAAATTGTTAAACAAATAGCTTAATGACCCTGAGAACACCCCATTGATTCTGGTAATATTCTCCCCTGAATGATGGAGTAACTTGATGGTATCGACCAAAGGTAAGCCGGCACCCACATTAGTCTCATAGAGATAGTTCTTTTCATTTCTTTTAAGAGATCGTCGCAATTCTTTATAAAAGGAAAAATCAACCGTATTGCCTATTTTATTTGACGACACCAAGTCAAAACCATTCTCAACCAGCGGAATATAATTCTTGGTAAAATCTTTGCTTGCTGTATTGTCAACAGCTATAAGGTTTTCCAGATGGTTGTTTTTTGCAAATCCGATCACGTCATTGATCGTAAATCCTTTTTTATCCTGATCCAATAGATGCTTTTTCCAATGCTTATTTACCCCGTCCCGATTCAAAAGTAATTGTTTGGAATTGCTCAAAGCAAATATATTGATGTTGATATTTCTTCTTTTTAGAATGTCCTTTTTACTGGTCAGAATTTGCTCTATTAAAGTTCCCCCGACCAGTCCAACACCAAAAATGGCTACATTAATATTCGTTGATACCCCAAAGATCTGTCCATGTATTACGTTTACTGCCTTATTGAGATCTTTATCTTCCAAAACCAGGCAAATATTATCTCCTGTAACCGTATTATTGATCAGAACAGGCTTTATCTTGTTGATAGAAAGTGCATTATAAGATCTGTGAAAATTTGATAGATTCTGTCCGATAATCGAAACTATTGACAGATCATTTTTCACATATATCCGGGTAACGTCCTTCATTTTAATATCCAGGGCAAATTCCTGTTCAAGGATTTCCTTTGCCAACAGGGCATCTTTTGAATTGACAACAAACCCGATCCCCCTTTCAGAAGATCCCTGAGAAATAATACTTACGTTGATACCCCCTTGACTCAAGGTGGTAAATATTCTTGCATCCACTCCAATTTTGCCCAATAAACCGCGACCCTCGAGATTGATCAATGACACATTATTTTGAACAGTTACCGACCTGATCCCTTTACTTGTTGCATGAGATTTGATCAGTGTTCCCTTATTTTCCGTATCAAAAGTATTCAGCAGTCGGAGGGGTATGTTTTTTTCAACCAAAGGAATAATGGTCTTGGCATGAAGGATATTTGCCCCAAAACTGGCTAGTTCATTCGCCTCCTGATAGGAAAGCTCTTCAATCATCTGGGCGTTAGATACTAGGTCGGGATTTGCAGTATAAATTCCATTGACATGGGTATAACTCTCAAGTTCGGCGGCGTCAAGAAAATTAGCAAATAAAGAGGCCGAATAGTTGCTGCCATTTCTTCCCAGGGTAGTTGTTTCCCCTTTGCTGTTTGAGGCAATAAAACCAGTAACCAATTGAAGTTCATGTCCGTTATTCCCAAAATGTTTTTTAACATTTTCCTTTGATACCTCCTCAAGCACTAATGCTTCACCAAAATTACTATCGGTTTTAAGTAAGGTTCTTGAATCGACAGACCGGGCTGGGATTCCAGATTGGTTTAGTAAATGGCTTAACAATTTTACAGATAAAACCTCTCCCTGCGCCAAAACACGGTCTTTGATCTTACTTCCGTAATCACCCAGCAAGGCTACTCCTTCAAATATCTGTCCCAACAAATTAAACTCATGATCAAAATTGATCTCAGCAGCCGGAACCAACTGATAAGCCTTAAACTCCTCAAATTTCTCTTGGTAAGGATCTCCTGCTTTTGCCTTTTCAAGTATACTTTCCAGATAATCTGTTGAATTACCTCTGGCAGAGAGAACCACAACAAAGTTCTCCTGTTCTTTTACTTTGTCACCAATAATATCCATTACACGCTCAAGTCCTTCTCCATTGGCCAGTGACCTTCCGCCAAATTTTAAAACCTTGATCCCTTTCTTTTTTAAGCTTCGTGTTTTAGGCTGATTAAAAATTGGGCTTAGAATTTTTTCGAGCTGCTCGAATTCAATCAAAAAAGCATCATGTCCGTGAATCGACTTTATTTCCTGATAACTGTTCTCTACACCTGCCTCATTCAATAGTTTCTGGGTTTCTATATTTTCTTTAGGCACGAAAAAGAAATCAGAATCAACACCTACCTGAAAAACCCTGGCCTTGATCTGACTCGCTACCTGGTTAAATGTACCTCTGTTTCGTGTAATATCAACCGAACTCAACAAGTGATTCATCATTTTATAGGTAGGAAGCGAGAACCTGTTTTCTAACTTCTGACCGTGATGTAACAACCAACTCTCTGTATTAAAATTACCCTGTTCTTCGTTTCTTGTTCTGTTAAATTTTTCTTTAAAAGAATCTGCTGTTCTGTAAAATAACATGGCCATCATTCTGGCATCATGAACCGGTTTACTCGAATTCGACAATATCTGCTGCTGGGTCTTATTATG
>Ga0055584_100006983_pt1 | contig 11065 bp, 13 predicted proteins | sample OSDHelmetaG_FD_58716 | JGI IMG/M metagenome (GOLD analysis project Ga0055584, IMG submission 58716) | Pelagic marine sediment microbial communities from the LTER site Helgoland, North Sea, for post-phytoplankton bloom and carbon turnover... | ecosystem: Environmental > Aquatic > Marine >...
GGTGGGCGCGACCCTACCGCAATTGATCTTGCCGGGATACGAAACGACACCTCTGGTTACCATCGATTCTGTTCTCGCATTGCAGTTCGATTCCGGCGCTATGGTCATCGTCTTCGCGCTGTTTGCCATCGCCTTTGCCCTGGTCGGAAGATACCGATGGATCATCTTCTGCGCGATCATGATCATCACGTTCCTGACCACAGCCCTGCTTTACCAGATTATTGGTATCACCGGCCTTTCAGTCAGCGACCTGATTGACCTCAACAACGGCATCCTTCCGCCAGGCATTGACCCCGCAGCACTCCTCAATGTCGTTCCCGCGCTGGAAAATTGGGATTCCGAAGTCGGTCTCATGATAGTTGGCGCCGGCATTGTTCTTCTGGAGCTGGCTCCCTGGATGAAATGGCTGCGCGGCGGCGGGAAACCGGCACAGGAGCGGGAAGAACCGCATATCGCAGAGCCGGAGCCAGAGCCCGAACCGGTTGTGCCCAACGACCTGCTGGTCGATGGCATCTACTTTTTTGCAGAAGGGCTTTCGCGTCCCCTGTCATTCAACCTGCTAACGACGACCAACCAGGTCATGGCTTTGCACGTCAACCTGTTAGCCGCCGGGTATCTTGGCGATACCTATTTTGTACGCTGCCGCGACCTCGATGTTGGCAATTTGCGCGATGTACCCGCACACATGATGAGCGAGATCGTCGATGTGGAAAGCGGTGAGAAGGTCGACGCAGACGATTTCCTGAACGATCTTGCCCAGGTCGCCTATGAGGTCATCGAAGGGGTTGCCCCCAATGTGTCCGAACCGGCGCCCGAGTCAGCCAGCGACCAGCCTCAGGAAAACGTGGCTCCTGCCCTGAAAGTTGTCGTCAACGAACCTTGATCGCCAACATGACTTAGCCACATGACAACTAATCGCGTGTCGCGCATGGGCTTGCCCGACGCCGCCGCATAGGCATACTCAGGTTTCGTTCATGGCTCAGGGATCCCTGTGATCCGCCCTGATCGGCTTCCAACACGTGCACCCGCGGGGGTTCCATGGTCTCGGCACGGACCTTCAGTCTCTTTCTTGTCCTGTTTGCGACATGGCTTCTGCTTTCTGGCATCTGGGATCCGTTCCTGATTGCTTCAGGCGCGGTCTCAAGCCTTCTGGTCGTCTACCTTGCCCATCGTATGAGCGTGATCGACGGCGAAGGCCATCCGATTCAACTTTCCTGGAAGCTGCTTACCTACCTTCCCTGGCTGGCCTGGCAAATTCTGATTTCCAATATCGCGGTCTGCCGAATGGTTCTCTCGCCGTCCATGAAGCTTGATGCCGGGTCGGGCTGGGTTTCAGCCAGCCAGAAAACGCCTGTCGGACTGGTAACGTTTGCAAACTCGATCACGCTGACCCCTGGCACCGTCGCGTTGGCCGTCTACCCAGACACCATCCAGGTTCACGCCCTTGACCGCTCAGGCATCGAAGAACTCAAGGCCGGAGAAATGAACCGGCGCGTCTGTGCAATGGAAGGCCAGAGCTGATGTTCTCGCTTGTTACATTTCTGGTCGTGATCGCCATGGCCATGACCCTGATCCGCGCGGTACGTGGCCCAACGCCCTATGACCGCATTCTTGCGGTCAATGTTCACGGCACAATGACCGTGCTGTTGATCGCCCTGGCAGGTTTCCTGACCGATCGCCCGGATTTCCTGGACCTGTCTCTGGCTTACGCCTTGCTCAATTTTGTCGGCACGCTTGCAGCACTCAAATTCTTCAAGCACGGACATCTGGGTGAAGAGTCGTGAGCCTGGCCATCGACATCCTCAGTGGTATCTGCCTCTTCACCGGTGCTGTCTTGATGATCATCAGCGCCCTTGGCGTGATCCGTCTGCCTGATCTCTTCACCCGTCTTCACGGTGCCAGCATTGCCGATACCGGCGGCGCATTCCTGCTGCTGATCGGCATGGTCTTGCAGGCTGATACCTTTCTGGTGGCGATCAAGCTGGGGTTGATCGGGATTGTTCTCTTTTTCACCGCACCCACGGCCAGTCATGCCGTTGCTCATGCCGCTCTGATCGGAGGGCTCTCACCGGATGACCCCAAAGCTAATCAGGGCAAGGATGAAGCAGAAGAGGATCGCACCTGATGGAGCGTTTGCACGTCATTGTTCTGGTCATTCTGCTGATCGCGCTTGCCGTTACGCTGATCAGGCTGCGCAGCCTGCTTGCGATTGCAATTCTGACCGGCGTCTACAGCCTGATCATGGCGGTTGTTTATACCCTGCTCGATGCCGTTGACGTTGCCTTCACCGAAGCCGTCGTCGGTGCGGGCATCACGCTTACCCTGATGTTGGCCGCGATATCCCTGACAACCCGGAGCGAAACCAAGCCCGGCAAACGCACGAAACAACGTGCCGTCGGTGCCGTTACCGCGTTGGCCGCAGGCATGGCGTTGATCTATGCGACCACCGACATGCCGGGCCTGGGCGATGCGGACGCGCCCGTCCATCTTCATGTCGCTCCCTACTACATTGAGGTAGGCCCGATCGAGACGGGTGTTCCCAATATCGTGACCGCCATTCTGGCAAGCTATCGTGGTTTTGATACCCTGGGAGAAGTTGCGGTCATCTTCACTGCCGGGATCAGTGTCATGGCGTTGTTGTGGCGTTGGGGCAAGGACGACCGATGAGCGAACATCTGATCGTCCGCGTGGTGAGCAAGATGCTCATTCCGTTCATTCTGCTGTTTGCGCTCTATGTGCAGATGCACGGTGACTATGGCCCCGGCGGCGGCTTCCAGGCCGGCGTGATCTTTGCCACGGCGTTCATCATCTATGCCATCGTTTTTGGCGTGAAACGTGCCATTCGTGTTATGCCGCTCACAGTCCTGACCGCCATGGTGTCCCTGGGCCTGGTTCTCTATGCAATGGTGGGGTTCGTCTCGCTCGCTGCCGGCGGCACCTTTCTGGATTACGGTGCGCTCGACAGCCATGATCCCGTACATGGCCAGCATCTGGGCATCATCATTATTGAACTTGGGGTCGGCATCACGGTTGCCGGTGTTCTGACCGCGATCTTCTTTACCTTTGCCGAACGATGGCAGAAATGATCGAGGTCCTTACCTACATCACCGAACATGCCGTGCAGTGGGGTGCAGTCGTCCTGCTGATGCTGGGCCTCTACATTGTCATGACGCGCGGCAATCTGATCAAGAAGGTGATCGGCCTCAATATCTTTCAGACTGCTGTCTTCCTGCTCTATATCTCCATTGGCTACGTTCTTGATGGTGCCGCACCTATCGTGCTGGAAGGTGCAGAGCGCTACTCGAACCCATTGCCCCATGTTCTGATCCTCACAGCCATCGTGGTTTCGGTCGCAACGACGTCCCTGGCACTCGCTCTGATCGTGCGGATTCAAGAAGCCTATGGTTCGATCGAGGAAGACGAAATTCTCGAGCACGGCGAGACATGACCTGATGTCCATCGTCGAACATCTCCCAGCCCTGCAGGTTGCCGTTCCGCTGATCGCCGCGCCGCTCTGCGCCATGATGCTTCGTCCAAGCATTGCATGGCCGTTTGCGGTCCTGGCGTCCTGGATCACCTTTGCCATTTCCGTTGCCCTGATGGATCAGGTCCTCAGCCACGGAACGATCACCTACAACATGGGTGGCTGGTCCCCTCCCTGGGGCATCTCCTATGTCATCGACCCGCTTAACGCGCTGCTGTTGTTGCTGGTCTCGGGCATGGCCGCGATCATCATGCCGGGTGTGCGCCTTGGCATCGGCGTCGAAGTTACGTTTCGCGCGCAACGCCTGTTTTTCACGGTCGCACTGCTGTCTCTGACCGGCATGCTGGGCATCGTCATCACCGGTGATGCCTTCAACCTCTATGTGTTTCTGGAGATTTCGTCACTGTCGAGCTACGCGCTAGTCGCGATGGGCTCGGACCGGCGAGCGTCCAAGGCGGCCTTCAACTATCTCATCCAGGGAACAATCGGCGCGACCTTCATTCTGATCGGCATTGGCCTTGTCTACATGATGACAGGGACGCTCAATATGGCCGATATGGCCAACAGGCTGACCGATCTCCACGGCTCGGCAACCGTACAGGCAGCCTTTGCCTTCATTCTGGTCGGTGCCGGCATCAAGTTCGCCATGTTCCCGGCGCACGCATGGATGCCCAACGCCTACACCTATGCGCCTTCGCTGGTCTCAGCCTTCTTTGGCGCAACAGCTACCAAGGTTGGCGCCTATATCCTGATCCGCTTCATCTACGATGTCTTTGGTGCCGAGTTTGCCTTTGACGAGATGCATGTCGGTTGGGTGTTGATCCCTCTTGGACTGGCCGGCGCCTTTGTTGGATCCCTGGTGGCGATCTGGCAGGACGATCTCAAACGCATGCTCGCCTATTCCAGCGTGGCCCAGATCGGCTATGTCGCTGCCGCGATTGGCCTGGGAAATCATGACGGTCTCATTGCAGCGATCGTCCACGTCTTCAATCACGGCCTGATGAAGGGCGCTCTGTTCCTGGTCACCGCATGCGTCATCCTGCGCCTGGGCCGTGCCGACATGACAAGTTTCAGAGGACTGGGCAAACGCATGCCGGTCACTATGGGCTGTTTCGTGGTGGCAGGCCTGTCCATGATCGGCGTGCCCTTCACAGTGGGCTTTATCAGCAAGTGGTACCTGATCCTGGGTGCACTGGATGCCGATATGTGGCCCGTCGCAGTTCTGATCGTGATGAGTTCGCTGCTGTCGATCATCTATATCTGGCGCGTCGTCGAAGTCGCCTATTTCAACGACCCGCCCGATGATGTGAAGGTTACGGAAGCGCCCGCCATGCTTCTGGTGCCGACCCTGATCCTGACCGTATTGTGCATTGCCTTTGGTGTAGCCACCAAGATCACCGTTGGTGTCGCAGGATTGGCCGCCAACAGTCTTGGGGTCTATCCATGATGCCCCTTCCCGATCCAGGTTGGCTGGCAGCGATAGCCATCGTCATTCCGCTTCTGGGCGTCGTCGGCATTTTGACCACAAGGCGCTGGCCCGACGTGCGTGAAGGCATCAGCCTTGCTGCGGGCAGCGTTCTTTTCTGCGCCGTGATGACTATCGCCATGGCGATGGAGAGCGGCGAGACCGTTCATTTCGAGCTTGCCCGCCCGCTGACAGGCGTCACCATCGCTCTGACCGTGGACTCACTTGGTCTGTTGTTCGCGATTGTTGCGAGCTTCCTGTGGATCGTCACAACAGTTTATGCGATCGGCTACATGCGTGGGCATCACGAGAAGAACCAGACACGGTTCTACACGTTTTTTGCCGTCGCCATTGCCTGTGCCATGGGCATCGCCTTTGCAGGCAACATGCTCACGTTATTTGTCTTCTATGAGGCTCTGACGATCTCAACCTTCCCGCTGGTCACCCATGCCGGCACACCCGAAGCACGTAAAGCAGGGCGCACGTATCTGGGAATTCTCCTGGGTACCTCCATCGGCTTTCAGATGATTGCCATCATCGGAACCTATGCAGTGACCGGAACCCTCGATTTCCGTGACGGCGGCATTCTGGAGGGGAACGTCTCCCATGGCGTCGCCGGCGTGTTGCTCCTTCTCTATGTCTATGGCGTCGGCAAAGCCGCTCTGATGCCCTTCCACCGCTGGCTGCCTGCAGCCATGGTCGCCCCGACACCAGTCAGTGCGCTTCTCCATGCTGTTGCCGTAGTCAAAGCCGGTGTCTTTACTATGTTGAAGGTCGCCACCTTCATCTTCGGTTTCGACCTGCTGAGCGAACTGCCGATGACGCAGGTCCTACAATGGATTGCCGCCTTCACGATCATTGCGGCGTCGCTGGTAGCCATGACCAAGGACAACCTGAAGGCCAGGCTGGCCTATTCCACGATCAGCCAGCTTGCCTACATCGTGCTAGCCGCGCTGCTTGCCAACGAGGCCGGTTTCCTTGGCGGCGGCCTCCATATCGCGACCCATGCGGCCGGCAAGATCACGCTGTTTTTCTGCGCTGGCGCCATTCTGGTCGCCGCACACAAGACCGACATCTCCCAGCTCGATGGTCTGGGCCGGGTCATGCCCTTCACCTTTGCTGCCTTTCTGGTCGGCAGTCTCAGTATCATCGGCCTGCCTCCGTTCGGAGGCCTGTGGAGCAAGTGGCTCATTCTCGATGGCGCACTGGAAGCCGACAAACTGTTCCTTGTCGGTGTTCTGTTGGTCTCGACTCTGCTCAACATCGCCTATCTGTTGCCCATCCCATTCCGCGCGTTTTTCAGGCCTCTGCCCGAAGGTGCCCCGGCAACGCGCAACGAAGCACCGGTCGCCTGCCTTGCGGCAATCGCTGTGACCTGCCTGTGTTGCCTCCTGCTGTTCCTCTTCCCTGACCCTGCGATTGATCTGCTGGGCCGAACCTTCGCTGGCGTGGGGTCTCCGTAATGAACGACAAGAAGACCTATCTGTTCGACAAGCCCCGCAATGTGAAGCTGGTCATCTGGACACTCGTGCTGGCTTGCGCTGGAACGCTGATTGCAGACGTCTTTGCGCACCGACATGTCGATCATCCCTGGGAATCGATGTTCGGCTTCTATGCCGCGTTCGGCTTCGGCGCCTATGCCCTGCTGGTTCTTGTTTCCGAAGGCATTCGTTTCCTCGTGCAACGACGCGAAGGTTACTACGATGATTAGCGTCGCGCCGTTCCTGATCTTCCTGGTCGGCGCTGCACTCGCCATGGTGGCCCGTGGTCGCTTGCGCGATGTCATCGCAGTTGCCACACCGGTCGTTGGCGCGATCAATCTCTGGGCGCTCGACGGCAGCGCACCGATGACCGTGATGCTGTTTGGCCACGGGTTGATCCTGGTCGAAGTTGACCGGCTCTCCATGCTGTTTGGATGGCTGTTCCATCTCGCCGTCTTCGTGGCCCTGGTCTACAACCTCTATCGCCCGACCAAGCTGGAGCAGGTCTCCATTCTGACCTATGGCGCCAGCACCATGGGCGCGATCTTTGCGGGGGACCTGCTGACCCTGCTGCTGTTCTGGGAAGGCCTGGGCCTGACCTCTGTATTCCTTGTGCTGGCGCGCGGCACGCTCAGGGCCGAACGCGCTGCGGTGCGTTACCTGATGCTGCAGGTTTTGTCAGGCGTGCTGTTGATGTGCGGCATTATCGTGCTGATCAATCAGGGACGTTCGCTTGCCATTACACCGTTGGAGCTTGAAGGCCTGGCAGCCTGGCTGATTTTCCTTTCCCTGGGCATCAAGGCCGGCTTCCCGCTGCTCCATAACTGGATCACCGACACCTATCCCGAAGCGACCGAGACCGGCACGGTGATCATGAGTGCGCTGACCACCAAGACGTCGATCTATTGTCTGGCCAGTCTGTTTCCGGGCACGGAACTGCTGATCTACATCGGCGCAACAATGACCGTGTTCCCAATATTCTATGCCGTACTCGAAGACGATCTGCGGCGGGTTCTGTCCTACAGCCTGATCAATCAGCTGGGGTTCATGATCACCGGAATCGGGATCGGCACGGAACTGGCCATCAACGGAGCGGTGGCGCATGCCTTTGCTCATGTGATGTATAAATCACTGCTCTTCATGTCGATGGGTGCAGTGCTCTACCGGACTGGCAAGATTGGCGCATCGGAGCTGGGTGGGCTTTACCGCACCATGCCCAAGACCACGATCATGTGCATCATCGGTGCGGCCTCGATTTCAGCCTTCCCGTTGTTCTCGGGATTCGTGTCAAAAGCCATGGTGATGAGTGCAGCTCTTCAGGGAGGTTACGACTGGGTCTGGCTCGCCCTGTTGTTTGCTTCAGCTGGCGTCCTGCACCACGCCGGAATCAAGATTCCGTTCTTTGCGTTCTTCGGTCATGATTCCGGGCAGCGGCCCAAGGAAGCACCAAAGCCCATGTTGATTGCCATGTTCATCGCATCGGTGATGTGCATCGGCATCGGAATCTTTCCGGGCCTGCTGTATGACATGCTTCCCTACCCCGTCACCTATGAGCCTTACACGTTCGAGCATGTGCTGACGCAGCTCCAGCTTCTGCTCTTTGCGGCTTTGTGTTTCGTGGTTCTGCGCGTCACCAAACTGGAGCCTCACGAAAGGCCCGGGGTCAACCTCGATATCGAGTGGACCTATCGCTGGCTCCTGCCCCGTGCAGGCCGCTGCGGGTACGCAATCCTGGAACGCATCATCCACCCGCTCCGCCAGCTTTCGCAGATCGGCATGCAAAGTTCGGTTTGGCTGGTCAAACTCTGGCACGGACCAGGCGGCCTGTTCGCGCGCGACCCTCTGATCAGTTCGGCGTCCCTTGCCGTTGTCGTCATCTTCACACTGGTCTTGCTGATCGACCTGATCCAGGGTTTTTGACTAGCAGCTTCGCCGGTTTGAATGTGCACCGGCTTGACGTAAGTTTCCGCCACGTTGACTTCCGTGAACAGCCAACCAGAAAGAGATACGCATGGATCTTGCCGGTGAGTACCGTATCGAAGCCCCGCGCGATGCCGTCTGGCAGGCGCTGAACGATGCAGATGTGCTCAAGCAGTGCATTCCTGGTTGTCAGGAGATCGAGAAGGAGTCCGACACCGCATTCAATGCCAGGGTGAAGTCCAAGATCGGCCCGGTTTCTGCAACCTTCAAGGGCAAGGTGACGCTCTCGGAACTGGATCCGCCCAACGGCTATACGATATCCGGTGAAGGCCAAGGTGGCGTCGCCGGTTTTGCCAAGGGTGGCGCGCGCGTAAGCCTGGAAGAGGACGGCGCGGCAACCATGCTGCGTTATACGGCCGACGGACAGGTAGGTGGAAAACTGGCACAGGTCGGTGCACGCCTGGTGGAAGGAACCGCCAAGAAAGTCGCTGACGATTTCTTCACCCGATTCAACGAACTGGTTTCGCAACAGGCCGCAAGCCAGCCTGTTGTTGAACCCACTATGGCAGCAGCAACGACTTCACCGGAACGCGCAGCACCAACGCCTGCGCCTGCTCCAAATGGACCAGCGCGTGAACCGCAACCCACCTTGCTGGAAAACTGCTGGTTCGGACTTGCAGGCGTGACACTGCTGGTCCTATTCGTCATGGCGGGCCTTCCCCAATGATGTACTTGACCCATGGCCGCATGCCTTCGACACTCTGCCCGGTCAGACAGGAGATTTGCCCATGACAATCACCGTATCCATGACGGTGAATGGCGAGGAACGCAGCGGCACGTGCGAGGAACGCACGCTGCTGGTGACATTCCTGCGCGAGACACTGCGCCTGACCGGAACTCATGTCGGTTGCGACACCAGCCAGTGTGGCGCCTGTGTCGTCCATGTCGACGGTGAGTCAGTAAAATCCTGCACCATGCTCACGGTTCAGGCAGAGGGCCGCAACGTCACCACGATCGAAGGCGTTGCGGACGGTGACACGCTGCATCCCATGCAGCAGGCGTTTCATGAAAATCATGGACTGCAGTGTGGTTATTGTACCCCCGGCATGATCATGAGTGCGCTCGACCTCATCAAACACAACCCTGACCCGACAGAACGAGAAATCCGCGAGCACCTGGAAGGCAATCTTTGCCGCTGCACGGGCTACCACAACATCGTGAAATCCATCCGGGCCGCGGCCGACAAGATGGCAACGGGGGCCTGATCATGTACGCCTTTTCGTTCCACCAGCCCGAAACACTGGAAGAAGCCAAACGCCTCTTCGGTGAAAGCGACGATCCACGCTATCTATCGGGCGGTCACACGCTTCTGCCCTCCATGAAACTGCGCCTTGCCGCGCCGTCGGACCTGATCGAGCTGAATGCCATCGAAAGCCTCAAAGGCATCAGCATTGAAGGCGACAATGTCGTAGTTGGCGCTGGCACCCGTCATGGTGATGTCGCGCAATCAGCCGATGTTCTGGCCGCAATCCCAGCCTTGGCAGATCTGGCAGGCATGATCGGTGATTTTCAGGTCCGCAATCGAGGAACCCTGGGCGGTTCCATCGCAAATGCGGACCCTGCCGCTGATTATCCCGCCGCCATTGTTGGTTTGAACGCCACAGTAAAGACTGACCGCCGCGAAATTGCTGCTGATGACTATTTCACCGACCTGTTCGAGACGGCGCTGGAGGAGGACGAAATTGTCACCGCAGTGTCATTCCCCACGCCGGTACGCGCAGCCTATATGAAATTCCCCAACCCCGCCTCGCGCTACGCCATTGTCGGCGTATTCGTCGCCGAAACAGCCGGCGGGATACGTGTGGCCGTGACCGGCGCAGGTGCGAGCGTCTTCCGCGTTGTTGAGATGGAAGCGGCACTGACAGTGAACTTCGCACCCGAGGCCGTCGCTGACATCCTGATTCCTGATGACGACCTCAACAGCGATATCCACGCGGCCAACGACTACCGGGCACATCTGGTGACCGTTATGGCCAAACGCGCTGTTGAAAAAGCTCTGGGCTGATCGCCTCTTTCACATTTTGTCCAGCAGACTCGGTATCTCGTCGCCTGTGCGTGAAATCGCGCTAGACTGTCGCTATGGTCATGCTGTTCATCAAGGACATGCTTGCATTGATACGGGTCACGGTTCGGCGTTTGTCGATCCTGGTGATCCTGTTGGCGGTCGTTGTTGTCGCAGTCTGGTTTACGGCACGGTACGAGGTCGTTGACTGGCTTGTTCGTCGTGGCCTCTATGAAACACCAACGCCGATAGCGACTTACGAGGTCGTTGAGGTCCGTACGGACCGCATCGTTCTGGGCGGTGTTGCCATCGACGGGTTGCTATGGGCCGATCGGGTCGAGATTGGCTATAGCCTGCGCCAGGCGGTCGACGGCAGGGTTGGCACCATCGTGATCCGCGGTGCCGTTTTGCAGGTCTCGCTCGACAGTTCGGGAAATCCAACAGGACCTGCAAGCGATTGGGTCGCGATGCTGGCGCAATCTGAGTCCAGCGGTATGCCTCCGGCTTTTGAAAACGTGGTGCTGGAAAACGGCATCGTTGATGTCACGGCTCCCTGGTTGCATCTGCGCGCGGATGTTGACGGTGCCTTGAAAAACAGCCTGATTGCCGTTGATGGTGCGGGAACCTGGCTGGCCAGTTCCTCTATGGGTACC
>Ga0055584_100006984_pt1 | contig 11063 bp, 11 predicted proteins | sample OSDHelmetaG_FD_58716 | JGI IMG/M metagenome (GOLD analysis project Ga0055584, IMG submission 58716) | Pelagic marine sediment microbial communities from the LTER site Helgoland, North Sea, for post-phytoplankton bloom and carbon turnover... | ecosystem: Environmental > Aquatic > Marine >...
ACCGGTGTCCGTCTCGTCGAGGAGCGACTGGAGTTCGATCCCTACGACGTCCGCGCGCTGTATCTCGCGGCGAATGGCCTGGTCGCACTCGGTGAAATCGACCGCGGCCTCGAGTGGACTCGTCGGGCCTTGAACGTCGAGCCGCACGAGCCGATGTTGCTCTACAACGCCGCCTGCATCTTCTGCATGGCCGGCCGGCTAGACGACGCCATCGGGTTTCTCGAGGATGCGGTGAAGCACGGCTTCTCGAACCGCGATTGGATGCGACACGATATCGATCTCGACCCGCTGCGAGAATTCCCGCGATTCAAGGCGTTGTCCGAGGCCATGTGGTGATCGTGTAGCGCTGCGGCTGCCGCTAGAACAGCGAAGATTGTTGGACACGCTTCGGCATCGCGATGCCCTCGAATTCGAGCAGCCATTGCTTGGCATCCAGTCCGCCGCCGAATCCGGTCAGCGTCCCATCGCCTCCGATCACGCGATGGCAGGGGATGACGATCGGGATGTGGTTGGCGCCGTTGGCGGCGCCGACGGCGCGACTGGCGCCGGGGCCGCGCCCGGTGGCTCTCGACACGTCGCCGTACGTGCGGGTCTCGCCGAACGGGATCGTCAGCAGGACGTCCCAGACCTGTTTCTGGAACGGCGTTCCATGCATGACCAGCGGCATGTCGAAGACCTTGCGCTCGCCGGCGAAGTATTGCTCGATCTGCTCGACCGCGAAACGCATCGCCGAGGCGTCTTCCTTCCAATCGGTCTGCGGGCGTCGATGCTGGTGGCCGGCCGCGAAACTCGCCACGCTGAGCGACGCGCCGTCGCCGGCGACGAGAAAGGGACCGACGGGCGTATCGATGTACGTGTAGAACATCCCATTCGATTGTAACGGCTGAGCGCGGGGCGTGTACTATCCTCATCCTCAAGGAGACTCTGATGAAACTACGCCACGCCTTGTTGTTCTTGCCGGTCCTGCTGATCCTTGCCCCGGGACGGGCGGAAGCCGGGAAATTCTATCTCGGAGGCAGCGTCAGCCAGTCCTCGGTGGACATCAGCCTGAGCGACATCGACGACGGGTCGATCACCAGCGGCTCCGCCGACAACACGGACAAGGGCTGGAAGGGATTCGTCGGATTCCGGTTGTTCAAGTTCGTTGCGATAGAAGCGGACAAGATCGACGTCGGCGAAGTGTCCATCAGCGCCGTGTCCGATGGGAGCGTACTCCCGATTCCCCCCAACTTTGCTGCCGGTGACGTCGCGGCGACGATCGATCTTGATGGTTACCGACTGTCGGCCCTGGCAGCTCTGCCGATCGGCAAGCGGTTTTCCGTCTTCGCCCGTTTCGGCTATTTCGAGTGGGACATCGTCACATCGGTGACCAACGACGGCGTCACGACGACCGACGTCGCGAGCGACACCGACGAGTTCTACGGCGCCGGTGTGGCCTGGAAATTCAAGGGCGGGACCTCGCTGCGTGTCGAGTACGAAACGATGACCCTCGACAGCACGGACGTCGACATCGCATCGGTCGGTCTCGCGTTCGGCTTCTAGGTCGTTCCCCGGTCGGGAACCAGCCGCCTGCCGACCCACAGGAAACGCACCAGGGTCAGCAGCCCCGCGACGACTCCAAGAATCATGAACGCGGCCAGCAGCGAAGCGGCGAACACCGCGAACCCGAGCCGCTCCATCCAGTCGAGCCGTAGATCCGGCACGGTGAGTTCGGGGTTCCAGGGCCGCTCCGTGAGCGCTCCGCGGATGCGGTGATAGTCCCACGCGCTGAGATAGAGCACCGCCAGGAACATCATGCCGGTCACGAACGGGGTACCGCTGAACTGGAGCGAGACCGTGATCACGAAGATGTTGGCCATGATCGGCACGAACAGGAACGCGCCGAGGTGGGCCCCGCGGGGGTTCAGCAACAGCACACCCGCGAGCACCTGGGCGCAGCCGATGAACTGCCAGTACAGCCCCGTCTGGTAGATCACCTCGAAGAACTCCCCGATCGGAGTCTCGACCGACATCGTCGTGAACCGCCGGCCCAGTAGTTTGACCGTTCCGGTGGGGATGAACCCGGCGGCGAGCAGGATCCGGGTGCGGTCGGTGCCAACGTCGATGCGTCACGCATGCCGTCGTTCCAACACACGCGATGCTAGGCTGGGTTCCATGACGACCGTCGGCTTCCACCTCGATTTCATCTCACCCTATGCCTGGCTGGCCTTGATGCGCTCGAAGGAGTTCGCCGCGGAGCACGACGTCGAGTGGGACATGCGCCCGGTCGTATTCGCGGCTCTGCTGAACGCCCATGGCCTGGTCGGTCCTGTCGAGACCGAGGCCAAGCGCCGCTACACGTTCCACGATGTCGTGCGTCAGGCCCAGATGCTCGGCCTGGCGTTCCAGGGGCCACCGAGTCACCCGTTCCGGCCGATCGAGGCGTTGCGGGTCCAGTATCTCTTTAACGGGGAACCCCAGGCGCACGACCTGGCCGTGCGAATCTCGAACGGCGCCTGGGGTCGAGGGCTGGATCTCGCGGACATCGGCGTGCTGCGCGAGATCGTCGAGGAAGCCGGGCTCGATGCCTCCGATCTCGCGGCGCGGATCGCCGCGCCGGAGATCAAGCAAGGCCTCCGGCAGTCGACCGAGGAGGCTGTCGCGCGCGGCGTGTTCGGTGTCCCGACCTTCTGCATCGATGACGAGATCTTCTGGGGCCACGATCGGCTCGATCAACTGGCCGCGTTTCTCTCCGGTGACCTTCGATCTGCCCGGGCGCTGGCCGGCGAGGCCCTCGCCAGGCCGCGCACTGCGTCACGCGGCAAGGCGTAGGCGCTCGAGACGACGATCTGGCCTAGATCGCCAGCTTGGACTCGACGGCCTGCAAGTAGGGCCGGTACAGCCGGCGGTGGTATTCGATGCCGCTGTACAGCGCCGCTTCGAAGTGATCCAGGTCCTGCTTGCCGAGCACCATGTTGACCTGGAACATGAACGCCGCCGTGCCGTCCAGCGTTTTCAGGCCGTCCGCGACGAGGGCCAGGTAGAGCCGTCGGCGGATCGTCTCCGGCAGGTCGCACAACGGCTTCATCGGTTCGTGCGGCGGCGTCATCTGGCCGGCGGCGACGAAGATACACAGGTCCGGGGTCTCGTTCAGGAGGATGCTTCGGGCGCTGTCGACCGAGTCGACCGGCTCCACGTCGCTGCCGACGGAGGCGAGCTTGGCCCGGATCTGATCCATGACGGCCTGGTCCTCACCCACGATGATCCCCGACGGGAATTGCGCGTCGGCGGGTAGCCGGCTGATACGACGGTCGGTGTCCGTCGTTTGCGGCAACGGAACCGGACCTCTCTGGTCCACCGGCGTTGTCGCCGTCGTAGCCGCAGCGGCCTGCTCGGCGAGCAGGACACGTTTGTCGACAACGACCTTCTGCTTGCAATGTGGGCAGGGGAAGTACGCCGGTTGGTCCGGGAGGAGATCGGCGTCGAGTTGGGCACGCTGCGTGCAATGCGGGCAGGGCACGATCAGGGTCGGCATGTTCAGACTCCCATCCCGTCGTCACTGGCCGCCAGGGACAACGTCCCGCCGTCCTCGCGGGCCTCGTGTCCGAGATCACTCATCATCAGTTTGAGATTGTTTCGGTTGGTCGCGTACGTCAACGCGGTTTCCGGGGTGATCTCGCCGCGGCGGGCCATGCCTTCGAGCACGACGTCGAATTCCTGCATCCCGTCGTCGCTGCCCTCGCGCATCGCATCGACCAGGCTCTTGCCCTCGGTTTCGCCCTCGCAGATGTACTCCCGCGTACGCATGCTCGACTTGAGGATCTCGAGCGCGGCAGTTCGACCGCCAGCGGCCTTCGGGACGAGCCGCTGCGAGACGATGTATCGAAACGACTGCGAGAAGCGCGTCCGGATTTGCGGCTCCTGATCTTTCGGGAAAACACCGACGATGCGGTCGATCGTCTTCGACGCGTCGATCGTGTGCAATGTGGAGAGCACGAGGTGCCCTGTCTCGGCCGCTTCCAGCGCGATCTCGATGGTCTCGATGTCACGCATCTCGCCGATCAGGATGACCTTGGGCGCCTGTCGCAACGCCGCACGCAATGCGAGCCCGAACGATTTCGTGTCCGAGCCGACCTCGCGTTGGTTGATCGTGCCCATCTTGTGCGTGTGGGTGTATTCGACCGGGTCCTCGATCGTGACTACGTGGTAAGCCTTCTCGCGGTTGATCTTGTCGATGATCGCGGCGAGCGTGGTCGATTTTCCGGAACCCGTCGGGCCGGTGACCAGGACGACCCCGTTCTTGATCTCCGCGATGTTGTTGAGCTCCGTCGGTAGCTCGAGCTGCTCGATCGTCGGGACTTCGTTGGGGATCACGCGCAGCACGATGGCCAGCGACCCGCGTTGCTGGAAGATGTTCACGCGGAAGCGGCTCTTGCCGGGGATCGAGTAGGAGCAATCGGTTGAACCCGTTTCGACCAGGGCCCGGATCACGTCGTGGTTACCCTGCATCAAATGCATTGCGACCTGATCGGTCTGGAACGGCGTCAACGCCTCCAGCCCGACGAAGGGCACGGCCTCGAGTTGGCCGTCGAGTTCGACCTGGGGACGCCGGCCGACCGAGAAGTTCAGGTCGGAGACGCGATCGGACATGTCGAGCATGGCCTCGAGAAGGCCGTCAAGGTTGAAATTGCGCACGTTTCGCCTTTATCTGAAGGACCCGCCGGTAGACCCGTCCCCTCAAATCTAGGCCCCAGTCGGGGCGGCGCAAGGTTGCGGAACAGGAAGAGCGGGGCCTTCAGAGCCCCGCTCGAATCGCCGTGGAATCAGCGGTATCGGCGCCCGTCGTGCTCGATCCAGCCGCCCGCGGAGCGGTTCCGGGGGTCGCGGTGGGTCCAGTGGATCACACCGCCCTTGTCGTTCCACTCGTACTCGCCGCGGAACGTGATCCGATCCCCACGTTCGAGTGGGACTCGTGGGGCGAGATCGATGTTGTGGGCGAACAGCAACGTCTGTCCGTTGGCTAGTTCGACAAGAAAACGTTGATGCGCCGAACCGTCGGTATCGTCACGCAGCACCCGGGCCACGGTGCCGCCGGATTCGACCCACAGGTCCGAACGCTGTTCGGCAAACGCTTCCTCGATGCGGGCCAGATCGTCGCGCGATGCTCCGGATTCACCGGTCTCGTCAACGGGAGATTGCCAGAGCCAGATCGCGGCCAGCAACAGCAGCAGCACGATCGTCCAGAGGGGCTTGCGGTTGACGTTCATCGATGTCCGTCCCGGCCGTCGGCGCCCGGGTTTAGCGTTCCTTGATGCTCACGCCGTCGCCGACCGCGTCCGACGGGTAGAGCACCACCCGGTCGCCCGCGTCGAGCCCCGAGACGACCTCGGCGGTCAGCCCGTTGCGTTCACCGATCTCCAACTCGGTCAGCTGCGCGTCGCCGCCTGACTCCCTGAACGCTGCCCAACCGGCGCCGGCGCGAAAAAGGCTGCTGGTGGGCACGCGCAACACGTCTTCGGACTCCCAGGTGATGACCCGCACCTCGACACGGTAGCCGTCGCCGAGCGCGTTCCAGGCCTCGCGCGCATCCTCGAAATCGATCACCACGTTGACGCGCTGTTCCTCGACGCCGAGCGCCGAAATCTTGGTGAACCCGAACGGTTCGACGCGCCGCACGATGCCGTGCAGCGAGCGATCGCCGCCCCAGCGTTCGATCAGCACCGGGGCGCCGGCCGGAATCCGCACCGCATCTTCCGATAGGAAGTCGGAGACGATCTCGAGCCTCGACGGATCCGCGACCTCGATCAGCGGCTCTCCGGCGGCGACCACCGCCGAGCTCTCCCGCAGGCGCCGCAAGACGACGCCCTCGATGGGAGACAGGATCGTGATCGGTTTCGGTGTGGCGCCGGACCCGACTTCACCGACGAGGGTTGCCCGGGCCTGTGCCAGGTTGTGCTCTGCCGTGCGCACCGCGAACTTCGCGGCGGACTCACCCTCGCGGCCTGTATCCACTTTCAGTTGAGCCGTATCGAGCATCTCTTCCGAGGCGATCTTCTCCTCGGCTAGACGCTGGACCCGGTCGAACTCCGATTGCGCGAAACGGTACTCCGCCTGCGCGCGCGACAGTTCCGCGTGGGCCAGGCCGAGGTCGGCCTTCGCGCCATCGACACGAGCCCGCGCCTCGGCGCGTGTGCGGGCGTCGAGCGGGGCGGGCTGCAACGTGACCAGGACCGTCCGGTCGGCGACCACCGTATCGCCGGGTTCGAGTTCGATCCGCAGCACGCGTCCGGAGACCGGCGCCGAGACCATGTAGCGGTTGCGGACACGGGTTTCTCCCTCCTCGTCGAGCGTGACCTGCATCGGACCGCGGTCGACGGTCGCGAGGTCCACCTCGACTGGAGCCGGCATCATGGCGAGTACGATCAGGGCGACGACGACGATCCCCGCCACGCCCCAGAGCCACCACCGCTTCGCGCCCTTGCCCTTGCCACCCTTGCCGGCGGTCACCGTCATCGCTACTCCTTGATCTTCAGCACCGCCACGAGGTCGAGGTGATTCAGCCGTCGCTGCACCAGGATGCTCGAGCAGGTCGCCGCCGCCAACACGACCAGCGCCGCAATCGCGTACGTTCGGGTCGAGATGATCAGCGGGAAACGGTACAACTCCGTGTCGAACGCGGCCACCATGAAGGCCGCGAAGCCGTAACCCATCAGCAGGCCAAGGGGGATCGCCAGCACGGTGAGCACCCCGAGTTCGCCGAGCAGGATCGAGGAGATCTCCGCCCGCGTGAAGCCCAGCACGCGTAGGCTGGCCAGTTCGTGCTGCCGTTCGGACAGCGCGATGCGTGCCACGTTGTAGACCACGCCGATCGTGATGATCGAGGCGAACAGGATGTTGAAGAAAATGAACACCCCCATCATCTCGTCCATCTGTTTCTGAAACTCGTGGATCGCGGCCGACTTGAGCGCCACGCTGGCCACCGCGGGGATCAGCTTGATCTGCTTGTACAACGCATCGGCGTGAGCCGGGTCGATCCGCATGTAGGCGCCGGTGACGTTGGGGCCCTCGCGCATCAGCCGGCGCAGCGCGTCGAGTCGCATGTAGGCCATCGTGCCGATGTACTCGTCCACCAATGCGGCGACCTTCACCTGGCGTACGGGGCGCGTACCCTCGAGTACCTCGAGGGTCACCGTCGAACCGAGCCGGATATCGAGCGTCTCGGCGAGCTTGCTTGAAAGAACCAACCCTTCCGGCGGAAGGCTGACGGGCTCGTACGACGTGTTGACGACCCTTTGGAGCCGCGGGTCGGTCTCGACGCCGACGATCGCGGTCTGACGGGAATGGTGTCCCGAACGCAAGCGTACGGCGATCGAACGTGACGGCGCCGTATCGAGTACCCCCGGCAGACGTTCGATCTCGTGCAATGCGGCTGCCGACCTCGGTTCGACGAAGCTCACCGTCAGGTCCTGGCGCTGGATCTGGTTGAACTGCAGGTCCATCAGGACGTCGATCGAGTCGAGGAAGAAGAGCCCGATGATCAACAGCCCCGCAGAGAAGCCGATGCCGATGATCGAGGCCATCGTGCGCATCGGCCGGCGTTGCAGGTTACGAAGGACGATCCGCGCCGGTTGCGTGAGGAAACGTTTCAGCCCGAGTCGTTCGACCCAGCTCGTGCGGTAGCTTGCAGGGGGTTCCGGTCGCATCGCCTCCGCGGGAGGTAAACCGACGGCCTCGCGCACCGCGCCGAGAGCGCCGACGATCGCCGCGATCAACGCGAAGCCCACCGCGCCCAGCACCACCTCCAGGGTCATGTGGTAGTCCAGGAACGGGAAGCGGAAGTAACTGTTGTACATCCCGATCATGCCGCGACCGAGCGTGTTGCCGAGCCAGATACCCAGGACCCCGCCGAATGCGCTGATCAGCAAGCTCCATTGTGTGAAATGCCAACCGACGTCGAAGTTCGAATAGCCCAACGCCTTGAGCGCGGCGATCTGCTCACGCTGGACCGTGATCATGCGCCGCAACACGACGTTGAGCAGGAAGGCGGCGACCGACAGGAACACGACGGGGACGAACAGCCCGAACCCGCGCAGCTGCCGGATCTCGCTGTTCAGGTACCAGTTGGACACCTGGAGCGAACGGGGGATCGCCCCGAGCCCGCCGTAGGGCTCGAGCAAGCGGTCGAGCCGTGCGATCGCGTCGTCGATGGAAGCGCCCGGGGTGAGCTTGAGCGCGACATCGTTGAAGCCACCCTCCAGGTCGAACGCGGTGGCCAGTCCCTTGCGCCCCATCCACAGGATCCCGAAGCGCGACTCGTCCGGCATCAGGTCGCCGGGGCGGATGGCATAGACGTACTCGGGCGATAGCGCGATACCCACGACATCGAGCTCGCGTTTTCGGCCGTTGATCACGGCATGCAGCGACCCGCCGTCCATCAGGTCGTGGGCCAGCGCAAAGCCCTCGCTGAGCAACACCTCGTCGGAACGGTCGGGCTCGGGGAGTCTCCCGCGCAACAGGCCGGCACGGTTGAGCGCCGCGGTCTTGCCCGGTTCAATCGAGATCAGGCGACCGGCGACCGGCTCGTTCATTCCCTCGACGTCGAGCGTCACGTTGGCCACGACCCGGGTGTCTACCCGCGCCACGCCTTCGATCGATTCGATGCGTTTGGCCAGGTGGTTCGGCGCGCGCTTGAGCGAGGCGAAGACATCGGCGAAGTGGTTGCGATCGTAAAACGTCTGCTGCGTGCGCTGCAGCGAATCGAAGGTGGACGAGTAGGCGATGAACATCGCCACGCCGACCGTGATCACCAGCGCGATGGCCAGCACCTGGCCCTTGATCTGCCACAGATTGCGCACGACTTTGCGTTGGATCGCTCGCATCGCCTTACCAGTGAAGCTCGCTCGGTTTGAGTCTCGTTTCGGGCACCTCGATCGCAGCGATCAACCCATCGGCGAGGCGCACCACACGGTCGGCCATGCTGGAGATCGCCGCGTTGTGCGTGATCACGGCGGTGGTCGTACCGAGTTCCCGGTTGACGCGTTCGATCGCGTCCAGCACCAGCACGCCGGTGGAGATGTCGAGCGCACCCGTCGGCTCGTCGCACAGCAGCACGTCCGGCCGCTTGGCGATCGCCCGGGCAATGGCAACGCGCTGCTGCTCGCCACCCGACAACTGGGACGGGAAGTGGTCCAGCCGGTCGCCGAGATCCACGACGCCGAGCGCTTCCTCCGGCGTCATCGGATCCTCGGCAATCTCCGTCACCAGCGCGACGTTCTCGCGCGCGGTCAGCGACGGGATCAGGTTGTAGAACTGGAACACGAACCCGACGTGGAATCGCCGGTATCGTGTGAGCGCGGACTCGTCGGCGGACGTGAGCTCGCCGCCGCGGTAGAAGACCTTGCCCGAGGTCGCCGTATCCAGGCCACCGAGGATGTTCAGCAGGGTCGACTTGCCGCTCCCCGAGGGGCCGAGAAGCACGACGAACTCGGACTCGCGGAGTTGGAGATCGACCCCGCGCAGGGCGTGTACCTGCACCTCGCCCATGTCGTAGGTCTTGGTGACCTGCTGGGCGTCGAAGACCGGCGTCTTGTCCGAAGGGGCCATTCCTGCAAGCAGATTAGCACCCTGGGTGACTACAACGGTCCCCGCCCACGGGACGGAAAGGGGTCAAGTCTTGACATGAGACATGGCCACACCGCACCACCGGCCCGATACCCTGGTCCCTTGTCTCATGCCAAGACTTGACCCCTTCAGGGTGTATTAGTTGACATATACACCGGAGGGGTTTACACTCTGTGGTGTATTAGAGGTGCCATACACCTAGAGGCCACGGAACATGATCCTCGTCGTCGACCCTCACAGCGGAATCCCGGTCTACCGGCAACTGGTGGAGCAGATCCGTTTCAGTGTGGCCAGCGGCCTGCTGAAGGCCGGCGAGGAGATCCCGTCCACCCGTGCGCTGTCCGCCAAGCTGGGCGTCAATCCGATGACGGTCAGCAAGGCGTTCGGCCTGCTGGAAGAGGACGGTGTGCTCGAGCGGCGGCCCGGCCGTCCGCACGTGGTCCGCGCGCAGCCCCAACGTGCGTCGCGGCTCGAGCAGCTCGCCCGGGCGTTGCGTCCGGTGGCGACCAAGGTACGACAGCTGGACCTCGAGCCCGATGCGGCCGTCCGTGTCTTTCGTGAATTGCTCGAGGAAGAAAAGAGGTAGTCATGGAATACGCCTTCGAGACCCAGGGACTGACCAAGCGCTTCGACGCCGTGACCGCGCTCGACCGCGTGGACCTCAAGATCCGGCGTCCCTCGATCGTGGGGTTGCTGGGCAAGAACGGCAGCGGCAAGACGACGTTGATCCAACACCTGATGGGGCTTCAACTGCCCAACGAGGGAACGGTCACGACGCTGTCCCAGTGCAGCGCGGAACTGGCCCACGACGACCTGATCCGTATCGGGTACGTTCCCCAGGACATCCGGCTGCTCGACTGGATGACCGTGGACCAGCACATCCGCTACGTCGCCTGCTTCTACCCGAACTGGGACGCGGAGCGCGAGGCCAGGCTGCTGGTGGAGTTGGAGCTCGATCGCGAGAAGGTCGTCGGCACGCTGTCCACCGGAAATCTACAGAAGCTCGCGGTGATCCTGGCCGTCTGCCATCACCCGGGGCTGCTGATCCTCGATGAACCGGTCAGCGATCTCGACCCGATCGTTCGTGCCAAGTTACTCGGGTTCCTGCTCGAGCTACTGCGCGAGGACGAGGCCACGATCCTCGTCTCCAGCCACGTCCTGCGCGACGTGGAGAAGATCGTGGACTGGGTCGTCTGCCTCGACGCAGGGACCGTCGTCACCGACGCCGGTCTGGACGAACTCAAGGAACGCTACGCCGAGTGGCGCGTGATCTCGACCAACGGGGCGTTGCCGCCGAGCTTTTCCGAACCGTACGTGATCTCCCAGGAGGTCAGCGGGCGACAGGCGCGTCTGCTAGTGGACCGCGCGTCGGAGTTGGAAGCATTCCGTTCCGCCCACCGCGTCGAGGTCACCGGCCGTGCGCTCAACCTCGAGGAGATGTTCCCCATCCTCGTCGGGAGAAG
>Ga0055584_100006985_pt1 | contig 11062 bp, 12 predicted proteins | sample OSDHelmetaG_FD_58716 | JGI IMG/M metagenome (GOLD analysis project Ga0055584, IMG submission 58716) | Pelagic marine sediment microbial communities from the LTER site Helgoland, North Sea, for post-phytoplankton bloom and carbon turnover... | ecosystem: Environmental > Aquatic > Marine >...
GGAATGAGACCGCCACCATGCCATAGGCAATCACCACCGAAAAACTGCCCGCATCTATCAGCCAAACCAGCACGGGCCGGCCAAAGAAAGGCGCCAAACAAGACAGCACCCCCACGAGCAATATGGCATTGCGCGGCGTATTATGGGTTGGGTGCAAGTGTCCTAAAAATGCAGGCAGCATACCGGAATGCGCCATGGCATAAAGCGCCCGGCTGGCCCCGAGCACAAACGCATTCCACGAGCTTAAAATACCGGCTAGGCCACCCAATACCAGCAGGGTGCCTGCCCAATTACCGCCAAACATTTTCGCGTTGGCGTCTGCTGTCACCATGTCGGCAGCGGCCATTTCTGCTCCGTCAAACGCCAGGGATACGCCCAGGATAATAAAGACGTACCACAGCACTGCCATGATGACAGATACCACCAATACTTTGCCAATCTCACCAAAGGGCAAGTCAATTTCCTCGGCTGATTGGGGGATTATATCAAAGCCGATAAACATGGTTGGCACCATAATCAACACGCCCATCACGCCGACGGCCCCACCTACGAACAGGGGGTCCATATTGGCCACGTCACCCGAAACACCAGACCCGGTGAAAAACATCACCCCAACTGCCATGATGAACAGGGTGACAATTGATTGGAAAACGGCTGCCGGTTTGATACCGACAATATTGATCCACGACATCACCAACGAGCCCAACACCCCCATACCAACCCAGGTGGCGGTTACGTCCCACCCGGCAATCGTCCAGAGATAGCCTTGAGAGAAATCAGGGAACAGATAGCTCATCACCGTCGGCAGAGCGACAGCCTCAAAAGATGTGACAGACAGGTAGGCCAGCACCAGCGCCCATGTGCACACAAATGACCCGCCAAACCCAAGCGCCCGGTGGCTATACACATGTTCGCCCCCTGCTTTGGGCATGGCCGAAGCCAATTCGGCATAGGTCAGGCTGATCAGGATGACGGCGACACCACCGATGGCAAAAGCGATCATGGCCCCCAGGCTGCCCGCCCGACTTACCCATTCGCCAGACATCATCACCCAGCTCCAGCCGATCATGGCGCCAAATGACATCAGCAAAACATCACGCCTGCCAAGAATGCGGATAAAGTGACCTTCGTTCATCGATCTTCTCTCCAGATTGGGGCCTCAACTATAGGGTGGCCAGCGCGAAATTCCACCGCTTGGTGATGCGGCCCGCCTGCGCTAACCTGCGCTTAAAAATGGGGGATAGTCATGACAAATTTTGTATTGGTCCACGGTGCCTGGCTTGGCGGTTGGTGCTGGCAACGGGTCGCAGGGCAATTACGCGCAAAAAGGCACAATGTCTATGCGCCATCCTTGACGGGTTTGGGCGACCGCGACCACCTGCTCAATGACAGTGTCGATCTGAACACCCACATCGCCGATATCGTGGGCATCATCGATTCATATAACCTCGCAGACGTGGTGCTGTGCGGGCATTCCTATGGCGGCATGATCATCACCGCTGTTGCCGACCAAATGCCAGAGCGTATCAAGGCGCTGGTCTATCTCGATGCATTGGTGCCTACAGACGGCCAGTCCATGTTCGACACGATCCCCGAAGCCCTGATCGACCGATTTGAGGCTGAAGCAGCTCCAACCAACGGCCTCTCCGCCCCACCCATGACGGCACTGGAATTTGGCACCAATGAAACAGATCAAGCCTGGGTCGATGAAAAAGGCCGCGACCACCCCATGCAAAGTTTTCGCCAGAAAATAGCGCTGACCGGCGCCTTCAAGACCGTCACCAACCGCCACTTTATTCTGGCACCATCCTTTGAGCACCCTTCAACCCATGGCTACTACAACGCCTTCAAAGACGACCCGACCTGGCAAACCTACACACTGCAAGGCGGCCACCACCTCATGGTCGACAACCCCGATGGCGTGAGTGAGATATTGCTGGGGGTTTAACCCAGCATATCTTTTAAGCCGTAAACGCGCGCGGCATTGCCTTGCAGGAAGGGTTCCCAGGTTTCGTCGCGCAGGGGCAGGTCGTCCAATTCTTCGAAGATACGATCGTAGGAGAGCGCCGGGTAATAACCGGTCCAGATCACCTTGTCGCGGCCTCTGGTATTGGCAAATTCCATGACGTCCCGGGGGTAATATTTCGGCGCAAAAGCCGAGGTGCAATAGAACAAGTTTGGCCATTTTAACATGAGCTTACAGCATAGGGCCGTCCAGGGTTCGCCGCCATGGCGCATCACAATCTGCAGCTCGGGGAAGAACCAGGCGATTTCGTCTAAAAGTTCAGGGTGCTGGCCCTTAAACGGCACGCGGGGGCCTGGCACCCCGACAAATACATTCATGGGAATGCCCATTTCGGCGCATTTTGCGTAAATCGGATACCACTTTTTGTCGTCGAGCGGCACTTGTGGGTAAACAAAGCTAGGCGACGCCGTGAAGGATTTAACATTGGGGTGCAGTTTGATTGTTTCCTCAAGCGCCCGCACAGATTCCATGCCCAAATTCGGGTCGACGCTGACATCGCCGATGAAGCGAGTAGGATACTTATTGAACAGCTCCAGCGCGCCTTCGGGGTCTCGCGGGTTTACCGGAATTTGCGCAATGGCCACATTGTGCTTGTCCATCTGCGCCACAACAGCAGCTGGATTTGCGGCTTCCTCTGATCGGTCCCGCGCGCCTTTGAACAAATAACCAATGGGGCTGCCCCCTTCGCTGGCCTCTGGCGTGGGGCGGATAATGGAGCTGACCCCCGACATTACTGCACTGCCCGAACTGGTGGGCAGGGACATCATCAAATCAATGGCGGCTATATCCTTAGGTCTGGGCATGTTTTTTCCTGTCTAATTTTTTAAAATTGCGGTTCCTCGGCAATGCGCACAAGCTGCTTGCCCATATTGGCACCACTGAAGATGCCACGAGCGGCATCGGGCGTCGCCTCGAAACCTTGGGCAATATCAAAGACTTCTCGGATGCTGCCATCCTTCACCCAGGCGCCAAGGCGGGCAATGCCTTCATCGAAGCGGTCAGCGTGTTCGGAATACCAAAAGCCCTGCATGGTGACATTGCGCTGGGCCATAATGATAATGTTGTGCACACCCATGCCAGGGTGGTCATAGCCAGAAATGCCACCGCAAATAACAATGCGGCCCCAATTGGCAATGTTCACCAACACTGCGTCGAGGACTTCGCCGCCAACATTATCGAAAAACACGTTCACCCCCTCGGGAGCCAACTCGTTAAGGCGGGCGGTAACATCTTCGTTCTTGTAGTCAATGGCGACGTCATAACCGACATCACTCACCAACCGCGCGCATTTCTCGGCACCACCGGCGATGCCAATAACATGCGCGCCTGCCAATTTGGCAATTTGCCCGGCAATAACACCAATGCCACCGGCGGCAGCCGAAACCACCACCACATCACCCGGCTTGGGCTGGCCAATGTCGAACATGCCGATATAAGCGCATAGCCCGGTCATGCCCAGCGTGATCATGCCGGTTGGCAGGTCGTATCCATCTGGCGGGCGTTGCAAACCTTCCCCGGTAGAGATGGCATAGTCTGCCCAATCCATATTGCCATGAACCCGGTCACCCACGGCGTAATCCGGATGGTTGGACTTCACGATAACACCCCCGGCATGGCCCTGCATAACTGCGCCTGCGGGCAGCGGGTCTATGCGCCCCGGCACACCCCGTACAAAGGCATGCACCAAAGGCTCACAAGCGAAGTGAGTATTGCGAATGAGGAACTCACCTTCGCCAGGTTCGGGTATTGCCGCGTCGACATGGCCAAAACAGCTGCGCTCAAGGCACATGCCTTCACTTTGGGGGGCGTGTGCCACCTGCCATTGTCGGTTAATATCGCTCATGATTGCTTCCCCCGTTTTCCCCTCAGTTTAGAAGCGAATTGACAGAGCGCAATGCACCATCGTCTGATATTTTCCAAGCTCGCCTCAGAAAATGGAGGAAAGCCATGACCTTTGTGGTCACAGAAGCCTGTATTGGGGTTAACGACCAGTCTTGCATTGCCGTTTGTCCGGAAGATTGCATCGTCTCACGCTTGGCCGACCGTATATCCGTTATAGACCCCGCCCGGTGCACCAATTGCAATGTGTGCTTCGAGGCTTGCGTTGTCGGTGCAATTTTCCCCGAAGAACTTGTTCCGCCAGAGTCGAAAGAATTCATCGGGCTCAATGCCTTGTGGTTTGAAGACAAAGAGGCTGTGCGGGCCCGTGTGCAGGAAATGATCAACCAAGACGCCTGATCACACTAAATTGTATGGCCAGCGCCTTCTCCGTTCGCCATCATGTCCAAAATCCAGCATCCCCGCGATTTAGGACAGCCCATGAAGCACGAGCAAATTCAAGAATATTACGGCAAGGTTCTGCAAAGCTCTGACGACTTGCAGACAAATGCCTGTTGCACCGACACCGATATGCCGGACTACATAAAAGGCGCCTTGTCCAAGGTGCATGATGAAGTGATGGCCCGCTATTATGGCTGTGGATTAGTAAACCCAGAGGCCCTGAAGGGGATGGGAATTCTAGACCTGGGTAGCGGTTCTGGGCGAGATTGCTACGTCCTAAGCCAATTGGTTGGTGAAGATGGCGCGGTTGTCGGCGTAGATATGACCGACGAGCAGTTGGAGGTCGCCAACCAGCATTTGGACTATCACACCGAAGCTTTTGGCTACGGCGCATCCAATGTTAGCTTCCACAAAGGGTATATTGAACGGCTCAACGACCTGAACCTGGCTGATAACAGCTTCGACCTTATAGTCTCCAATTGCGTAATCAACCTGTCGCCAGATAAAGAGGCCGTCTTGCGCGAGGCCTATCGCTTGTTAAAGCCAGGCGGAGAAGTTTACTTTTCTGATGTCTATAGCGACCGCCGCATCCCCTCAAAACTGGCCGATGACCCCCTCCTTTATGGAGAGTGCCTGTCGGGCGCGTTTTACTGGCAAGACTTCCTCAGTACAGCCAAGTCGGTTGGTTTTTTAGACCCCCGCCTTGTAGAAGACCGCCCCCTAACAATCGACAACCCTGCCATTCAGGAACGGGTTGGGCATATTAGGTTTTATTCTGCAACCTACCGCCTGTTCAAATTGCCCGATCTTGACGACCAATGCGAAGACTACGGCCAAGCTGTCATCTACAAAGGCACTGTTGAACACCACCCTCATAGTCTGACACTGGACAAACATCACTTGATGGAAACAGGCAAAGTTTTCACCGTTTGCCGAAACACATGGCAAATGCTGCACGAAACGCGCTTGCGTCCGCACTTCGACTTCATCGGCGAAGGGGAGATCCATTATGGAATATTCGAAGGCTGCGGCACCAATATGCCGTTTGACCCAAGCGCAAATGCCGACCAAACCAGCGGCGTCTGCTGCTAGTCCAGCACTCTGGTCATGTGCACTTCGTCAAGATAGGCGCCATTGGAACGGGAACCACGTGGCTCCGTCCCCCAAATGGTGAAGCCTACCTTTTCATAGAAGCCAATGGTTCGGGGGTTATTTGCTACCGCCGAAAGCTGCAATTGCGTAATGCCTTCAGGCAGGTTGGCAACTATTTCATTGATGAGGCCATCAGCAACGCCTGTACCGCGAGAGCGCGGGCGCACATAACAGCCTGCTATAGTCCCCTTGTGCGCTAATTTTGACCTATTTGGGTTTGCAACAAAGAAGTCTGCACTGCCGATCAGGTGGCCGTCTTGAAAGCAGCCAACGGCGAAGTCGTTATTGAGGCGCAAGACAAAGTCTGCCTCCGTTCGCTCAGCATCTTCTTCATAGGTTGCGCCGAAGGACTCTGGGGCCTCTTTCAACGCTTCTAGTCTTAAAGCCTGGTATAAATGCGCATCTTCATCGACTAACACACGAAACTCAAGTTCAGCCAATGAACGCCTCTTCTTTCTTAACCATCGCCCTCGGTTCCAACAATTTCCTCGCCATTATCGTCTGGCGCTGCATCCACATTCACAACTTCTGGCAAGGCAACCGGGTTGTCGCTTTGGGACACCATATAGGCAATTAGATTTGCCCTATCAGCGTCGCTGCGAATGCCTGCAAAAGCCATACGGGTATTTTTGATGTATTTACCCGGCTTACGCAAGTAATCGTTGAGAGAATCTAATGTCCATGCCCCACCAAACTCTATCATGGCGGTAGAATACTTGAAGTCGGCATTGCGCGCGCGGTCTGCCCCAACCACATCCCATAGGTTCGGCCCGGTGCTGTCTTTGCCGCCTAACCCGAAAGTGTGACACGACAGACACTTCTTCGCCACAGTCTCACCACGGGCAAGGTCTGCAGCGGCTAACAGGTTCGGCAGCGGCACGTCGGGCACGGCCACTTTGGCAGTGATACGAACAGCCTCGGTGTTGTCTACATAGGCAACTTTAGTCAAAGCTGATGGGTTGCTTTTGAGCAAATCCCGGTTGTGGGCCAACAGTTCCTTTTCCCGCTGGGAATCCATGCCGTATGGCCAACTTCTTTGTACCGCAGCCAAGTTTACGTTGTGGCTTCGGGCAACGTCGAGGTCACGTTCGGGATAGTCAATTTCATACGCATTATCTTGGTTGGGGGGTGGCGGCATCAATATATTTGCCGCCCAATTGGCCGATACAACCATAATTGCGGCCAAAGATAGGCTGCAAACCACCTGGAACCAAAACATGCCAGCCCCTGTGCTCTTGTGATGCGATTCAGACATAACGTATTTCCACCTCTTGCTTCACCGTGTCTATGACGAGGCCCCGAAAATCAGGCGGGTCCAGAAGATGTATTCAGATTCAATGGCCATCAGGGCTATGAAGACCAGCAACACTAGCGGCGGCAACAAAATCGCATATATCAGCGCAAGGCGTTCCCACATCATGTGCATGAAGACGGCAATGATGAGCCCCGCTTTCAGCAGCATGAAGATGATGATGAGCGTCCAGCGCAGATAGCCCTGAACCTCCATAAAATCGACCATGTAGGACAGGCCACTGAGGACAAATAGAAGCCCCCAGATTTTGAAGTAGATGCCTAGTGGATGTTGTTGTCCTTCTGCGTGTTCCATGATGTCCTCACCACAAATAGAAGAAGGCAAAGATGAAGACCCAAACAAGGTCGACAAAATGCCAATAAAGACCGGTTATCTCGACAATTTCATAATTCGTATGCTCGTATTTCCCAGCCCGCACCCGGAACGCTACAACCAGCAAGTAAATGACCCCCGCAGTCACGTGCATGCCGTGAAAACCGGTGATCATGAAGAAGGTTGCACCAAACTGGGCGGCCCCAAATTCATTGCCCCAAGGGCGGATGCCTTCTTCGGTAATCAGCTTGGTCCACTCAAAAACCTGCATGCCAACAAAGGATGCACCCAACAAGGCGGTTGCCACCATGAGCCAAAAGGTCGTGTTCCGGTTACGCCGATAGCCAAAGTTCACGGCCATGGCCATAGTGCCTGAACTGGTAATCAGGATGAATGTCATGATCGCAATCAGCAAAAGCGGTACGTGCTGGCCATAAATTGTCAGGGCGAAAATTTCGCTCGCTGGCGGCCAAGGCACGGTAGTGCCCATCCGCACTGACATATAGCTAATGAGGAAACAGCTGAAGATAAACGTATCTGAGAGCAAGAATATCCACATCATGGACTTGCCCCAGGGCACCTCCTTGAAGGCCTCTTGGTCTGTGGCGAAGTCGTCGACGGCCCCGTCCCAGCCTTCTACCTGGCCTGAAGTGTCAGAAATTGCTTGTGATGACATCAGATTCCATCCCGTTTAAGTAACCGTTAAAAGGCCAAATACATAAAGCCAGATGAGCAATAGATAGTGCCAATAGGCCGCGCATAAATCTGTCCGCAACGTTAGCTCTTCTATATCGAGATCCCCCCGCCAAGACCGGTTCATAGCCCGCCCCCAGGCCACCATGCCGCCCAGCATGTGCAGCGCGTGCAGGCCCGTGAACAAATAGAAAAACGCATTGGAAGGGTTGGTTGTGGCGAAATACCCCAGTGAACGCAGGTCTTGCCATACGCTGAGCTGCCCCAGTAAAAATACCGTTGTCAGCACTCCACCGAGCAGCAAACCATTGTGCAATTGCTTGGCATCTCCAGCATTACCCGAATTCTTCGCCCACTGCAGAGCTAATGAAGCCGCCACCAAAACAAGTGTGTTGAGCCACAAAAGTGGCGGCAAAGGCAGGCTGCGCCAGTCCATCATGCCTTTGCGCATGAAATAGGCCGCCGTCAGCAAGAAGAACAGCACCGACACAACAAAGAGGAAAAAGCGCAAACCAATTTTGGCGTCGGGTGCCGCGAAGCCACCCTGCGCCGTCATAGCCACGTGAGCATCATCCGACCACGGCTTAACCGCCAGTTTTTGGAAAATATTCATGTGTTTTCTTCCTGTGCACCGGGGTCTTGGCCACGCGGCATGTTTTGCGGCAAGAAGTCTTCTGCCGCACCAGGCACGGAATAGTCATAGGCCCAGCGATGCACGACCGGCAGTTTGTCACCCCAATTGCCGTGAGCTGGCGGATTATCTGGTGTCTGCCATTCCAACGAGGCTGCGCGCCACGGGTTGGCCTCGGCTTTCTTGCCCTTGATCAGACTGATGATCACATTGACGATAAAGACGAATTGGAAGGCACCAACAATCAAGGCCGCAATGGTGATGCTTTGGTTCATCAAATAGGCCGAGTCCGGAATGAAAGCCGAGTCCATATAATCGTAATAGCGCCGGGGCATACCCAAAATACCGAGATAATGCATGGGTAAGTAAATTGCGTAAGTGCCCAGGAAGGTGCCCCAAAAATGGATGTAGCCAAGCTTCTGGTTAAACATCTTGCCCGTGATTTTCGGGAACCAATGGTAAAGCGCGGCAAACACCACCAAGACCGGCGACACACCCATAACCATATGGAAATGAGCGATCACGAAATAGGTATCCGACAGAGGCACATCCACGGCCACATTGCCTAAGAATAAGCCCGTCAGGCCGCCATTAATGAAAGTGAAAACAAAGCCGATTGAGAACATCATCGGCACGGTCAGGTGAATATCGCCCTTCCACAGGGTTAACACCCAATTGTAAACCTTGATGGCCGTCGGCACGGCAATAATCAAAGTAGTTGTGGCGAAGAAGAAACCAAAAAACGGGTTCATGCCAGACACATACATATGATGCGCCCAGACAATGAAGCTAAGCCCACCAATAACCAAAATGGCCCATACCATCATACGGTAACCAAAAATATTCTTTCTGGCATGGGTGCTCAATATGTCAGAGACAATGCCAAAGGCTGGCAGCGCCACGATGTAAACTTCGGGATGCCCAAAGAACCAGAACAGATGCTGAAACAAAACCGGGCTACCGCCGCCGTAATCAAGCTGTTCGCCCATTGAGACAATGGCAGGCATAAAGAAGCTGGTGTGGATGAGCTTATCCAGGGTCATCATGATGCCGCTGACCAATAAGGCTGGGAAGGCAAGCAGGCCCAGAATGGTTGCAACAAAAATGCCCCACACGGACAAGGGCATGCGCATCAGGGTCATGCCTTTGGTGCGGCCTTGCAGCACAGTGGTGACATAGTTCAGCCCCCCCATGGTGAAGGCCACAATAAAGACCACCAGGGACATCAACATTAAGAGAATGCCCCATTCATGCCCCGGGGTGCCCGCCAAAATCGCTTGCGGCGGATACAGCGTCCAACCTGCGCCGGTTGGGCCGCCAGGTACAAAAAAGCTGGCCATCAAAATGATAACGGCCAACAAATACACCCAATAACTAAGCATATTAAGAAACGGGAACACCATGTCCCGAGCGCCAATCATCAATGGAATGAGGTAGTTGCCGAAACCACCCAGGAACAGGGCCGTCAGCAGGTAGATCACCATGATCATGCCGTGCATGGTGGTATATTGGTAATAGCTGTCGGCATCGATGAACTCGAACATGCCGGGAAAGCCTATTTGCAGGCGCATAAGCCAAGATAGAACAAGGGCGACAAGCCCCACGAGCACCGCAGTGATCGTATATTGAACGGCAATGACCTTGTGATCCTGGCTCCAGACATACTTCCCAATAAATGTCTTGGGATGATGGAACTCTGTCAGATCGTCGGCCATGGTGGCGTGAGCCATGGTATTCCCCCTTAAACCCTAGTCGTTTATTTCCTCCAGCCCGTTCAGTGTTCTTATTCTTATTATTTTCGGTCTGTGTTTTAGTTTCTCAGATCCGCAACTGCCTCTGCCGTCAGCTCTTGAAAAGTAGGCTGTTCAGCAAGCCAGATGTCGAAGTCAGCACGCTCTTCAATGACCACGTTCCCCCTCATGGTGTAATGGCCAGTCCCGCACAACTCAGCGCATAGAATTTCAAAGTCCCCGGTGCGGATAGGTTCAAACCAGAAATAGGTCTCTACGCCCGGCACGAGGTCCATTTTGGCGCGGAATTGCGGCACATCAAAATCGTGCAGCACGTCTTTTGAGCGCAACGCCACCTTGATGGGCCCGCCCATAGGCAGGTGCGCTTCACTGTCTTCGACCAAAATGTCGTCTTGTCCGTAGGGATCATCCGGGTTCATGCCAAACGGGTTGTCGATGGTCATGAAGGTCGGATCAACCGCCCCCAAAATGCCATCTTCTCCGGGATAGCGGAAGGTCCAGGTCCATTGTTGGCCCACGGCTTCAACGACCATGGCATCTTCAGGCACCTCGACAAATTCCGACCACACAATAAGGCCTGGGGCCAGTAATGCGACAACACCCACCGTCGTAATACCTGTTAGCCAAAGCTCCAGCTTTTTGTTTTCCGGCTCATAGTCTGCGCGAGCCCCTTCCTTGTGCCGATATTTCATGACCGCATAGGCCATGAACAGGTTCACAGCGACGAAGACGATACCGCAGATTACAAAGGTAATCGTGAGTGCATCATCCATACCGCCCCAATCGGATGCCAATTCGGTTAGATACCACGGACTCAGGAAATGAAATGCCACCGTGCCGATGACGAGAAGGATAACGATAATTGCGAATGCCATTTGCTCTAGATCTTATTCGTTAGGGTTCCC
>Ga0055584_100006986_pt1 | contig 11062 bp, 13 predicted proteins | sample OSDHelmetaG_FD_58716 | JGI IMG/M metagenome (GOLD analysis project Ga0055584, IMG submission 58716) | Pelagic marine sediment microbial communities from the LTER site Helgoland, North Sea, for post-phytoplankton bloom and carbon turnover... | ecosystem: Environmental > Aquatic > Marine >...
CAAATAAAAAAGTTATCCTAAGTCGTAGGTTAAGTTACCACGGTGCCACATTAGGTGCACTCTCTATCTCTGGTGACTGGAGAAGGGACTTTAATATCACCCTAGATGATTGGACGGCCTGGATTCCAGAGGCCAATAAGGACCCTGACTTAATTGAAACAGAAAAAGTAATCAAACAAGTAGGCCCTGAAAATATAGCGGGATTTTTTCTTGAGACCATAATTGGTGGAAATGGAGTATACCCAGCACCTCAAAAGTGGTGGGATGGTATTAAAAGATTATGTAAAAAATATGATCTTTTACTTATACTTGATGAGGTTCTTTGTGGCTTTTACAGAACGGGAGAGCCTTTTGGATATTTTCACTATAAATTAGAGCCCGATATTATTACCTTCTCAAAAGGTATTACCGGTGGAATGATTCCTTTTGGAGCGGTTTATGTTTGTGAAAAAGTCTCAAATTTCTTCGAAGAGAATATACTTTCATGCGGATTAACCAATTATGCTCACCCTTTAGGTCTCGCGGCCATGGAAGCTGTTATTAAGCTTTGTAAAGATGATCAATTTATTAAACATTATCAAGAGCTTGAAAGTGTCTTTAACCACAGAATTTTGAGTTATGCCAATAAAACTCGAACAAAAGAGATCCGTTGTATTGGTATGCTCGCTGCTATAGAGATCGAAGAGCTTCCACCTTTAAAGAAGTTCTTAGAAAAAGGTTTATATTTAATTGTTAACGATAAAAGAATCATACTGGCCCCGAATTTTTGCTATACAATCCCCCAACTCGAATCAACTCTAGACACTCTTGAAGAGTTATTGGAATGGAAAAAATGAATGCTGTTGATGACCCTTTTAAAAAAATTTTCTCTAATGCCAAGGCTGCCCTCATTGGTTTAAAGTCTAATATGACAATTATGAGCGGAGGTTTTGGTTTATGTGGAATACCGGAAAACTCAATAAATGCTCTAACTGAAATGGACATCAATAACCTTACCGTAATCTCCAATAACATAGGAAACTCAGGAAGGGGGCTTGTAAAAATATTAGTCCAAAAAAAAATCAAAAAGGCCTTTTGTAGTTACGTAGGAGGAAACCCTGATCTTGAAAAGCAAATTCTAAATAATGAAATTGAAGTTGAACTCGTCCCGCAAGGCACGTTCGCCGAAAGGATCAGGGCCGCAGGTATGGGAATCCGTGGCTTTTATACACCAACAGGGTATGGAACTGTCGTTGCTGATAAAAAAGAAGTTAAAGTATTTGATAGACCTTGTCTGCTGGAGCTTCCTCTTCACGCTGACTTTGCTATTATTAAAGCGCAAAAAGCAGACCGTTATGGGAATTTATGGTTTAAAGAAACAGCAAGAAATTTCTCCCCTCTTATGGCCATGGCGGCCAAAGTTACTGTCGCTGAAGTTGAAGAGCTTGTCGAGTTAGGAGATATTGCCCCTGAAGATGTCCATGTACCAGGAATATTTGTCCAACGTATTTATCAAGGATGTGATTATCAAAATGATATTGAGTTTTTGTTAACAGAGGAGAATCAGTGAGCTGGTCAAAAGATGAAATGGTCGACAAAATTATTTCTTTAATTGAAGATGGCTCAAGTGTTAATCTTGGAATTGGGATGCCGACATTAATTGCCGAGCGTATACCAAGCGACAAAAATCTTATGATCCAGTCAGAGAATGGAGTTCTCGGTGTAGAGGGCAGACCTAAAAAAGATGAAGTCTCCCCCACTCTCATAAATGCGGGAAAAGAAACTATTTCCATAAAAAAAGGTGCCTCTTTTTTTAATAGTGCACTTAGCTTTGGAATGATTCGGGGCGGGCATATTGACTACTCTATTTTAGGTGGTATGGAAGTTGATGTTGAAAAAAATCTTGCTAACTGGATGGTTCCCGGTAAAAAAATTACCGGAATGGGTGGCGCCATGGATCTCGTCAATGGATCCAAAAAGGTCATTGTCATGATGACTCATTTTTCTAAAAAAGCTCAACCCAAATTAGCTAAAAAGTGCTCCCTCCCCTTAACAGGATGTAACGTTGTTGATCTGGTGATCACAGATTTAGGCCTGTTCAAACCTAATGGTAACAGTTTTGATATCATTGAATTGGCACCAGGTGTGACCGAGCAACAATGTAAGTTGCCATAAGTACAACACAGCACATAAGTTTGTGAATTAATGTATTTTAGGCTATACATCAATTCACCTATAAAACAGGATCTAGAAATGAAAAATATTGTAATAGCTTTACTCTTTGTTTTTATTACCCCACTCCATGCCCAAGGCCCAACTCATGTTAAAATCCTTGGAGAATTTATAGCACCAAAGCATAACAATACTCTTCAAGAAGATTATTATTTTATTTATAATTCTACTCAAGGTGGTAAAAATAATATCCCTAGGGTCTTTCCTATATCCAACAAAGATAAAAAGACCCTTGAGTATATAAATAAAAACCTTGGTAAACTTTTTGTTATTCAGGCAAAGACCTTAGTGAAACAAAAAAACCTTAACGAACTACCAATGCAGGTAACCTATCTAGAAATTGATAATATCCACACTGTTGAACTCAAAGATATTCGACACAAATACTCTATCTATAGTAACGGGTTTAAATACGATCAAACGCAACCCTCAAAAAGAGCAGAAAAAATCGAGTTTTATGAAATAGAAGACTCTATTACTAATAAATTCATCTACACAAGTGCGGCCCTACTTATAGCAAGAGCATTACTCGGCTTTTAGACTTTCTTAATTGATCCTTTAATAATGTCGATAGGCACCTAAAGGATCAACCTATGAACTTTGATAAAAAGTACTTAAAAAAAACGTGGAATGAAAATCTAGAACAAGCAGATTTAATTGCGGAATATTTCTATGATATTCTTTTTCACGAATTTGAAGGCACTGAAGAGTTGTTTAATAATACAGAAATTCACTTCCAAAAGATGGAGTTTCAAAAAGCTATAACTAATATTATTAATAATCTTGATGACCCAGATAAAGTTGAAACATATCTTAAAGAAAGTGGCATAAGGCATATTTGTTATGGAATTGTGCCAAAATATTACAAAACTGTTGAGTCCGCCCTTTTCAAAACATTTGAGCAAGTTTTTAAGGACTGCTGGTCTCAAAAAATGAAAGAGCAATGGCAACTATTTATTAATTTTATATTAGAAACAATGAAAAAAGGCGCCCTCGAAATAAGGCCCGATTTATCGGAGTAATTAATGAATGATAATTCTAAAAAGAGCTTATTCGAAAAATTAGGAGGCCGTGAAACTCTTGATAAAGTTCATAAGAAATTCTATGACGATATTTATGCGGACCCTACGCTAAAGGTGTGGTTTGAGGAGATTGATCAAAAACATATTGAAAAGCAACAGAGTGATTTCATGCAAAAGGCAATGGGTGGTAGTTCAATATATTTTGGTAGAACACCTGGTATGGCCCACCGTCATATGTTTATTACTGAAGAACATTTCCAAAGAAGACATGATCTACTCAAAGAGGCCATTGGTGAGTTTGTTAAAGATGAACAGTTGATCACTCAATGGCTAAAAATTGATGCTTCTTTTAAAGGTATTATTTGCAAACAGAATATTGATGATTGCGAAGTGGCCAATCAATCTCAGCAAATATTAGCATTTGATCTTGAAGGAAAAAAAATCGCAAGCTGATCACTTATACTGTCTGAGATATTTTTTTAGTGTCGTTAACCTTTTCATCCAATATTCATCAAATTTACTAGAATCTGAAACAATATCTCTCGCGGCCAAATAGGCGGAAAGTGCTGCCGTCTCTTGAGTCTCTTCACCTACCATTGTCCAACCACCCGCAAAACTTAGGCCCTCTATTTTTGAAGTCTGTGATCTTAAACTTTGTGTGATTTTATAAAAGTTTGTTTTATATAAAGGGTGATAAAAGTTTTCTTTAGCAAATATCCTTGCTTTTTTTCCTATCTCATTAATCTCCTCATCTCTAAGACCACTCGTTAGATAGAGACCTTTCATATCCCTATGGATTTCACCTAGATCCATCGTTGTAATTAAGCTATAATCAGCTCTTTTAATAATATTTAAAAAGCGCTTATGGTCTTTAAGAATGTAGCTTTCATCATTATGTAAAACTCCCGTTGCGGAATGATATTTTAATCCAGATAATAACCTAATAACATTTTTCATACCTTGCTCTTGTAAAAAGTCTATCGCATGATGTGGTTGAGTTGCTACAATAACAGAATCAAAAAGCTCACCTTGTTTTTCACCATTTAATTTAACTAACCATTTATCTTTTCCAGACATCGATAAATGAGATACTTTTTTTCCAATATGAATAGTTCCATTTTTAAATTTGTTATCCGCCTTTTGTGCAATCATTTTATTCCAATTGCCAATTCCTGGTCTTGAGGCCAACAATTTTTTTACTGATAGAGGACTTCTAAATGTCGTCGTGTACATAATGGGAAGTATGGTAAAGTCATCGGCTTGTTGATAAGTGGCCGTGTGAAAAGAGGTGAATATAGGGTAGAGAATCTCTCTTGCATCATCTTCACTTACTTTCGCCCGCTCAAGCCATTGCCTAATAGATGTTTCTGGTGGGAGCTCACCTTTTTTAAAATCTCTGTAACTTTTATGTAAGGCCAGAGCAACCTTTATCACTTTTTTAAGAGCATCATTTTTAGTGAGATATTTTAAATAGTTTAAATTACCTTTAGGTGTAACAAATGAAGGATCATCTTTGTCTCCCTGGGCCCATACGGCTATACTTCCTCTGAATTTGTAAAATTCTTTTCTTTTTACTTTGTACATATCTAATATTTCTAAATAAAGATCCCATGGCCCAGTGGCCAAAACCAATGGCCCCATATCAACATTTACGTCTTTATTTGTTCTAGGGTTAAGAAGACTTATTGACCTTGCATTTCCGCCAAGCTGATCTCTGGCCTCGAAAAGATGGACTTCATTATCAGTACCACTTAAAAAGTTATAGGCCATGATGCCGGCCGTACCTCCTCCGATGATAGCAACTTTTTTAGATTCTACAGTAAAAGATAATAATAAAAACAAAAGTATGATCGACGCCTTCATATCTGAAACTCCTATATATATTTTCTTTTACGATGTTTTTTTTAAGATATAAATGCAGTCAAACTAAAATCTAACTCTTAACATTGATAGCATAAAAAAAGGGGCCTCCCTGCAAAGGCCCCCTCTTTTCGGCATCCTGCCTACTAGAATAAGTAACATCCTGTCACTTATATACAATCATTTTAAACCATTTTTTGTTTTTTCTCAGAAAAAAAACAAGGGTAAACTTTTCCAAAGAAATCAATCCTGTATTCATTCCAAAAAGGAAATATTTTCCGTATAATATATAAGGTATCACCAAAGGAGATGATTAATGATTTGGCCTTTCAGGAAGAAACAATATAAAATTCAAAGCTTTACTTACTATATACCTGCACCAAACCAAGGTCGCGTGGGCTACCGTGAGAAACATTTTGATAGGGTATTTTATGAGTTTATCAATAAAGGCTTTGAAATTATCTCCATAAATACCCAATCAGATAGCTCTTCTAACAGAGGTGGGTTTTGGATTATTTGTGTTGTCAGGGCCAAAAATAGAAAGTCTGAAGAGCTCAATCTCTCTGAATATGGGCCATTTTCAATCCCTGGGGAGGAAGTCCCCAAGCCTGAAACATTTCAAGACCTATACCATATTGAAGAATAAATCATGAAGCTTCTTTTTGTTTTTCTTTTTCTCTTTTCTAGCTGTTCGTTTTTTATAGATAGCATAGAAAACACACCAAAAATTAAACAGCAAGTTAAGGCAAAGAAAAACCTTTATTGTATAAATGAAAAGCAATCTCTATATGCAGATCATCCAATCTCTAAACTTATTTTTAAAAATATTTTAAAAAAAAATACTCATTTAAATTTTATAGAAAAGTCTCTTCTTTGGGCCATCTTCCAATTTTATAACTCTCCCCAAAGCTTCTCGCCTAGTGCTCGACTTCAAGTCATTGTTAAATGGAATGGCACTTTTAAGTATTATGACTTTGCAACTGGGCAGAACCCTGCACTTTCTGGAATACAATCTCTAATCAAAAAATACTCGAAAAAAAGGTTTTTAAGTCTCCTTTCAATTATTGAAAAAGATCTTCCTAAAAGAATTCCTGTCAATTCTGACTTGGCCAATTTTTTAAATAAAAACAAATCTCAAAAGCTAGGAAAAGTTTTCTATAAGGCCAATGAAACTTTAAAAAAAGGCGAAACCTTTCCAAAAGTTTCTCTTATAAGCACCTTAACTAAGCTTACGACAAACACTGTTTTAAATGAGTCACCTACAATTACACATAAAGGAAATAACTGCTCGCCAGATGTTGAAAAATCATCTGTTTACTCACAAGGTCTAAATAATCAAGTCATTGGTATTTCTGATGACAAGGACAATTTTTTTATAGCTTCTGCCTCTCTCGACACATCTGACATCAAAGTTCGGCATAAAGGCCGTATTATTCTAGGGGCCCCAGGTAGACCAAGTTCTTTTTGCATACTTAATGGACCTCATAAAACAACCGCCATTGTATCCTTCAAAGAGCGCTCTCCTGGACAAATTCTTCTAAGGTTTTTAGAGAAGCTTCCCAATGATTTTGGCCCTTTAGAAATAGATAAGGCCCTCCATCTGCCTCGAAGTATGTATCTTCAATTTCCAGATAGGTTATTAGTGGAAGAAAAGATTTTTACACCAATCCCCCAATATCACACTACGTCATTAGGGCGCCTACTCATTTACCACAACTCTTCTCAATCTTCTTTTTCAGGCTTTATTAACGACCCCCGCTCTGATAATGAACTTAAATGTCTAAGAAAATAGAGATCTATGGCAATGCTTCCAAAAAAATAGTGAAAAGCCTATTTATTCACCAGAATGACCTACAACAACGTCTACTCGACTTTCTCCGTAATAATGGCCTTCCTATTGCCTATTCTTGTGATGGTGCTGGCAGCTGCAAAAAGTGTCGTTTCAATCAAGTTCATTTAAGTTGTCAAATGACGGTAGAAAAGTATCTATCTCAAAAAGAAGAGCTACTCATTTTTGATTATCTCTAATATAATTTTAAACAGGAGTACAATTTAATGAAATATCTATCAATGGACATAGAGGCGACTGGCCTAAAAGAAAATGATTACCTTATAGAATTTGGTATGATTCCTTTTGACACCGAGACAATGAGTTTAAATGATGACTTAGCAAGAAATTACTATGTCGTCTGCCCTAGTTTTGATGATCTAAAGCCAAGCCTAGATCCTTGGGTTATTGAAAATAATGAAGATATTATTAACAAGGCCCACAAAGACGGTATCACCATCGAGGAATTCCGAAATAATGTGAATGAATATGTAAATGACCCTGAGGTTCTCGATTACTTCTTTGATGGTAAAAAAGAAAGGATCTCTCTATTTGGTAAATCAGTTAATAGTATTGATATTCCTTTTCTTAATAGAGACCTCGGCTGGGACTTCATGAAAGAGCACTTTCACCACAGAATTCTGGACCTCTCTGCTACTGCTCGCTCCCTCATTGATCTCAATATTCTTCCTAAACAATGTGATAGTGGCTCAGGACTCATGAAATATTTAGGCTATGGTGATGTCGCCCATACAGCTCTTACTGATGCCAGAAATACTGCCTTGATGTATTTGGCCATTCTAGAGAAGTTTACACGTAATTAATTTTTAGAAATAAGATAAAGTGGATCCATTGCCTTACCTTTTCTTCTCACTTCGAAGTGAAGGTGAGGCCCTGTGCTCTTACCAGTACTTCCTACTTCTGCAATGACTTGACCTTTGTGGACTCTGTCTCCTTTAGAGACATAGTTTTTATTATTATGAGCATAGACACTAAAAACACCATAACGATGTCCTATCACTATAATATTTCCATATCCACCAAGATCATTTCCTGAATAAACCACAACACCATCACTTACCGAGAGGATATGGCTTCCTGTTCTAGCGGGAATATCGATACCTTCATGTTTTTTTCCCCAGCGGTGTCCATACTTTGAGGATATATTTTTTGAGTTTGGAACTGGCCATATATATTCTTTACTTCCTAGCCCACTGAAAGTGCTCAAGAAGCCATCACCCATAATACCCCAGTTTAAAGGTATAAAAACCACTTCTCCCTGGACGAACTTTTTGTTGGGGTTGTTTGCCTTAATCATCCAAGTTGGTACATCAAAAACCTTCGATAGAGAATCAAGGCTATCATTTTTTTTAATCGATATATATTTACCGCTTTTAATAGAAGCACAACTGCAAAAAAGAAATAAAAGTATGATGAATTTCACGATAGCACTCCTGAAGTATTACAGGTTGGAAATAAATTTCCTCCATTTTTTAGTGCTATCGGATTGTTTATGAAGAAGGTTAAGTTCAGTAAAAGAGATGGAATTATTTTCTAGAACATGACAGTCTGTTTCTTCTTGAGGTCCACTTCCTAAATAATCACCTACAATCCAGTAATAAGGTCGGTCTCTAAAGTCCATTCTTTTTTCGATGGCCTCAGAATAGTTTCTAAATCCAAGAGGACAAACTTTTGTTGGGGCCAACTCAGCTGTAGGCATATTAGGAACATTTATATTAAGCATTGTGAGCTCATCTATATGCGTATGAACTTCGTTTTTAACCAATTTATGAACAAACTCAGCTGCTGTCTCAAACCAAGGTTCTTTTCTTTTGGATTGTCCAATATTAGTTGTAGTACTTACTGAAATTCCAGGCACACCATGAAATACGCCTTCTCTGGCAGCTGCTGCAGTACCTGAATAATATACATCCTGACCTAAATTGGACCCATAGTTAATTCCAGAGATGACAAGGTCTGGTCTTTTTGGCAACACATGACCTAGGCCCATTAAAACACAATCTGCAGGGTAACCGCTACATCCGAAAACCTTCTCTTCAACTTCAACGAGGCGAAGTGGATTGGTAAGACTAAGTGTATGCCCTGTTGTTGAACGTTCCTCAAGAGGAGCAATTACGTAGACATCGAAATCGTCTTTTAGATGCTCATACAGCGATCTGATCCCTGGAGCATGAACACCATCATCATTTGAAAGTAAGATCATCATAGAGGATCTGTATAACCCTAAAAATGCTTGTTTACACGGCCCACAAGGCCATTATCGATAAAAAAACGTATTTCTTGCTCCGTTTTTTCCAGATTCACTTGACGGTAGGCCGATTCAACATTGGCATTGATGGGAAAAGAGACTGCATCAAAGTCAAAAAGGTCAAATAAAGAGCCAAAAATATCATCATCCCATTCAATTTTTAGAATTAACTTTGGTGCTTGAATAATTTGGGCCAGTTTAATTTCGTCATCAAATTGTTCTTTAAAAGACTCTAACCCCCCATTTTCTTTTAGTTCAGAGAAAAATGAAAAGGGAAAGACAAACCCTTGTAAAAAAAGTGATGACATATAAGGTCTTAAATATGTTTGTTGATTAATTTCTTTAAAATAAGGGGTCTTAAAGGAGTCCATATAACGACTTTGTTCGTCTCCGCTAAATTCTAAAATCACAGACTTTTTCTCTTGAGGGCCATTAGAGATCGTTTCGTTTAAATCATTAAGAAGTTTTCGAACAACAAAGTCTTTTTCATCTGAAAATTTTAAGTAATAGTTTTGAAAAGGTCTTTGGTTATCCTTAATAAGTTCATTAAGACAATGCTGCTGAATGAATTGATATGAAAGCGGACGGCAATCAAACAAAAAATTTTCAACTTCCATATTACTCAAATGAGTAAAAGTTGAAACATCATATACACCGTCTATTCTAATTTTGGGTGGCATACAAACCTCAGAGGAGCAAAAAAGGCTTGTGGTTTAAGGGTTCCAATACTCTCAGGATGGAACTGATAACTAATTCCATTTGAGAATCGCCCCATGAGCAATTCTGCTCCTTCACATATATGGTCGGGAGCTTCTTTATCAATCTTAATAGCAAGTGAGTTATAGCGTTGGGTAGTCATTTTTTGCCCCCATAATGCCTTATCAAAACAGTCCCATTTAGGAAGAGTAAATTCATATTGTCCTCCATGAGATGGTGCATTTGATTTTGCTAAAAGGTATCCTTTAAGTTGCCAAATCATTTGATGGCCAAGACAAATCCCCATGATAAATTTACTCTGATCTTCAAGAAGCTTATTTAAAAGTGATAAAAATTGGGGGTAATCATTAGGTTGCCCTGGCCCAGGGCCAAGAATTATATGTTTTTGATCCGGGTAAGTTTCTAATTGATCAAAGCCTATGACAATACTCTCGATTCCCATCTCATATAGTACCGTAGCTATATTATAAGTAAAAGAGTCATAAAAATCGATAATGAGAACCTTTGCCATAATTAAGAACCGGTCAAAGGAGTAAAGGCATTATCATTGAAATTAATGAGAAAGTTTAAGGAGAATTTTTTTTCTACTCTAGATTTTATATATTTTGCATCAAGCATCCAACAATTATTACGTGGTTTATAAATAAGGCCATAGGTTGATTCAGAGCTAAGTTTCTTTTCCCAGTCATAACGATAATCTATGCTCAGCTGTAAGACTTCACTTGGCTTAATCGTAGAATTTAAATTAAATGTTTTATTAACCGGTGTAGAAAAGGAGTCATAATTGGCCCCGAAACCAAGAGTTAAAAACCCGAAATCTCTAAATAAATTCAGATCGAGAATATGTCCATTTTCAGAATAAAAATAATATTCATTAAAATTAAAGCTATAATGGCCGGCATTGACCCCACCTTTAAGATACAACCTTGTTAATCGATCTTCTATATCGAGTTCCTCTTTTCCAAGTTGATAGCCTTGAGAAATATTAAAATGAGCAACTTGAGAGTATTGAAATTGTTGACGTAAAAACACCCCGTCTTTTAATGGTGTCAAATTTTTAGGAGTCTTTTTAATAATTGCATTATTCCATTGAAGCTCTATTGTATTTCTCAATGGTAATCGTGTTTTAGAAGTTAAGTGGCCAAAAAGGTTTTC